>Ga0247841_10007772_pt1 | contig 15760 bp, 12 predicted proteins | sample LaCruzMarch2015__2_FD_192410 | JGI IMG/M metagenome (GOLD analysis project Ga0247841, IMG submission 192410) | Freshwater microbial communities from meromictic Lake La Cruz, Castile-La Mancha, Spain - LaCruzMarch2015_18m | ecosystem: Environmental > Aquatic > Freshwater > Lake | place: Spain...
ATACATTTATCAGCTATCTTCATTATTTCTGGGCTAACCCCATGGCTTTCGCTCCCCAGAACCAAGCAAAAGGCGCTAGAAGGCTTAAATTTAGCCAAATTAACGCCATTATGAGAACTAGTTACATAAATAGGTAGTTTTGTACTTTTCAGCCACTCACCCGTTTTATCCTCAACAATATTTAATTTAAAAATTGCGTCTTTGGCGGCACTAACGACTTTTGCATTATAGATGTCCACACAGTTCTCATCCAAAACTAAATTACAAAAACCAAAAGCGAGCGCCGAGCGTAAAATAGTCCCCAGATTACCAGGGTCGCTAATGCCATTTAAATAAACGACTGATGCTTTATCCAATTTATTTGTCTTGATACTATAGATCGCGGTAATTCCTGACGGGGTATCTAAATTTGAATAATGTTTATTTAATTTTGAGTCGACCAAGTAAAAATTGATTGATTGGGAATTTTTTTGCAAATACCCTAATTCTTTTTGATATCGATTTGCAAATTCTTCAGTTACAAATACCGACTCAAAATCATACCCGTCTTTTAGGGCATCGAGAATAATTGTTAAATTCTCGACCGTGAATTGCTTGAATTCTTGTCGATATTTTTTTAAATTCAATTTTTCTAATAATTTTATTTGTTTGTTCTGTATACTATTTATGATTTGGATGTTTACGTGTTTCATATCTTCTTATTAAACCATGAATTTGCGATTATTTCAATCTAAAAAACAAGGCCTTAGCCTTGTTTTTTATTTTTTTTATTTGCCTTTGCTTCAAGCATTAAGCGCTTAATTTCCAAACGTTTTTTAGTCTTAGGGGAGTGAGATCCGCCCCGACGACCAACTCCTGTAGATCTTTTAGCCATATAAATGTTTACTTAATAATAGTAATCCTAGCTTATTTTTTAAATTAAATCAAGATTCGGCTATTTGTTTAATAATTTTTTGATAATAAAAAGGGCTGGTCTCAGTTTGAGCCAGCCTTTTAACGATTATTGATTTCTCTTATAATTTTGGTCCATCCGGAATTTTAATTACAAAGCTAGTTTTACCAGGCAAAGGTCGGTAAATTAATTCCCAATCATGAGCTTCGGCAATTAATTTTGCACTATACAAACCGATGCCCGTACCACTGCTTTTGCCGGAGACAAATTTTTGGAACAACCTTGATTGAATATCGTGAGGAATTTCCCCCGAATTTGTGAAGCTTAACATGATATGATCATCTTCTTTGTGAATATCAACATTTATTAATTTGTCTCTTCTAGTTGCTTCTTCAATGGCATTATTAAGAAGGTTGGTTATTAATGAATTAAACAGAACGTCGTCCATTGATAGCATCTTCTGAAAGAAACCAAAGTCGATTGAACCTAGTAGCAAACTAGCTGGTATCACTCGAAGATTACACCCATTACTTTTGAGACCAACAAAGATTTTTTTTATTTCCTCGATAATTTCAAAAATAGTTTTTGGCTTTTTAGATAAAACAGTTTGACCACATTCGATTTTTTTTAAGAGCAGATAGCCTTCCATCAAAGCTAACATTTTTCGACCGCTATCATTAATAATACCCGCAAAATTTTTAACTTCTTCCGGCGAATATCCATCCTCTTTTAATAAATCAGAAAAACCGAGAATTGGCCCCATGGCACTGCGTAAATCATGAGTCAAAATGTGCATATAGTTTTCGATGGCTGCTTGATCATTTTTTTGCTCAGTAATGTCTCGCCAAGTACAGTAATAGACCTGACTCCCAAGGATTTCAATATTCTGAGCAGTCACATGAATATTTTTGATTTTCCCTTGCTTTGTACGATGCAAGGTTTCAAAATCATTTCGACCATTACTGATTACTTTTTGGATGCGTTGTTTTATATCATCGCTTGTTTCGACGATATCAATATCTGAGATATTGAGTCTAGCAAATTCATCTCGAGAATAACCGAGCTGGCTACAGGCCATCTCATTAAACTCGACAAAATCTGCTGTGTCAGGATTAACAATCACAACACCATCCGGTGATTGATCGAATAGTATTCGATAACGCAGTTCCGCATTCGTAAGGGCTTTTTCCATTTTTTTGTTTTCAGTAACATCCCAAACAACGCCGTGTATAAAGCTTGCCTGATCATTATTGTCTCTGACTAATTCGCCGCGAGAAGTGATATCGTGAACACTCATATCAGACCAGATTATCCGAAATTCCGGTTCATAAGGCACCCCCTGATTAATAGTTCTAGCTAAAGCCAACTTTAATTTTTCCTTATCTTCCGGATGAACAATATTGTAAAATTCTTCCGCTGAGCCTGTAAAATTACTTTGGTCTAAACCGAGCAACTCACAGGTTTGATTATCAAATATACGCAAGTTAGTAGTTAAGTCAAACTTCCATACACCCATATGCGCGGCATTTAGGGCCAAGTCTAATCTCGCCTTACCATCTATTAAGCTAATATTATTATTTGTTTCCATTTTTTAGGTCCTCCCGGTCCTTTTTTATTTTTATATATTATTGTTAAGGTTCTTATTTCAGACAAAAACTATAGCATAAATACTATAGTTTTGTCAATCAACATAATTTTATTTAGCATTCCGCTGTGTCGCCTTGAACACTATTTAACAATCTCAAAGTCAGGACCAATAAAGTGCATTTGATCAAGAATAGTTTTCGTCTCAGGTAAAATCCCGGCAATTATTGCACTCTGACCAAAAAAATTTTCAATAATATCACCCACTTTACTGAACTCTTTTTCTTTAATCATCATTTTGGCATCGCTGAATCCAATGTAAACTGGGAAATACTGCTTATTACTTAAATTAATGATATCGAAATTGCCTATGCTATTCTTTAGTATATCTGGCACTACATCTTTATTGACTCTATAAAATATCTCTGTTCCGCTATCTTCAGCCACAACTATAATATTAGCCGCATTGGTCATTTTTCCTAAAGTTACTTTATTAACAAAATGATAGCTATCAACAAGCGTACCAGTGCGCGCGAGAATGCCAACAATTTTCACAGTTGGCAGACCGAAAAAATTGGTTAAAATATCACCCGGTCCTTTTATTAAATTCTCCTTTTTCATCATCATGCCTTCTTCGTATCCAATTACCATCTCATCATCTTTTAGGTTTAGGGCTCCTTCACTCACCTTTAGTGTTTCCGGAATATTATCGATTCCGAGAAATAATTTTGGACTCCCCTCGGCAAAGTTTATTTTAGTTTCCTGATTCGCTATAAAATTATTTAAGGTCGTGGCTGTCTGCGTGGAAACCACTAAGCCCATTCCCGAATTTTCCATGCCAGAACTTAATTTAGCAAATTCAAAAAAGCCGAAAGTAAAAATGATAACTAGTACAAGTGGCGCAATCAGAGATAAGTAATTTCTTTTATTAGGTCTAAAGTAGCGTAGTAGTAACGAATTGCTCACGACCGAAATAGAACTCATCGCCATCGCTAAACCGGCGAGCTCTGGTTTTAGGACAATGCCAAATCCAGTAAAGACACGGGCGGCAATCGGAATGCCAATCATATTATAAAACAAAGCAAAAAACATATTTTGTTTTATTTTATTCATAGTTTCGCGGGATAATTGAAAGGCGGTAACAACATCATTTAATTCATTTTTCATAATAATAATTCCGCCTGTTTCCATAGCAACGTCCGTGCCGGATCCCATGGCAATTCCTAAATCAGATTGAGCTAAAGCCGGCGCATCATTAATACCATCACCAACCATAGCGACTTTATAATTATTTTGCTGTAATTTTTTCACTTCGTTGGCTTTATCTTCTGGTAAAACTTCGGCTAATATATTTTCAATCCCCACCTGAGAAGCAATGGCGCGCGCGGTTCTTTCGTTATCACCGGTAATCATGTATACGCTCAGCCCCATTTTCTTTAAACTCGCAATAGCGGCGGCCGAACTGGGCTTAACTGTATCGGCTACGGAAATTGCACCCAATATTTTTTCTTTAGTCGCTAAAATCATGGCTGTCTTTCCCTGCTCCTCTAATTTTGTTAACTTACGTTCAATTTTATCTATTGAATGATTTAGTACCTCGGTCATCAATCGGCGGTTACCAAAGTAATATTCGATATCATTTATTTTTCCTTTAACCCCATGACCAGGAATCGAGGAAAAAGAAAGAACATCTTCAAGAATTATGTTTTCTTCTTGGGTATATTTATAAATAGCTTCAGCCAGCGGATGTTCTGATAATTTCTCTAAACTTGCCGAAACCCTTAAGATTTCATCTTCCTCCAAATTATCAAATGAAATAATATCAGTTACTTCCGGCTTGCCTTTAGTGAGCGTACCAGTTTTATCAAAAATAATAGCTTTAATGTGGCCAGCTGCTTCAAGCGGCTCACCGCCTTTAATAAGAATCCCTTGTTCAGCGCCTTTGCCCGTGCCGACCATAAGCGACGTTGGCGTAGCCAACCCTAAAGCACAAGGACAAGCGATTACAATCACTGAAGTAAAGGCCATTAAGGCAAAAGATAGGGTTGCGCCCAAGAAAAAGAACCAAACTAAGAAAGTAATAATGGCTAAGCCAATAACCGTAGGCACAAAGACGGCCGATACCCGGTCAGCAAACCCCTGAATCGGCGCCTTGGAGCCCTGAGCATCTTCAATTAAACGAATAATTTGCGCGAGCGCAGTTTCACTGCCAACACGAGTGGCTTCAAATTCAAAACTGCCATTTTTATTAACCGTGCTGCCAATGACTGGGTCACCGACTTTCTTTTCGACTGGCATACTTTCCCCCGTAATCATTGATTCGTCAATCGCCGTAAGTCCTTTGGTAATTTTACCATCCACCGGTATTTTCTCTCCGGGACGAACAATCACAATGTCACCATGGATTAGTTCTTCAATCGCAATATCAAGAGTTTTGTCACCTCTTATCACCCGAGCAGTTTTAGCCTGTAGCCCCATTAATTTTTTTATGGCGTCGCCAGTTTTGCTTTTCGTGCGAATTTCCAACCATTTTCCCAAAATTACAAAAGTAATTAAAAAAGCGGCGGTTTCAAAATATAATTCTGGAATTTTGCCATCAAGACCAATAAGTGATTTGGTGTTCAGAAAATAATTTATCAGATTAATTAAACTATAAAAGAAAGCGGTCGAGGTCCCAATCGCAATCAAACTATCCATGTTGAAAGTTTTCATTTTGAGGGACAACCACATTCCTTTATAAAATCCAGCGCCAATAATAAATTGAATTGGAATAGTTAGAACTAGGGAAATAATACCAACGAAGGGCAAGACAGAGGCTCGCCCCGGAATAGCAAAAAAATCCAAAAGCATGAAATAAAGCATGGGTAGGCTCAAAACAAAACTAAACCAAAACTTTTCGGCATATACTTTGGTCTCATGCTCGTGCTTTTGTTTATCGTACTCCGTATTTTTGGCGTCAACTAATTCGGCTTTATAGCCAGCTTTTTTTATTGTTTCAATTAACTGTTGAGGTTTAACTTGCGCTTCATTATAAATAATATTGGCTTTTTCTGCTGCAAAATTAACGTTTACTTGACTCACACCTGGAACTTTTTTCAAAGATCGCTCGATAATATTGGCGCAAGAAGAACAATGCATGCCTTGAATATTTACTCCGATTCTATTTTTCATATATTTTTTAACGATTGAATAATGTCTGTCCTTTATAACTGAACTTCGCTTGGCTACATAAAAATAGCATTAATTACTGCTGGCTGGTGCTTCGTCATCGTAAACATTAAACACACCCTTATACATACCCATAGAACAAGAGAAAGGCAGAGCCCCAGTTTCCGTCGGTGTAAATTCAACAATATTTTCACCCGCCAGTAAAAATTTCTGAATTTTAAGTTTAGGTATTAACACCACACTGGCGCATGAATAGGGTGCCTTGGCGTCAATTATCCATTTTACCGGTATACCTCTTTGAATCGCAAACTTATTAGGCGAATAACCATTATTTGTTTCTGTCATTCTGACGACTTGAACACCGTTTTCGAGAGTTACATTCGGATCGATAATAATATTTTTTTGACTTGCTGTATCGACGCTTAAATTACCGACACTTAAGCTGGTTAGAGTATAGCCATTACTTAAATTAAGGAGAGCAAAGACAACAACGGCCAACCCGGCAACTTTAAAAAATCCTTCTCTAAACTTACCGCGGACTAAAGACGTAATTCCGCCGATACTTAATAGACCAGGAGCCGTCCCGAGGGCGAACAAACCCATAACTAAAGCGCCAAAAACAAAATTACCTGAACTAATAGCATAAAGCTGCATTGCCTGAGTAAAGCCACAGGGCAAGAAAAAAGTTAAAGCCCCCAGGGCAAGGGCATGTTCATGACTATATTCCTTGTTCTTCTTATTTAGTCCCAATGCCCGTGCAATACCTTTGGGCAAAGTTAATTTAAATTTACTCAAGCGCGGGAAAATATTGATAAGCTGCAAACCCATAACTAACATTACTAAACCGATAAGAAAAAATAAGATACCGTTTGCAAAAGTTGAAAATTGAAATACGGTTCCAAGCTGTCCTAAAATTCCTCCTAATAAGGCGTAGGAAAGAATACGACCAATGACAAAATAGATATGAGGTCTAAATTTTTCCGTCGACGTTGCTTGCGGATGACTTTCGAGAAATTTAGTAGAAAGGCCGAGAGATAGGCCACCAACCAAAGCCATGCAGGTAGAAAACCCCGCCACTAAGCCGATAAGAATCACCAAACCCCAACTCGGACTACTTAAATCTGGATTAAGATTAATATTGGTTAAACCTAAGCCACTTAGCACTAAGTACAGAGCTAAAAGGATAATAAAGGCCACGCCCAAGCTCGCATATTCCTTTTTATCATTAGTAAGTAATGGCAAGCTTCCTGGAACACCGACTGAATAGCCTGCTTCAGCAATAACCTTATTGATTGAAGACTGAGCTGGTGCTTCGCCCTCATAATTAATGACGGCTTCTCCGGTTTTATAACTAATATCGACTGATTTTACGCCATCGAGTTCTTTAAGTTTATCTTCAATAAGCAGCTCACATGAGCGACAGTGCATACCTTTAATCGGTACTGTCAGGCATATATTTTGAGACATACAATATTATGATAGTTATTTAAAAGATTAAGAATTAGTAAGATTACGCTACTTTTCTAAAAACCTGGACCAATTCCTGGATTGCTTTATCTTTTCCATTAGTACCAATGGCACGGACCACGCAATTATTAATATGATTAACTAATAATACTTCCTCCGCTTTTTTTATTGCGCTTTTAACAGCCGAGGTCTGCTGCATGATATCAATACAATAAACACCCCCTTCAACCATCTCAATAATTTTTTTTAAATGACCATCAGCAATTTTTAAACGTCTTGCAACGTCAATTCGAGGACTTAATTTTTCTTTTTTCATATTTTTTAATTTATTAATTAGCCATACCCTCTGGTGGAGGGTATCTACATCTTACTCTTTCTTAAAATAGCTGTCAAATAATTAAAAACAGCCGGGGCAAGAACGCTCAGGCTGTCTATATTATTTTATACTTTATCTAAAGAATTGAATCTTAAAAATCTTTACTAAGGAAGTAAAACATGGCAACCGCTGCAACTAAGCCAATCATTGCCAAATAATATAATCTTTTTCTTATACCGGGGTCAGCTTTTTCTAATTCTTTAATTTGCGGATTGTATATTTTGGTCCACATTACAACCATTTCAAATATTCCAGTTAAGCCCACCAAAATACAAAATGTTAGAGTATTAATATATTTTAAATAATACAAGACAAGGCAAATAATACAGACGGCCATCGAGCCAAAATAGTATTTTTTTAGAATTTTTTGTTTTTCCTCGACTATTAGTTTTTGTTCTTCAGTCGAGCGAAGAGCGTCGCCTTCCCCCTCATTAAATTGTGACATATAATTTTTTATAAAATTAGGCTAAATTCTTTTCATATTATATTATATCACTAATTATATTCTTTAAAAATCCTTAAAAAATAAAAAAGTCGTTTGCTTTAGGCAACGACTTTTTAGGAAATTTCTTTCACTGATTATTCAATCACGTTTTTTACAGTTTTGTCTTATACTTTTGAATCAGGGCATCAATCGTCCCATCAGCCTTGTATTTCTCTAAAAGTTGATTGATCTGGGGCAGATATTTTATAAGCGCTGATTTCTTAGAAATGGTCAGGTAAAAATTCTCAGAACTAACATAGTTCGGCAAGATCACAATTTGATCATTCAAACTATGGCTAGCAATAAAATTTTCGCCGGAGTACAAAGCATACACAAAATAATCGGCTTGATTATTAGCGAGCATCGCGAAAGCTTCGTCTGGGGTAGCGACAGCGGTTACAGTCAAATTTTCTTTAATATAATTATCGAATTCTTGTCCGTAACTGTCACCGATAGTCACAACACCTTTTTTACCTTTTAATTCATCCCAAGCAGCAAACGGGAAGGTTTTTCCTTTGGAGACAAAAATGGAAACAGGATCCTTCGTATAGTCGACCGAGTAGTCCATATACGTCTCTCTTTCCGCAGTTTTGTAGGCGGCTACAATTAAATCGACTTCGCCACTTTTCGCTTTTGCTTGAACGACATCCCAGGCACCGATATAATTAACTGAAATTTTCAGACCAAGATCATTAATTATCTTGGTAACCAATTCGGGCGCAGCGCCGACAATCAGATTATTTTCCTGATACATAATAGGCGCCCAACTGGGGTGACCAGAGGCGACAAATACTTTATCGCTGTCATTATTGCTATCTTTTTTTTCGCAAGCAATAAGAGCGATCAAGGCTAAACCCAATATTACCAAAGGGTAAAGCCAAAGTTTTTTTGCTGATTTCATTTTTGTTTGTTTTTTAAGTTAGACATTTTTTAAGTAACTATAAGCGATATTATAATGATTTATAATTTATGTCAAACGACTTTTTCCCACACCTCATCACCACGGGTCTATAAATCGTAGTTCTTCCAATCTTCAACGATGTCCTGAAAATAAGCTACTAGAATCCGAAAGAAGTTATTTTCTCATTTTTTGCGACAAGGAAGTCTCTAACAATATTATCAACTTTATATCCATTTTCTTTTGCCTTAGCTAAAAATAACTCTATATTATCTAAACCATAAAAATAGCCCGGAACGGCGTCACCGCTACCCAAACCAAAATTTCTAAATAGCTCTAAAATGTGGCCATATCCAGGTTCAAAAGTTTTTTCTTTCGAGTATAACTTCAAACCAATCTGCTTCTTGAAATTACCAACCGATTTTCGCTCATCAGTAAATACAAATCTCAATGAATCGTTATTGGGAAAAATTATTTTATATAAAGAAAAATTTAGTTCAATTGTTTCTCGCGTAATTATGTACGTCATATTTGTTGTTATTTATTGAATTTTAGAGTTGTTAATATTTCAGTCAGAGCCTCATTTTGTCCCGTGTTAAACAATAATCCTTTGATTTCATCCGTACTTGTATTTATTTGATGGGGAACAAATATTAATATATCCCCATTTATATTAGTCGAGTAAGCTCTAATATTATTTTGCAAATTGATAATTTTCCGCTCGAATAAGCTAACTTTTCCATTTTTCTCAGTCGAACTACTCTTTTCTTCTGTAAACGATCCATCCGAATAACTCGGATAAATCATAATATTACTGTTGTTAGCTTCCGGATACAAAATATCAGCAATACTTTTATTTCCCTTGGAAATCTCCATAAAAAATATATCCTCCTCTTCGTTACTCCAATTTGTGAGGATGGTATAATCACTATTCTCAATTTTCCAAGCATTTACGAAATTGCTTATTCGATACATATATTCATTATACTGGGGATGATTTTTCAAACAGTCTTCGTCTTTTTTCTTTAATTCCTTAGCAGCTTCTTCATCTATTAAAAAATTATCGAGACTTTCCGTGCAACCCATTTCTGAAAAAATGTTCATCGTATAATTATACGTCGAATATTTTTTGCTTAGTCGCTCAGAAATTCTCCACGTATTTCCATATTTTATCTCGAAGCCTAGCAGATTGTTAGTGAATGAATTCTGTTTACTCAAGGATTTAATATTCATAAGTAAAATATATAATCCTATGGTTACAAATACAATAATGATAATGGCAATAATTTTTCTCATTTTTTAATTATCTTATTACTCTAATTATATTATATCACAAAAAGAGAGGCGTTTATTGGATTGATTTCAAATTTCTACGTCTAGGGCAAAAAAACACTAACAGAAACTATCATATCAAAAAAGATTGAACTAACTAATCGCATAAATGGCATTAGTAATCCTAAAAAAAATATTACCTGCACCGAATCTTTTAGGTTTATATATCTTAAAGAGCAATCTTGACTATTTTTGAAATTAATAAAAAGGCTTATCAATAAAACGATTAATAAAAAACCGGCGAATTCCCCACTTAAATTATCTATAAGAATACTTACCTCATTATAGTAACTAGGGGATGAAGACGGATTAAGTCCGTCGCCAAAAAGACTATAAGTAGTAATGAATAAAAAAAATATAAAAATCAAGAACATTATCGCTCCATTTTTTAGATTGTTTGTTAACTTACTACTTCTCCCTTTAATAAATTCTCCCTTATGTGATTTTTTATATAACATCACGCCAACGCAAAACATAATAAATATCAATAATGCGTCTAAACCTCGAATATAAGAGAGGTAATTACTAAAAAAACTGCCAACAAAGACTACGGAAATTATTATTATCGAAGAAATGTAAATTGATTTAATAATAGAATCTAACTGCTTCATATTTGTGATAATTATAAATTATATAATATCTAAATATTTATAATTTCAATATCGACTTTATTATCAGAATCTAGGCCATAATAACTCGTAATCGGCTTAGAATAATAGGACATAAAATTAAACAGAATGATTCTCATCTTTTTAAAAACATTACTTGTCTCAGTCGTAAAGCGATCGAGCCCAACAAGAATGAGCCACTTTTTGGGGTCGCTTGGGATTTTAATTAACTGCTTAGTTTTTAGCTCTCCTAAAACCCGTCTGATATTTGGTGTTTGCATGTAACCATAAAATACTTGGATGGAAATAACACTACCGATTTCTTCAGAGTCTTGGAAGCTAATTATGCGATACCGATTTATTCTTTCGACTCGTGGAATATTTAGAAATGTAACATTCATGAAAACGACGTGCTTAGGAATATACAAGCCCCATTTAGAGAGAAAGGAGCCTAAAGCAACCGAAATATTATCAGATAAATTAATAATCGGCCGAGAAGACATAACAACAATGGAGCGATTTAATAACTTATTTCGATACTCCGTTTGCAATTCTACGAATCTTTTAACGGAATAGCCCGGCAAATTAAGATGAGCTTTTTTAGAAAGCGCTCTACCCCAGTCCCAAGTCGACATCAAAGCAAATAAAACAACAGCAATTATAATAGGTACATAACCTCCCTGCCAAAATTTTAAAATTGTTCCACTAAAAAAGGCTAAATCAATTAATATCAGGAATGAAAAAAGAGGAAAAATTGCCCACAAAGACCACTTCCAGATATAACGAGTTAGAGAATAAAATACTAAAGTTGTAATAATCATTGTTCCTGTCACGGCGATGCCATAGGCGGCCGCTAAACCACCCGAGGCTCGAAATGTTAAAACTAAAATAATACAACACACAGCTAATGCAAAATTTATCGCTGGTATATAGATTTGCCCCTCAATAGCCGGATTAGTATGAATGATTTTAATCTTCGGAAACAAACCCAAGGCCACGGCCTGGCTAGTCAGAGAATACACGCCGGCAATAAGCGCCTGACTCGCAATTATCGTAGCAACGGTTGATAAAATTACAACGCCTAAAAAGGCCCAATGAGGAGCCAGCGCATAGAAGGTGCTATTGCCAACAATCTCTTGCCCAGATAATAATAATGCGCCCTGGCCAAAGTAATTTATTACTAAAGCAGGGTAAACCAAAAAGAGCCAAGAGCTAGTAATAACACGTCGATTAAAGTGCCCCATGTCCGCATAGAGTGCTTCGCAGCCAGTGATACATAAGGCAATCGAACTCAAAATAAATAAAGTAAACCAAGAGTGCAAATATATGAAGTTATAGGCAAAGATTGGGTTGATTGCCTCTAGCACTTGCGGGTATTTAAAAATATAGGGTAAGCCTAAAACTATTAATACAATAAACCAAAAAATCATAATTGGGCCAAAAAGCCGACCGACTTTTCCGGTACCCTTTTTTTGAATATAAAATAAGCCAATAAGAATAATGATTGTTAAAGGAATAACATAAGTCGTTAGACTAGGTGAAAGTATACCAAATCCTTCAACGGCCGATAAAACCGAAATGGCTGGTGTAATTATACCATCGCCATAAAGAAGGGTTGCTCCCAACAAAACAATCGATGTAACGCTAAAACCAATGATTCGCTTCACGCCTCCCTGTCTCAAAAGTGCAAGTAAGGCAAAAATACCCCCTTCGCCATTATTACTCGCGCGCATAATAAGTAATATATATTTGATGGTAACTACTATCATGAGGGTCCAAAAAATTAAGGATAAGACGCCCAAAATATTTTCTGGATTACGCGCTAGGGGATGAAGCCCGAAAAATGTTTCCTTAAGAGCATAAAGAGGGGATGTGCCAATATCACCAAAAACAACGCCAATGGCGCCAATCATAAGAGGAAGGCTTAATTTCTTTACCGGTATCGTTTTGCTATCCATATATTTCAAAATCAAAGCTATATATAATTATACTCCCTTTGGAAACAAAAACAGACCATGACGCCTGCTTTGTTTATGACTACTGCTTTAGTAACCGTTTTGATATTTATACGATTTTTTCATTGCTTTCCAAAATACATCCTTATTGACACAATGCTCATTGCTGCCATCGCAGTCTTTATTTTCTATAATATTGCCATATTTAGCAAAAGTGTTTTTATCCTCATACTCATAGGGGTTTTTCTGCATATTATCAATAACGGCCGCATGGGCTTTCTCAACATCACCGCCCACTTTGGCTAGCTCTTCCTGCATGCCAAGATTATAAGCGCGCACTAAACCACGAAATTCCTGCGATTTTGCTTCACCTTTTACAACATCAACGGCTTCGCCGATAACGGTAGAAGCAGCGCCAGCCGTCTTGCCCGTAATCTCTCCAAAAATAGTTTCAATAATTTTGTCTTTAGCCATATCAACTGCCTTGTCTTTAATAGCTCCGCCTACCAACCCGATATTTCGGAGCGCGTCTTGGCTCGCCTCAGATAATCCTTTATCAATCGCTTCCTGTCGCTCTAACATGCGCTCATAAAATCGCAATTGTTGATCGAGTTTAGCCTCGGACTCAGTCGGACCGGATTTCCAAATTTTGAACTTTTCAGTAAAGGCGCCCATTTTTTCATTCCAGCGATCTTTAACTAATTTAGTATCATCCATCTTTTCAATATCATTGGCTGGGTCACTAATATATTTAAAATAATCTTTAAAAGCTTCGAGTTGTTCTTTTGTTAACTGATAGCCTTTTGATTTTAAATTTTCATTTAAGGTAATTAATTTGTCTTTAGAGGACTTATCTAAATCACCAACAGCATAATCACCCAAAATTTCTTTATTAATCGGGTCGGACTGCTTTTCATAATCAGTTTTATTAGCCTTAGTAAGAACATCTATTAAATCTGTACGACGATCTTCGAGCCCTTTGAGCTGTTTCGCTAGTTCTACGTCCGAACCATCTTTCAGCGCCTGCTTAATTACTTCTATTTGGTTATCGACGGCAATGACATCAGCCGCTTCAATTTTGGCGCCCAGTTGCTCACGGCATTGGGTACGGCTTTCTCCCGACAACATTTTGCAACCAGCCGGGTTTTCGAATTTGAGGGCAACACTCAAATAACAATCCTCGGGCGAATAGCTCATCATGCCCCCTTTCATTTGTTTACAAACATTTAAGTCTCCACTATTTTCCGCAATCAACAAATAACATTTATCTTTCGGCGGGTTCGACCCCAAATCTTTGAACTTTTCCCCCTTTATTTTTGAACATTCATCCGGATTATCTCCTTGACCTCCAGCCGCTTGAAAACAGTGGTCACTATCGGGCAAAAATTCGCAGATAACTTTTTCTATTTCGCTTACGCAGCCTGTGGTTGAAAAAGAAACAACGATAAGAAGAGCGGCTACCTTGAGTGAATGCTTAGATGGTCGAAATTTTTTAATTAACTTAAACACTATAACAAGAACCAACCAAAGGGCCGCTAAACATAACATAAAAATTGAAGCATTTTGAATAGGCTCAACTAAAATATCCAAAACTAAGCGGCCAATATCAGAATAGCGCGGTTCTTTCGCTAATTCATTCCCAAAAAAATACCACGGCAAAAAAACTAAGACGAGAATAATCGGATTCACAATATCAAACTTACTTAAACGGAAAAGCTTCTTTATGCCTAAAAGAAAATATGCGAGAATCATCGAAATAAAACCCAAAAGCAAGCCGCCATAGACTCCATATTTATTAAAAATGTCGAGCAGTTGAGCGCTAGAAACATCCGCAATCCTTTGAATAGCATTAAAATTAAAATAATAGGCCGCCGCAAAAATTAGCCAAGCTAACAGCGGAAATAAACCATTAAGAAAAATACATTTTTTTCGTCGTGGTTTAATTTCGACCGTCGTGTCCTTAGGCGCAGTCGCCTCTTCTTGTTTTATCTCGTTCATATAATTACTATTTTATTGGTTAGCAATAATCGTTGTGCCCTGCTCCGAGGAACAGGCCATGACACTTATATTATTGCTTGAATCTTTTTTAATTGCGTAATATGTTTTCGCCGAATTTCCACTAGGATCAAATGGAATGTATGATAAATAGGTCGGCACTAATTGAGAGTTTAAATTAAGGCAGGCGTCTAGAGTCGTGCTCGCAATTTGAATAATCTGCGTGCTATTACTTTCCGAGTTAACAGTTACATTTGAAAATTTAGGCGTGCTTGTATTATCGGTTTCAAGAGTAGTTTGATAAGTAAAATAATTTCCCGAGAGCGCGGGAAAGCTAATTATAGGTAGTCCCGAGCTTGAAGAATTATCACTATAATAGGAATTCACCGTACCATCTGGCCCAAAAAAATCTATCCCCGCGCAACTTTGATCAGGGCAGGTTTTAACTTTTATTTTTAACATTCTTGCTCCGCGATTATAACGATCGTTAATTTCTAAACTACTAAGAGCACGGTTATAAATCGCCACTTCATCGATAGAACCGTTAAAAAATCTTGAGTTATCAGAGCGCCCACCTATAACTAGAGGGTTGACCGAGCCAGGAATCGCGTTAGAATAATTTCTATTTGCCTCCTCGACACCATTTACATAAAAACGAATAACTGATCCATCATATGTACCGACTAAATGGTACCATCTTCCCACAAGTGGCGTTGTTAAACTCGCAATATAGTTCATCGCAATTGCAAATTCAAATTTACTATTGTTTGAATTATGATGCAAGCGATATTGATTATCTAAGTTCTTGTTTACAATACTTGCCCAGGGCGCGCCTAGGGCCGGATTTATTTCCCACTTTACCCAAGCTTCAACTGTAATACTAGTCGTTGGGTTAAGGCTTGCTACATTAGCTACAATAATCGAGGAGCTAGCTGAAATAAAAGATAAACCGGAGTTAATTTTTCCCGATACCGACTGAGGACAGCGCAAACCACAATTGC
>Ga0247841_10007777_pt1 | contig 15752 bp, 15 predicted proteins | sample LaCruzMarch2015__2_FD_192410 | JGI IMG/M metagenome (GOLD analysis project Ga0247841, IMG submission 192410) | Freshwater microbial communities from meromictic Lake La Cruz, Castile-La Mancha, Spain - LaCruzMarch2015_18m | ecosystem: Environmental > Aquatic > Freshwater > Lake | place: Spain...
GAAACAATATACAATACCGTACGACCGCATCAATCCCTGAGGTATCTGACGCCGAAACAATTTCTGGAACAAAAACATAGCGAAAATAAGAGTAGGGATGTGTCCGGTATCTACTGAACCAGTACAGCTTCTTGACAGGGAATTCGCCTGTATGTAAACTATATGCCGATTGCGCTTTTTTTGAGGCTATAGAATTATTTTAGGTACAGTACGTTGCTAATATCTGAGTGCAGGAAAACCAACCATATAGTCATTGATAAGGACAAATGCAAGGCCTGCCATTACTGTATTATGGTATGTGCCAGGGAAATCATCGGGACATCCAAAGAGATTAACAGGCTCGGCGTAAACTATGCCGAGGTGATCCCTGATAAGGCGCACGAATGCACCGGGTGCAAGTCCTGCGCAATCATGTGCCCCGATATTGCCATCTCGGTTATCCGCAGCCGTGCCCAGGAAAGCGGCGCAATATCCTGACAATTATTAGTCCGAGGAGCCGACCGATGCCCGAAAGGACCCTCATGGGTGGTAATATTGCCGTAGCAGAAGGCGCCATACTCGCCGGGTGCCAGGCTTATTTCGGTTACCCCATCACACCGCAAAATGACCTGCTTGAACATATGGCCCGCCGCATGCCGGCAGAGGGCAGGGTCTTTCTGCAGACGGAGAGCGAACTTGCCGCTATCAACATGGTATACGGCGCCGCGGCAGTAGGGTTCCGTGCCATGACCTCGACCTCCAGTCCCGGCTTCAGCCTCCAGCAGGAGGGTATCTCTTACATGGCCGGGGCCGAGATGCCCGCCGTTATCGTAAATATCATGAGGGCCGGGCCCGGGCTGGGCAATATCGGCGGCGCGCAGGGCGACTATATGCAGTGCACGCGGGGCGGCGGGCACGGCGACTATTACCTGATCAACCTTGCTCCATCCACCGTGCAGGAGATGATGGACCTCACCATGCTGGCCTTTGACCTGGCCGATAAATACCGCAACCCCGTGCTTGTCGTAGCCGACGGCTTCCTTGGCCAGGTCATGGAGTCGGTCATCATCCGTGACCGCGTAAAGAAGCTGCCCGAGAAAAAGTGGGCCATAACCGGCGCCAAAGGCAGGCCCAAGAACCTCATCAACTCTTTCGAGATGAATCCCATCGATCACCCTAAGCGCATCAAGCTGCTGCTGGATAAATTTGAAAAGATGCGCCGCAACGAGGTGCGTTACGAGGCCCTCAACACCGAGGACGCCGATATCATCCTGGTGGCCTACGGAAGCGCGGCCAGGTCCGCCATCAGCGCCATGACGATGGGTCGCAGCAACAAGCTACGCGTAGGCCTCATACGGCCCATCACCCTCTTTCCCTTCCCCTACCAGCCGCTGGCCGACCTGGCGGACCGCGGATGCAAGTTCGTCGTGGCCGAGATGAGCGGCGGGCAGATGGTGGAGGACGTCAGGATTGCGGTGGGGAACCAGAATGAGATCAAACTGGTAAACAGCTACGGCGGTGTGCCGCTGGAAGCAGACCCCATATTTGAGGCTATTGATTTGTTGATGTAGTAACAGGTGTGAGCAAAGAAAAAATGAATGATTACGATAGCGTGATTTTTGCCCGCCCCGATATAATGGTGGACCGCTCAACCCACTTCTGCCCCGGGTGTGGCCACGGCATCATCCAGCGACTGGTCGGAGAGGCCCTGCAGGAGCTGGACCTTCATGAGCGGGCCATATGCATCGGCTCCATCGGTTGCACCGTGACTGCCTACGAGTACTACAAGGTCGACGGCATGGAGGCTCCCCACGGGCGTGCGCCGGCCGTGGCTACGGCCATCAAGCGCTGCCGGCCTGACCTCGTCCCCTTTGCCATACAGGGAGATGGCGACCTGGCCTCCATCGGCACCGCCGAGATCGTGCATGCCGCTGCCAGGGGGGAGAAGATCACCATCATCTTTGCCAACAATGCCACCTACGGCATGACCGGCGGGCAGCTGGCTCCCACCACTCTCATGGGCATGTATACATCGTCCACCCCCGGCGGCCGCAATGCCGAACAGTCGGGCTTTCCCATCAGGATGAGCGAGATGCTGGCTACACTGGATGGGCCGGCATATATCGCCAGGGTCTCCGTGCACAACCCCGCCAACGTGCGCAAGGCCGGGAAGGCCATTGAACTGGCTTTCCGCACGCAGCTTGCCGGCCTTGGCTTTGCCATGGTCGAGGTGCTTTCCATGTGCCCTATCAACTGGAAGGTGGAACCTGTGCAGGCGCCGGAATGGATGATAGCCAACATGATACCGCAGTTTCCCCTGGGCGAATTCAAGGTCATACCGGGCGTTGCCGCGCTCAGGAAGGGAGATAAGGGTTGAGCTGGGAGATAACCATATCCGGCTTCGGCGGCCAGGGCGTTCTCTTCATAGGGCGTCTTCTCATGGAATCCGGCTTCAACGCGGGGCTGGATACAACCTGGCTGCCTTATTACAGCGGTGAAAAAAGGGGTGGCATGTGCTCCTGCTTCGTGAATATTTCAGATAAGAGGATAGGCTCCATCTTCATCACGCATCCTGATATCGGCGTGGCCATGAACCCGGCTGCCATGAAGATGCTGGAACCCACGGTCAAGATCGGCGGACTGCTGGTGGTCAATACATCACTGGTTAAAACGAAGTCCAGGCGGCCTGACATCAAGGTTGTCTATGTGCCCACCGTTGAGGCCGCCAAGGAACTCGGCGACGAGTCGGTGGGCAACCTGATCGCACTGGGTGCCGTAATCGCCAATACAGAGATCGCCACCACGTCGAGCATCATCAAGGTGCTCAACCAGATGCTCTCCAAAGACAGCAAGCAGCTTAAACTGAACAAGGCTGCCCTGCTCAAGGGCTGCGAGTACAGCTGAACCGGTTGCAGCCCGGCCCACAGCGAGGAGGCGTCCATGGCCACGAAAACAAAGGGGATCGGGGACCTCTTCAGGGAGGTCATAGATAAAGGGCTGTGCACTGTCTGCGGGGCCTGTGTGGGGGACTGCCCTTACGTGGTTTTCTACCGCGGGAAAATACGCATGCTGGACTTCTGCAACAGGACGGAAGGCCATTGCTACGAGTATTGTCCGCGCACTTTTACCGACCTGGACGCCATAAGCGGCAAAATTCACGGTACGCCCTACCCCGGAGATGCCATAGGCGTTGTAAAACAGGTGGTGATGGCCAGGGCCGGGGATGCCAAAACCAGGGTAAAAGGGCAGTACGGCGGTACCGTCAGCGCGTTACTCGCCATGGCATTGGACAACAGCCTGCTCGATGCGGCCATCCTGTCCAAAAATACTTCCGGTAAGCTGCCCGCCGGGTTTGTGGCCCGTTCGGCCGCGCAGGTGCTGGAAGGTGCAGGCTCCAATTACATGGCCTATCCCGCCCTGCAGGCCCTCAACAGCATGCCGGTGGACGGCAAGGAGAGGCTCTGCATCGTGGTCACCCCCTGCCAGGCCATCGCCCTTGCCAAGATGGTCACCAGCCCCCCCTCCAACCGGGTCAGCATGGACAACATCAGGCTGACCATAGGCCTTTTCTGTACCTGGGCGCTGGACTACGACAGGTTTAACCAGTTCCTCAAGAAAAATGGTGCCGTTGCCAAAATCAAGAAGTTCGATATCCCACCGCCCCCGGCCAGCAGGTTTGACCTGTACATTGGCAGGGAGGTCAAATCCTACCCGCTGGACGACATCAGGGGCTACAGGATGCCCACCTGTGCATATTGCCTGGACATGACGGCCGAGTTTACCGACGTATCGGTGGGCGCAGCAGAGGGGGTGGACGGCTGGAACACGCTGATAGTGCGGACACACAGGGGTGCGGAGGTAGTGGATGCCGCCGTCAGAAGCGGAAAGCTTCAGACCCGCGAACTTCCGCCATCTAACCTGGCGCACCTCAAAGAGGCCGCCCTGCTCAAGAAAAGGCGGGCCATGGGGGAGATCGTGAAGCGGACGGGGGATAAGAACGAATTGCTTTACCTCGGCATGGTTAAAGGCCTGCGTGATAGGCTGCTGGCATGACCCGGCGCCGCTGAGGGAGGAATAGACTGTGGCCAAAATTGATATAAACGCAGCGGGACAGAGCCATCTGTTAATAGGCAATGAGGCCATCGCGCGCGGCGCGCTGGAGGCAGGCATCGGGTTTGCCTCTGCCTACCCCGGCACGCCATCCTCTGAAATAATCGGCAGTTTGGCCGAGGTGGCGAAGAAGCAGAATATCTACGTCGAGTGGTCCGTCAACGAGGCCGTTGCACTCGAGGCGGCGGCCGCGGCGTCATACGCCGGCCTGAGGTCGCTGGCCGCCATGAAGATGAACGGGTTGAACGTGGCCTCCGACTTCTTGGCCACCATCGCCCTCAGCGGTATCGGTAAAAAGGGACTGGTGCTGATGGTTGGCGACGACCCGGCCGCGCATTCAAGCTCCAATGAGGAGGATTCGCGTGCGGTGTCTAAATGGCTCGATATACCCATGGTTGAGCCCGGTGATTTCCAGGAAGCCAAGGACATGATGAAATGGCTGTTCGAGCTGAGCGAGGAGATAGGCTCCATCTGCATACTGCGCAGCGTCACCCGGGTGGCGCATGCCCGCGGCAACGTCAGGCTCGGGGAATTGCCCGTTACGCAGCACAGGGCCCGCTTTGATAACATCCTTGATCCCCGCAACACAATGCCCACCTCCATTATGACGTTGCCCGCGCCGCTAAGGCACGCCTTTCAGCATATGAAGCTGGACAAGGCACGGGCCAGGTTCGAGGAGTCATCTTTTAACAGGTATGCCGGGCCTGAAAAGGCCGACCTGCTGGTCATAACCTGCGGCAGCGGGTGGCTTTATGCGCAGGACGCCGTGAACGCGCTCAAGCTTGAAAGCAGGGTGGGCATACTCAAGTTGGGCACCATCTGGCCCCTGCCTGAAAGCCTGGTCAAGAAGTGCCTGGCCAGGGCTGATAAAGTACTCTTCCTTGAGGAGATCGACCCCTTCCTCGAGGGGGCCATCATGGAGTACGCCTCCAGCCTGTCCCTGGAGAGCAGGAAGAACATCTTTTACGGCAAGCACACCCGGCATGTCAACGCCTTTGGCGAACTGACGCCCGACGCCGTCATAAAAGCCATTGCGGGGGTACTGGACATAAAGTATGAGGCCAGGGATGCGGAATATGCCAAAAAGGTCGGGGCGGTGCCGCAGGATCACGTGATGGAACGCATGCTTACCTTCTGCCCGGGCTGCCCGCACCGGGCCTCTTACTGGGCCATCAAGAATGCCCTTATGATGGACGGCCGCGGAGGTTTCGTCACGGGAGATATCGGGTGTTACTCCATGGCCCTGGGGCCGGCTGGCTTCTTCATGAACCGCACCCACCAGTGCATGGGGGCCGGCTCAGGCCTGGCCAACGGCTTCGGCCAGCTGTGGAGGTTCGGATTTGACCAGCCCGTGATAGCAGTGTCCGGCGATTCCACCTTCTACCACTCCATCATGCCGGCGCTGGTCAACGGCGTTCATAACAGGGCCAATTTCGTGCTGGTCATATTTGATAACAGCGCTACGGCCATGACGGGCTTCCAGCCCCACCCGGGCACCGAGTTGACCGCCATGGGCGAGCCGGCCCATCTGATCAACATGGAGGCCATCTGCAGGGCCATCGGCGCAAGGGTCGAGGTCTGCGACCCCTTTGACCTGGAGTCGACCACGGCGACTCTGCTCGACCTGCTCGAACAGGACAAAGGTGCGCGGGTCGCAATCATGCGGCGCACGTGCGAGCTGGTACGGGGCAAAACGGAGAAGCAGCCCTACAAAGTGAAGCTTGACCCGGGAAAGTGCCTGGGCGACAGTTGCGGGTGCAACAGGCTGTGCAGCAGGGTGTTCCGCTGCCCCGCCCTGGTGTGGGATCCGGTCTCCGGCAAGACAAGGATAGACGAAGTCATCTGCAGCGGCTGCGGTGTGTGCTCCGATGTCTGCCCCGTGGGCGCCATTTCCAGGGAGGAGGCGCTGTCGGCATGAAAAAGCTGTATAAAGACCCGGTCAATTTGATTGTATCGGGTGTCGGCGGCCAGGGCAATGTAATAGTCTCGCTTGTGCTGGGCAATGCACTGGTGGCGGGCGGATACTTTATCACCATCGGCGAAACCTACGGGGCGTCCCAGCGCGGCGGCTCGGTCATGTCCCACGTCAAGATATCGGCCGAGAAACAGTTCAGCCCCCTCATTGCCGAGGGGCAGGCCGACATCATAGTTGGCATGGAGCCGGTTGAGACCCTCAGGATGCTCAAGCAGTTCGGCAATATGAAGGTCATAACCATCGTCAACCCCAGGCCCATACATGCAGTCGACCTTATCGGCAGCGGCGCCGGGGCCTATCCGGATGTGCAAAAGCTGTTGCAGCAGGTAAAAAGCCTTTCGGCCAAAACCTACCTTGTGCATGCCACAGACGAGGCGCAGAAGATGGGCAATGCCATGCTGGCCAATATGATACTGATCGGCGCCCTGCTGAAAACCGGGCTGCTGCCCCTGGACGCACCAGCCCTTGAGCCGGTGATCAGGGAGATGTTCCCCGGTTCCGTGGCGGACAATGCCAGGGCGCTCAAGGCCGGGATGGAGCTGGTCAGTGTCCTCACGTGAGAATCAGGACCCGCATAATGGCCGGATGGATCTGGTGCCCCGGGCCCGGCGGCCGGCAGGATTTTATGGCGGGTTGCTCCTGTTGGTATTTGCCTTGACCGCTGCTTGTTCCGGGGAAATCCCCGCGCCGGTAAAAAACCCGTCAGTGACCCTGCCTGCTGTTGTGCAGGCCGCTCCCATTTATACTTACGAGATAGTTAATTCCTTTCCGCATGACCCGGGGGCCTGGACCCAGGGCCTTGATATCGATAATGGCATTTTATACGAGGGGACCGGTATCTACGGCAGGTCCTCGATACGCAAAGTTGACCTGGCAACGGGCAGGGTATTGCAGGTCTACAACCTCCCCCCGCAGTATTACTGTGAGGGCATAACCATATACAAGGACACCATTATTCAACTGACGCTGGAATCAGGAAAAGGTTTCGTATATGATAAAAACAGCCTTGCTTTATTGCGGGAGTTCCCCTATTCAACCCAGGGATGGGGCGTCACGCATGACGGCGATCACATCATTATGAGTGACGGCACCTCTGTTTTACGCCTGTTGGACCCCGGGACTTTCAAGACAGTCGGTCAAATTGAGGTGCATGATGTCGACGGCCCGGTGGAAAGGATCAATGAGCTGGAGTACTTCGATGGCAGGATCTACGCCAATATATGGCAAACAGACAACATAGCCATAATAGATCCAAAGAGCGGCCAGGTCACGGGGTGGATAAACCTTTCCGGTCTCCTCGACACACGTGATGACGCAAAGCCCGCCGACGTCCTCAACGGTATCGCATATGATGCTGACACCGGTCACCTGTACGTTACGGGTAAGTTATGGTCCTATTTATTTGAGATTAAGCCTGTTGCCAGGTAAAAGCTGCCCCGTCAGTGGGCCCCCGGCGGTTATGCTCAAAAGGCGTCTGGCAGGGGTACTGATCAGGCCGCGAGCAGCCCGGCCACTTTCTTGAAGTCCACGTTGCCTCCGCTGAACACGCACACCACCCTGGCACCCTGTGGAATGGGTACCCTGCCGGAGGTTACGGCTGCCAGGGAGGAGGCGCCCGACGGCTCGACTACCACTTTCAGCCTGCTCCAGGCCAGCTTCATGGCTGCCGCTATCTCGCCGTCGGTCACCGTGACTATATCGTCCACGTACTTGAGTGCGTGCTCAAGCGTCACCTGGCTGACCATGGGCGTGCGGATGCCGTCGGCTATGGTCTGTGGCATGTCGTGCAAGGTCTCCATTTTCCTGCTGTGGTAGCTGGTGTACATGCTGGACGCGTTGACCGGCCCGACCCCGAATACCTTGATGTGCGGGCTGGACTGTTTGAGCGCAACCGCGGTCCCTGCCAGCAGCCCGCCTCCTCCCACGGGGACGATGACGATATCTGCATCGGGCAGGTCATCCAGTATTTCAAGCCCCAGTGTGCCCTGTCCCGCGATGATAAGCGGGTCCTCGAAGGGGTGTATCGGCTCCAGGTTTCTTTCAGCGGCCAGGGCGAAGGCCTTTTCGATGAGGGGTTCGACCCTGTTCAGGTCTCCGCCTATTATCACCTCGGCGCCGTATGCCCTTGCGGCGTCTATCTTGGGCTGCGGTGTCCCGTCCGGCACCATGATCACGGCCGGTATTCCGAGCCGACCTGCCACGTAGGCCGTGGCCTGCCCGTGATTGCCCGACGAAATGGTAATGACCCCGCTCACGTTCTGCGACGCCAGTGTTTTTATCTTGTTGCTGGCCCCGCGGGCCTTGAAGGACCCCGTTTTCTGGAAGCACTCGGCCTTGAACCACAGGTTCTTCCCTGTTGCGTTGTTGATGGATTGCGACGATAGTAAAGGCGTCCGGTGCACGAAACCGGTTATGTTCTGCCTGGCTGCCTTGATCTCTGCCAGTCCAACCATGGATGCCTCCTGTTGACCAGTTTATTTCAGGGCGATAACCTCGATCTCTACCGGTGCATTGACCGGTATCTCCCTGACCGCCACGCAGGTGCGTGCCGGGGGGTTGGACGGGAAGAATGCCCCGTAGACCTCGTTCATGGCTTTGAAATCAGCCATGTCGCGCAGGTAGACCGTGGCCTTGACCACCTTCTCCATGCTGCTGCCCGCCGCAGTGAGCGCCCGCTTGACATTGCCCAGGGCCAGTTCAGTACCCTTCTTGATGTCATCTGTAATCATGACGCTCTTTTCGATATCGATGGGCAACATGCCTGAAACGAAAAGGAAGCCGTTGGCTTCAATGATGTGGGAGTACGGGGCGCCCTTGACCAGGAAATCGAAATCGTGCACCTTTTTTTCCATGCCTCCTCCTTAAAAACGGACGCTGTTGGCGTATTTAACCGCAATCTGCACAACATGTCAATTTGACAAATAGAACAAATGTTCACTATTATAGTAGAACAAGTGTATTAACGGCCATGAAAACAGGAGGCATACGATGTTAGGTGAACTGCGCATTAAGAATTTCGCCGTCATCCGCGATATGTCAATGCATTTCGTGCCTGGGTTGAATGTAATCAGCGGGGACGAGGGCACAGGCAAGTCCCTGCTGGTGGACGCCCTCAGCCTCCTGATGGGGGCCAGGGCACCCTCCGGTGTGGTACGCAGCGGCAGCAGGTCGGCCCACATCGAAACTATTTTCTGGCCGTCCGAGGCCACGCTCGGCCTGGTAAGGGGGACACTGGAGGAGAACGGCATCGAGCCCGAGGCCAACGGCATGCTGCTTATATCGCGTGACTTCCAGGATGGTGGCAGGAGCATAGCCAGGGTCAATAACCGGGCGGTGCCCCTTTCGCTGCTCAGGCAGATCGGCCGCAGCCTGGTGGACATACACGGGCAGATGGAATACCTGTCCCTGCTGGATACCGCCAACCAGTTGGCCCTGGTGGATAAATACGGTGATTTGACGGAAAGGTGCAGGGAGGTCAGGCGGGCCGTCGAGGAATTGCGGGCCCGCGAGAAGGCCATCGCCTCCATGCAACACAGGGAGAAGGATGGATATATCGACCTGCTGCAGTACCAGGTGGAGGAGATTGACGGTGCCGGGCTGGAAGAGGTGGACGAGGAGCAATTGCACAGGGAGAGGGACATTTACCGCAGAGCCGGGGCCATCAGCGGGGGCTGCCTTGATGCTTACGCAACCCTCTACGGCGATGACCGCTCGGTCTCCGTCCTCATGCACCGGGTGTTGGCCTGTTTGAACGGGATAAGTTCAGCCGATGCGCGTTTGGCCGCGTTCGCGGAGGGGTTGGATGGCGGACTGGCCGTCGTGGAGGAGACGGCGCGGGATCTGAGGTCTTATGCTGAGAACGTGGAGGACAGCCAGGACAAGCTGGAGCAGATCGAGAACAGGATCGAGGCTCTTTCGGCGTTGAAACGCAAATACGGCAACAGCGTGGATGCTGTAATGGCATTCAGGGACAGGGCGGCGGCGGAACTGCTGGATCTGCATAACGGTAAAGAGACAATGGCCAGGCTGGAGGCTGAGAGGCTGGAACTTAAGGCCGAGGCGGGCAGGAAGGCCGAGGAACTCTCACTTGCCAGGCGCGGCGCCGCGGAGAAGCTGGCCAGGCTGGTCAACAGCGAGCTTGCCGACCTCGGCCTGGAGTGGGCAAGGTTCGATATCGTGCTTGCGCGCAGGGAGGATGGGGAAGGGCTGTCGGTGGCCGGCGGCAAGGCGTATGCCTACACCGGGGACGGCATCGACCGGCTGGAATTCCAGGTGGCCACCAACCCCGGTGAACCCGTCAGGCCCATGTCCGCCATAGCGTCGGGCGGCGAGACCAGCCGCATCGTGCTGGCTGTCAAGAGCGCTCTCAAGGTAGCGGACCCCATCCCCACGCTTGTTTTCGACGAGATAGACATGGGGGTGGGAGGCAGGAGCGCCGACTCCGTGGGCCGCAAGCTGGCCAGCCTTGCAGCCTTCCACCAGGTGCTGTGTATAACCCACCTGCCCCAGATCGCCTGCTTTGGCGACATGCATTTCAAACTGAATAAGGTCATCGAGGGGGGAAGGGCGTCCAGCACCGTTGAGACCATCGAGGGGCAGGACCGCGTAAGGGAGCTGGCGGCCATGCTCGGGTCCGAGCGGAACGGCGGCGTTATGATGAAGGGCGCTGAGGCCCTCATAAAAAATGCCGAGAAATGGAAAGGCGGGGCCAGGGAACTGGTAGTCGCAGTGACCCCTGCGACTCGCAACAGTTAGAAAGACTTCTTATAAATGGCTACGATGGCCTCTTTGTCCAGCTTGACAGGATGGAACTGGAGCCAGGGCGCCGTCCTCAGGGCATTGTCGGCTAAAGCCTCAAAATCAGCTTCCTTGACCCCCAGGCTGCGCAGCCTGCCGTCCATGCCGATTTTGCCCAGCCAGTTTTGAGTGGCGGCTATGCCGTCGTCTTCCCCGAATACGTTCTGCCCCAGCTTCTTCACTCGGTCACTGCGGGCAGGCTGGGTGTACTTCATCCATTCGATCAGGAGTGCGGCCAGCCCGTCACCGTGTGCCATGTCGTACAGCGCGCTCAGCGGGTGCTCCATCCCGTGCAGCGTCATCACCCCCGTGCCGCCGCCCAGGCCGGCGAACTGCGAGCAGGCTATAGTGCTGGCCCAGGTGAGGTTGGAGCGTCCCTCCATGTCGTCCAGCCTGGCCAGGACGCGCGGCAGTGCTTCAACAACGGTGCGCATGCAGGATTCACGCAGGCCGTCGCTGATCAGTGTGGACTTGTTGGCAGTTACATAGGCTTCTGCCAGGTGGCAGAAGATGTCCACACCTCCCTGGGCAGTTGTTTTGGCCGGTACGTTCAAGGTCAATGCCGGGTCGATGATGGACAACGCGGGGTAGGTGGAGGGGTGCATCACGACCACTTTTTCGTGCGTTTCCCAGTTGGTTATGACCGCCCCGTTGTTGGCCTCGGACCCGCTGGCCGCCAGTGTTGGTACAATCACGATGGGGAGCGCCTTGATTTTGGCGTTGGCCTTGCCCTCGTAGTACGCAAATATGGGCTCTCCTCCAGCGGCAGCCAGGGCGATGCACTTTGACGCGTCCATCACGCTTCCGCCGCCCAGCCCGATGATCACCTCTGCCCTGTTATCACGTGCAATCTTCGCCGCGGCGTCGATGCTGGATGTGCGGGGGTTGGGCTCGACCCGGTCGAAAATGATGGCGGTCACGCCGTTTGCCTCGAGGTCGCCCTTTGCCCTGTCCAGCGCCCCCGTGGAGCGCATGCTGCTCGAGCCTGTTACCAGCAGGGCAACCTTGCCCAGGCGGGCTGTCTCCCTGCCCAGCTGTGCAAAGCCTCCCTCGCCGATAATAAACCTGGTTGGTATATAAAACCTGCTTACCGCCATTTTGCTACCTCACTATTACCCTGATTTGATATTGAAACCGTTTTTAAATCGTCTGCCTGGCCTTCTTTACGGCGGCCGCTGCCGCCTGCTGGATATTCCTCCTTTCCTCCGCGGGCAGCATGCAGCCGCTGGCGCAGGACTTCTTGCAGAGGCCGTCGCACGGTTCGATGTGCACCGTCAGGTCGGCGCCGCTCAATTTTTCCCTGACCGCCGCTGTCATCTTCTCGGTGATTGCGTGGGAATCGCTGACCGTCATTGCCGGTTCAACCACGATGTGCAGGTCAATAAACCGGGCGGCGCCCGATTTCCTGGTGCGGATACGGTGGATGGACCGCACCGTGGGGTACCAGCTCTCAAGGTAACCTGAAAGCCAGTACAGTTCGTGGGCGGGTGGGCTGGTGTCGATCAGGTCCTTAATGGCCCCCATGGTCAGGGTGAGGGCTGCCCGCAGGATAAGCATGGCTACCATTATGGCTGCCACAGGGTCAATCCACGACAGGTTGACCTCGGGCCACAGCTTGCCGCCCACCCAGATGATTGACAGGCCTGCCAGCACGCCGGCCGAAGTCCAGACGTCCGTGCGCAGGTGCCAGGCGTCAGCTATAAGGGCCGGTGAATCTGCCCTTTTGCCCACCTTGAAGAGGAGGTGCGATACGATTATATTGGCCACTACGGAGAGAAGCATGACGGCGATGCCCCAGTCCAGGGTCTCAAGCGTTTGGGGACTGATGATCTTGCTGATCGCCTCCACCACGATCCAGACGGCGGCTATGACTATCAGCAGCGCCTCGGCCAGGGCGGATATGTCCTCTACCTTGCCGTGCCCGAAAGGATGTTCCGCATCGGGCCGCCGGGCCGAGATGCGCACGGCAAAGAACGCGATTACCGAGGCTATCAGGTCCATTGAGGAATGAGCAGCCTCTGACAGCACCGAGATGGAACCCGTCAGCAGGCCTGTTATGAGTTTGAGGATAACAAGTATGCTGTTGGATACCACCGACAGCAGTGCTACCGAAGTTTTCTGTTTCTGAATGTCCATCGCTTAATTAATAAGACTCCGCAGGACCTGTATTCCCACGGAGTCATAATCCGCTGCTTTTGGCCCGGACGCGCCTTATTTGCCCGGCGCGCCTGTTGCAGGTTAGGACATTATAAGGATTTTTGTATTTTCCAGTCAAAATATTTGCATGCGGTAGGCCGCCCGGGACGGGACGCGGGAGAGGGTGGGCCATTTAATAATGATGCAGGTACTGGTATAATCAGGTTAATTTCGGCCCCGGGGTTTAATCAGATGAATATCACGGTTGAAAATATCGGCCGCCTGCGCTACTTTGCCGGCGTTGAAAATGACCGGCTGGCGGGACTGCCTTCCCTGTTTAACCAGAAGTCCTTCATCAAGGGCCAGGCCATCGTGTCCGAGGGGGACAGCCAGCAGGCCCTGTATTTCGTCAACACGGGTGTGGTCAAGATATACAAGACCTCCACCGAGGGCAAAGAACAGATATTGAAGATTGCCAGGCCGGGAGAGTCCTTCAACGACGTGACGGTTTTCGGCGGGGGACCCTGCCCATATAGCGCGCAGGCCCTGGGCAACACGGTCATTTACTGGATACACGGCAAGGACCTGCTGCCCGTTATGCAGAAGAACTGGCGGGTAGTGAGCAATGCCCTTGAGATTATATCGGAGCAGTCCCGTTTGCTGCTTACCCTTGTGGAAGACCTGTCCTTCAAGAACGTAACAGGGCGCGTGGCAAAGATACTGCTGCAGAATTCTGCGCCGGGGCCTGATGGTTATCAGAGGCTGACCCAATACGAGATGGCGGCCATGGCAGGGACCGCCAGGGAAGTGGTCGGCAGGTCGCTCAAGAACCTGGAGGACAGCGGCGCTATCAGCCTTGAAAGGCACCGCATCGTTATCAAGGACAGGGGCTATCTGGACAGGCTGGCCGGCCTGAATTGAAGTGATTTAGGTCACATCACTTGGGATAGTGAAAGTATAAAATACGCTGTATAATAGTTTGATTACCCGGAGGAACAAAGTCTTTTGTCCATAATGCCCGTATTTGACCAGACCAGGTGTGACGGGTGCGGCCTTTGCGTTACGGTATGCAAATGCGGGGCCCTCGCACTAAGTGATAATATTATTGCCATAGTAGAGGTCGAGAATTGCGGCTGGTGCACCGATTGCGAGCTTGTCTGCGCCACCGGCGCCCTGCAGTGCCCGTTTGAAATTGTTGCCCTGGAAAGCTGACCGCGGACCCCTCTCCCCTTTCCCTCTCACCTGATCAGGCAATCCGCATATTTACCGCAGCGCAACCTTTTTGACCGTTTAGACGTTTTATTATTTGCGACCTTAGTCGCTTACCACCCGGCCTGCTTCAGTTAATATACTCTGGCTGAAGGGAAAGGGCGGTCATTAAAGGGGGATTTATTGAAAAATGGAGTTCCGTAAAGTCAGTGACTGCGGAAGGAGTTAATTGATATGGATAAGATCAAGCAGAATGTAAAGACATTAGAAAAGAATAGTACCAGTTTCGGGTTGTCAGGCCTGCAGGGTGGTCAGAAACCCGGCGAATCAACCTTCGTTAAAGCTGATATCGAGGACGTAGTTTATCCCGATGACAGGAAGGGAGTGGATTTTTCCGAGGATTCGATCAGCCTGTATATAGCCGAATGCAGCAAAACGCCGTTGCTCACTTCCCGGGACGAGAGGGTACTGAGCAGCCGCATGGAGCTGGCAAACTATCTTTCCCACGTGGAGAAGCAGTTGCCGGCCAGGGCTTCAAGGAAATCCCCCGAGGCCGATATCGTGCGGTCCCTGGTTGCACGCCTGGCGGCTCACAGCAGCCTTATGGACAGGCTGCTCAAGCATTACCACACGGCAGGGGCGGCCACCCTCTCCATGAAGGTTTCCGCAAGCGAACTGAGGGCCCATATCGACGATGTGATCGGCGAGGAAACGGTGCAGTTCGTGGCAAAATCCTCCCATATTGAAACAGAGGAGGCCCTGCAGGACCTGACCGAGCTTTCCATAGTCACGCGCCTCATCCCCTGGCAGATGATAGACGGCTACGCCGAGGTGAAGACCGTGGCCGAGTTGAAAGAGGCCGTGGCCAAGCCGGAATTTGCCAGGTACCTTGAGACTGTGAATACAAAGCTGGGCGATCATTTTGCGGCCCTTAAGAAATCAGGCCGTGAATCTGCCGAGCATATGATCAAGGCCAACCTGAGGCTTGTTCTCAGCATGGCCAAGAAATACAGGGCGCGCGGCATGCCCCTTTCAGACCTCATCCAGGAGGGGAATATCGGCCTTATGCGCGCTGTGGAGAAATTTGATTACAGGCGCGGGTTCAAATTCAGCACCTACGCCACCTGGTGGATCAGGCAGGCCATCAACAGGGTCATATCGGACCAGTCGAGGACCATCCGCCTGCCCGTGCACACGGTTGAGACCATTACAAAGATGAACAACGCCCGGCAGAAGCTGTTGCAGAAGCTGGGCCGCAGGCCGACCAGCAACGAGATCGCCACCGAGATGGGTGTGGATAGCGACAAGATAGACTGGCTGGTGGGCATACTCTACGCCGAGCCGGTGTCACTGGATATCCCCATCGGTGACGATGAAAGCCAGTTGAGCGACTTCATACAGGACGAGGTCAACCCCGCCCCCGAGGACGAGGCGGCCCACAGCATGCTCAGGCAGCAGTTCAGGGACGTGCTCTCCTCGCTGACCGACCGCGAGCGCAGGATCATCGAGATGCGCTACGGCCTGGATAACGAGCAGGGCCTGACCC
>Ga0247841_10007778_pt1 | contig 15752 bp, 12 predicted proteins | sample LaCruzMarch2015__2_FD_192410 | JGI IMG/M metagenome (GOLD analysis project Ga0247841, IMG submission 192410) | Freshwater microbial communities from meromictic Lake La Cruz, Castile-La Mancha, Spain - LaCruzMarch2015_18m | ecosystem: Environmental > Aquatic > Freshwater > Lake | place: Spain...
CGAATATGGCAAGCTCCGAAGTTGAGCCAAACCTGTTCTTCACCGACCTCAGCAGACGGTAAATGTAATTGTTGTCACCCTCGAAGTAAAGAACGACATCCACTATATGTTCCAGTACTTTCGGCCCTGCAAGCGTGCCATCCTTTGTTATATGTCCGATCAGAATCACCGGGGTTCCGGTAAGCTTCGAATACTTGAGAAGACTGGCTGAACATTCCCTGACCTGGGAAACGGTTCCGGCCGAGGAATCGAGTATCCCTGTATGAATGGTCTGGATCGAATCAACTATTATAAGTTCGGGTTTAATATTGTCTGCCTGGACAAGTATGTTATCGAGGTCGGTCTCGCTGTAGATATAGCAGGCCGGATTTGCCTTTTTTATCCTTTTGGCCCTGAGGCTTATCTGTTCCTCGCTTTCCTCTCCCGAAACATAAAGAACCTTTTTCTCTGCAAGTGCAAGCGCAATCTGCAGTGCAAGCGTCGATTTGCCCACTCCCGGTTCGCCCCCGAGCAGGATAAGCGATCCGGGAACAATACCGCCTCCAAGTAACCTGTCGAGCTCGGCAACACCTGTCTTCTGCCTGTTCTGTTCATCCGAACTGACATTGCTGAGCAGCTCGGGCTTCTTTTTTTCCTTCCCCTGAAAATAGCTCCTTTCATGGGTAGAGACGGGCGCAATGATCTCTTCATGGTAGGTGTTCCATTCCTTGCATGCAGGACATTTCCCTATCCATTTCGGGGACTCCGCCCCGCAATTCCGGCAAACGAAAACGGTTTTCGGCTTAGCCATTGTTAGTTTCTTTTCGGTTCTTTCCTGAAAGAATCCAGAACGCCAATCCTCCAAGCAACAGAACAAGAAGAAGCTGTGATTCGTGGGTTAGAATTGCATAAGCCGAGGCATCCTCGATACTTACCCCTTCAACGAAAGCGATTCCTCTTGAGACGAAATAGTGAAAGGCCCCCATCCCTCCCTGAACCGGCGCTGACATGGCCAGGCTGCCAATTACAAGGATGAAGAGGGAGTTCCCGAATGACAGATGTGAGGTACTTTCGAGACTGAATACAACCACCCAGGTCATCATTGCATAGCTGAACCAGATAAATATTGTATGAAATATAAATTCCCAGCCTCTTTTAAGCTTTTGAATGCTCCGGAATCCGTTTATCACACCTTTTGCAATATCGAACATCTTCGAGAAGAAAAGTATTTTGCGAAGATTCTTTTTATACCTGATCAGAAGGAAAAGAGACAGAACTGACAAGATGATAAAGATCGCCCAGGGTATCCAGCCCGGGCCAAAGGGTGAAAGCACCTTCTCCCTGAAAGGCGCTATGATTGCCTCGTTGAGGTAGTCCCTGATCTTCGATTCGCTTGTAAAGAACACGCCTAGCATGATGACAAGCATTGAAAGAAGATCTATGGTACGCTCCAGGACAACCGTTCCTACCAGCTGACCGACAGGAATATTTTCTCTCTTGCCGAGAGTCATGCATCTTGTAATCTCCCCTACCCTTGGAAGGGCAAGGTTTGCCAGGTATCCCAAAATCATCGAATGAAAGGTGTTCCGGAATCCGGGATGATATCCGAGGGGATTGATCAGGATCATCCACCTTCGGGCCCTGCTGAGGTAAGCTATGAGCCCGAAAAAAACGGATACTATCAGCCATCGATAATTTGCACCGACCAGGCTCTCCTTGAGCGATTTAATATCGACAGTCCTGAATGCTATCCACAGGAGCAGTATGCCTGCGGCCAGAAATGCAATGACCTTGGCGGCCTGTATTATTGTCTTCCTCAAGCTCAGATCAGTTTATTTGTATTGGCATCGGGGAAAATGATCCGGGGCCGGAATTTTTTTGCCTCCTCAAAATCCATTGATGCAAATGACATTATCAGCAGGATGTCGTCAATCTGAGCTTTTCGGGCAGCAGCTCCGTTGAGGCTTATTATACCCGATCCCCTCTCCCCCCTGATGACATAGGTCTCAAGCCTTTCACCATTATTGACGTTGACGACCAGAACCTTCTCATTCTCTATAAGACCGGCGGCGTCCATAAGATCCTCGTCAATGGTGATGCTTCCCATATAGTTAAGGTTGGCCTCAGTGACCTTCACCCTGTGGATCTTGGATTTAAGCACTTCAATATGCATTCTGTGAAGTCGTATTAATTGTTACCGGGTGCAAAGTTAATAACCTTTTGATTCACATCACAGGTACTTCGACATTATCTATCAACCTGGTGTTCCCGGCTTTTACCGCAATGCATCCGTAATATCGTTTTTCCTTTTTAAAAGCAGCTTTCGACTGCAGCGGTTTCAGCTCAATGTCGTCGGCTATTTCATAGTATTCGACGCTGAAGCCTCCGGTATTTTCTATTTTCTTTATTACATGTTCCCTGATGGCCGGAATATCGTTATCCATGATCATGATGGCAGCATCGGAGAGCGCCGAATAAATTATTCCGGCTTTTGCCCTGAGTTCCGGATCAAGAAGCCGGTTGCGGCTGCTCATTGCAAGCCCGTCAGCCTCCCTGATGATGGGATTACCGATTATTTCCACCTTGCTTCCCGTTTGTTTGACCAGTTCCCTTATCACTGCAAGCTGCTGTAAGTCCTTCTGTCCGAACCAGGCCTTATCCGGTTTCACAATGTCAAAAAGCCTGCTGACTACCTGGGCAACCCCATTGAAGTGTCCCGGCCTGTGAAGCGCTTCCATAACGTTGTCGAGGTTCCCGAACCGGAATTCACGGCTGTCCACCTCAGGATAGATCTCCTTGTCCTCCGGCATGAACACTATATCCTTTTCCCTCATCACCTCTTCAAGCAACTTAAGATCGCTTTCCGGAGTACGGGGGTAATTTTTCAGATCGTTCCTGTCGTTGAACTGGGTCGGATTAACAAAGATACTTACCACAACAACCGGGCAGCTCTCAGTTGAATTCCTAACCAGCGACAGGTGACCCTTGTGAAGCGCACCCATGGTTGGAATAAACCCGACAGGCGACAATTTTGCCGATCTGAGCGCCATGCAAAGCTTACTAACAGTTCGGACTGTTTCCATAAAACAAATTATTTTTGCAAACCTAAAAGAAAATTAAAGAAATAGTGCTGGTGGGCAGGAAATAAAATAAATACGAAAGTCGGGGAGAATGCTTATCCAATGTGTTGATTATATTGTCATTTTTTATTATTATCTTTGCACTTTGTTAAGGAATGGCATATCCAGGAGGGTAAATGGAAAGCAAAAAAGTACTGTTCATCTCGCAGGAGATAACACCATATTTAAATGAAACCAAGTTATCGAAGATAGGAAGATATCTTCCGCAGGGCATTCAGGAAAGGGGGAAGGAAATCAGGACCTTCATGCCAAGGTATGGAAGTATTAATGAAAGAAGGAACCAGCTGCATGAAGTGATCAGGCTTTCGGGGATGAATCTGATCATCGACGACACCGATCACCCTCTTATTATAAAGGTTGCATCAATCCAATCGGCCAGGATGCAGGTCTACTTTATCGACAATGATGATTATTTCCAGCGGAAACATACGGTAAATGATGCGGCAGGCCGCGAATTCGACGATAATGACGAACGCGCCCTTTTCTTTGCCCGGGGAGTTATCGAAACTGTGAAGAAACTGAGGTGGGCTCCCGACCTTGTTCATTGCCACGGATGGATGACCTCTCTTGTTCCCGTTTATCTCAGAAGCATCTACAATGATGATCCCCTGTTCCATAATTACAAGATCATCTATTCAGTTTACAACAATGATTTCAAGGTTCCCTTCAGAACTAATTTCGCCGATAAGCTTAGGTATGACGGGATTGATGGGGAAAGCCTCAAACTGGTTAAAACCCCTGATTTCATAAACCTCTCGAAACTGGCAATAAAATATTCCGATGCAGTCATCGTCGGCAGCGAGGAGATAAACCCTGAACTGGAAAAGCACCTCACTACAATAGGCAAACCTGTGCTTCCTTTCCAGGACGAATCGGTATACCTCGATGCCTATAATGATTTCTATGATATGATACTTTCCTGAGTATCTTTGGTGTCTTATCTGTTTTTCCGCAATATTTAATTAATTTTCTTCGTTTTTTTAGCTAACAGGAACGAAAGGCATTTCTTGTTTTAACAATCAAAAACTGAAACAAATGTGTGGAATAGTAGGCTACATCGGGTCGAAACCTGCAAGAGAGATAGTAATTAAAGGCTTAAAACTTCTTGAATACCGGGGTTACGACTCCGCTGGTCTGGCTATCGTAAACGGCGAAACAAGGATCTTCAAATGCAAGGGAAGGGTGGAGGACCTTGAAAAAGTGGTAAGCAACACCGATTTCAACGGAACCCTGGGAATGGGCCATACGCGCTGGGCTACCCACGGAGAACCCAATGAGCTCAATGCTCATCCCCAGATATCCCATAAGGGGAACTTTATTGTTGTTCATAACGGGATTATTGAAAATTACGCCCTCATTAAGAAACATTTGCAGGGGAAAGGAATTCAGTTCAGCAGTCAGACCGACACCGAGGTGCTGGCAAACCTTATTGAGCACCTTTACGTTGAAGGCGACCTTACTGCAGAAGAAGCCATAACACTGGCGCTAAACAGAGTGGAAGGGGCTTACGGACTGGTAATAATATGCACCAGGGAGACCGACAGGTTGTTTGCTGCAAGAAAGGGAAGCCCCCTGGTTATTGGTGTTGGTGACGGTGAGAATTTCATCGCCTCCGATGCGACTCCCATTGTCGAATACACTTCGCGCGTGATATATCTGAAAGACGATGATCTGGCCATCATAAAGAAGGATGAGCTTGTACTTAAAACCATCCGCCCTAAAAACATTGAGCCCGAAGTGAAGGAGGTTGACCTGAAAATAGGAGAGATTGACAAGGAAGGATATGCCCATTTTATGCTCAAGGAGATATTTGAACAGCCCAGAGCCATTCACGATACCTTCAGGGGAAGGGTTCTTCCCGATCACAGCAGAATAATGCTTGGCGGGCTTCATAATGAGCTGGAGTCCATCTCAAAAGCTGAAAAGATAATAATTGTAGCATGCGGCACATCGTACCATGCCGGATTGCTGGGGGAGTACATTTTCGAGGAATATACCCGTATACCGGTTGAGGTTGAATATGCATCGGAGTTCCGTTACAGGGACCCTATAATAAAAAGCGGCGACATAGTGATTGCAATAAGCCAGAGCGGTGAAACCGCCGATACCCTGGCGGCTATTAAAATTGCAAAGGAAAAAGGAGCTAAAGTGATCGGAATATGCAATGTTGTGGGATCAAGCATTCCACGCGAAACTGATGCAGGAGTATATACACATGCAGGCCCCGAAATAGGGGTGGCTTCAACAAAGGCATTCACCACTCAGGTGACCGTTCTTGCAATGATGGCTTTTGAAATAGGTTTTCTCAGGGGCGCCATAAGCAGCGAAAGCTATAAGGAACTTATAGATGAACTGGTCTCGGTACCCTTAAAGATTGAGAAGGCTCTTCAGTCTAATGATCAGGCTCTTGAACTAGCAAAAATATACCAGAATAAGCGCAACGCGCTTTACCTTGGCAGGGGCTACCTGTTTCCCGTAGCTCTCGAAGGCGCCCTGAAACTCAAGGAAATATCCTATATCCATGCCGAAGGTTATCCTGCCGCCGAGATGAAACATGGCCCGATTGCCCTTATTGACGAAGACATGCCTGTTGTTGTTGTTGCCACAAAGGATGATACCTATGACAAGATCGTGAGCAACATTCAGGAGATAAAGGCAAGAAAGGGAAGCGTATTGGCAATAGTGACCGAGGGGGATGAACTTATAAGGAAAATGGCCGATTATGTGCTTGAAGTCCCTGATACCCTGCCTCCCTTCTCGGGAATCCTTGCGGTGATCCCTCTTCAGTTGCTGTCGTACCATATTGCAGTGCTCAGAGGCTGCAATGTAGACCAGCCCCGGAACCTTGCAAAATCGGTGACTGTCGAATAACAGAAAACACTCCCTCATATGAAGTCTACAATCAAATGCAGGAAACTGACAAAAGAAGAAATTGTCAGCCTGACACACAACGGATGCAGCTGCGATGACTGGTCCGGGATCCAGGTCGCTGGGGGATTTGATCCTTCGAGATATATCAATGTTACCTTTTCGGGTAATATAAAACTGGGCCGGCTGAACGGTACCCATACCGACGAATCGGGTGTCATGATCAGATCGGGTATAACCAATGCCCATATACATAACTGCGACATCGGATCGAATGTCGTGATCTGCAATATAGGCGATTACATCGCTAATTACCGGATAGGTGATAATGTTGTAATAAAGAATTGCAGCAAGATACATACCGAGGGGACCTCAACTTTCGGCAACGGGACCAAAGTGGCCGTGCTGAATGAAACCGGAGGGAGAACCGTAAGGATATGGGATAAGCTGTCAGCTCATGAGGCATATATAATCGCACTCTACCGACACAGGTACAAGGCGATCATGAATATGGAAACTTTGGTTTCCGACTATTCCGAGTCGGTCCGGTCCGACAGGGGTGTTATAGGGGACGGCTCGACAATTGTCAGCTGCCGTAATATCAGGAATGTGAAGATAGGCCCCCACAGCAGGATAGACGGAGCCATCAACCTGGATGAGGGCTCAATTAACAGTTGCATTGAAGATCCGGTCTTTATCGGCCCCGGAGTGATAATGGAGCATTTTATTGTCTGCTCAGGGTCGAGCGTTACCGAATCAACCCTTATCGAAAAGTGTTTTATAGGTCAGGGATGTGTTCTCGGGAAACACTATTCAGCCGAAAATTCATTGTTCTTTGCAAACTGCGGCGGATACCACGGTGAAGCCTGTTCTATTTTCGCCGGGCCCTACACGGTCACCCACCATAAATCAACACTCCTCATAGCAGGAATATTTTCGTTCATGAATGCCGGTAGTGGTTCGAACCAGAGCAACCATATGTACAAGCTCGGACCCATACATCAGGGTATCATGGAAAGAGGTTCAAAGACAACAAGCGATTCGTACGTGCTCTGGCCTGCACGCATAGGCCCCTACACCCTCGTCATGGGACGTCATTACAAGAACATGGATACTTCATCACTTCCGTTCTCATACCTGATTGAGAGCAATGATGAAAGCATTCTGGTTCCAGGCATAAACCTGAGAAGCGTAGGAACCATAAGAGATGCCCAGAAATGGCCGCTCCGCGACCGGCGCAAGGACCCTGTAAAACTCGATCAGGTGAACTTCAACCTTTTGAGTCCTTATACCATAAGAAAGATGTTCGAGGGAAGGGAACTCCTTCAGAAACTCAAGTCAGTATCGGGCCCGGTTTCGGGTTCTTATTCATACAACAATATGGTAATCAGAGGTGGTTCCCTTGAAAGGGGAATCCGGATGTACCAGACAGGTATTAACAAATTTCTGGGGAATTCGCTGATAAAACGGCTTGAGAAAACTGAATTCACATCCAACAGTGAACTTCAGAAACGGCTTAAACCCGATCATATCTTAGGTAAAGGTGAATGGGTCGACCTGGCTGGTCTTATAGCTCCGGTTAAGGCTGTAAACAAACTGCTTGATGACATAGAAAGCGGAGTTATCAGCACAATTGGAGGAGTGGCAGAGGCTTTCATCAGGATGCATGAATCATACTACAAGTGGGAGTGGACCTGGGCATGTGAAAGGATTGAACAGGAGGAGGGAAAGCCGGTGAAGGATTTTACTGCAGCCGACATAATAAGGATCACCGAAAGATGGAAGAAGAGTGTGATCGACCTCGACAAAATGCTATATGAGGATGCAAGAAAGGAATTCACTCTGTCGTCCATGACTGGTTTCGGGATTGACGGCGGTGAGGAGATCAAGAGGCTCGATTTTGAACAGGTAAGGGGCGCCTTTGAATCAAACGGGGTTGTTTCAGCTATACAGGATCACATCGAGCAGAAAGATGCTCTTGGTAACGAACTGATCGAAAGGATGACGAGGATTAAAAGCTGACCTATCTTCCCGAGTACATCTTCTCGTAATATTTCTCATAGTCTCCCGACAAAATTTCCGAGAGCCACTTATCGTTTGACAGATACCAGTCAACCGTCTTTTCAATCCCTTTGGAAAATTCCGGTATGGGTGTCCATCCCAGTTCCGAACGGATCTTTGAGGAATCAATTGCATATCTCAGATCATGACCGGGACGGTCCTTAACATAGGTGATAAGTTTTTCCGAAGCGCCCTCCGGCCTTCCAAGCTTCCTGTCGAGAATCCTGCACAGAAGCCTTATCAGGTCAATATTCTTCCATTCATTATTCCCGCCAATGTTATATGTCTCCCCTGCCTTACCCTTATGGTAGATAAGGTCTATAGCCGCGGCGTGATCCTCAACATAAAGCCAGTCGCGGATATTTTCTCCCCTGCCGTAAACCGGAATAGGCCGGTTGTTCCTTATGTTGTTTATAACCAACGGGATCAGCTTTTCAGGGAACTGGTTGGGGCCGTAGTTGTTTGAGCAGTTTGAAATGACAACCGGCAGGCCGAAGGTGTGACCGTAAGCCCTTACCATGTGGTCGGAACCGGCTTTTGACGCCGAATAGGGGCTTTTGGGATCATAGGAGGTCTTTTCTGTGAACAGCCCCACGTCGCCCAGCGATCCGTAGACTTCATCGGTTGAGATATGGTAGAAAAGCCTTCCTTCCGTTGTGTTTTTCCAGGAGGCAAGCGCCGCGTTGAGGAGATTGACTGTACCCACAATGTTTGTGAAGACAAAATCATCGGGAGCGGTGATCGACCTGTCGACATGCGATTCGGCGGCAAGGTGGATAATGCCGTCAAAGTCATACTTCCGGAAGAGATCCAGAACCGCCTGCTTGTTAACGATGTCGATCCTTTCGAAGACGTAGTTCACGCAATTCCCGATATCGTTCAGGTTCGCGAGGTTTCCGGCATAGGTGAGCTTATCGGCATTGATAATCCGGTATCGGGGATATTCTCTTACAAGACGTCTTACAACATGCGAGCCTATGAAACCTGCTCCTCCGGTAATAAGAAGTGTCTTTGATGCTCCCATTTTTATTGGGTTTTTCTTAAAGTTTTCTCCCATTCCCAGGCAGTTCTCATAGCTTCATCGAGGGAGCTAAGAGTCTTCCAGCCGAGCTCCCTGTTTGCCAGCGACGGGTCTGCCCATATCTTCTCGATGTCGCCTTCCCTTCTTCCTGTGATCTTATAGTTTAGACTGATGCCTGAAACACGTTCAAACGATTCAATGGCCTCAAGCACCGAAACACCCTTGCCGGTGCCCAGGTTGAATACCTCATAGGCAGTCTTGTTCTTTTTCTCAAGAAGCCTCTTAACGGCAGTAACGTGAGCTTTAGCCAGGTCGACTACGTGCAGGTAATCCCTGACGCATGAACCATCGGGTGTGTTGTAATCATTACCGAAAACCTTCAGCTCCTTCCTTAACCCGCAGGCGGTCTGGGTTATGAAGGGTACAAGATTTTCCGGAACACCCCTGGGAAGTTCCCCGATAAGGGCTGAAGGATGTGCTCCTATGGGGTTGAAATACCTGAGCGAAATTGCATTAAGGTTTTCACTTGCCCCAATAGTGTCGCGGATGATCTCTTCTCCGATCTGCTTTGTATTCCCATATGGTGAGGCTGCAGGCTTCACAGCAGCATCCTCGGCTACCGGAAGCTTCTCGGGCTGTCCGTAAACCGTGCAGGATGAAGAGAAAACGAAATTCGGAATGCTTCTTCTCTTCATGACATCAAGCAGGTTCAGGAGTGATACCAGATTGTTGCGGTAGTAATCAAGAGGCTTGTGAACCGATTCCCCGACAGCCTTGTATGCCGCAAAATGTATTATGCCCGATATATCATTGTGATCAGCGAAATAATCATCCAGCTTTTCACGGTCGGTGAGATCGAAAACCGCAAGCGATGGACTTACACCCGTTATTGCCTTTATACGGTCGACAATCCCGGCCTCCGAATTGTAAAGGTTGTCTATTATGGCAACGTCAAATCCTTCTTCGATAAGTTCAACTGTTGTGTGGGACCCGATGTATCCGGTTCCCCCGGTGACCAGTATTTTATTTTTCATGATGATATGTTCTGAATGAGTTATATTTTGTCTGTAAACTTTAGCATCGGGTGATAGTCGCCTACAAATCCGACAGGATTGGAGTTTCTTATTGTAAAGGCCGTTATCACCGACTGCTTCGCATCGTTGAGTCCGAATCCCTTTCCGGCCAGTATTTCCTTGTACGAAGTGGTGTGAAGCTCTCCGAAACCATCGCTGAACTCAATCTCCTCTCCCTCAACGGTGATCGACCTGTAAGTCCTTCTGCCCGCTTCCCTGCATGATGCGGGAAGATCGTTGGCATCGATACTCAGGAACCATCTTACTCTTGCATTCTCCAGTTCAAGATATCCGCCAGCCTTGTTGGGCTGCGACAAATGAACAATGTTTTTAGTGGTATCGCCAAAGATCCATCCAAGCATATCGAAGAAATGGATGCCGATATTGGTGGCAACGCCTCCCGACTTCTGTATATCACCCTTCCACGATATGTGATACCAGTTACCCCTGCTGGTTATATAGGTGAGATCAATATCATAAATCTTATCCTTTGGACCTTTCCTTATCTTTTCTCTCAGTTCGATTATCGCAGGATGAAGCCGAAGCTGAAGTATTGTATATATATTCCGCCCTGTTTCATTTTCAATTTTCTGGAGGGCCTCCACATTCCAGGGGTTCAGGACTATAGGTTTTTCACATATGGCTTCTGCCTGGTGACGAAGTGCAAACCTGATATGCGAATCGTGAAGGTAATTGGGTGAACAGATGCTTACATAATCAATCTTTGTTCCAATTCTCTTCAGTTTGTCAAAATGCCTGTCGAACCTTTCAAACTCGACAAAGAAGTCACTGTGGGGAAAATACCCGTCAAGCAAACCTACACTGTCAAACTTATCGAGGCTGGCAAAAAGATTATTCCCGGTGTCCTTGATCGCTTTCAGGTGGCGCACTGCAATATACCCCGCCACACCTATCATGCCGAAATTCTTCGGATTGGATTCCATAATATCTTAATTAATATTGACTTTTATCACTCAGTAATTTTGCTGACATTTCCATCCTTCAACAAATACTTCTCACCGCTTTCTGTACAGGTTGCATGGCCGCCGGTGTCGAATTGAAGCTTATGGCCATATTCGCTCATCCATCCTGTCTGGCGGGCAGGGTTACCCACAACCAGGGCGTAGGGCTTCACATCCCTGGTCACCACCGCTCCGGCTCCGACAAAGGCAAACCTGCCAATCTTGTTGCCGCATACAATGGTTGAGTTGGCCCCGATAGTGGCTCCCTTCTCCACTATGGTCTCTGCGTACTGATCCTTCCTGTTAACTGCGCTTCTGGGATTCGTTACATTGGTGAAAACCATCGACGGCCCAAGAAAGACATCATCTTCACAGATAACGCCTGTGTAGACCGATACATTGTTCTGAACCTTGACGTTGCGCCCGAGTTTCACTCCCGGAGAAATAACCACATTCTGTCCCAGGTTGCATTTCTCACCTATCTCCGAACCGGTCATGATATGGGTGAAATGCCATATTTTAGTTCCTTTTCCAATACTCACCCCATCGTCAACGACGGCCGTTTCATGGGCGAAATAATCTTTTTCCATTAGCTGTGCTTTTCAAAGAATTCAATAATGCTTCCTGTTATATGTTCAAGCTGGTCCTGTTCCATTTCGGTATGGACCGGCAGTGAAAGGACTTCCCTGCATAATGCGGTTGTCACAGGGAAATCATTCTCCCCATAGCCGAGATAGTGGTAAGCTTCCTGCATGTGAAGCGGGCCGGGGTAATAAACCATTGCTGGTATCCTTTTCTCCAGGAGGTAGTTTTTCAGTTCATCCCTCAGCCCGTTCTTCACCCTGATGGTGTACTGATGAAAGATGTGCGTCGAGTGTTTCTCTCTTTCCGGGATCACAATCTGGCTGCATCCGGAAAATGACTTGTCGTAATAAGCAGCAACTGTCTGGCGGGCCCGGTTGAAGCTGTCGAGATGCCTGAGCTTGACCCTGAGTATCTCAGCCTGAATCGTATCGAGCCTCGAATTGATACCGATATCGTTGTAATGATACCGTACTTTCATTCCGTGGTTTGCAATACTCCTCACCTTCCTTGCCAGATCATCATCGTCGGTATATACTGCTCCTCCGTCGCCGTAACAGCCGAGGTTCTTTGAAGGGAAAAATGATGTGGTCCCTGCATTGCCTATGGTACCGGCCTTCTTTTTTGTTCCGTCGGGCAACAAATAATCGCTTCCGGTTGCCTGGGCGGCATCCTCTATCACAAGCAGATTATGCCTGGCGGCAAGTTTCATGATACCTTCCATGTCGGCACACTGGCCGAACAGATGAACCGGTACTATCGCCCTCGTTTTTTCAGTGATGGCTTTGGCTATCCCTTCAACGGAAATATTAAAGCTGCCGGGATCGGGATCGACAATGACAGGCTTCATCCCAAGCAGCGCCACTGTCTCGAGAGTTGCGATAAAGGTAAAATTGGTGGTTATCACCTCGTCTCCCGGCTTCAGTCCAAGCGTCATCATGGCTATCTGCAGGGCATCTGTGCCGTTGGCACACGAAATCACATTCTTCACACCAAGATATTCCTGGAGCTCTTCTTCGAAGAGCTTCACCCCGGGACCCTTTATGAAGGCTGATGAGTTGATTACCGAGAAGATTGCATTGTCAATATCTGACCTGAGCCTCTCATACTGGGCAAGCAGGTCGACCATCTGGATCTCTCTCATGAGAAATGAAAATATTAGGCTACTAATATAATGTTTTTAGCCGTAAATATTCTTTAATGCAGCCCCTTCATATCGTTATAAAGCTTCCTGACAGGTTAATAAAAACGTGTTCTTAAAATGTTAATAACATGACCGTGTTTTTTTAGGGAAAAGCTCCTTTATGACCTTATTTTGTCGGCAGTTAAGAAGACCAAATTTTGGATATCAAAGCTTTCATCAGGGAATTGTTGTTCAGTCACGATTGCGTCATTGTACCGGGCTTTGGAGGGTTTATCGGTAATTTTACACCGGCCCGGTTGGATAAAAGAACCGGGGTATACTATCCCCCTCTCAAGCAGATCTCCTTTAACAGGAACCTGAATCATAACGACGGACTGCTTATAGGCAGGATTTCAATGGTCACAGGTCTCAATTACACTGATTCGCGCCGGATGGTTGAAGAGTTTGCCGATGATATCAGAACAAAGCTCGCATCAGGCAGGCAGGTGGTTTTTGACCATATCGGAACATTCGCCAATAACCATGAGAATAATGTACAGTTTGAACCGGAACCCGGTATAAACTACTATCCTGGTTCTTTCGGGCTTGAACCGTTCCAGTGGAATCCCCCGAAGGAATACGATGTAAGAAAAAAAGTGGCAGGACGAATTTTAAAAGAACCGGTCAGATCAAGCCCCGGAAGGAAGAACCTGTGGAGAGCCGCTGTCCTTGTTCCTGTTCTGGCCCTGCTTATTGCAGTACCTTTCAGGACCAACCTGTTCCGTTCGGGTATCGAAGCCACATCCCTCAACCCCCTGGTCACAGCCGAATTTGAAAACAACAGAAGCGCCATTGATGAAGCGGTGAAAGCAGAACCTCCGGCCAGGTTGCCGGTAATCGATGAATTTCCGCCGGCACCGGTTGAAACGGTTCAGTATTCGATAATAACCGGAAGCTTCAAATCGGAGGAGAATGCCCTTACACATATCAGGGAACTGAAAACCGAAGGGTACGAACCGGAGATGAAGAAGGCATCCAATGGCTTTATAAGGGTAACGGCCATGACCTGCAACAGTAAGGAACAGGCTGTACAGACACGCGACAGTATTTCCGGGAAATTTCCCGGAGCATGGGTCACCGTAGTCAAATAATCTATTTGATAGCGCTTCCGTTGCTCACGGGTTCCACCGGCGTAACCATCACAAGTTTTCCATCCTTGTCCTCAGCCATCAGAATCATCCCTTTCGATTCTATTCCCTTTATCTTCCTTGGTTCAAGATTTGCCACAATGGATATCTGCTTCCCGATGATTGCTGCGGGTTCATAATACTCGGCAATCCCCGATACTATAGTCCTGACATCCAGGCCTGTGTCAATCTTAAGCTTGAGAAGTTTGGTGGTCTTCGGAACTTTTTCGGCTTCGAGGATGGTGGCTGTCCTGATATCTATCTTAGTGAAGTCGTCAAATGTAAGTGGATCCTTCGCCGGGTTTACCTGCGATGTTGCAGCTTCATTGAATTTTTTTGATGCTGCCAGTTTATTTATCTGTTTTTCAATCTCACTGTCCTCAATCTTTTCGAACAACAGACCTGGTTCAACGATACGGTAACCTGCAGGAAGAAGATCATCTCTTCCTGCATCATCCCATGATTTCATTGTGATGTTTATCCATTTTCTGAGAGTCTCCATCGAGAAGGGAAGAAAAGGCTCCAGAACAATTGTAAGATTTGCGGTGATCTGCAGGGAGATATTTATTATGGTCTTAACCCTCTCAGGATCACTTGAGACCAGTTTCCAGGGTTCGGAATCGGCAAGATACTTGTTTCCAAGCCTTGCCAGATTCATCGCCTCCCTGAGCGCTTCCCTGAAGCGGTACAACTCAAGGCTTGATTCCACATTCTCCCTGATCTTCGTTATTTCACTGAGCACAGCCCTGTCGGCTTCGGTTGTTTCACCCCGTTCCGGAACCTGTCCGTCATAATATTTGCCTGTAAGTACAAGGGTACGGTTCACAAAATTTCCGAGTATCGCAACAAGTTCATTGTTATTGCGCGCCTGGAAATCCTTCCATGTGAAGTCATTGTCCTTTGTTTCAGGGGCATTGGAGCAGAGAGTGTATCTCAGTACATCCTGTTTGCCGGGGAAATCCCCGAGGTATTCGTGAAGCCATACCGCCCAGTTCCTAGAGGTCGATATCTTGTCATTTTCGAGGTTGAGGAACTCGTTTGCCGGCACGTTATCGGGCAGGATATATGATCCCTCAGCCCTTAGCATCGACGGGAAAATTATACAATGAAATACGATGTTGTCCTTTCCGATGAAGTGCACCATTTTTGTCTCCGGATCCTTCCAGTACTTTTCCCAGTCGGGAGTCAGCTCACGGGTTGCAGAGATATAACCTATCGGCGCATCGAACCAGACATACAGAACCTTTCCCAGGGCGCCTTCGACCGGCACCGGTACTCCCCAGTCGAGGTCGCGGCTTACAGCTCTCGGCTGAAGACCCTGGTCTATCCACGACTTGCACTGTCCGTAAACATTGGTCTTCCATTCCTTATGGTCTTCCAGTATCCATTTCCTCAGCCATCCTTCATACCTGTCGAGCGGCAGGTACCAGTGGAGCGTCTCCCTCAATACGGGCTTGCTTCCGCTAATCGTCGAATGCGGATTGATAAGTTCGTTGGGACTGAGCGACGTTCCACACTTCTCGCACTGATCGCCATAGGCATTCTCATTTCCGCAATGGGGGCAGGTTCCGACTATATATCTGTCGGCCAGGAAACAGCCGGCTTCCTCATCATAATACTGTTCGCTGGTTTTTTCAACGAATTCTCCCTTTTTGTAAAGTTTCAGGAAGAATTCGGATGCTGTTTCGTAATGTATCTTGTTTGAGGTACGGGAATAGATGTCAAAAGCGATCCCGAAATCTTCGAATGCTTTTTT
>Ga0247841_10007780_pt1 | contig 15747 bp, 11 predicted proteins | sample LaCruzMarch2015__2_FD_192410 | JGI IMG/M metagenome (GOLD analysis project Ga0247841, IMG submission 192410) | Freshwater microbial communities from meromictic Lake La Cruz, Castile-La Mancha, Spain - LaCruzMarch2015_18m | ecosystem: Environmental > Aquatic > Freshwater > Lake | place: Spain...
ATCCAGGATTTTATTGCTCCTTTCTGGATTTTCACCCGGGCAGTTTATCATCTGCAATACCTGAAGATGGAAGATGAACTGATGCAATCAAACATTCGTTTGCGCTCAGAAACAATGGTAAAAATCGGCAGATGGGTAACAAAACGGATCGATTCCGAGATATTTATCAGCCCCAATGGAATCGAAAGCTTTATCATCCATGAAAAAGGAAAATCTATCGCAGCGAAACTGATCCCCCAATGAAAAAACGCCATCTTCCTGTTCATTTTCAAAATTTCCTGACAATTGTCACTCGTCACTTGTCACTTGTCACTTGTCACGCGTCACGTGTCACGTGTCACTTGTCACTCGTCACTCGTCACTTGTCACTCGTCACTTGTCACTTGTCACTCGTCACTTGTCACTTGTCAATCCTTCTTCTGCTCCTCACAGCGCTTACGCCTTCTGCTGCCCGTGCAGCCGACAAAATGGATTTTGCAAGAGCCGACCAGCTTACCTACCGGTTTTACCAGGAGAAGAAATGGGACAGCCTGATCATCATCGGAAAACAGGCGCTTCGGCAAGACATCGATTATTATTACCTGCGTATTCGCATGGGTATTGCATATTATGAACGAGGCCAGTTCATCACCGCGATAAACCATTTCTCTACTGCCCTGAAATTCAACGTGGCAGATCCTGTGGGGCTTGAATATCTCTATTTCTGTTACCTCAATTCAAATCGTGCCACCGATGCATACAGTTTGTTGCCCTCCATGTCGCCAGAAATGAGAACGCGGCTTTACATTAAAACACCGGTCATCGAAGAGGTCAGGATGGAGGGTGGAGGAAATTTTACTGCCGGCGGTCAATCAAAAGGTAGACAAAGCCAGTCGGGAACCAAAGCAATCTACTCAGAAATCGACCGGTATGGAAATAGCTATTATGGAAACGCCGGGGTTAGGGTTAATCTTTGGAACGTAATAAGTCTGAAAGCAGCTTACAATTATCTCAATTTTTCAAAAACCAAATCCTTCAACTGGTCGTTGATTGAAGATCGGCTGGTTAAGAAGGCCGACTGTACCTGGGGATATTACAACCACTACAGCTTCGACACTGTTTACAAAGACACAACATGTGACTACCGGATCAATCAGAATGAGGCTTTTCTGGAGGCCCGGATCATGTTGCCTGCAGGATTCAGGATAATCCCCTCATTTCATATGCTGAATGTTCGTTATCCGAACATTCAGGCTCATTACGTTGGACAAACAGTATACGATACGCTATATTATGTTTCCAATCTGGATTCGGCAATCACTTTTCCCTTCAATCGCACGATTTATTCTTTTACCCAAAACGATACATCGTTTTACAATTATGTAGCCGGAATCACTGTCACCAAAGACTTTTCGATTTTCACAATGGGCCTTTCCGGCAGCTGGTCAAATTTAAACGGGAAGACTCAAGTACAGGCCGGAGGGTCATTAACCTATTATCCTTTGGGCAACCTGAATTTATACGGAAACACGACCCTTACCGGATTTTTTCAGGGAAGTGATTCCAGGCTTCTGCTCAACCAGATGATTGGTGCAAAAATTACGCCCTGGCTATGGGCAGAAGCAACCCTGCTTTATGGCGATTATACCAATGCCAATATTTATAACGGAGCCATCGTTTATAATAACAGCGATAAAATTGATTACCGCCTTGGGGCAAACCTGATCTTTGTCCTCTCGAAACATTTTCAGCTGTCAGTAATCTACCAGTATTACCGGAAAGAATATCAGCAACTCTATTATGTAAAAACAACAGATAATTTATTTGTACCCCAAACAAAATATTATCCCTATTCTACCAATAGCATTATCGGAGGAATTACATGGAAGCTTTAAGAAATCAAAAATCAAAAATCAAAAATCAAAAATTTCGGCAACTTATTCACAGTATCTTTATCTCCTCAGATACTCGTAAGTGTTTAATATTTAGTCATCTGGTCATTTCACATTCTCGCCTTCTCACCTTCTCACTGCTTTTTCTTTCATTACTCTCAATGCTGGATCTCTCTGCTCAATCAGACCTGAAAAACCTTCAGGTCGCTTTTGAAAACAGCTATTCGATGGAGGCTAAAGCCGATTATTCAAGGGCTATTAGAACCATTAAGGATGTTTACCAGGAAAATTCATACGAAATCAATCTCCGCCTTGGATGGCTGCTTTATCTTTCCGGATTGCACATAGAATCAATTAGTTATTACCAGAAAGCGATGAAGCTGAAGCCTTACGCTATTGAACCAAAGTTCGGTTATGTTATGCCTTCAGCTGCATTGGGAAACTGGACGCAGGTAATCTATCAGTACCAGGAAATTCTTAAAATCGATCCACAGAATACACTGGCCAACTATAGAATAGGGTCCATTTACTATAATAAACAGGATTATCCCAAGGCCGAAAAATTCCTTGAAAAAGTAGTTAATCTTTATCCGTTCGACTATGATGCCAATCTTTTATACGGATGGATTAACCTCAAACTGGGAAAATTCCGCGAAGCAAAGATCCTGTTCAACAAGGTTTTATTGCATAAACCCAAGGATGCCTCCGCCCTTGAAGGATTATCATTGATCAAGTAACGATAACAGTTAAATACCCGGCGGCATTGACAGCACCAATGGGGTCTGGACAATCCAGGCGGGGAAATCACTTCTCATTGCTGGCCAATAACAGCACTGACAGGCCAGGGCTCCTGGCTTTGAAGAAAGAATATTGTAAGCGGATCATCAGGCTTTACCAGTTGATATTCGCGATATAGTCCGTCGTTTGTATTGGTATTGGGTACCGGAACATCGCCAATGGTTAATTCTGCCTGCCTCAGGAAGCGCAACATATCCTGTGGGGTTTCAAACCGGATACGTGCAAAATAAAATTCGGAATCAGGATTGGCGAGGAGAATTGCATACATCCCGAATCGAACACCTAAAAATAACTCCTGCCAAGGAAAGAGGCTGTTCTGAAGCCCAACCAGACCCTGAACATAGACCAGGTTTTTCCTTGCCTTTTTCAACAGCGGCAGGCTGAAAGGATCCGGAAGTTTCAGAATTGGTTGCGGATTATTCTTCATTATGGCATTTGCAACCGGCAGATATAACGCACGGGCTGCATCCGAACCGTTATCACTGGTAACCGAGATGTATAAATTCCCATAAGGAGTTTGATACTGGTAAATCGTGTTGCAGTCAAACGAGGTGAGGGTATCCCGCTGAAGACAATTCAACACAGAAAGTGAATAGATGCCGAAGGCCGCCTCCGGCGTAAACATTCGGTATACCTCCACCTTCAGTTTGGCATTCTTCCATGTAATTTCCTGGACCATCAATGACATGAATCCAAATTCTATGAAAATATCGGCTCCGTTATTGTATTCCAGAAGTGTTCCAATATCATAGGTTTCCGGGACTCCTGCCACTGCATCCTGAAAACTGTCACCGGTAACCGGGTTGATTGATTGTGCCAGAACCATCACCGGCAAAAGGAATAACATACCTAATAATGTTCGCATAAAACCCCACTTTAAATTAATTAAACTCCTGTGCCCTGCGCCCTGCGCATTTCTAACATCCTGTAAATATAAAAAATCTTCCTGTAAAGCCGTCACTGTAAAAAAAGCTTACACTCAGCCAAACTTGTTTATTCAATGTTGCGCTATCTTTGTCACCAAATCGATTTCCCTTTATGGCTGCAACTTATATTTCAAATAGCATATACAATGGTTTCAGGTTGCTGGAACAACACTTTATTGATGAGGTTAATGCAAATTGCCTTTACTTTGAACATGTGAAAAGTGGCGCAAGGCTATTTAAAATCATGGCCGATGATGACAATAAAACGTTCTGCATTGGATTTAAAACCTTACCCGGCTCAGATAACGGGGCTCCGCATATCATGGAACACTCGGTACTGAACGGATCGAAAAACTTCCAGGTTAAAAGTCCGTTTGATGTCCTGCTCAAGGGCTCACTCAGTACATTTTTAAACGCCTTCACATCAAAAGATTATACGATGTACCCTGTCGCCAGCATAAACGACAAGGATTATTTCAATCTCATGTATGTCTATCTCGATGCGGTTTTTAATCCATTGATTTATAATGACATTCGCATACTCCAACAAGAGGGATGGCATTACGAACTCACCGCGAAGGAGGAGCCTGTTACCTACACAGGCGTGGTATACAATGAGATGAAAGGAGCCTTCTCCGATCCCCACCGTGAATTATGGTACCAGGTGTTCCGGCATCTTTTCCCCGACAGCCCGTATGGATTTGAATCGGGCGGACATCCCGATGCCATTCCTACGCTCACGTACCAGGATTTCATCGCTTTCCATCAAAAATATTACCACCCGGGAAACAGTTATATTTATTTATACGGCAATGCCGATCTGGAGAAAGAGCTTGCCTTTATCAATACAGCCTACCTGGATGGATTTCAGAGAACCAGCGATCAGATTACACTGGCAGACCAGGATCCCTTTAATGAAATGAAAGTGGCAACAGAATATTATCCTGTTTTTGAAGGCGCTGATTGTACAAACCAAACCTTCCTTACATGGAATTTCGTTGCAGGGCCGAACACCGATCTGGCGCTTACCATGGCGCTCGACATACTATGTGAAGTGTTGGTAAACCAGGAATCGGCTCCTGTCAGGCTCGCGTTGCAGGAGGCTGGCATCGGCCAGGATGTTTCGGCATCCTCCTCCAATTTTAAACAACATGCCCTGCAGATTGTTGCCATGAATGCCAACCCGGGGGATAAACAGAGGTTTTTAGAGATTATAAAACAAACACTGGCACAGGTTATCAGTGATGGTCTGGATAAGCAGGAGATTGAGGGGGTGATCAACCGCATGGAATTTCGACTGCGCGAAGGAGATGACGCCCAGAAAGGCCTTACCTGTCTTAATCATTCGCTTGCACGATGGTTCTTCGGCGATGATCCCTTTTCCGGTCTTCAATACGAAAAAACCCTTCGTGAGGTAAAAAAAGCATTGACAGAAAATTTTCTCGAGAAAATTATTGAAAAATATTTTCTCGACAATCCCCATTCATTGTTATTAAGCCTTGAACCGGCTCCGGGACTTGATAAAACCCGCAGCGCGCTGGTGGAAAAGGAGCTTGCTGCATATAAGGCCTCATTGACCGACCTCGAAATAAATGCGTTGGTTGAGAACACCCGTGATCTGATCGCCTTCCAGCAGCGCGATGACTCAGCTGAAGCGCTTGCTTCGGTACCTTCACTGAAAATCGGTGATATTGATCCAAATACAATCCCGATAGAGATGAAGGAAGAATATCTTGATGAGGTTCCCTGCATCAGCCATTCCCAGTTCACCAACGGAGTTATCTATATGAATCTCTGTTTCGATTTGCAGGTCGTTCCACAGGAGCTCATACCATTCGCCGCCCTGTTGTCGAACATGATCGGAAACCTGGATACTGAGCATTATACTTATGGTGAACTGAATAAAACACTGAATATTCACACAGGTGGGTTTTATACCTCGCTCCGCACCTATGCCCAGGGATTGAGCGATCAATCGATACTCCTTAAATTCATGGTTAGTTCAAAAACCATGCATTACAAAACAGAGAAACTTCTCGAGCTTACCAGCGAAATACTTACAGGGACAAGTTACCGTGATACGAACCGGATTAAAACCCTGCTGTCGCGCCATCAGTCGCATCTCGATGCCCAAATGAAGGGCAATGGGTTCCAGGTGGCGAACAGGAGACTCTCTTCTTACTTCAGCAACCAGGGAATGATCAGCGAACTGACCGGAGGCGCCTCCTACTATTGGTTTGTAACTGATTTACTCCGCGATTTTGACCAAAACACCAGCCAGGTGATCAGCAAGCTGGAGCAGGTTGCAAAACTGCTCTTTAACAAGGAAAATCTCGTTGTATCTGTAACCTGTGCCCGGAATGACCGGGAGCTTTTTTATCAGTTTTTACAGCCATTCCTTCTTCAGCTTCCGGCTGGCGGTCATGAAATTAAAGAATGGGAATTTGACACCGAAAACCGGAACGAAGGACTGCTTGCAGCATCCAATGTTCAATATGTTATCCAGGGTTATAACTTTAAAAAGCTTGGCTATACATGGAATGGCCGAATTAGTGTATTGAACCAGATTCTGTCGACCGATTGGCTTCAGACCCAAATCCGTGTAATCGGCGGTGCATATGGCGGGTTCTGCAGCATTTCTCCATCAGGCAACCTGACCTTCAATTCGTACCGTGATCCAAACCTGGGCGCAACATTCGAAACATTTAAAAACACCGTTGAATACCTGCAAACATTCGATGCCGACGAACAGGCTATGACCCGGTATATTATCGGAACCATTGCAGAAATGGATACGCCGTTAACTCCATCACAAATTGGGAACAAAGCATTGAGTATGTACTTTACAAAACTTAGCGATGCCGACCGGCAGCGCGACCGGGATGATGTTCTTTCAACGGATCCATCGCATATCCGGGAATTTTCCCGGTTGATCGCAGATGTACTGAAACAGGATGCCGTTTGTGTTTACGGGAACGCCGAAAAACTTACCATCGAAAAGCACCTCTTTAAAACACTGATCCCGCTTTAATCCGTACCAAACCAACCCACCCTGTCAGGGTGGTGTACCCTGACAGGGTGGGAATCAAAATAGAGTTTACACAACAGGCGTAACCAAATTTGTTAAAAGGCTCCCCGAAAGATTCATCGAGACTTCTTTACTTTGAACATCCCGAAAATGCTCATCATAAGCAGCCATATCAAGCAGCCCATGTCCTGAAAAATTAAACAGGATCGTTTTCGCAATACCCTCTTCTCTGGCGATCAGGGCTTCCCTGATCACCTGGGCAATGGCATGCGCGGTTTCCGGGGCAGGGATCAATCCTTCGGCCCGTGCAAATGTAACTGCCGCGCTAAAACTTTCGCGCTGCGCTACCGACCGCGCTTCGATCAGTCCATCCTTTAACAGCTGGCTTACGATGGCGCCGGCACCGTGATAACGCAACCCGCCGGCATGAATGCCGGGTGGAATAAACTTATGTCCAAGAGTGTACATCGGGATAAGCGGTGTCATTCCTGCTGAATCGCCAAAATCATATTCAAATTTACCTTTGGTCAGCTTGGGACACGATGCCGCTTCAACCGCGATGCAACGTGTTTTGTTACCCCTGGTAAAATTATGTCGCAGGAAGGGAAATGATAACCCCCCGAAATTGGAACCGCCACCGAACGGGCCAATAACGAGGTCGGGGAAATCACCAGCCATTTCCATTTGTTTTTCCGCTTCAAGTCCGATGATCGTCTGATGCAGCATCACATGATTCAGCACGCTTCCCAGGGAGTACATGGTATCCTCATGGGTTGCAGCGATCTCAATCGCCTCCGAAATCGCGATGCCCAAACTTCCGGGAGAATCAGGATCTTCGGCCAGAATGTCCCGCCCGGCTTTCGTTTCCATGCTTGGCGAAGCAATCACAGAACCATTCCACAACTGCATCATCGATTTCCTGTATGGTTTTTGCTCATAGCTCACCTTTACCATAAAAACCTTGCATTGAATTCCAAAAAAACTGGTGGCAAAACTGAGTGCACTGCCCCACTGGCCTGCGCCGGTTTCAGTCGTTATTTTCTTTATCCCCTGTTTGTAATTGTAGTATGCCTGCGGAATGGCCGTATTCGGTTTATGCGATCCCGGGGGGCTTACACTTTCATTCTTGAAGTAGATCTTTGCCGGGGTATCCAGGAGCCGCTCAAGATTATACGCCCGATGTACAGGAGTCGGACGGTAGATTTTGTACAGCTCCTGCACCTCTTCGGGGATGTCAATATCACGGTCGGCCGACATCTCCTGTTCGATCAACGCCCTTGGGAAAAGAGCTTCGAGATCGCCCGGCTGAATCGGTTGTTTGGTTCCGGGATGAAGGAGTGGCTGGATCTTATTCGGCATATCTGCCTGTATATTATACCATTGCGTTGGCATCTCCTGCTCATTAAGATTGAATTTTTTGATTTTAGTCATACTGTTTGATTTTTAGGTTAAAAAAAACGGCTTACCATGTAGTGCTGGCAAGCCGGATTATTTCAACTAAAAAAGGCCTGCCGTTTGTAAACAGCAAGCCTCTCGATTATTCTTTCAGATAAAGGAAACTATAATGTTTACGTTCTGTTTAGTTTAGAACGCCACCACCAAAAATTGGAACTTGTATTAATTGTAATTTGCATCATTGAGAAATCTAACTCCGTAAAAACATTCACCGGCAAAAATAGAGGATTTTTTTTATTATCAAAATAAAAAATGAAAAAGGTGTTTTTATTTTACCGCCATTTTTAAAATCCCGTTTTTCATCCAGTCAGAATAAATTTGTGAAACCACCTTAGTTGTTACTTCATCAATATATTCCGGATCGGTAATGGCAATCTCGGCAGTCCAGATAAGTCCGTTGTTCGAATTGGCATAGAGATTTGCGTGGAGGTTTACCACTGAGGTCGTTGCCCAATAACCACCCGAAGTCACTACGTTGGCTCCGAAACCATACACCGGGTATCCCCAGCTGTAATAGTTGTAATAATTATAATAATAATCGGGATAAACAGTTGTGGTTGGTGGGACATAAGATTCCGATTTGTCTGTCCCCTTATATGTTACAACCAGGATGCCATCCACGCCCAGGCTGTCGAACTTCTTTTCAAGATTCTTTAAATCGTATTTAGTTCCCGGGACGAGGAATTTCAATGATTCCATCGCCTTAAATCCCTTGCTGTTTAAATAGTTTACTGCACACTGTTCAAAGGGTTTCTGGTATTCAAGTTTTTCGAACATGCCCCAGATGACGACATTGCCGATTTTTTCTTTTTCCTTGGGATTGGTCCAGCTGGTAATACTGACACTGGGACCGCAGGATGTAACAAGGAAGGTGACGAGGATTAACAGGCATCCCGGAACTAGCATTGATTTTTTCATACTGTTGGATTTGAGTTAGTTTATCTTATACATTTCAAAGATAATATTTATCAGACAGAATATTGCTTATTTATTCGCAATTTTTCAAGGCAAACAGCTCCCTCGAATCAAGATCAAGCGCGGCCAGGTAACCAAGTCCGGATTTGCCGGCATAAACACACCCTGCGTCGAGGTTGAGAATGAGGGCTCCCGGATCATCAGCCCTGCGACGGATTTCTTCAAGGGAAGCCGGCGTATGTCCATGTATCAGTATTCTCCCTTGTAAAAATGATTCATTATAGGATTCTGACCGCCTCCAGATCATCGAATTCTGATCGTCGAGCGGATTTTCAGTTCGCCCCTCAAAACAGCCATGGGTTATAAAAAAGCCTGGTGTTTCTGCATAAAAACGTAAATTCATGAAAAATTCATGATACGGGAAAGGCAGGCGCTTCAAAGCCTCAGGACCCGGATGTTTATCCATGTCGATACCAAAGTCACGAAGGGTTGTAAATCCGGAATTCAGCATCCATAATTTATAATACTCCATCGATTCTCCTGCATGTAACAGCAGATACTCATGGTTTCCCATAAGCAGGACCAGGTTATATGACGCACGCCGAAGCCCGAGAATATATTCGACAACCGCTTTGCTGTCGGGACCCCGATCAATGTAATCGCCGGTTAAAAACAAGGTATCTGTCTGGGTCAGCCTGATCTTATCTTCAACAAGACTACTGAATGTACTGATACATCCATGAATATCACCAACTGCAATTCTCCGCCCCATCTGAAAACAATTTAAAACGGGTTCACAGCATCAGCGTGTCCCCTTTATCGAAAAACTTCATTAAGATGATGCATGATTATTGCCGTTGCACCTCGGTTTTCATCTACATAATTCCTGCATATGGATGATAAATGCTGATATTCCAGCGGATCAGACAGAATCCTGGAAGTGTTTCCAACCAATTCGTCCGGTGTGCTTATGCTGAACACAGCTCCCTGCCCGATGAGATCAACGGCTTCTTTGAATTTATGATATTGCGGGCCAAAAAACACCGGAACACCATACGTTATGGGTTCCTGAATATTATGAATGCTCACCCCGAACCCGCCACCAATATATGCCAGGGTGGCATACCGGTATAGTTGTGCCAGGATTCCGACTGAGTCGATTATCAAAATGTTGGTTCGCAATGCATTTTCTTCATTTAATTCTGAGTAGCATACCACTGGTTGCTGAAGCAGACCAATAAGATGTTGAATCCGGCCGGGGTCTGTATCGTGCGGTGCAAGAATAAATTTCAGATTCAGCTCTGTGCGGTTTATCAGGGGCAGTAACAGCAATTCATCTTCCTTCCAGGTACTGCCACCAATAAATACCTTTTTCCCGCTTATAAATCGCTCAATCAATGGAAAAGAGTGTTGTTGAGAGGCAATCGTAAAAACCCGGTCAAAGCGGGTATCACCGGCAATGGTCACATTCCGTATCCCGAGGTTTTCAAGCAAGGCTGCCGACACTGAATTTTGAACAAAAAAATGTGTCACACCCGAAAGTTGCCGGGCGAACCAACCGCCATACCACCTGAAAAAATGTTGTCGCGGGCGGAAGAGCGCAGAAATGAAATAAACCGGAATGTTTTGTTTATACAGGCTTTGAAGGAAGTTAAACCAAAAGTCATATTTGATAAAAATTGCCGCTACCGGTTGAACAGTTTCTATCCATCGGCGTGCATTTCCAGGCGTGTCAAGAGGAAGATAAAATACCCAGTCGGCTTGATCGTAGTTTTTTCGTACTTCGTATCCCGACGGAGAAAAAAATGTCAGCAGGATCTTACAGGAGCCATGTGATTTCCTGAACGCCTCAATGACGGGTCTACCCTGCTCAAATTCACCCAATGATGAGGCATGAACCCAAATCACAGGATTTTTTTTCCGGTCAAGTCCTCGCAATGACAATTCAAGTTTTTGAAATATGGTCTGTCGCCCCGCAACCCATTGACGTGCCTTATTATTGATTATGGCTGCAACCCGGATGAAAAATCCGTAAACAAATATTAAAAAGGAATAGATCAGATTCAACGCAGATTTATTATTAAAGATTACGGTTCGGGGAATGCTAATTTCTCCACAGAAAAAAATCTTTATTATACTTTTTCACTTTTCTTTTTTTCCTTTTTTCGCTACCTCGCCACCTCGCTACCTCGCTACCTAATAGGTATAAAACTCCTTCGGCACTCTCCGGTAAAGCGGTATAATCCAGCTGGCCCTTATCGTGTAAAACTGGCTGCTGAATTTTCGGGTATCCTTTTGGCCGGTATCAAAATCACGTTCCCGATAGGGATTGGTCCATGCCTGCATAAATTCAAAACTGAGTGAGAAATTGAGCAGGCGCGTATTGCTCAGGTACATGTAGCCTACCGCTCCTGTAACTGCCAGGCCACCGTTGAGCCTGTCATAGCCTTTTTTATAGTCTCCCAGCAGCTGAGGCGCCGTATTCCCGGGGTTATGTATACGTATCTTATCCTGGATATAACCAGCGCCGGCAAGGAGTGTGAGTCCGGAATTGGGATTGGGCGACAACATCGGAATTACCTTCCCGAACTTGGCGAAAAAATTATAACCCCGCTCATAATAAACCATGTCGGCATAATAACCATTGGCATCGATAATAAAACCTAATTCCGTAGAAATGATTTGAAGCAGGGAATCACTATTCTTTACAGACTGGCCAAACATAAAATTTCCTTCGGCACCAAATAACCAGTTATGCTTTGTTTTGAACATGATGCTGCCGCCGATGCTTGCATTGCTGCCAAATTGCTTTGCCAGGTCGCCAGCCGGGAACTGGTATCCGAATGTGGCAGAGATCAGGGGTGTGAAAATGATTGAATCGTGAATATTCAGCTGGGCGAAGATGTTGGAAACACAAAACAGAGAAACAATGAAGGGAAGTGAAAATTTGCGCAGCATTTTCGAGAGATTAATTGTTTAAAAACGGTAAACAATCCCAAGAGATGGATTGAATGAAGTGACCACCTTCTTTATTTCGTATTCAACCGGGGCAGAATAAACCGGAATATAGGTATATAATCCGGTCAACGGATCATAAACCTCTTCCGTACCGAGCCACTGCGAGGGGTAGCCCTTGTTTTTTCCGGGCCACCCGCCTAAAATCCCAAAGTTTAACTTAATGGCAAGTTGTTTAGAAAAAGCATACCCCACTCCTGCCGAAATTCCGTAGGCAAAACCAGTGCCCAGGTTTACATCCTTTTTAACACCTGTAGAATCATACGGATTCTGGGTGGTAAAATTATCGCTTGAAGAGACGATTACCCCGACCAGCAACTTTGCATCCACATGAACTTTGCCGAACTGTTTCATAAAAACAGGGCCAACCATAAGGTAATGGTTCATCCAGTTTCCGGGACCAAGGGTTCCGCCCGACCATCCGTTGGGCACCAAAAATGCGGTGGAGTCGTCGAGCGGATTTTTCTGGAAGGTATACTGGATCGCCAGTCCAAAATTCTTTTTGCCCATCCAGCCGAAGGTAAGTTGCAATTGCCAGCCGTTTGTAGCATAGCCGGCCATTGTGTTTTCTTTATCAATTACTCCATAGTTGCCCATAACCAGAGATAACCCTGCGGAAACCTCCAAACCCATGTTTCGGTTTTTGGTCACCTTGGTTTTTCCCGATATGGCAGCCTTGTTTTGTTGATCAGTCCCTGTTTGCCCATAAATTATCGAGACAAGAGAAAAAAAAATGAGCAAAAAAATTGTCCGCTTCATATGCATTATAATCTGTCAACAAATTTACAGAATTTTTAATCACCGGCATCAGCCCCGAAGCAATCCACTGCAGCTGATCTGCCTGGTTTACTCACCTAAACGACAGAAGACCGGCATTTGCCTGTTTCCGGCTTCCAGACAAGCTGCATCGCACTGAAAATGTGGTTATAGTGATTCATAATTGAATACGACCCTTCCTTTAATCCGGATTTTTTATAACTTTGTTGCAAAATTCAATCAATAAGTTAATAATTGAGTCCACTCCGAAAAGCCACGTTCAACGATTTAAGGACACTGAGCGGAGTCGAAGTGTACTTAATTTCAGCCTGTTGCAAACTTCGACTTCGCTCAGCATCCAAGAAACTGACTTTTCGGAGCGCACTCATAATTCAATAATTCAATAATTCAATAACTCAACAATTCAAAATTCATATGCGAAAAACCCTGATTGGCCTGTTGTTTCTGCTCTTAGCCGGTTTCAGTTTCCATTCCATGGCCTGTACCAATTTCATTTTCACGAAGGGAGCCACCTCCGATGGTTCGGTAATGATCACCTATTCTGCTGATTCCCACACATTGTACGGGGAATTATATCACTGGCCTGCGCAGGACTGGCCTGCCGGTTCAATGCTGGATGTTACCGAATGGGATACCGGCAAACCCCTGGGCAAAATTCCTCAGGTAAAACATACCTACAACGTGATTGGCAACATGAACGAACACCAGGTTGCCATCGGTGAAACCACTTTTGGAGGGCGTGAGGAGCTTGCGGAGCAGCCCGGCGCCATCATCGATTACGGAGCCCTGATCTACATTTCACTGCAGCGTGCAAAAACGGCACGTGAAGCCATCAGGATTTTTGGTGAACTTGTTGCGGCCCATGGTTATGCCAGCAGCGGTGAGTCATTTTCCATTTCCGATGCCAACGAAGCCTGGATTCTCGAGATGATCGGGAAAGGAAAAGTAGAGAAAGGCGCCGTTTGGGTTGCGATGCGCATTCCCGATGGTTATGTGAGCGGTCATGCCAACCACCCGCGTATTACCCAATTCCCGCTCAATGATCCCGAAAACTGCATCTATGCGCCCGATGCGATTTCTTTTGCCCGCAAGATGGGCTGGTTTTCAGGTGAAGACAAGGAATTCAGTTTTTCCGACACCTATGCACCCCTTGATTTCAGTGGAGCACGTGCCTGCGAAGCCCGTGTTTGGGCTATGTTCAACAGGGTTAATTCAGCTATGGGTCAGTACCAGGATTATGCCATGGGGCATATTACCAAGGGTAAGTTCGACTATCCGACGAACCGGATGCCACTCTGGATTAAACCTGATAAGAAAATAAGCGTACAGGATGTGATGAACCTGATGCGCGATCACTACGAAGGAACAAAGATGGACATGACCAACGACATCGGAGCAGGACCATTCCAATGCCCTTACCGGTGGCGCCCTATGACCCTTAAGGTTGACAGCATAGCCTATGTGCATGAACGCGCTACATCAACTCAGCAAACCGGGTTTGTCTTTGTTGCCCAGTCGCGCAACTGGTTGCCCGATCCAATCGGAGGAATATTCTGGTTTGGAGTCGATGATACCTATACCATGGTCTATTCACCTATGTATTGCAGCATGACCGAAGTTCCAGAGGCATACCGTGTTGGCAACGGCGACCTCTATAATTTCAGCTCAACCTCCGCATTCTGGACCTTCAGCCTGGTTTCGAACTGGGCTTATACCAAATACAATTACATGATTAAAGACATCCAACCGGTTCAACAAGCCCTTGAAAAAAAATATATTGCGCAAACATCAGGCGAAATTGACAAAAATGCGGTTGCACTTTATAAAAAGGGAAGCAAAAAAGATCAGGCTGCGACCATTAAATATCTCACTGATTATTCAGTGAAAACAGGCCAGGAAACTGTTAAACGCTGGCAGGAAATGTTCCAATACCTGTTTGTCAAATACATGGATGGGAATGTAAAGAAAGAAAAGGATGGAAAATTTGAATCAAATCCATATAATGTTCCCGTTATGCCTTCGCAACCAGGTTATCCCGAATGGTGGCTGAAAGAGATCGTCAAACAACATGGCGATGTGATCAAACAAATCGGGACATCCGCACATTAAATTTTAATGCGGGTAATGAATGCCGTTAAAATAATTCAGGAATGCAACGAATGCGGCAGTGGCGGGTATTATAATAGTTTATGATTTTTCATCGTTTGCATTGCTTGCATAGTTTACATTTCTTACATTGTTTACATTGCATGCATTGCCTGCATCGTTTGAATTGATTGCATTGCTTGCATTGCTTGCATCGTTTGCATCGTTTGCATTGCTTGCATTGTTTACATTGTTTGCATTGTTTACATTGCTTGCATTGTTTTTCAAGTCTCCCGACAAGGTAAAGTTCTCTATTTATTTTATCTTTGCAGCCCATTACGGAAATTTCAGTTTTATATGGAAGAACAAAAAACTACGTCGCGTAACTACAGGATCATTTTATCCATTTTTGCGCTTCTGCTCCTGGTACTCTTCTTTTGGCTCTTTATTCAGCGTTCGCAACTCATGAAACTGGTAAAAGAAAAAGAAACCGAGAAAATCGCACTCCAGCACAACCTTGATTCATTGATGACAGAACATAACAAAATCAAGATTTCGTATGGAAGTTTGTCTGATTCATTGAAGGCCAAGGATAGCCTTATCCAGGTTAATGCGCTGGAAATCAAAAAGCTCCTTGATACACAATGGGATTACAATACAATCCATAAAAAATTCGAACGGTTACAGAAGGTGGCCCAGGGCTATGTTCACCAAATGGATTCGCTGTATACTATAAACCGGGAATTGACAGAAGAAAACGACCGGATCCGCCAGGTTGTGAAAACTGAACAAAACCGGAATCAAACCCTGATGAAAGACAAGGAAGAACTCAGGCAAAAGATGAACGAGGCTGCCTTTATCAAGGCCTACGATGTTA
>Ga0247841_10007782_pt1 | contig 15739 bp, 15 predicted proteins | sample LaCruzMarch2015__2_FD_192410 | JGI IMG/M metagenome (GOLD analysis project Ga0247841, IMG submission 192410) | Freshwater microbial communities from meromictic Lake La Cruz, Castile-La Mancha, Spain - LaCruzMarch2015_18m | ecosystem: Environmental > Aquatic > Freshwater > Lake | place: Spain...
AAGAATACCTGCGCGAACAACGTACCCTTCAAAAGGAACAGGAGCAAACCAGTAAGGAGCTGAAACAAACCCACCAAAAGCTGGAGCAAGCCAGTGCGCAGCTGGAGCAAGCCAATGAAAAGCTGGAGCAAACCAGTGAAAAGCTAGAGCAAACCAGTGAAAAGCTAGAGCAAACCAATGAAAAGCTAGAGCAAACCAGTGAAAAGCTAGAGCAAACCAGTGAGAAGCTAGAGCAAACCAGTGAGCAGCTGGAGCAAACTAATCAAGCCTTGCTGGCAGAGCAATTAGAAAAATTGGCTGCCCTACAAGAAAAAGAATCAGCACAGCAAAGAGAAGCATCGGCTCTAGCTGAAATCGAACACCTAAAAGCCTTATTAGCCAAGCAGCAGTATTGATTTTCTTAAGGTAGGTATGTTTAATGTGACAGTGATAACACCCATTCTATAGAGAGCAATAGGCAATTTGTAGTGTACCAAGCAGACTAGTGATGAGGACTTTAATTTATGATTAATCGTATTGATAAACCCGCGTTAATAAAATTTTTGCACAATCAATTTCGATTGAATTGGCATGGTAAACATGGCATAAGGCATTGGTCTCGTGTTCGATATAATGGTTTATTAATTGCGAGAAAAAATCATGCGTCTTTGCATGTGGTTGAGCTTTTCGCCTTTTTTCATGATTCTTGTCGAGTAAATGAGTATCGTGATCCAGGGCATGGCACGCGTGGTGCTGAGCTCGCGAGCAGATTACGTGATCAGTTATTTGAAGCGACTGATCAGGAAATGATTTTATTGACAGAGGCTTGTCAGAAACATAGTCGTGGAACTTTAAAGGCTGATATTACGGTTCAAACCTGTTTTGATGCCGATCGTTTAGATTTAGCACGTGTAGGGATTATTCCCAATCCACGATTTCTCTGTACAGATGAGGCCAAGCATCAGGTAATGCTTTCTGCGGCGATCAAACGTTCAACTCATCGTTATTGAATTAATTTAACCCGTAAGGCGGATTCGCTGTTAGGCAATACCCCATTGAGCCAAAAAAAGAGTGTCAATACGACAAATACCAAGCCCGCCAAGAATACCTGCGCGAGCAACGTACCTTTCAAAAGGAACGGGGATAAACCAGTCAGAAGCCCCCAGCCCCTCGCAAACGCTCACCTTTTTTCACAGGGAGAGGTGGATCATTACGCAACAACAGCTAAAACCAAGTAATCAAGACAAATTTATTGTTTAATAAATAAGCTTTTCACATTTGTTAGACGATGGGGTTTTGGTGTATAAATAAGGATTAAAATTATTATAAAAGATGTGGGTATTTAAACGCACCTTTACTGCGTTAACTATGCCGTTATTACTTTAGTACCGAGGTGCTGCTTGATGTTCTCTTTTCTGCAACGTAAAAAGTTTTCTTTTGAAGATGTTCTGGTTATTTCATTTGCAATGATAACGGCATTTTTATTGTTTTTATCTATTACCTTAACGTATCAACTTGCACAAGAAATCGCCTATAGCAGCTTAGAAGTTAACTTTGCAGGACGACAGCGCATGTTAGTTGAGCGGATGACTTTATTGGCCGTGCAAATAGACAGCGCAGAACACTTAGGCCTTAATAAATACGCATTAAAACAAGAGTTAAACGAAAGCAAGCAGGTGTTTTCCGATACCTTCAACGCCTTACAATACGGTGGAAAAACGACCGATTTTCAGGGGGCAAGCGTCTATTTAAATCCCTGTCAATTTGTCTCAGGGAAGGCGGTATTGGCACAAACCAATACCGTATTATTGGTTTATTTTAAAGCACTTAAAACGTTTAGTGACGCTGAAACACCACACGAACAATTAGCGGCGTTACAAAAAATCATTGAAGTAGTGCCACGCTTACGTGAACTCACCAATTTGTTCACGTATCAACTGCAGGTAAATAATGAGTCCGCTATGGACGGCACACGCGCTTACAGAAACGGCTTAATTGCGCTTAGTATCGCGATACTTCTGTTTTGGGCAGTCATAGGTAGGCAACATTTTCAAACGCTGCGTAAAAAATATGCGCAGCAAACAGAACGAATGCACATGTTAGACGTGTGCTTAACCAATGCCAATGATTCAATCATTATCGTTTCTGTAGACAACGAAGAGGGCACGGTTTCACATCCAATTACTTATGTTAATCATGCCTTTGAAAAGCAAGCAGGCTATTCTTATGAAGAGGTGATGGGTAAAACTCCTGACCTATGGCATGGTGAAAAAACCGATAAAGCCACACTTACGCGCATTTATAACGCCTTAACGTGTTCTCAGCCCGTGTGTGCAGAGTTGCTTATGTACAGCAAAGCGGGCCAAGAATTTACCAATGAAATTAATATCACGCCTATAGCTAATCGTGCAGGTGAAATTACTCATTGGTTAGCCGTTGAGCGTGATATTACCGAGCGTAAAGAGGCCGAACAACGCTTTATGCAATTATCCCGTTGGCACCAAACCATTTTAAATCATGTACCTGCTTTAGTCGGATATTGGAATACAGAGCAACGCAATGTTTTTGCTAATCAGGCGTATTTTGAGTGGTTTAATATTGCCCCCGAAGCATTACAGGATGCACACTTATCAGACTTGCTCTGTGCCGAGTGCTATCAAGAATTTGCGCCATACATCGCAAACACACTCGCTGGGCAAGTACAACGTTTTGAGCATCAATTACGCTGTCATCATAATCAAACATTACGCTCTGTCATGATGGAATTTATCCCAGAATTAACAGCCGACGGTGTTGTTGGCTTTTATATTTTTGGTTTTGATATTAGTGAATTAAAACGCGCCGAACGGCACAACAAAATATATGAAGATAAATTACAAAAACTTTTTGAGTTAACTTCTTTGGGTATTGCCCTACTTGATTTGGACGGGCATTACCTTGATGCCAATCGGGGCTTTGAAAAAATATTAGGGTATTCAAAAACAGATTTGCAACACATGCAGCATAAGCAACTCTCCGCCCAGTCAGATACTGATATAAGTCGGCAACAGTTAAGCTGGTTGGTCAATAACACTACTTACCAATCTTTTGAAACGATCTATCTTGGCAAACAGGGAAATGATATTGCTGTTTTTGTTAACGCAGTATTAATTTCTGACCTAGAGGGAAAATCAAATATTTGGTTAATTATTGAAGACATTAGCCAACGCAAACATGCAGAACAGCAACTATTACAGGCCAAAATTCTTGCCGAAGAGCAGACGCTAGCGAAAGCTGACTTTTTGGCGACGATGTCTCATGAAATCAGAACGCCAATGAATGCCGTGATAGGCTTGTGTGCGTTAGCGTTAAATAAAACGATGCTTCCCGAAGTACGTGATTATGTGCAAAATATTCAACGTGCTTCCGATAATTTATTATTGATTTTAAATGATATTTTAGACTTCTCTAAATTAGAAGCGGGGCAGTATTGCATAGAAGAAGAGCCCTTTAATCTTGATGAATTACTTACGCATTTACGCAATTTATTGGTTATTACTACCGATAATAAAGGCTTGTTTTTACATGTTGAAAAGTCACCCTCAGTGCCCGCCGAATTAATGGGCGATGCCATGCGTTTGCAACAAATCTTAACCAATTTATTAACTAACGCGATTAAATTTACCGCCACAGGCGGCGTCACCCTAAGTATTAACAGTGCTTCCTTAACGGCAAGCCACGCAGTGTTGGTGTTTAGTGTGCAAGATACGGGCATTGGCATGAGCCCAACACAACAAGAGAAATTATTTAAAGCGTACAGTCAGGTCGAAGTGTCCACGTCACGCCGTTATGGTGGAACAGGTTTAGGCTTAGCGATCAGTGACAAATTGTTAAATTTAATGGGCGGACACTTTACCGTCAGCAGTCAGCCTGATGTAGGCTCATGCTTTAGTTTTGAACTACGCTTAGCCATTAATACAGCGGCGAGCGTCTCGACAACAACGTCTGAAGCAGCAAGTAATGCAACCTCAGGCGGCTTACAACTCAGCCTACAAAAAAGCAGTGTCGGACTCACGGGCAAACATATCTTAGTGGCAGATGATTTCGATTTAAATCAGCAAGTGCTGCAAGAATATTTAGAAATGTCAGGGATGACCGTTGACCTCGCTAATAATGGCAAAGAAGTCTTGCAATGGCTAAGCCAGAACACTTACGACGCCATCTTAATGGATGTGCAAATGCCGGAAATGAGTGGACTTGAAGCAACAGAGCATATTAGAAAAGAACCACGTTACGCCAACTTACCTATTATTGCCTTAACAGGCGGTGTCACAGCCGACGAGCACGCCAGATGTGTCGCCGCGGGCATGAACTCCTTTGTGACTAAGCCGATAAAAGTTAAAGAATTACTGGCAATATTGACAGAATATTTGGCGTAATTAACGCGATGATTAACTTCATCGGGGTGCTAAGCGCGTTAGTGTTTGGCTACTTTGAGAGGGGTTAAAAAATAACGCCAGCCCGCACTCAATACATTGTGCTAATAAGCCACTGCGTCGTAATGGCGACTGTAAGTCTACGTATTCTGAGCATTCCACAGCCGTGCAAAGCTGCTATCTAAGCGCGACAAGCGGGCGTTAAGCTGTTCCAGTAGCGGATAGTCTGGAAAGCGGCACGTGCTGCCAGTGCGGTACCAGTTCTCCATGGCGGAGGTTAGGCGCATTTTTTCGGCAACACAATCGGCAATTTGCTGTTTCAGCCATGCCATACTGGTTGTAGGGCTTAGCTCGGCGATACGATAGCGCAGGCTATTTTCAAAAATGCGTACACCGCCGCCTTGTGCAACAGTGTGATATAACGCCGTCGCATCGATAACGTCTATACCCGCCAAATAATCAATTCCAAATTCATGCAATTGCGGCAGCCACGGCACGGTCGGGCCCATTAATACTGTTTTGGCATGGCGGGCGAGTTCTGCTAAACGTGGAAAGGTTTTATTGGTAATTGAGCTGGCCGTTAAAAATACCCAGTCGGCAGTGGGAAGTAAAAACTCACAGGCGGCATCGGGTAAATCGCCAACATTGGGGTGTTTTTCCAGCACAGTAAGCTGCATGGCGTGTTGATAACGTTCAATACCTGGATAATGCCCAATAACCACCACCTTTTTATTACGCAAATGGGGTAAAAAATATTCGAAAACAGCAAGGTTAGCGTGTTCTGTGGAGCTTGCCACGGGCACGGACTCTGGCAGTGGGCGGCTATTAATACAACAGTTGATGGCCGCCATTGCAACCGTTGCTTGGTAAGGTTCCCAATGCGTAATCCATGCCGCCAGTTCGGTTACAGGCTTACCGCTAAGCGTACCCGACCACGGCAGCATTCGCGTCGTGATTGCTGGACTCATCGCTAAACCAGTGGCACCTTTATCGCGGGTTTGGCATATTGTCCAGACCGCACCGATCAAAACTGTATCAATCAGCATGTCGCGGCTACAGTAATCCAATAGTAAGTCATAGAGACGGTTGGGCTTAGTCATCATAACGCCCACCACCAAGCACATATAATTTCATCCTTCCTCCTGCAAGACCTGTCATTCATCATGATGACTATTATGGAAAATACGGAGTCCCATTGCTTTAGCCCTTGGTTAAAAAAGTTAAAGCCTTTTTTTACTCTGGTATTAAATTGCCGCCAATAACTCTTCCACATCAGCATCTACAATTTCCAAGCCTATTTTTTTGCAGTAACGCTGCTCTTTAGCTGTGGGATGTTTGTTTAAAACCCAGCCCTTATGTTCAGCAGCGCCAATGATAATATCGCTCATCACCATGCGTTCAGAATCGCGGTTTAAGGGTAAGCCTACCAACAGATATTGTTTGTCTTTGCGGTATTCTTTAAGAAATTCAGGGAGTGCAAAGCCGCCCATGAGTTCTGAGATGTAATCAACATAATCTGCATCTGAGGCAATAAAGTTCGCTTCTGGCTTAGGCGTGCCCATGGGTTTAAACAGCACGGGAAAACGTTTATCCACTTGATCTTCAGTTATTTCAAAATAGTCACTGCCATCATAATGATAGATTTTATAACGGTAGTGGCTGGCGGTAAGTCGCGCCATGCCCACAATTAAAGTGTGCTCCTCATCGGCGTAGCTGTCTTGTAATTGAGTGTCTCTATTTATGTCAATAATATAGGCGGGTTTCCAGTGCGCTAGCCATTCATGAACTGCGGCACGTGTCCACTCGGTATTGCCATATAAACGAGTAAGGAATTGACTAAGAAAATTCCGTCCTTTTTTAAGCTCCATATTCATCGCGGCGCGTGGGAATTCGTACATCAGCTTAGGCGCCATGGGCTGACCATTATTCATTGCCAGAATAAGACTGTTGCTATCGGCGGGCATTGCTTCACCCGTGAGATTATTTTTTGCATCAAAGAGTACGCCAGGCCCTAAGTAAGGGATGACTTTATTCTCATATAAACCACTTAATATTTCAGAAAATACCTTGGCTGACATTACTGTTTCCTTTATTAATTAATTGATGATGAGTTTACTAAAGCAATAATTAATCCAATGCCTATTATTATTGTTAACGATAGATAACTATTTGATAATATTTGATTAATTTCTTATGTGCAGACGCGAACTGAGCTGGCTTGGTTGTTGATTTCCTTACAATGCAACAAAAACCTGACTGTGAGTAAGCTTACATAGACAGAACAATTGTTTGAAAGTGTACGCATAAATAATGCGGTAAATAGTGGGTTTTATACTTATAAAACAAGCGGATAAGAAATATTATTAAATTGGCACAGGGGTTGCTTTAGGTCTAATGTCATTAACAACAACGTCCTAGACAGGAGAAGATCATGGCATTACGTCAATGTGCAATATACGGTAAAGGTGGAATTGGTAAATCTACTACAACACAAAACTTGGTTTCTGCTTTAGCAGAATTGGGTAACAAAGTAATGATTGTTGGGTGCGATCCTAAAGCAGACTCTACCCGTTTAATTCTGCACGCAAAAGCACAAACCACCATCATGAGCTTAGCTGCTGAAGCCGGCAGTGTTGAAGATTTAGAGCTTGAAGATGTCTTGAAAGTGGGTTACGCCGGCATCAAATGCGTTGAATCAGGTGGTCCAGAACCAGGTGTAGGCTGTGCGGGTCGTGGGGTTATTACTGCGATCAACTTTTTGGAAGAAGAAGGGGCTTACGACGATGAACTTGATTTCGTTTTTTATGATGTACTTGGGGATGTTGTGTGTGGTGGTTTTGCCATGCCAATCCGTGAGAACAAAGCGCAAGAAATTTACATCGTTTGCTCGGGCGAAATGATGGCGATGTATGCAGCGAATAACATTGCTAAAGGGATTGTGAAATACGCAAACTCAGGCAGTGTGAGGTTAGCGGGATTAATTTGTAACTCACGTGAAACGGCACGTGAAGACGAATTGATTTCAGCTTTAGCGGCAAAAATTGGTACTACCATGATTCATTTTGTGCCGCGTGACAATGTTGTGCAACGTGCTGAGATTCGTCGTATGACGGTTATCGAATATGAGCCACAAGCAAAACAAGCTGATGAGTATCGTCAGTTAGCGATCAAAATTCGTGATAACAAAAACTTCATTATTCCAACCCCCATTACGATGGACGAATTGGAAGAGTTAATGATGGAGTTTGGCATCATCGATCAAGAAGATGAATCAATTATTGGTAAAACAGCCGCTGCTGAAGCGGCAGTTGCTTAATAGATAAACACCTGTAGAGACGCGACTTATCGCGTCTCAGACCGTGGAGACGCGATAAATCAGCGGTGATAAGTCCCGTCTTTACGTATTTTTATCCTCAAACCTGTCGATGGGGGATTACCCATGACATTAGTAGGAGAGTCACATGGCTGCATTAACAAGAGAAGAAACTGAAGCGTTGATTCAGGAAGTGTTGGAAATTTATCCAGAGCAAGCTAAAAAAGACCGTGCAAAACATTTGGCGGTAAATGATCAGTCGCTGGAAAAATCCAATAAATGTATTACTTCAAATCGTAAATCCCTACCTGGCGTCATGACCATTCGTGGGTGCGCGTATGCGGGCTCCAAGGGTGTTGTTTGGGGGCCAATTAAAGACATGATTCATATTTCGCATGGCCCAGTGGGCTGTGGGCAATACTCTCGTGCAGGTCGCCGTAATTATTATGTGGGCACCACAGGGGTGAATACTTTTGGGACAATGAACTTTACTTCTGATTTTCAGGAAAAAGATATTGTCTTCGGCGGCGATAAAAAACTTGCCAAAATAATGAATGAAATCGAAGGTTTATTCCCACTTCATAAAGGCATCAGTATCCAATCTGAATGCCCAATTGGTTTAATTGGTGACGATATTGAAGCGGTTGCCAAAAAAGCGAACAAAGAACTGGGTAAACCCATTGTGCCAGTGCGCTGCGAAGGTTTTCGTGGTGTATCACAATCCTTAGGTCATCATATTGCTAACGATGCAATTCGTGATTGGGTCTTAGAAAATCGTGATGGCGACGACAGTTTCCCCACTACGCCTTACGATGTTGCGGTAATTGGTGATTACAATATTGGTGGTGATGCGTGGGCATCGCGAACCTTATTGGAAGAAATGGGGTTACGCGTGGTTGCACAATGGTCGGGTGATGGCACCATTGCAGAAATTGAAAAAACGCCAAAAGTTAAATTGAACTTAATCCATTGCTATCGTTCGATGAACTACATTGCGCGGCACATGGAAGAAAAATACAAAATTCCTTGGCTTGAATACAACTTCTTCGGGCCAACTAAAATTGCTGAATCATTACGTCGTATTGCCGCACAATTTGATGACACCATCAAAGCCGGTGCTGAGCGCGTGATCGCTCGTTACGAAGCAGAATATCAAGCCGTTATCGATAAGTATAAACCACGCCTACAAGGTAAACGGGTGATGCTCTATATCGGTGGCTTGCGTCCTCGTCATGTGATTGGTGCGTATGAAGATTTGGGCATGGAAGTGGTAGGAACAGGCTATGAATTTGGTCATAACGACGATTATGATCGGACTATCAAAGAAATGGGTAATGCAACCTTGTTGTATGACGATGTTACGGGCTATGAATTTGAAGAGTTTGTGAAGAAAGTTCAACCCGATTTGATTGGCTCAGGTATTAAAGAGAAATATATTTTCCAAAAAATGGGCGTGCCGTTTAGACAGATGCACTCTTGGGATTATTCTGGCCCGTATCATGGTTATGATGGCTTTGCTATTTTTGCACGAGACATGGATATGACGATTAATAATCCCTGTTGGAAGCAAGTAAAAGCGCCGTGGAAAACCGAGGCCAGTAGCGATGCTGTGAAAGTTGCCGCGTAGTGCATGTGTAAAAGTAAGTGGCAAGACTTTGCGCTTGCCCTTAACGCGGTTACCCAATTTGAAAGGACCTTTTTTGCAGAGGGCCGGTCGTGCGCCCGCCCTTACACCCCGATAACGTCGGCCACAGTACGTGGCGCGTAGGAGATTATCATGAGCCAACAAGTCGATAACATACAACCCAGTTATCCGTTATTCAGAACCGATGAATATAAAGATAACTTAGCGAATAAACGTGAAGCTTACGAAGAGCGTCACCCTCAGGAAAAAATTGATGAAGTGTTCCAATGGACAACCACACAGGAATACCAAGACCTCAATTTTAACCGCGAGGCTTTAACCGTTAATCCAGCTAAAGCATGTCAGCCATTAGGTGCCGTGTTATGCGCACTGGGCTTTGAAAAAACCATGCCTTATGTGCATGGTTCACAAGGCTGTGTGGCGTATTTTCGTACTTATTTTAATCGCCATTTTAAAGAACCCATTGCCTGCGTATCCGATTCAATGACCGAAGACGCGGCGGTTTTTGGTGGTCAAAAAAACATGTTTGCAGGCTTGGAAAATGCAAAGGCTTTATATCAACCTGAAATCATTGCTGTTTCCACCACGTGTATGGCAGAAGTTATTGGTGACGACTTAAATGCGTTCATTAACAATGCCAAAAAAGCGGGACATATCGAGCAAGAATTTCCAACGCCTTTTGCCCATACGCCAAGTTTCGTGGGTAGCCATACCACGGGTTGGGACAATATGTTCGAGGGCATGATTAAATATTTCACGCTTAATCACATGGCAGATAAAGCCGTGGGCGCGAACGGTAAAATCAATTTAGTGCCAGGTTTTGAAACGTATTTAGGCAATTTCCGCGTTATGCACCGCATGATGAAAGAAATGGGCGTTGATTACACCTTATTAAGCGACCCTTCTGAAGTGTTAGATACGCCTGCTGATGGTACTTTCCGTATGTACGCAGGCGGCACTACACAAGCTGAAGTAAAAGATGCCCCTAATGCTATCGACACTATTTTATTGCAGCCTTGGCAGTTGGAAAAAACCAAAAAATTTGTGCAAAACATTTGGCATCAACCTGCCACGGCAATCAACATTCCCATGGGCTTGGAGTGGACGGATCAATTTTTAATGGCGATTTCTAAGCTAACAGGCAAAGACATTCCGGCCTCTTTAGAATTAGAGCGCGGTCGCTTAGTGGATATGATTACGGATTCGCACGCGTGGCTGCATGGCAAAAAATTCGCCTTGTATGGCGATGCTGATTTTGTCATGGGCATGACTAAATTCTTGTTGGAATTAGGCGCGGAACCCTCTGATGTGTTGTGCAATCACGCTAACAAACGCTGGTTGAAAACGATGGAAAAAGTCTGTCAAGACTCTCCTTATGGTCAGAACACGAAGATCCATATTGGTCGTGATTTATGGCATTTCCGGTCGTTGATGTTCACCAATAAACCAGACTTCATGATTGGTAATTCTTACGGTAAATTTATTCAGCGCGATACCTTTTATAAAGGCGAAGCCGATGAAGTGCCATTAATCCGTATTGGTTTTCCCATTTTCGACAGACATCATTTACACCGCATGACCACCTTGGGTTATGAAGGCGCAATCTACATGCTGACAACCTTAGTGAATGCGGTTTTGGAGCAATTGGATAAAGAAACCAAAGGCATGGGGACAACGGATTATAACTACGATTTAATTCGTTAATAAAATCCCCCCCAACCCCCCTTTTTCAAAAGGGGGGGTAAATTCGCTTCTTGAACGTATATTGCAGAGCAATCATCCCCTCTTTGAAAAAGGGGGGTAGGGGGGATTTATCAATACTCATCTCAACACCAATAATGGAGCAACCAATGCCTAGCGTTATGTTGAAAAAAAACTCAGAAGGCAAGTTGATCTTCTACATACCCAAAAAAGACCTGGAGGAAGTGGCGGAATCTGTGCAGTTTGATACCACCGAAAAATGGGGCGGTGAGGTTGTTTTAGCCGATGGCTCACGCTATTACTTTGACCCCATAACGCCGCCAGACTTTCCAATTACCTTACGTGCAAAACGAGTAGATTCAGGAGAATAATCATGGCCTTATATATTGTTGAAGCAGATTGTATTTCATGTGGCGATTGTGAACCCGTGTGCCCCACCAACTCCATTACTGAAGGTGCTATCGTATTTAAAATCGATAAAAAAACCTGCACCGAATGTGAAGGTGACTTTGATATTCCGCAATGTGTAAAAGTGTGTCCCATCGATAATTGTATTTTGCCCATACCGGCTTAAGACAATGACCAGCTTGGGTTTTCTGTCAAGAGAGCTGGCATTACGCATTGCGCTTGCTGCCCGTGTGCTACCTGACCCAAATCTTAAACAGTTATTGGCTGTGTTAAGCAGGTGTACAACTGAACAACTAACGGACAGCAATGTTGCTGCAATTGACGCAGCGACACTGAAAACAGCGGCTAATGGTGTTTTTGCCAATGTTGATGACATGGTGTTACAGCAGGTGGTGGCGATTCTTAGCAATACTGCTCCTGAGTATGTATTACCGTCGGTGCAAGCGTATCACGCAGGTGATATGCCCGCCTCAGTGACAATTGCGTGCGCCACGGATGATGCCATTCATGTGAACGGTCATTTTAGTACCTGTACATGGTTTATGGTGTATCAGGTGAGTTGTGACGAAGCGCGACTGATTGATATTCGAAAAGCTGTGCATAAACACGATGCGCTAGGCGAGGATAAAAATGTCCTGCGTGCTGAACAAATACAGGATTGTAAAGTGTTGTATGTCATCTCAATTGGCGGGCCAGCGGCGGCAAAAGTGGTCAAATTGGGGATTCATCCGATTAAGCTAAACGAAGCAAACGCCCTCACCGATATTCTTACACGCTTGCAACAGGTACTTGCCGCGACGCCACCGCCGTGGCTGGCAAAAGCCATGGGCAATGTGGCCAGTGAGCGACTGACGAGTGCTTGGGACAGCGTCGAGTAAAGCATAACAACAGGAGTAATAATATGATCTCAACTGAACAAGTACAGGATATTGCCACTAAAATTGGTGGCGTAGGTATTGGTGAAGACGCGGTAATGATGCTTAGGCAACAGTATCCACGTCTACATTTTACGTATTGTATGGATGATGATATTACAACTTATCCGCCAGTAATTGAGCAGGAAACATTTAATCTTTATCTGATTGATGGCCGTGATCATTGTCTGTGCTTAACGTCTGATTACCAAATAGCAACGGGTATTGTTGTTGCAGAAGTATGTCTGAGTAATTGAGATGGTCGAGTATCCAACTCAACACAATGCGCTTAACGTGCCTATAGCAGATTGCCGTGGCTGTCCGTTGCGAGGCAAAACTTTGTTAAGAGGGCGTTGTATGCCCGCTGATACCTGTGTGACAGCCGAAAGTGGACGTCAAATTGACCGTTTTTTTCGTGTTAATCCAGAGCTTGCCGAGCATTATTTGCACGATAAGTTTTGGGAAAGACGAGCTATCGCCGTGCGTTACGCGCCACAAAAAGCGCTGTTGGACATGCTTAGCGATGACGACGAGGTCGTCAGACGCGCCGTGGCGTATCGCTTACCCCACGTTTATCTTAAACAACTTATTGCTGATTCCGATCGGGAAGTGCGAATGACGGTGGCTGATCGTCTTGCCGCTGAAGACGTGGAGCAACTGGTTAACGATCAAGACTATCTAGTGCGCTTAACTGTGGCTAAACGCTTACCCGTAGGACGCTTATTTCGTTTAATACGTGATCCAGACGTCAATGTACGAAAAATAGTCGCAGAACGTTTACCCGAAGTTAGTTTGGGGTTAATGAGCCAAGATGAAGCAGCCGAAGTTAGGCGTGTCATTGCTCAACGAATGAGCCCTGAGGAAGTGGAGGTACTTATCAATGATCCTGATTGGGTCGTGCGTTATTTGGTTGTGCAACGGGTTGCAACTGACGTGTTAGTGGGGCGTGCTGATGATCCGGATGCTGATGTCAGTGCGGCAATACAGAAACGTTTAAGTGCAATTTTTCAGGATATGTCTGAAGAGGATCAACCGGAACACTAATTATGGCTGAGCAACTTTTTCATTTAGATGGACAACAGCTTACAGAAATCTGTAAAACGACGGTGCCCGATTATCGCACGAGAGTCGAGGGTGATGACGCGCAACTGTTGGCAACATTACAAGCACTTAATCCCGACTATCCCATGCGATTGGTCACAACAGGTGAAGAATGGTATCGCTTGGGTGGCATTGTTGATAGTGCAGGCAATAGGATTGCCAATGATGTCATTGAATGGACGGAACGCACTTACATTGAATGCGGGAAAAATTTACAAATTTTAATTGACTATGCGCGTCAGCAGCAGTTTATCGCCACACGGCAAATTGGTAATACACTGCATGTTGTTGTGCAAACTGGATCGCAAGCAGAAGATTTTGTGCAGATTGATATTGATAAAACACATGAAATAGCAGATCGCTTAGTGGTGAGCAGTAGTACACCGCCTGATGATTTAGAGGAAGTGATTGATCCCTTAGTCCCCGAAGCGATTGATAGTTTTTTTATAGGCTCAGCAAAATATGTTTATCGGCGCAAAACAGATGTGGCTGTTTTTATGACGGAAATCAATAAATATCATCTTCAGGAACATCCTGTGCAACGTTTTATGGATGATTGGAATCGGAGCAGTGCAGGGCAGCACGCAGTTTTTTCAGAGCATTGGATTGTCAGACCTTATCAGCATACAGGCCGCTTTGGTGAGCAAATTATCAACGTTGAAATAATGAACGCACCCCATAAACATGTACCACAACTGAGGCGCGAGGGAGGTGGTAAAAAAGGCCTAGCATTACAGACATTGCTACGTCGTTTTGATAACCAAGTTGGGGTTTCATTTGCTTGGTTTTTTTACATGGTTAAAGGCAAGCACATTGCTGAGCAGAATGGGCTAGCTGTTTTTCAAGATATAAACAGTGATTTTTCTTATTTACCAGAACGCGATGTTGCCGTTCTAAATGATTGGGTGAACACACCCTATAACGTGTAATCGTTGGTTAATACGTCAACCAAAACGATACGCGCCATCTTTATTTTATAATCAACAAAGGAGTGACTACGATGTCAATAGCCCAAATAAAAGCCTTTTCAGAGCAAGCCAAAACAGACCCTGCGTTAAAAGAAAAATTAGCCGCAGTGCAAAAAATTAGAGAGCTGATTCAATTAGGGAAAGAATATAACTATGAGTTAGACGAAGTTGAGCTTTATCCACCTAACGAACCACAATTTGTTGAAGAACAATTGTCTGAACGCATGGCAAAAGCTTTATTACGCGTGTAAGTCAGTTATTAATTTAATCAGATCGAAATACAGACACCGTAAAGACGCGATAAATCGCGTCTTTACGGTTATTATTTTTAAGCCTAATTCAAATTAGATTCATCGTATATTGATAGCATTTTTAGATTATCCACCTAACGCACCACAATATTTATTGTAGAGACGCGATTTATCGCGTCTTTACATTGCACAGCTAATTTATGATGAATAAATATAAGGGTAAATTTAGAATACCTACTGCTCGCTTAAAAAGCTGGGATTATGGTGCTAACGCGCTTTATTTTGTAACGATCTGCACCGCAAATAAAAGTTGTTATTTTGGTACTATCGCAGAAGGGGAGGTGCTCTTATCTGATTTAGGTCGGTTAGCCAATGCCTATTGGTTGGAGATAGAAAATAAATTTTCAATTACAATTTTGGATCATGTTGTGATGCCGAACCATATTCATGGAATGATTAATATTGATAAAAAATTAATAATTGATAACCGTAAAGACGTTATAAAACATGAGCATAAAGTTTTGAAAGTAGGTGGGGTTACGGGCGATAATAACCCTATGTTGCATGAAAATTTATCGCGATTTATTCATTGGTATAAAGGACGATGTACTTTTGAAATGAGAAAAATTCATCCTACATTTGCTTGGCAACCACGTTTCCATGAGCATATTATCCGTGATGAAGCTTCTTATTTAAAAATCGCTGAATATATTCAAAATAATCCGCTTAAATGGGAAGAAGATAAATATTTTAATAAAGGTGTTTAACGTTATCAAACAGCCGCGCGAAAACAGACGCGATAAATCGCGTCTCTACGGTTATTAATTCAAATTTGTTTAATTGTATCGTTAAGTATTTTGAGTTTTATCCACTTAATGAAGCACAATATTTATCGCGTCTTCATACTTGTACAGCATGTTATCAAACAGCCGCGCGAAAACAGACGCGATAAATCGCGTCTCTACGGTTATTAATTCAAATTTGTTTAATTGTATCGTTAAGTATTTTGAGTTTTATCCACTTAATGAAGCACAATATTTATCG
>Ga0247841_10007783_pt1 | contig 15739 bp, 16 predicted proteins | sample LaCruzMarch2015__2_FD_192410 | JGI IMG/M metagenome (GOLD analysis project Ga0247841, IMG submission 192410) | Freshwater microbial communities from meromictic Lake La Cruz, Castile-La Mancha, Spain - LaCruzMarch2015_18m | ecosystem: Environmental > Aquatic > Freshwater > Lake | place: Spain...
TGTGAGTGGGATCCCGGGTTGTTCGGCGGTGATCGGGAGAACCGGGGAAGGCAGAGTGGGGCCCGGTGCGATGTTCGTTGGGACCGTGAAGTTCAGAGGATTGGGAGCCGGAGTCGTGATCGTCTTGAGCGGAGCCGGAGTGGGCTGGGCGGTTGCAACGTCGAAGGCCTCCGGCGCGGGGGAGCCTTCTTCCCGCGGTGGAGCGGGCGCTCTTTCTCCCTCATGAACAAGGGGACCGCTGGGCTGGAAATCCGAGGGTTCCTGCACCGCCTGAAACAAAACGGTGGTGCCGAAAATCATTACGATAATCAGGTGCAACACGAACGAGATCGTGAAATCCCGTGATTTGCCAAACCTGTCAACCAACCGCTGGAAGCCTCCTTCGGGTGCCGGGTTCATAACCGACATTATGGACTGGCTGCCCATAAACTGCAATCCAATTCAGGCGATGAATTTAATCCGGCGGCGCTGGCGGCTGTTTCTCACCGGGTGCCATTGCCCACAAGCCCGCCCTTGGCAACGGCTACGCCGGATTAGGCGTCCCACTTTTTGACAAGGCGAACGACGTTGCGCCCGACATCGCGGCTGTAGGTGCAGGAAGTCATCATGTTGCGTACGAGATGAATGCCGAGGCCTCCCACGGAGCGCTCCTCCGCCGGCAGGGAGAGGTCGGGGGCAGGAGCGGAGAACGGATCGAAGGGGTGTGCATCATCGCTCAGCGTGAGTTGGAGATGATCCTCACCGCATTCGATATGGACGATCGTCGGACGTGGAGCTTCGTTCCCGAAGCCGTATTTCAGAGTGTTCGTAAGGATTTCCTCGATGGCCAGCTGGGCGGAGAAGGCCGCCTCGTCGGGAACTCCGCTTTCCGCGAGGAATTGGGAACACTCGTCCATGCAGGCCGTGATAGAGTCCAGATCAGGGGAAACCGACTTCTCCCACGCAGCGTTCATGGGTTTGACTGGGGAAAGTCCACGGTAAGGACCGAAACATCATCGTCGAAGTCCCCGCCGCCGGTAATCGAGCGGGCCCATTCAATGAGGGCCTCCGGCAGGTGTTCGTCTCTGGAGTTTGCTGCGACCCAGGAGATCATATCCTCAAAGGCGATCATGCCCCCCCCTGGGCGGCGAAGCTCGTAGGCACCGTCTGAAAAAATCACAAGCCTTGCACCGGGGGGGACGTCACAAACGTCTTCCCTGTAGGTGGTGTCCGGCATGGCTCCGACGAGCATTCCGGAGGCGAGGAGTTGGCGGGGAGGTTCGCCGTCCACGAGGAGGAGGGCGGGAGGGTGGCCGCCCGAACCATGGCGGATTGTCCGGGTGGAAGCATCGTAAACTCCGTACCAGATCGTGAAGTACATGTTGCCATGGCGTTCCATGGGAAAGGCCGCATTGAGAGCGGAGAGCACGGATGCGGGGGAGGTGAAATCGGCATCGGGCAGGGTGCCGGAGCGCAGGGCTTCGGTTGCTGCCACGGAGAGCAGTGCGGCTCCGACGCCATGGCCGCAGACATCCAAAAGGTAGAGAGCATGTCGTGAGGAATCCAGGGCCCGATGCCCGAACGCATCGCCGCCGAGTTCGCTCGAGGGTTGGAATCTCCAGCGGATCCGTAGGGGTGCATCGGTCTCGGGAGGCAGGGTCGTAACAACGTAGCGTGCGGCCTCCTCGAGGTCGGCGCGAAGCCGGTTGCTCGTCTCTTCAATGGTCCGGAGGAAATTTTGTTCCTGATCGCGCAGGGCCTTTTTTTCCAGGCAAGCACCAATCCTTGCGCGGAGCAGAGCCGGGTCGCACGGTTTGGGCAGGTAATCCTCTGCACCCGCCTCGATACACCGGGTGACCGTGGCCAGCTCGTCGAGTGCGGAGATCATGACAACCGGCAGGTGTTTCCAATCCTCGTGGGCCTTCATGCGTGCGAGAGTCGCCTCCCCGTCGAGACCGGGCATGATCATGTCGAGCAGCACCAGATCGAAGCCTCCGGCCTTGAGTGCTTCAAGAGCCCCTTCGCCATCCGCAGCCTCGGAAACGGTATGGCCTTCCTTCTCCAGCCGCCGGCGGAGGGTTTCCCTGTTGCCGTCATCATCATCGACCAGGAGGATTTTTCCGCACGTGCGGGCTGGCTGGGAATGCGGCTCAACGCGGCCTTGAGGGGGGTGCTGGGCAGGGCGCCGGGCCGGGGCTTTCGGAGATTCTGTCCCCAGCGAGGAATTGACGATATCCAGCATTTTCCGCGCTGCGGCACGTATTTTTCCGAGGTCCTCGAGACCATCGCGGATGCCGCGGTCGGCAAGTTCCTCTTCGAGCAATTCGCTGAACCCGAGGATGTGATTCACCGGGGTGCGAAGGTCGTGGCGCAGCGCTGCGAGCGGATCCGCGCCGGGCTCGGAGGAGGGAGTCATCCGGCGGGAGGACCCGGTTCCGGAAGGAATCGGGTGATTTTTTCGAGCAGGCGGTCGAGCTCGATCGGTTTGGTATCGTACTCATCGCAGCCTGCGGCGAGAGCCTGTTCGCGGTCGCCGCTCATGGCATGGGCGGTGAGCGCGATCACGGGGATTGCGGCCGTCACGGGGTCCGCCTTGAGGCGGCGGGTTGTCTCCCAGCCGTCGAGCTTCGGGAGACTCATGTCCATCAGGATCAGCCCGGGCGATTCGGTCACCGCTTTGACAAGGCCTTCCTCGCCATCCACTGCAACCACCACCTCGAATCCCCGCCGCGCCAGACGGCGCGAGAGCATGTCCCGGTTCAACTCGTTGTCCTCAACCAGCAGTATCTTCGCCACGCAGGATGATTAACCCGCGGGACGGCTGAGTTCACGCTCTAAAAAATCGCCTGGATTCCTTGAACTTCAAAATATTTTAATCCGGCGGCGTTGGATGTGATTTCTCAACGGCTCCCATTGCCCACACCCCCGCCCTTGGCACCGGCTCCCGCCGGATTAGGCGAGGGCCTTTTTGAGCGCTTCGCAAACCGTCTTGGCCGCCTTCACGCGGGCATACCACTTGAAATTTGCTGCGATGATTGTCCATGGCGCGGGATCGGTGGAGGTTTTGTCAAACATGTCCTCCGCCGCATCCAGGTGTTCGTTCCATTTGCGGCGGTTGCGCCAGTCTTCGTCGCTGATTTTCCAGTGCTTGTAGGGATCGGCCTCACGGCGTTTGAAGCGGTCAAGTTGCTCGTCCTTGCTGATCTGGAGGAAGAGTTTGACGAGGATGGCACCGTCGTCGGTGAGCTGGCGCTCGAACTCGTTGATCTCGCGGTAGGCCCGTTTCCACTCGGTCTCCGAGCAGAAACCCTCCACACGCTCGACCAGCACCCGGCCATACCAGGACCGGTCGAAAATGACCGTTTCGCCGTAAGCAGGCAGTTTGTTCCAGAAGCGCCACATATAGTGGTGGGCGTATTCCTCCGGAGTCGGTTTGATGATCGAATAGACCCGCACCAGCCTCGGGTCGAGGCGCTCAACGATGCGCTTGATGGCCCCCCCCTTGCCCGCTGCGTCCGGACCCTCAACCACAATGAGGAGGGAATTCTTTTTCTCCCGGAGGTGAAGCTGCATCCCGAGAATTTCGAGCTGACAGGCCTTGAGCTGACGTTTGTAGTCGTCGGCTTCGAGGGCCTTTTCCTGAACAAGGTCCCGGAGCTTGGTGCGTTCTTTGGGCATGGGCTTCCCCGCGATGTAACCGAAGCCGCGGATCGTGTCACGCCTCGTGAAGCTGCATCGGAGAAGCCCGGGGTCCTGTCCTGAGCCGTTCAAACCCCGGAATCAACCCGCAACAACGCGGCGACCGAATCGAAAAATGAGAGGACGGCCTCGCGTACGCGGCTCTCAATTCCGGAGGCAGTACAGGCAACGATACGGACCTTGTCGGGATCGATGGCCAGGTCGTAGGCGTGGACCACGACATGCCGGAACCCGCGGATCTCGTCGAGGCCGGGTTTGAGTGCGCGCGGAAGAACCGCCGGACGCACACCTGGAATTTCAATGAACATGCGGCCCAGTACTGTGGAGTGCCAACCTTTGGAGTCGTCAATATTGTTCTCGAAAGCTTTTGCAATCCTAAGCGCTGATTGTTCAAAGGCGTTGTAAAACCTGCAGAGGTGGTGGGCTGCTGCCTCGGCTCCGGCAGGCCCCGGGTGGCTCAGTCGCTCGCTAGCCAATACTGTGGCCTGTGCCATCGTATCCAGGTCGGCTTCCACCTCGGCACGGAGAGTTTGCAGGCCTATGGCGTCCACGGGATTCCCTCCTTGCGAATTTTTGCGGCGAAGCGGCATGTCTCAAGAACGACAATATCGACCGGGAGCCCCATTCGGTCGGACAGCTCGGCGGTCAGGCGGTAAAGAGTTGTTCCAGGCGGCTCTTTTTCAATCCCAAGGTCGATGTCGGAGCCTGCATGGAAAGCTCCCGGCTTGGCGAGCGAGCCGAAGACCAACACCGGGAACCCGGGCAAGACCGCGGACAGGTGGGAGCCAAGCTCCGCCCAGACGTGCTTCTGCAACGCTGCCGAAGCCGCAGCCCGCTCGATCTCCCGGTCGGCCAGCAACGGGAGCCCGGAAGTCCGGCAAACGGCAGCATTCATAAAGTAATTATGGCACGATCAATCAAAACTGTCACGAGCGCGGCAGTGCCTGGCCGAAGACTTTTCGCAGTGAAAAGTTCGTCAGAGCCATTGATGGAGCTGGGATCAGGGAGGAAGCAGTAATTCAATAGCACCGAATTGCAGTTCTCAAGGACTCCGGCCGTATAATTTTCCCGACCTGGGAGGAAAAACATCGATTTTCAGCATGGGCAGGTGACAAGGGCTGGCTGAACGATGATTGAACCGCAGATTTGCGCCGATTACCGCAGATTTATGAACTAGGAATCGTTTCATTCTGACCTCCGGCAAAATCTGCGCTGATCCTGTCAATCTGTGGTTTCCAGATCCGGTTTGACACGCCGGCTTACGTGCCGCATTGCGGCTCACGCCGTAGCGAGCACCTGTAGATGGGCGGCAGCCGCTGACGCCAAACCGCTGGTGTTGTAACCCCCTTCAAGCAGGGACACGATTCGTCCACCACAGTGTTCGCCGGCAACTTCGCAAAGAAGACGCGTCATTTCTGCAAAATCCCATCGGTGAGCCGGAACTGTCCCAAAGGGTCCCCGGCGCGGGAATCAAAGCCCGCAGAAATAAAAATCATTTGAGGGGCGAATTTCTTCAGCGCAGGCAGGAGGTCGTCGCGGAAGGCGGAGAGGATTTCTTTGCCTCCGGAGCCGGCGGGGAACGGGCGGTTGAGAGTCAATCCCTCACCCGCTCCGCGGCCGGTTTCCGATGCGCGGCCCGTGCCCGGATACCATGGCGATTGATGGGTTGAGAAAAAAAGAACTTCGCCCGATTCGTAGAAAATTTCCTGAGTTCCATTCCCGTGGTGAACGTCCCAATCCACAATGGCCACGCGGTCCAGCCCGCGACGGGTCAGCGCGTGCTGAGCTGCAATCGCGACATTGTTGAAAATGCAAAACCCCATCGCTGCCTCCGGCCGCGCGTGATGCCCTGGCGGTCTCACCGCGCAGAATGCATTTCCGGCTTCTCCGTTGATCACGGCGTCGGTTGCCGCAAGCGCGGTTCCCACCGCAAGAAGCGCCACGTTCCCGGAGTCCGGCCCGACGCTCACATCGCCGCCTGCCAATTCACCGGCTCCGGATTGGATGGTTCTCAACACCTCACGCACATAGGCGGGAGAGTGACAAAGTTCGACGTCGGCAGCCTCCGCGGGCTTCGGCACGATGCGGGAGCATTCAGCCGCCAGAGGCTCCAGCTTCGCAATGAGGGCACGGATACGGTCGGGCGACTCCGGGTGGCCGGGGGCGGTTTCGTGGTTCTCAAAAACAGGGTCGAGAGCGAGCGCAGTGCGTGCCATGGAGAGAGTCAGGTTACCGGCTCTTCCCGGAGCCCATTGCGACGATCTCACGGTAATGTGCATGGGTCAGAGGCATCACGCTCAGGCGGGATTGACGCAGGAGAGGCACGTCGGCCAGTCCGGGATGTTCCTTGATCTGTGCGAGGGTCACCGGCTTTTTGAAGCTTCGCAACGGACGCAACTCAACCGATACCCACGATCCCTCCTTCGCGGTGGGATCAGGGAATGCCTCCTTCGAAACCCCCGCTTCGCCGACAATCTCCTTTCCAATTACGCTGTGATAAAAAAGCACGCGGTCCCCGCGCTTCATTGCAAGGAGGTTGTTGCGGGCCTGGAAATTTCTGACGCCCGTCCATGCGGTCGAACCATCCCGCAGGAAGTCCTGCCATGAGTAGGCCGAGGGTTCCTGCTTCACGAGCCAGTAGTTCATCCCGGCAGAGTGCTGAAAATCGCGCCGGATGAAAATGAATTTGAGCAAGCAGGATGTCGGACTTGGGAAAGGCCGACACCTATTTTTCTTCCAAGTCATGAGAGGTATGGCCGCCCGCGTGCCCGACATCCTGCTGAAAATTCCGCTTCGCGGAATGGAAATCTCGCGTTCCGGAACCCAGTGGGGATATGAGCATTCCGGGAAGGACGGGGAAGAGTTCCGGTGGGGCAATCCGCCCCTTATCAGTTCCTTGACGGGGTGAAAAATGGGGGTCTTGTGCGGGTCAGCCGATGATTCCTCATTTTGCGAAGCAAAATATTTTAATCCGGCGGCGAAGGCGGCTGTTTCTCACCGGGTCTCCTTGCCCACCCCCCCTCCCTTGGCACCGGCCCCGCCGGATTAGGCTTGTGGAATCCGGAAAACGGCCTTTGCTTGAGGGTGATGAACCGCCGTGAATTTCTGCGGAATGTTTCCGCGGCCGGACTGACTCTCGCTCTGCAACCCCATCTTTTGAACGCAGCACCCGACAAGCTGGGAAAGGTTTTGCCCAAACGGGCGCTGGGAAAAACCGGCGAGTCGGTCACGATCCTCGGGCTGGGAGGGTTCCACATCGGTTGGACATCCGCAGAACTTGCCAGTGCGACGATTGAGGCTGCGCTGGAAGCGGGCGTCCGGTTTTTTGACACGGCCGAAAGCTACAACTCGGGAATCAGCGAGGAACGCTACGGAATGTATCTCACCCCGAAATTCCGCGATGAGATTTTTCTCATGACCAAGTCGACGGCCGACACGGCGACCCTCGCCCAAGAGCACTTGGAAGGCTCTCTGCGCAGGTTGAAGACCGACCGGATTGATCTCTGGCAGCTCCATGCCCTGCAATCTCCGGAGGATGTGGACAAGCGTCTCGCTGCCGGAGTTCTGGATGTGGCGCTGAAAGCCCGTGAAAAGGGGCTGGTCCGACACCTGGGCTTCACCGGCCACAGCAGTCCCCATGCCCACCTCCGGATGATCGAACTTGCGGGAGATGCGTTTGCCGCCTGTCAGTTTCCGGTCAATCCCGTGGATGCCGTGAGCAGGAACAGCTTTCTGAAGCTGGTTGTCCCCGAAGCTGCAAAGTCGGGTTACGGCATGTTGGCCATGAAGACCCTCGCCGACGGGCATTTCTTTGCGCAGAAGGAAGTCAACTCAAAGGTCACCTGGACGACGGATGACCCCATCGTCCCAAACCATCTTTCGCTCGCAGACTGCATCTATTTCGCACTGTCCCAGCCCGTGGCGGTTTTGATCACCGGAGCCGAAAAACCGGAATATCTGAAAGACAAAGTGGCTCTCATCGAAAATTTTCAAAAGCTCACGCCAGCCGGTCAAACAACCCTCTCGAATCGCTTGCAATCCTTCGCCGAGGCCGGACAGGTTGAATACTACAAGTCCAGGGATTCGGGCTGACTGAGCCCTTTCGATATTAAGCGAACTCGGAGACGCAGCAATACTTTGGGCTGGGGAAGTGCCTCGCTAGAGTTTCTCGAGGATTCGTGTGACGTCGACGTGCGTGGCCACGAGGTCCTGAATGCTTTGGATCTTTTCTTCGTCGCCGGGCAGGGTTTTCACAGTCATCGAGTGGATACGGCTTGAGATGGTGTAGCTGTCGAGGCGGCAGGAAATCACGGGGAGTTCGGATTCCCCGAGGAGTTCCATCACCTTCTCTCCCGGGCGGAGATCATCGGAGAGCACGATTCCGCAGAACGGGGATTCGTCCGGCTTGCGGGAGACAGCCGCGAGCAGGATATCGTCCCGATCGCCGGGGACCACGAGGAGCGTTCCGTTTTCGACGCCGTCATAAAGGCGTGCGGGGCTCATCGCACCGATCAGAACATTCTGCACCCTTCGGCGTGAGCGGCCGGGGCGCTGGAGGAATTCCCCGTGGATGTGGTTGCAGATTTGGCGCAGCGTGGGCTGGGTGAGGATTTCGACGCGGGGGATCACGCCGAAGAGTTCCATCCCCAGCCGGGCGAAGCCCATGCGGGCGATCTCGGAAATTCTTTCCATCTTGGAGGGCAGGAGCTTGTTCATCACAACACCGATCACCTCGACCCCCTCCTGATCAAAAAGCGCTTTGTTGACGACTGCCTCATCGATGGGGCGTCCGATGCCGCCGGGCACAACGAGCAGAACTTTGCTCTGCAGAATGCGGGCCACACGCGCATTCGAGAGATCAAAAACGCTTCCCACGCCGGCATGGCCGGTTCCCTCAATGATGGTGAAATCTTTTTCCCATGCCGCGCGGTCGAAGGAGTGCTGGATTCGCCGGACCAGAGCCTCCTGATTGGCATGGTTGATATAGCGGCGCGTGAACTCGGGTTCCACGGCGATCGGACTCATGTCCTCAATGGGCATCTGGGTGTCAAACGTCTTGCGGATGAGCACGCTATCCTCGTCGATCCGCTTTCCTTCGACTTCCACGAAGCGCTGCCCGACCGGTTTGATGAATCCGATGCGGTTGAATCGTTCGCGCAGCGCGGCATGGAGTCCGAGCGCCATGGTGGTCTTGCCGGTATTCTGCTCGGTGGCAGCAAGGAAGATCCGTGGCGTTGTCGCGTTCAAGCGGTGTCAGGACTCTTGTGTTTGCTCTTCCGGGTAGAGCTTCCGGTATTCGATGGCTTGGAGTCCGACCAGCGCGGCAACGGCAGTGATATCCTCCACGGTCGCCCCGCGCGAGAGATCCGCCGCAGGGTGGGATAGTCCGAGGAGAATCTGCCCGTATACATTGGCACCCGCGAGGTGGCGGATCAGTTTGGCCGCGATGTTGCCACTGTTCAGGTCGGGAAAAATCAGGACATTGGCCTGACCGGCGACCAAACTGGGGCCCATTTTGCGTTCGGCCAGACCGGGGACGAGTGCCGCGTCGAGTTGCATTTCGCCATCCACTGCAATCTCGGCACCCAGTTCGTCCGCAAGGCGCCGGGCGAGATCCACTGCTCCCGAAACTTTTTCCGTGGACGAAGTCCGCGCGCTGCCTTTCGTCGAAAAGCTTAACATGGCAACCCGCGGCCTCGATCCGAAAATCTGGCGGGCGACAAGGGCCGTTTGGACTGCGATTGCCGCCAGTTGCTGCATGGTCGGATCCGGCACGACGCCGCAATCGGCAAGGAACAAAACCCCGTCGTCGCCAAAGTCCCGGCCCGGCAGCTCCGCAATCATGCACCCGGAAATGAGCGGAGCGTGCGGCAGGGGTTTCACCAACCGGATCAAGGGCCGCAACAACGCTCCGGAAAAGCTGCTGACCCCGCCAACCAGGGCATCAACCTGCCCGTGCTGCAGCATCATTGCTGCAAAATAGTTGGGGTTCACCATGAGCTCCCTCGGGTTCGTGATCCCCATCTTTTTGTAGCGCTCCAGTTTTTCGAGGCGGTCACAGAACAGCGGCAGATCCGAAGCTGTTTCCGGGTTGATGATGGCCACGTGGTCGAGGCCGGCCTTTTCGGCGAGAGCCACCCGCTCGATCACCTCCCGCTTGCCGATCAGAACGGGGACCCCCGCCCCGCGCTCGTAGAAGGCCTGTGCGGCGCGGATGACCCGCGGGTCGTCTCCATCCGGAAAGACGATCCGTTTGGGGTGACGCTTCAATTTTTCGAAGACGGAATCCAGAAAGCTCATGCGATGGGGCAAGGGTGAAAGAAGAATCGCCCTTCGACAAGCAGTAAGCCTGCGGCACCTGAATGAGAGAAACGGACAAATAAACCATGGGGAGCTTGAAGACCATGGAGGGAGAGCCCTCACAAAGGAATCCAGAACTCGTTGTTTCCCCGAAGATGGATTGCCGGCTATTTCTTCAGCGTGGTTCTGTGGAGACGGTGGAGTCGCTTGAGCGGACCATTTTGGAGCGCAAGCGATCCACGCTTGGATTCCCAATTTGAGATCGTGGTGGCGCTCACCCCGATTTTGGAGGCAAGGGCCGCCTTGGTGAGGTTCAGGTCAGCACGGAGTTTGCGGATGGATGCCGCAGCGGGAAGAAATTGGACCGGGGCGGATTTCTTTGCGGGGGCCGCGGATTTTTTGGTTTTCACCGGGCGGGATGCGGGCACCGCTTTGGGTTTCCCGGAGGGCTTTGGCTGGAGAACCTTGGGAGGCACGGGTGGAGTGTCGAGTTCGATCCCGAAGACTTCGCTGAGCGAACTCTCATCGAGGGTTCGGCGGCGGGATGAGCCGGTCCCCAAGGCAGCGGCGGACGCATCGGCGGAAATGAGGTCGGCATGATCCACTCCGCGGAGTTTGAAAAGGAGTTCCGGCGCGGAATCAAAGCGGGCTCCGACTCCGTAAAGCACGGCTGCGACATGCTTGCACATCTCCGCCCAGTCCGGGCAACTGCAGTCGAGGTGGATTTCTCTTGGAGAGGGAAAAAGCCCCTCCTCCTTGTCCGTGACAATCGTCATGATCTCATCGGAGATTTTACCCTGAAGCAGCTCGATGAGTGAGCCCACGCGACCACGACAACGGGCCTGGATCGCTTTCCACTTTTTCTCAGGCAAGGGGTCGATGCGGATGGTTTCCTTGTAGAGCTCCGACCCCTGAACAAGCGCTTCGACTTTCCCATGTTCAATGGCAAGGTGGAGAACCGATCCGTTTCGAACGTAAGTGCGTCCCCGGGGAAGGCGGTTTTCGTAGTCGCTGTATGTCTCCAGGTGACTGCACCAAGCACGTCCCCAGAAGCTGGTGGAGATCTTCATCCGGTTCGTCAACCCGCCGAGCGGTTGGATCACCAAGCCCTGGCTTTCCATGGACTTGATCTTTTTTTGAGCCTTGGCGCTGCGTTCGGCCGCAGACACGTAGGGGCGATACGAATACCAACTCATTGGGACGTCTGCGCTTTATCCAGATCCAGCCTGACAAAATCAAGCAATTCGGAATCGTTCATTTCGGTGAGGATTTTTTCCGTGCCGCCCGTGAGGACCGCATCCGCCGTGGCCTGTTTTTCTGTGATGAGGGTGTCGATCTTTTCTTCGAGCGTACCCGATGTGATGAATTTGTGAACGAGGACGTTGCGCTGTTGGCCGATACGAAAGGCGCGGTCGGTTGCCTGATTTTCGACGGCGGGATTCCACCACCGGTCGAAATGGATGACGTGTGTGGCTGCGGTGAGGTTCAATCCGGTGCCGCCCGCTTTGAGGGATAGGACAAAAAATGGAGGGCCCTCTTCGAGCTGAAAACGGGCGACCATGTGCTGGCGCTCCTTCACAGGCGTGCCACCGTGCAAAATAAGGCCCCGCCGCGAGAAGACCTGCGCAAGGCAGCATTCGATTGGATCGGTGATTTCGCGGAACTGGGTAAAGACGAGAGCTTTTTCTCCGCGTGAGGCAATTTCGCCACAGAGTTCGGAGAGTCGGAGAAATTTTGCGCTGTGGGCGTTGTCGTAGGCTCCGTCCTTGGTGAGCTGGTCCGGGTGGTTGCAGATTTGTTTGAAACGCATGAGGTAGGCCAGGACGAGCCCCCGCCGTTGAATGCCGGTGGCGGTCTCAAGTGCTTTGGCCAGCCCGGCGGCGGTCTGTTGGTAGAGACGGGCTTGAGCGGGTGAGAGGCCGCAATAGACTTTCATCTCAGTCTTTTCGGGCAGGTCGGCGATGATGGATTTGTCGGTTTTGAGACGGCGCAGGATGTAGGGCGCGACCAGTCGGCGCAGTGGACCGTAGTTTTCCTGATTGTCGGTGCGCAGCGCGTTGACGAAGCTTTTGAACTGCGCGGCAGTACCCAGAAGGCCGGGATTGATGAAATCGAAGAGGGACCAGAGGTCGCCGAGATTGTTTTCAACCGGTGTGCCCGTGAGTGCGATCCGGGTTCCTGCCCGGAGCGCGCGCACGGCCTTGCTCTGCCTCGATGCATGGTTTTTGATCGCCTGGGCCTCGTCCAAAATCACCCACCCCCACCGCGTCGCTGCGGGCCAGTCGAGACGGGTGAGGGTTCCGTAGGTTGTAATAACCAAATCGGCCCGGGTCAGTTGCCCGGGGTCGGGACGGGTGGGATCACCTTCGCCAGGCTCCGAGCGGTGTGCAATGTGAAGCCGCAGAGATGGCGCAAACTGCGCGGCTTCGCGTTTCCAATTGCCAATCAACGAGGCGGGGACAACCAGAAGGCTGGGAAGTGCTTCAGGATGGGCTTCCTTTTTACGCAGAAGCGCGGCGAGCACTTGAATTGTTTTGCCCAAACCCATGTCGTCGGCCAGGCAGGCTCCGAGGCCGGTGCCGGCGCAAAACCAAAGCCAGTCAAGGCCTTTGGTCTGATACGGGCGCAGCGTCGCACAGAGCGAGGGTGGCGGAGGAGCGGGATCAGGGTTGCTGAGTTTCCGCAATGTTTCAGTCATCCACTCGCCGGGTTGGGCAAAGGCCCATTCGCGATGGGCATCGAAAGCCCCGTCTTCCTGAAGTTGCCCCGGGGCCCCGGCGAGCAAGCGCATTCCCTCGATGAAGGAGAGTCCGTCGGCAGCCTCCAGAGATTCCCAGTGATCGAGCGCCTCGCGCAGTTTCTCGCGATCCACTTCGATCCACTGGCCCCGGAAAGGAACCAAGCCGTCTTCTCCGGCAAGAAGGGTCGCGACTTCCTTCCGCGTGAGTTTTTCGCCGTCCACTTCGACGTGAAGCTGGAAATCCAGAAGCGCATCGAGCCCGACCGCAGTGCCTTTTTTCTGGCCGATCGTTGCGGCGACACGGGGACGCGCGGCTCGCTTTTGCCACCAGTTGGGCAGCCGGATCAACAACCCCGCATCCTCGTAAAGCGGGACGTTGCGGAGAAACGCAAGCGCTTCCTGCGGTGTCCAAACAATCGGGTGAAAAACGTCCCCCGAATCGATCAGCCCGGCCATCAGAGGACAGGCCTTCCCCGCGTTGTGCAGCGGGGTGAGAAGCTTGAGCAGGGCGGCTTTGTTTTTTGCTCCGCTGTATTCCTGCAAGGCCTTTCCGAGCGGTATTTGCACAAGCCGGCCGGATGAGGAAAGACCCGAGGCGTAGGAAGCCATGAACGCAAACGGGTTCTGCGGATCCTGTTTATTTTCGGCCAAGTGAAGGGTCACGCGGCCGACGCGGGACCATGCGGGGGCATGGCTTGCGAGAAATCCCGCCAAACCGGATTTCCCCTCGTCGATCCGGCCACGGGTCCATGTGAACAGTCGGTTCCAGATGGCCAACAACACATCCGGAGAAAGGTATTCCGCACCCCTCATGGGTGGGGCACTCAGAACCCATTCCGAAAGCCGTGCGATCTCCGGTGCCGTGAGGGAAGTGAAATCTTCGCTGCCTTCCGGGAGGTGGCAGAGGCCCCGGATGAATTCGTCAGCGACGGATTTCCAGAATAGCGCGGTGGAATCCGCGTCGGATGGCGCGGAATGCCCGCCCAGAGCGAAGAGCCCGGCCTCATCGGATTTCGCAAAGGCGCGGCTCCACGGTGCCCCGCTCTGCAGGCAAAGGACGATTCCATGCGGAGACAAGGCGAATCCGGTCGGAGATGCATTTCCTTCGGCGGCTGACTCCATGATGTCCCCCATACGGATGATTCGTCTAGCAGGCTGTCGGAATTTCCAGTCCGAGTGGAATGTTGGCTGAAAAATGTGATCTGCTGTGGCCTTCCCGCGCCAGACAGCCTGCTGAAACGGCACTTCGTGCCGCGAAAAATGGTGGTTCTTCGTCCGCGAAACGGAAATTGAGCAGCCTGTCTGGAAGTGGGCTTCCTTTTGCGAAGAAATTATCAATGAGGTAAGTCGTTTTCATTTTAAGTCCGACAGGCTGCCAGATCCCTTGGATTCCCGAATATGATGCATGTGAGTCAAGTTTTCCATCCCCTCAGTTTCAGAGCCTCCTCCCTCAAGGAAGCTCCTTCCTTCACATCCTTTCCTTCCTTTGCGTGAGGGAGTACCGTGGCCTGAATGGTGGAATGTGTTCTTCAAGCCCGGGGGCGAACCGTGAATTTTCCGCGGCGACCGCTCATTATGGGCATCCTCAACATCAATGACGACTCGTTCTCGGGAGATGGCCGCATCGACCCGGCATGGGCTCTGCAGCAAGCGCAAGTGCTTGCGGAAGCCGGTGCGGACATCGTGGATGTGGGAGCGGAGAGTGCACGAACGAACCGGGTGGCGATTGCAGCCGAAGAGGAGATTGCGCGCCTTGAGCCGTTCCTGCAGGGATATTCGCGGGCCGTCGCAGCTTCACGGCCCCGCGACCCGGAACAAATTTTTCCGCCCCTGCTGTCGGTGAACACCTGGCGCCCCGAAGTCGCCGGGGCGGCACTTGCCATCGGGGGAGACATCTTGAACGACATGGGGGCACTTCCGGATGACAGAAATACTCTCCACTGTGCGCGAACGGGGGCAGCCCTGTTGATCATGCATTCGGTGGGGCAGCCAAAGCAGAAGCATACGGAGGTTTCCTACTCCGATGTGGTCTCGACGGTGAGGGAATTTTTCTCCAACAAGCTCGTGATGGCTGCCGCGGCCGGTGTGCCTCGCAGTGCGACGATTCTGGATCCCGGACTCGATTTTGCCAAGCAGGCCGCAGACAATCTCCGACTCTTGAAGGGGGTTGGTGAGCTGACCTCACTGGGCAGACCTCTTCTGCTGCCCATCTCGAGGAAGAGCGTGATCGGCCGGGTTCTCGGAATCCAGGACCCGCGCGAGCGCGACCCCGGCACGGCCGCCTGCCTCGTGGCGGGCGCACGACGCGGGGCCTCCATTTTCCGTGTTCACAACGTGGATATGGCATGGAGGGTCCTGGTCTCTCTGCAGAAAATCGAGGGAAAATGCCGGTGAACAAGAAACAACCTCTGCCCCCGGACTCACCCAAAGCCACGGCGATTCTTCGATGCGGCCTGATCTGGGTTCTTCGTGCCACGCTTGCGGCGGTTTTTCTTTATGCCGGGTTGATCAAGGCCTCCGCCTCAGGACAGTTCCTCGTGAATCTCGCCCCTTACACATTTCTGCCTGAGCACCTTCTCGAACCGATCTCTCTCGGCCTGCCATGGCTTGAAGTGCTGCTCGGAGTCTCCCTCCTGATCCCAACGACCAGCCGCACCTCCGCCGCCCTCATCGGATTGCTCTGCCTCGGATTTATCATGGTTATCGGCTGGGCTCTGAGCGAAGATATCATCGTCAGTTGCTCCTGCTTCGGAGAGGAGGATGAACCCCCTTCGGCTCATAAAATGCAGTTGGCCATCCTTCGCGATGTCGTGCTTGCCGTCCTGGCCTTCGCTCTGGCCTTGGTTCCTCCCGTCAGCAGCCGGCATCCCCGCGGTAACGACGGAATCCGGTCGCGCGTTGCCTCAAGCAAAAATGACACCAGGGCATCAAAAAAGCAGGGATACGTTGACTCATAACTGATGACACTCTGGAGGGCTGGGGTTTTGCGTGAAAAAGGCCCTCTGGAAGGAGCCCGGAGGG
>Ga0247841_10007784_pt1 | contig 15738 bp, 13 predicted proteins | sample LaCruzMarch2015__2_FD_192410 | JGI IMG/M metagenome (GOLD analysis project Ga0247841, IMG submission 192410) | Freshwater microbial communities from meromictic Lake La Cruz, Castile-La Mancha, Spain - LaCruzMarch2015_18m | ecosystem: Environmental > Aquatic > Freshwater > Lake | place: Spain...
GACGGCACAACCGTGGCCAGGGTGGAGGACATGCTCTCTTATTTCAACGGCAAGAAACCAGGAGATACGGTGACTCTCTCGGTGCAGCGTGGGGATCAGCAGATCTCTGTGCCCGCAGTATTAGGTGAATGGCCGGATAAATTGCCCGGGTACGATGAATTCAACCAGGGCGATGGCCAGGACCCTGATCAAAATCAGTTCGATTTCGGTCCCTTCCACTTCAAGATAAAATAGGCGTTTGGCAGGTAAAAATGCGGGAGGCGGGTCGGATGACCCGCCTCCCGCATTAGCTTGAGATAAACTTCTCCTCAGGATTCGTTTAAGGACTGATTATTTGGCGGGCTTGGCCGGCATGGGGTTTATCCAGTTGTTGGTGAGCTCTTTGGGGGTAATCTTGACCAGCTCATCAACGGTCCAGAAGCCCTGAGGCTTGGTAATCTTCTGTGTTACCGCCGGTTCGGCGTAGATGCCTATCTCGTTGCCGCTGATGAAGAAGGTGGCGCCGTTAACATTGGCCGCCTCCTCAGTGGCTAACCAGACCACCACCGGTGCGATATGCTCCGGCTTGGAGGAAAGCACCAGCTTCTCAATCAAATCCTTGAATTCTTCATCGGTTTTGCCGGCGTCCATAGCCTGCTTTTTCCAGGCGGCCATAAGCTCATCGGTCACGGTCATCCTGGTGGCTGCGTTGGGGCGGAGGGCGTTGCAGGTCACGCCGTACTTGCCCATATCCCGGGCTACCGTGCGGGTGAAACCAACGATGCCTTCCTTGGCTGCTGAGTAGTTGGCCTGGCCCATGTTGCCCAGGCCGGCAATGGAGGAGGTGTTGATGATGCGGCCCCAGCGCTGCTGGCGCATATAGGGGGACGCTGCCCTGGTGCAGTAAAAATGCCCGTAGAGGTGGATCTTGAGGATGATGTCCCACTCTTCCTCGGTCATATTGAATACCATTTTGTCGCGCAGGATGCCGGCGTTGTTTACCAGGATATCGATGCGGCCGAAATTGTCGATGGCCGTCTTAACGATTTTTTCGCCGCCCGCCCAGGTGGCCACAGAGTCGAAATTGGGTACGGCTTCGCCGCCCAGCTTCTTGATCTCCTGGCAGACTTCGTCCGCCGGGCTTGCCGAAGCGCCGGAACCATCCGCGGCGGCGCCCAGGTCGTTGACCACAATTTTTGCGCCCTCGGCAGCTAATGCCAGGGCCTCAGCCCTGCCTATGCCGCGCCCTGAGCCTGTTACGATTGCTACCTTGCCTTTTAGCCTGTCACCCATTCTAAAACACACTCCTTAAATTTATTTGAGGCAATAAAATCTGCAATATTTTACACCACTGCAACAGTGTCTGCACGCAAAAGCACCCGCTTAAAGTATGGCTTCCGCCTTGTCCTTCTGCTCGATGGCAGCCTGCGCGGCGGTGAGCTTGGCAATCGGCACTCTGAAGGGGCTGCAGCTTACATAGTCAACATTTATGGCGTGGAAGAATTTTATGGAAGTCGGCTCGCCGGCGTGCTCTCCGCAGACGCCCACCTGGATATCCTTTTTGGCCCTGCGCGCCCAAAATATCGCTGTTTCCATCAGACGGCCAACGCCTTTGATATCTATGATTTCAAAGGGGTTATTTTCCAGAATGCCAATTTCGAGATAGGTGGAAAGGAACTTTTTTTCAGCATCCTCCCGGCTGAAAGAGTAGACGGCCTGCGTAAGGTCATTGGTCCCGAAAGAAAGAAAGTCCGCCACCTCAGCCAGCCGACCGGCCCTCATGCAGGCGCGCACTGTTTCCATCATGGTCCCCACCTTGAGGGCGGAACCCGGGGCGCAATTCTGTTTGATCATGATCAATTCCTGCAGTGTGATGACCTGCGGGATCATTATGGAGACGTCGGCGGGCACCTCTTTCATGGCAGCGTCAATAGCCTCAACCTGCATCCTGTATACCTCGGGATTTGTGACCGCCACCCGTACACCTCTGTGTCCCAGCATCGGGTTTATCTCCTTGAGCTCCGCTATCCGCTCTTTCACTTTGATGTCCGAAGTATCTTTTTCCGAGGGCAGAAACTCGTGCAGCGGCAGGTCGAGAAGCCTGATGATTATCGGCAGCCCCTTTAATTCCTTGAAAAGGGCAATGAAGTCTTCTTTTTGCAGCCTGCTCAGGTGCTGCAAGGCAATGGCCCGCTGGCCGGCGGTCGAGGACATGATATATTCCCGTATGGCCGAAAGCCGTTCCGGCCCGTTGAACTGCCTTTCTGTACGGCACAGACCGATGCCCTCGGCCCCCAGTTTGATGGCCTGCGCTATCATGTCCGGCATATCAGCGTTGGCGCGGACCCCCAGGCGCTTGGCGCCGTCCAACCAGGTGAGCAGCTCTTCAAACTCCTTTATCATCGTCCCTTCCGTCAGAGGAAGGGTCCCCATGTATACCATGCCTGACGTGCCATCTATGGTGATTGTATCGCCCTGGTGCACGGCCTGTCCTTTGCAGGTAAAGAGTTTGTTTTCAGGCATAATCACAATATCTTCGGCCCCGCAGACGCACGGCTTGCCCATGGCCCTGGTTACAATTGCCGCGTGTGAAGTCAGGCCGCCCCGGGAGGTCAGCACGCCGTCAGCCGCTGCGATTCCCTGGATATCATCAGGGCTGGTCTCAGGCCTTACCAGTATACAGGGGATGCTTTTCTTAGCTATGACCATAGCTTCATCAACTGTAAATACCACGCGGCCGCTTACGGCTCCCGGCGCAGCCGCCAGGCCCTTGGTCAGGGCTTCATGGGCCGCCGACGGTGTCTTAATATGCTTATGTAACAGTGCCCGCAGGTCATCGGGTTTGAGCCGCAGTATCGCCTCATCCACGGTAATCATCCCTTCATGCACCATATCCACCGCTATTTTAACAGCGGCCTGCCCGCTCCTTTTTCCCGACCGGGTCTGCAGGATGAATAATTTCTCCGATTCAACTGTAAATTCGATGTCCTGCATATTGCGGAAATGGGTCTCCAGGAAGTTGACTTTTTTCACCAGCTCTTTGTAAACATCCGGCATGATAGATTTGAGCTGTGATACAGGGACCGGTGTTTTGGATCCGGAGACGATATCTTCACCCTGGGCACACTCAATATACTCACCGAATAATCCCTTCTCACCGGTGCTGGGGTTCCTGCTGAAGACAACCCCCGTCCCTGATTTCGCGTCTTTATTTCCAAATACCATGGCCTGGATGACGGCCGCCGTGCCCAGGTCAGAGGAGATTTGGTTGAGCCGGCGGTATTCAATAGCGCGCATATTGTCCCAGGAATCAAAAATACGCCTGATGGCCGCCCGCATCTCAGATAGACCGCCGATATTTAGCACGGTGTCCATCATGCCGGGCATGGATACCGGCGCTGAGGACCGCACGGAAACTTGAAGCCCTTTGCCGAGCCTGGCCTTTGTTTCTTTCTCGAGGCTGGCCAGCGCCTGAGAGATCTCTTTTTCGGATAAATGGCCGCTCTTTTTGTACTCGTTATATCCATGGACGGAAACTACGAATCCGGCTGGAACAGGCAGGCCGAGTTTGGTCATGACCACCAGGTTGGCCCCCTTATTGCCCAGGATTGCCTTGTCCTCACACTCGCCGTGAAACGAATATATATATTCCATCAATGCTACCTCCCGATAAGTATTATATACCAAAGCACGCAGACATAGATTTAAGCGGCAAGTTTATTTCTTATGTTCCCTGAGGGCAGATGCTATTTCCTGGACGGATAACTTTTTAAAATGACCTTCCGCCAACTCTCCCAGCCTGAGGTTGCCCATCCTGACGCGCTTCAAAGCCCGTACCGTATATCCCAGATGGGCGAACATGCGCCTTACCTGGCGGGTACGGCCCTCATGGATGGCGATGCTATAGTTGTAGGGAGGATCATAGCTGATTTCCCTCAGGGTTGCCGGCGCAGTCATGCCGTCGTCCAGCAGGACCCCCTTCTCCAGGCTCTCTTTCTCCCCGGGTTTAAGCGGTCCTTCTATATATACCAGGTACTCCTTGCCCAGCTCGAACCTGGGGTGCGTAAGCCGGTAGGTGAGGCTGCCGTCGTTGGTCAGCAATAGCAACCCGGTCGTATCGTGGTCCAGCCTGCCCACAGGATAGAGGCCGAGGCCGCGATATTCCGCGGGCAGGATGTCCAGCACGGTCTTCCTGCCGCGGTCATCCCTGGTGGTGGTCAGCAGTCCCAGCGGCTTATTAAGCATAACCACTATCCTGTCCCTGGCCTGGAAAGAAACAGGTTTGCCGTCGAAGGTAATGCGGTCGGCCTGCGCATAGACCGGCATGGTGTAGCTCTCTGCCTGTCTGCCGTTCACCGCTACGCGGCCCAGCTTGATGGCGGCCACCACCTGGCGACGGGAGCCGATGCCGGCCTCAACGAGGTACTTTAATAGTGGAAGCGCTTCCATGCCCGATATTGTAACATGTAGCTCACTTTAATTGTCCATGCGGGGAGCCCCTTTTAACCTGTCTTTGCGAGGAGCCCGCAGGCGACGAAGCAATCTCGACCGGCCGCCGGGTCACCAGGGGGACGGGGCCGCCGGTTAATGGCCTGAGGTCAACCCCGGCATGGCGGTTGACAGGCCTCTGGCTGTGCTAAAATATAGCAATATAAATCGACGCAGGGATGGATATGAAGAATAAATATCTTAATATAGCAGTGTTTACCGTAATGGCGGTGGTACTTGTACTACCGTCGGCGGCTTGCATCAGTAGCCTGGACACAAGTAACCCCATAGTGCAGGCCTATGACGTGGCGCGGGAATGGTTTATCCTGCAGGGCGCCAACGACCGGATTGAGAAGGTGCGCAAGGGCGATGCTTCCATAACTGTGCTGGACGACAATAACGTACCTGTGAGGGGAGCGCGCATATATTATGAACAGCAAAACCACGATTTTCTATTCGGGTCAAATATGGAACTGCTGGGCAAGAATGGGCCTAATGCGGTCAACCAGCAGTGGGCCGACGCTTATGTTGCCCTATTTAACTACGGCACACTGCCTTTTTATTGGGATGCCTATGAGATAAAGCAGGGACAAACGTCAGAAATGATGCTGTTGATGATGGCCGACTGGGCAAAAAAGAGGGGTATCAGCACTAAAGGCGCCCCGCTGATCTGGGCCAATTCGTTGCCGGCCTGGGCGCCGTCGGCGGTTGACGATATGCAAAAGACGCAGGAAACGCGCGTCAGGGATACGGTGTCCGCTTTTTGCGGCAAGATAGATTATTGGGACGTGGTTAATGAGCCGACCATGGGTCCGAGAGTGAATAATCCCCTGGGGAACTGGATGAACGCACGGACGCCCGCTACGGTGTGCGCCGACGCGCTGGGTTGGGCCAGGTCGGCATGTCCCGCGGGTACCATGGTTATCAACGACTTCCGCACCGACCAGGATTTCCGCGACCTGCTGCAGAATATTGTGCGGCAGAAGGGTAAGTTCGACGCTATCGGCATACAGTCCCACATGGAACGCGGCAACTGGCCGCTCCACCAGGTTTGGGATACCTGCGAGCGGTTCAAGGACTTTGAGGTACCTTTGCATTTCAGCGAAGTGACCGTGTTGAGCGGCAATCCCAGGGTGGGCATCGCTTCCGAGCAGCAGGGGGAATGGCCCAGCACACCTGCCGGGGAGGCAGCACAGGCTGAATACGTGGAGAGATTTTACACCATGCTTTTCAGCCATCCCTCCGTGCAGGCCATAACCTGGTGGGACCTGTCGGATTACGGGGCAGCGCAGGGCGCGCCGGCGGGACTGCTGCGTGATGATATGACTAAGAAGCCTGCCTATAATAAGCTGCTTACCCTGGTGCGCGACAACTGGTGGACGCGCGGCAATGTTTATAGCGGTGATGATGGGACGGCGCGCCTGCGTGGTTTTTACGGCACATACAAGCTGACCATCGAGAAGGAAGGCAAAAGGGTAGTGGCAGCCTTACATCTTGCCAGCGGACTGGATAACAGGGTCAAGGTTACGCTGACAGGCTACAAACAGCCGCCACCCATACCGCTCTATTTACTTATCTGGCCGTATTTTGCGGCCGCAGCAGCTTTAACGGTCATCGTTTTGATCTGGCGGGAGATCGAAAGGATCCGCCGCCGCATCTAAGCGTTAAGCCGATTCGAGGTGAAGAAATGGATATTATAGAAGCTATACTGACGCGCCGCAGCGTCAGGAAATATACGGATAACCGGGTCCCCGAAGATGTGGTTAACCAGTTGCTGCGGGCGGCCATGGCTGCCCCTTCTGCTGCCAATGAGCAGCCCTGGCACTTCGTGGTGATAACCGACCGCAGCATTATGGCACAGGTGCCGTCCTTCCACCCGCACTCGCACATGCTCAAGGAGGCCGCGCTGGCCATACTGGTCTGCAGTGATCCCGGCCTGGAATTGACGAAGGGACGCGGCGTGCTGGATTGTTCGGCGGCGACGCAGAATATACTCCTGGCTGCCCATGCGCTCGGTTTGGGCGCGGTCTGGCTGGGCATATATCCTGTTGAGGAGCGCATGAACGGCATGCGTAAATTGCTGAATATGCCTTCGCGCGTGGTTCCCATTTCTCTTGTTTCCATCGGCTACCCGGATGAAAGGCTGCGTGCAGAGGACAGGTTTAAGCCTGAAAGGGTGCATTATCAGCGGTGGATGGGTTCCGCCGAGGTCAAGGCAAAGAAAGGCAAAAAGGAGAGATAATGCCCAAGAAAGAGATAAAAAGCGGATGCCACCTCTATCCCATGCCGGTTGTCATTGTCGGGGCCAATAAGGGCGTCAGGGCCAATTTCATGACGGCCGCTTTCTGCGGCATGATGAATATCAAGCCGCCTGTCGTGGCCCTGGGACTTGAGTTACGCCACTTCACCACGGCCGGTATTTTGGAGAATGGTACTTTCAGCGTTAACCTTCCGTCCACGGCCATGATGAAGGTGACGGATTACTGCGGCATTGTATCCGGCCACAAGGTTGATAAGTCGGGGTTATTCAAGGTGTTCTACGGCAAATTAGAGACGGCGCCAATGATAGAGGAATGTCCCCTGACGATGGAGTGCAGGCTCCTGCAAAAGGTGGATTTCACTCCCGATGGCGCTTTCCTGGGCGAGGTTGTGGCGGTTTACTGCGATGATGAATTTATGGCGGGAAAGCTGCCTGACATAGCCAAACTGGACCCGATTATCTTTTCCATTAGTGATAACAGTTATTGGAGCATCGGGAAGAAGCTGGGCACGGCCTGGAGCGTCGGCAAAGGTTACCGGTAGTACTGCTTGTTAAGCGGGCGTGCCCCTTAGTATAATATTGGTTCTTAAGGGCCTGTAGCTCAATTGGGAGAGCGCCTGATTTGCATTCAGGAGGTCGGGAGTTCGAATCTCCCCAGGTCCACCATAATTACAAAAGTGCAAACTCCTTGATATTCTTACTATCACTAGGCCCACAACCATTATAAATCCGCTTTCAGTTGTCGTTTCTGAAATTATTTACCTTAGCGTATCTATTCAATATGCGTTTGGATTGCACCCCTACGACTGGACAGAACAGGTTAGGATGCGACCTTTCTAACCCAAACTGTCCAGCTTCAGGGGTTCACTCCAGTTTGTAATTATTTATTGAAAAGCACAAATTGCACAAAATAGCAAAAATTGTGCATTTAATAACAAGACAAATTTTCTATATTTCCATATTCTTTTGCTTGGAAAACAATATGGAAAGAAGGAGCCCGTATATGAACCATAACAATTTTAAGCGGGAACATGAATCATTTTCACTAACAATTAATGCTTCTGCTGAAAAGATATTCTCTCTCGCTTGCCCGTTTGAAGAACTGAAATGGATCAATGAATGGGCTTATGCCATGGTCTATTCTTACAGCGGTAAAAACGAGAACAATTGCATTTTCGCCGAAACAATGTCATCTCCTGTTTTCGCGAGTACGGAAAAAACTGAACCCACCTTCTGGGTAACAACACTCTATGATTCGGAAAACTATATAATACACTGGCTTTTAGTACGCAACTCGACCGTAACCAAACTGGAAGTAACCCAGAAAGCTATTAGCCCCGAGGGGATCGTGGTTGCATGGGATATGACCATCACTGCAATCAAGGAAGAAGGCAATTCCTGCTTTGATGCAGGACTGAAGAACCGAATGAAACTGATGATGACATTGATAGGGCAATCATTGAAACACTATTGTGAGACCGGAACCAAGCTCATCTTTTCAAATAACCAATAAGGGGATTTATATGAAGACAACGATGCAGAAAAGAATAATGAATTTTCAATTGGATTCATTTAATATGGTCCATCATGCAAGATATCTCGAATTCATGGAAGAAGGAAGATGGTTGTACTGCTATGAAAACAAACTGATGGATGAATACGTTAACAGAGCGATATACCATGTCGTTGTTAACATCAATATCAATTACCGGTCAAGTGCCACATTAGGCGATCTGATAACTATTACTACTGAACTTTCGAAAATGACTGAAAAGAGCGTGATATTCAAACAAACGGTCTTACGAGATGAAACGATTCTGATTGTAGCAGATATAGTTAATGTATATCTGAATAAATCAAATAATGCAATTATTCCTGCACAAGAGATGACGGCATTCTGGGAGGATCTCAGATTATTCAGTAATTCATAGTGTAGATTTCATTTCTCGGGGCATTTTGCCCGCCAGCATATACTGTTTTGGTGTTTTACCAGTCCACCGTTTAAAGGCATGATTGAAGGCACTCTGCTGCGAAAATCCCAGCATAAAGGTAACATCACTCAAGGTCATCTCAGTGTTTTTCAGATACTGGATGGACATCTCTTTTCTTGAATAATCCAACAATTGCTGAAAGGTTGTACCTTCGTGGCTCAATTTGCTCTGCAAGCTGCGCACACTTACCGATAATTCCGTAGCAATTGAGTCAATCAAAGGCTTTTCTCCCTGCATTCTTTTAGGCAGAAGACGAATCACCCTGTCTGCCCATGAATTGGGGAGGTAAATCTTGTGGATAAGATCTAGCGCATAACGCTCCAATGTTGCAAGAAGTTGTGAGCTTGCCAGGAAAACCGGTTTCTCCAGATGCTGCTTTTCGATAACCAGCTCATCTCTTGGCTGCTCAAACAACAAAGGCGCCTGAAAGATCCTTTGATGTTCACGGACATCCTGTGGAGGGGCATGGCTGAAGTGAACTTCAACTGGACTGAAAGGATGCTCGGCAAGGTCCTTTATAAGAGTGTTAAAGGTGCTTAGCAGCGCCTCCGAAAAGTGCCTGGAAGGGATCCCCACAGGTCGTGCTGTTTCCCATGAGAGATAGGCAAATTGGCCTTTAACATCCAATTTCGGCCGGATGGCATCATTCACAAGGCTATGATAGCGGCAAAATTTATCAAGGGCATCACCCACAGTAGGGCAATTCATCACCACAGAAGTGAGGATATTGCCCCCCGGATACCCATGCATTGACTCGCCCAAATGCAATCCGAAATCCTGATCAGATGTATTACGTACAACTTCTTTCCATACAGTTCTCAGACAGTCAGCAGAGACACGGGTCTCTGGATCTTCAAGGATTTCAGATGTAATCCCCACGGTTTCACAGATTGCCAGGGTATCAATCCCTGTGCAGGCTGCATTTTTTAGCAGAATACTTATCATTCTGGAAGCGGTACTATATTTCATTGCACAATTAGTATTAATAGACTATTACTTCTGATAGCAGGAAGAATAAAGAGAATGGTCTTGTGTGTCAAGGCAAGTTTGAGGGCATCCTCTTTTCTGGTTCTTTGTTAAGTGTGATTTGCAATGAGCAATTGTTGGAGCGCTGGGATCGGCCTTTTACTCTCAAACAGGAGTTCGGGAACTGTCAACACTGCCCCACCAACTTAGGCGACATTATTGCCTCTCTGCCTATCATATATTGACAATCAAGCTGCATAACAGAAGTTGCTTATCTAAAGAACACGGCATACGGTTGACTTCAGTCCCCTGGCTGTAACCACCCTTTCTTAATGGCAGCCAGCACACGTGGCAAAGCGTCAGCTGCGGGTACCCATAAATCTGGCTTCAGGCTTATGTCCGACGAATTATTGAAATCTGTTGGGGCAAAAATCTTATATTGAAGAATTAAGGTCAGGCCTGAATTTGGCAACAAGTACCGCGTGTTATCACCGAAGATGCCACCTCCAAATGTATTTTCACCGATAATAACCACGTTATTTAGCTGTTTAAGATACTTTGCGAACACATCAGCTCCCCCGGTCCTGCGGTCCACCAATACAACGATAAGCTGGCCCGAATTCGGGATCGTCGAGAAGGTAGGCACTTCGAGTTCGCTCCAACCCCTTTTCTCTTTTCCATCCGTTAAGCTTTTCAATTTTGCCAGTGCTTCATCAGTATATTCCTTAGGCAAATTGGGATTAGCTGCATACGAAGCGATTGAGCCAGCCAAAGTTGTGCGCGTAGTTAAAACAGTGTAAGTATCAGGCCACACCGGTTCAGACCCGGTAAGGTTGGTAACCCAGTCTGCAGCTATACCACTGTTTCCCCCGCTATTTCCTCTGAGATCCACGATGATAAACGGCTCTTTTTTTAGCTCTTTCGCATCATTATTAAAGCTCTGCACCTCTTCCGCTTTGCCATTGAGGCTTCCAACGGCTATGATGGTTACTCCATCCTGTTTACTACGAGAATAAAAAGGGTTGCTTTCGCTGAAAGGGCTGTCTGCCCAGTTATCTGATAAACAGTAATTTGTGCCATCTTCTCCAACCAGTTCAAGCGTGAATTTGCCAGGATTGGCCTTGGCGAGTACTCCCAACTGGTATGCAGGATCGCCCTTATTATTTAATGATAATTTCATAAAATCTGAAGGCTGCAGGCCGTTGACACTGATTAGCCGGACCGCACCTTTACTGCTCTGATAGTAATAATTGCCGCTCCCATGAGCAAAATCCAGCTTGTCCCAATAGTAATACTTGCTTGGAGTGAAAAACCCCTTGCCCCCGATTTTGATAGAACCAGTATCGATAAACGATAAGTAGCCTGTAATAATAGTGAGAAGCTGGTCACGCGATATACTGTCCATTTTTTCCAGCTCATCACTGATCGCGGTCTGTGCCTTGCTGAAGGCATCGTTTTGATTGAAAAGACCGTACCCTGCATAGCCATGTTTGAGCACTAGAAAAAGGTAATTGATATCTTCAATCGCTTGTTCCCGCGTTACCTGCTGGAGCTTTTTGGACTCGCCAGTCAATTTATCGTATGTAAGCTCATCTTCTGTTTCAGACATATATTGAATCCGGCCAACCCGCTCTTTGAGGACCTCCGGCGAAAGCACATTAAATGAGTGCTGGAAGTGCAGCGGTGTTGCTGCCTGAAGAGATACGGCAGGGAGTGGCAGCTCAGAAACTGATGTAATAATACGGTTACCCGCAGGTTGAATGCAGGAAGATGCACCAAGCAGGAGAATCAGGATACAGAAAAAAGCATGGGGAATCTTCATATACAACCTCCAGTCCGCATAATTCCTTTGATTTCGATTTCCATTATAGCAAATGTGGAATTACGCCGCCATATAATAATAATCATACTTATCCATGAAATAAGGTCCACAGCGTGGATATAAATATGGCTGGTGTTTGGAAATCAATACCTTTAAGCAATATTGTGAAATAGCTTTTTGCTCTCAAACATCAGTTCGGGAACTGTCCACACTGCCCCACCATTCTTGTCCATGAACATACCAACTTAAGCCGTTTTGCAATGAGTAGGGTATATGCAGGTGTTACGAGGAGCGTCAAAAGGAGCGGCAATCCCGCATTCTGCCTTCGGACTTATTGCGTAGAAGAAGATTTAGGTGATAATCATTAATCTGATCTAGTTGATCACTAACAAAGGCACATCTACCAGACGATACTAATACTATGCCGTATCAACTATAGGCTGTCCTGCCAACCCATATAACATTAAATCGCATAATTCCTTCAGCGAATCTTTATTTTTATTCTTAAGCATATCAGGTTGATGAATTACATTTTGGTATACCTTCAGATAAATAGTGGCTGCTTCGATAGAAAGCTCTTTGCGTATATATCCCTCTCTTCGGCCCTTTTCGATAAATTGTTTTACAATTTGAGGATACCTGTTTTTATTAAAATCATCTATCAGTTTTATTATTTCTGGATCCGCATTAAGTAATTCACTCAGCGCATCTAGATTGATATAATCAATGAAATCGTCTTTCATTAATATAGCATGCTTCACCAATTCAGGAAAAGGCAGGTCGGATCCCCATAGTTCCTTTTTTACTTTCCAACTATTTTCAAGGAGATTTATAACTGTTTCCCTCAGCAGACCTTCTTTGCTACCGAAATAATTATAGATACTTGCAGGAGCAACTCCTGCCTTTTCAGCAATTTCATTTACACTCGTTTTATTTACACCATACATACAAAAGAGTTCAAATGCGGCAGTGCGAATTCTCTCTTTCTTCGATTCTGTTCTACGTTCATATCCATTCATGTATCGTCACCCCATTCTCAATGATACTAATAGTTTTATAATGAGTCAATATATATTATCTATAACTTGTTGACACTAGCTACATATTAAGTTATTATAGATAAATTATAATGAACAATTATAAAACATATAAATATAAGGATTGTCTTATGAACGTGATCCATATTCAAAAGCTAACTAAGTCCTTCGGCACGATCCACGCATTGAGGGGGATTGATCTTACAGTGGGGCAAGGGGAGGTGCATGGATTTATTGGTCCTAATGGCGCTGGTAAGTCCACTACTATCCGTATCCTGCTGGGCATTTTAAGAAAGACTGCTGGAGAAATCTCATTGTTGGGCGGAGACCCGTGGCACAATGCAGTTCAACTGCACCGTCAGCTTATTTATGTCCCCGGAGATGTTACTCTATGGCCCGATCTGTCCGGAGGAGAAATCATCGATTTGCTTGGGCGGCTGCATGGAGGGCTGGATATTTCTCGCAAAAAACAACTATTGGAACGCTTTCAGCTCGATCCGACTAAAAAGAGTATAACCTATTCCAAAGGAAACCGGCAGAAAGTAGCCCTGGTAGCAGCCTTTTCCTGTAAAGCAGAATTATATCTTTTAGATGAGCCCACATCAGGGCTTGATCCCCTAATGGAGATCATCTTTCAGGAGTGTATAGCCGAAGTAAGAAAGAACGGAAAGACCGTGCTTCTGTCAAGCCATATCTTGTCGGAGGTGGAGGCTCTTTGTGATCGGATAAGCATTATACGGCAAGGGCGGATTGTAGAATCGGGGACTTTGTCCCAACTTCAGCATCTTACACGCACTATTGTGAAGGTAGAGACCGGCAACATTGCTAAAGAGTTGGATAAATTATCTGGAGTCCATGATATGTCTCAAGATGGTCTGAAATATCGTTTTTCTGTGGACTCCAATGCCATGACCGATGTGATAAAGGTATTGCTACCACTGGGGATCAAATCTTTAACGGTTGAACCGCCTAGCCTGGAAGAGCTGTTCATGCACCACTATAGTGACGATATTCTTGCAAAGTAGGAGTTTTAAATGAGAACCAGCTGTTTTTCAGGTATCTGGATACTTTTCGGACTATTTCTGCGCCGCGATCGATTCTTGCTCCCTCTTTGGATAGCTCTTCCTGCAATTTTGGTTCTGGGGATGGCAGCTACTTTTATTGCAATGGACACCCAAGATCAAGGGCTGAAGAGCGTTTTAATTGGATTTAACAGTGATCCTCTGATTTCTGCTGTTCTCGGCCCTATAATGTCCATTGACCTTTCAGGTGCAATTGTATGGCGGACTATATCACTACTCGCGCTAACATTGGGAATCGCTAGTCTGTTTACTGTAATCCGACACACCCGTGCTGATGAAGAGACTGGTCGTAGCGAGTTAATTCATTCTTACATAGTAGGTCGCTATGCTAACCTGACTGCTACGCTGATCCTGACCCTTGCTGCAAACCTCGCAGCTGGGGTGCTGATTGCATTGAGTATCATCGGCCTCGGAGGTGAGGTAGGTGGTTCCTTTATATTTGGGGCAACCATTTCGACCATCGGGATTTTTTTTGCCGGGATAGGTGCATTGGGTGTTCAGCTACGGGAAAGCAGTGGAAGTGCCCTGGGAATTGGCATCGTAGCTCTAGTCTTGGGAATGCTGATGGCGATTTTGAATAACTTCGGAGGTGGCCACACGTTATTAAGTTGGGTTACACCTATGGCATGGCAGCGGTTAACCCAGCCGTTTGCAGGTAATCATGGATGGAGCTTGGTGTATTGCACTATCATCTCAGTCATACCCGCTGTTATTGCCTATGTACTTTCCACTCGCAGAGATCTAGGGGCGGGCATTCTTTTGGCATGTCCTGGGCCAGCGGAAGCGGCTCCATTTCTTTCCAGTTCTTTGGCGTTGGCATGGAGACTGCATAAGGGTAGTTTTATGGGTTGGTTGGTGGCAATAGTATTATATATTGTTGTATTTGCTGCCATCTCTCCCGGTTTATCCAATACTGGAGGGATGAGTGATTGGCTGACTAACATTGGAGGCACAAACTGGGCTGATCAAGTAGGATTGGGGTATGTCTTTACTAGTATCGGAATCTATCTGATGTCACTTTTAGTGGCTGTCTATGCTATGAACGCTGTATTGAGATTGAAAAAGGAAGAAGATGAAGGCAGAGCTGAAATGTTGCTAGACAAACAAGTCAGTCGTATTCAATGGATGGGCAGCCATCTAATCATAGCAGCTTTAGGTTCTTCTGCATTGTTACTGGCCATGGGCATTGCCGGGGGGCTTGTTTATGGGCTTGCATCAGGCGATTTAAGCAATGAATTTTGGCCCATATTTGGCATGTGCGTTTCAAAATTTCCACCCGTATTAATACTGTTAGGTATGACAGCTTTACTGTACGGACTATGGCCTCGGATAACAGCAATTGTATGGGTAATTTGGCTATCATATACGTTATTGGAGGTTACTTGGGAAGCGCAGCTCATTGATTGGTCACTGATGCGTATTTCTCCTTTTTCTTACGTCCACTACACTATTGACATTTCGCATTTGCCCCTGCTTCCGTTGTTCTGCCAACTTTGCCTTTCGGCTATACTGATGGGGATTGGATTATTGGGATTAAGAAATCGAGATATTTGGACAAAAGCATAGATGGTACCACACTAAAATAAGAGAGGCAACCTATTTTGTTAGGTTTTGGAAAGCTTAGATGGAATGATAGAGGGATGGACTAAAACATGACATCAATTAGTAGTAAAAAAACTTGGCGGTAATACGGAAAAGGATTTGCTGCCCCTTCATGTGAATTATTTTGAAAATACTATCATTAGTGATTGAGGAATTCAAGCTTATAGGCCGATGATGAAGACTACTTATATATGTAGCCACCGTTCAATTGTTGAAGCGCTGGGATGAGCTTTTTGCTCTCAAATAGGAGTTCGGGAACTGTCCATAATGCCCCACCATTCCCGCTATTTTGTGCTACTATTGCACCACAATAGTGCACACGACTACATTGTTCACAAGATTGGCATCGGGTCTCGCAACACCTTTATTAATCATACTGCCATTTCCAGACGGGGGCTTGAATTATGGAATTTCTTGACATTATGAGTATTGCACACCGCTATATGGAGATACTAAATCCTTCCACGCCTGAAAAGATCATCAAACTTGGCAAATTACTGAAACTGCAAAA
>Ga0247841_10007785_pt1 | contig 15738 bp, 10 predicted proteins | sample LaCruzMarch2015__2_FD_192410 | JGI IMG/M metagenome (GOLD analysis project Ga0247841, IMG submission 192410) | Freshwater microbial communities from meromictic Lake La Cruz, Castile-La Mancha, Spain - LaCruzMarch2015_18m | ecosystem: Environmental > Aquatic > Freshwater > Lake | place: Spain...
ACGTCATAACCTCGTTATCCATCCCCGTTTCGGGACCAGGATTCTCTTCACGGCCCTCCTGACGGAACTGGATCTTCCCTCCGATCCCCCGGTTACGGAGGAACTCTGCAATGACTGCGGCCTGTGCGTCGAGAACTGCCCCGCCCAAGCCCTGGAGGTGGAAGGGCATACGGATGCCATGAAATGCCTCCGCGTCTCCCAGCCCTGGGGCATCGGCAACGCCATCGGCTTCGTCCTCAAGTTTACAAAGGCCACGCCGGAGAAGCAGAAGGAAATGCTCCTCGATCCCCAGTTTCTGAGTCTCTACCAGGCCTCATTCATCGGCTTTCAGTATAACTGCTTCAACTGCCTCGCCGGTTGCCCCGCTGGCAGCAGACTCTAAAGCGTCGTCAGAGGAAATAGTCAGGCGATGGTAACCTCCGGGCAAAGATAGACGTCCTGGATGGCCTGGAGAATAGCGGCGCCCTCCTTCATCGGGCGCTGGAAGGCCTTGCGGCCGGAGATGAGGCCCATGCCGCCGGCCCGCTTGTTGATGACCGCCGTCCGCACTGCCTCGGCCAGATCGTTTTCCCCTTCCGAGGCCCCGCCGGAGTTGATCAGTCCCGCCCGGCCCAGGTAGCAGTTGAGGACCTGGTAACGGGTCAGATCGATGGGATGGGCTGTCGCCAGTTCGGAATAGACACGGGGATCGGTTTTCCCGAACTTCACCGCCGGATAGCCGCCGTTAATGTCCGGCTGCTTCTGTTTGACAATGTCGGCCTGGATGGTGGCCGCCAGATGATTGGCCTGTCCGGTCAGATCCGCCGCGGTATGGTAATCTTTCCCGTCCTTGACGAAGGCGGGATTGCGTAAATACGCCCAGAGGACCGTCGCCATCCCTAATTCGTGAGCCATGGCAAAGGCTGCAGAAACCTCCCGGATCTGCCGGCTGCTCTCCTCGGAACCGTAATATATGGTCGCTCCGATCGCGGCGGCCCCCATATCGAAGCACTGTTTCACACCGGCAAAGAGAAATTCGTCGTATTTGGCTGGATAAACGAGGAGATCGTTGTGGTTGATCTTCACGATGAAGGGAATCCGGTGGGCGTATTTTCTCGCCACCGCTCCCAGAACGCCGAGGGTCGAGGCGACAGCGCTGCATCCCCCTTCGATTGCCAGCTTGACGATATTTTCCGGATCAAAGTAGATGGGATTCGGGGCAAAGGAAGCGGCGGCGCTGTGCTCGATCCCCTGATCCACGGGGAGGATGGACAGGTAGCCCGTGCCGGCAAGGCGGCCGTGATCGAAGAGAAGCTGCATGTTCCGCAGCACGTTCACCGGCCTGTCGGTGGGAATGAAGATCCTGTCGATAAAATCCGGACCGGGAAGATGCATATTTTCCTTGGGGAAAATACACTTGTGCCGGAGGAGATCGTCGGCACTGTTACCAAGTAAATTCAATATTTTGTCAATCATGTTCTTGCTCCTTTCATTTCTTCTCCCATTAAATAAGCCTGATAGACGCTCTGCGTCATCTCTGATAATGACTCTTTCTTGCTCTTGATAGGAACAATAACATGAATTCATATGAATTGGGAATACCTTTTGACAACGAGAGGAATTAAATGCTGGCATTCTCCATCGAGGTCGTAGGCAGTTATTGACCATTCCCGGGCGCCGGCTAACCTAACCGATCGCCAGGCTGCCCCGCTCACCGGTGCGAATCCGGATGACTTCGCCCAGATCAAGGATAAAGATCTTCCCATCACCCACTTGCCCGGTCCGGGCGCATTTGACGATGGCGTCGATGGTCTGATCCACATAATCCTCATTGACGGCAATTTCGAGCTTGATTTTTTTCAGCAGGCTGCCCGCTTCCCTGGCCCCCCGGTAGACCTCGGTTACCCCCTTCTGACGGCCCCTGCCGAGGACATTGGACACCGTAACCAGGTTGATTTCCGCTGCCTCCAGGGCCTTCATTACCTCATCGAGCTTGTGGGGCTGAATAATGGCAACTATGTATTTCATGGTTCGATCCTCCTTATTCAATTACCGTATAGGCGGCTTCGCTCTGTTGGGTCAGGTCGAGGCCGACGATTTCATCATTTTTCTCCACTCTCATGCCGATTAGGCCGTCCACCAGTTTGAAGAGCATCCAGGTCATCACGGCGGCAAAGAGGGGAGTCACGACAACCATGACGATCTGGGCGAGGAACTGCTGGGTTCCCCCGAAGAATAATCCATTGGCCCCGGCGGCATTGACCGCTTTTTCCGCAAAGAGACCCGTGGCGATGGTTCCCCAGATTCCACCGACGCCATGGACTCCGAAGGCGTCAAGAGAGTCGTCGTAACCGAGCCTGGCCTTGATAACGGCCACGGCAAGGTAACAGAAGACAGACACCAGGATGCCGATGAAGATCGCGTTCATGGGGTTGACAAAACCGCAGGCCGGGGTGATGGCGACAAGACCGGCCACGGCCCCGGTGGTTGTTCCGAGAATGGTCGGAGCGCCGTGCTGCTGCCACTCGATGAGGGCCCAGGTGAGCCCGGCCGCGGCCGCCGCCACCGTGGTCGCTATGAAGGCATTGGCGGCCAGCTCATTGGCTGCCAGAGCCGAACCGGCGTTGAATCCGAACCAGCCGAACCACAGCAGGGCGCCGCCCATGACTGTGAAGGGAAGATTGTGGGGACGGAAAGGACTGCGCCGATAGCCGATCCGTTTACCAAGCAGCAGGGCGATAACCAGAGCGGAGATCCCCGAGCTGACGTGGACGACGATGCCGCCCGCAAAATCGAGGCCCCCGAGCTTTCGCATCCACCCCCCCATGCCCCAGACCCAGTGGGCCAGCGGATCATATACCAGTGTCGTCCAGAGGATGGTAAAGATCAGGAATGCCGAGAACTTCATCCGCTCCGCAAAGGCCCCGATGATCAGCGCCGGGGTAATCACGGCAAACATGCACTGAAAAATCATGAACACCGAGTGGGGAATTGTCGCGGCATAATCGGAATTGGGCTGACTGCCGACGTAATTGAGGCCGGCCCACTTCAGGCTGCCGATAATTCCTGCGCCCGTATCGGGACCAAAAGAAAGGGAATAGCCGAATAAAACCCACTGCAAGGTGATGACGCACATCACGATAAAGCACTGCATGAGCACGGAAAGGACATTTTTACGTCTGACCAGACCGCCGTAGAAAAGGGCGAGCCCCGGAATGGTCATGGCGAAAACCAGTATTGTGGACATCATTACCCACGCTGTATCTCCTGCATTCATTTCTCCACCTCCATTACACAAATATTACGCCAAGTAACGTTTCCCCATGATTCAGCAAAAGGGGTGCCAGCCAGCAAACAAAGGTTAAGCTTTTGATTGTATTATGTAAATTTCCGAGATAACTGTCGCTGTGAGAGGTTTATGATACAATATTGTTCCATATTGAAATTCCTTCAACGATATTGTTCCATTCCTGGCGACGGTGTTTTTTTACTTCATCTTTTCGAAAAGATCGTTTAAAGAGAAAAGTATTAATTCAAGAGGGGCGATAACGGCATGATTGAATTCTACAAGATGAGCGGCAGCGGCAATGATTTTATCCTCATTGACAACCGGCAGCGCCAGGTGGAGACGGCTATCGGCGCCATGTCCGTAGTGGACTTCGTGCAGGCGGTCTGCGCACCCAAGGTCTCCGTCGGGGCCGACGGCCTGATCCTGATCCAGGAATCAGCAAAAGCCGATTTCGGCTGGCGCTTCTTCAACGCCGACGGCTCGGAAGTGGAGATGTGCGGTAACGGCGGCCGTTGCGCCGCCCGGTTTGCCTTTCTCAAGGGCATTGCCAAAGAAAAGTTATCTTTCGAAACGGTCGCCGGGATCATTGACGCCGAAGTCAAAGGGGATGTTGTCAAACTGAGACTGACCGACCCCTTTGACCTGCGAACCGATGAGGCAATCGCTATCGACGGGAGGGATTATGCCGTCAGCAGCATTAACACCGGCGTCCCTCATGTCGTCTTTTATGTGGAGGACCTGGACGCCTTTGACGTGTTTTACATCGGCAGGAATATCCGCTACCACGATCACTACCAGCCCCGGGGGACCAATGCGAACTTTGTCAAATCCCTGGACCGGCGTAACATGATGGTGCGGACATATGAGCGGGGGGTGGAAGACGAAACCCTGGCCTGTGGCACCGGTTCCGTGGCGTCGGTGCTCATTTCCGCGGCGCAGGGACTGGTGGACTCCCCTGTAGCTGTCCAGGTAAAAAGCGGAGAAAAATTGATTATTTACTTTGAGAAAACCGACAAGGGATTTGAAAAAATTTACCTTGAAGGAAAAGCGAAAGTTGTCTATGAGGGGCGTCTTTGGGACGAAGCCTACAACAAATAAAAGGAGAGAGACTGTGCAAATTGCCGAGCGTTTAACGAAAATTCCCCCCTATCTGTTTATGGAGCTGAGAAAGAAGATCGCCAAGGCCAGGGCCGAAGGCGTTGATGTCATCAGCCTGGCCATTGGCGATCCCGTTGAGGAAACGCCGAAAACTATAATCGATGAGCTATGCCGCAGGGCTTACGATCCGGCCAACCACCGTTATCCGACCGACGAGGAAAAAGGGATGCTCTCCTTCCGCCGGGAGGTGGCCCGGTGGTATCAGGACCGCTACGGTGTCACCCTGGATCCGGCCAATGAGATCCTGGGACTCATCGGCTCAAAGGAGGGCTGCCATCATTTTGTCCTGGCCCGCATCAATCCCGGAGATACTGTCCTCATGACCGATCCCGGCTACCCGGCCTACCGGTCCAGTATCCTCATGGGGGGAGGGGAGCCCTATAATGTTCCCATCCTCGCCAAAAACGATTATCTCCCCGTCCTGGAAGACATTCCGACGGACATCGCCAAGAAGGCCCGGGGGATGTTTCTCAACTACCCCAACAATCCCACCGGTGCCTGCGCCACCAGGAAATTCCTCAATGATCTGGTCGCCTTCGCGAAACAGTACGATATCGCCGTCTGTTATGACAACCCCTACAGCGAGATTCTCTTTGCCGGCCAGGAGCGCATCAGCTTCCTCATGGCGGAAGGGGCAAAGGACGTGGGCGTCGAGCTTAACTCCCTCTCCAAGCCCTTCAATATGTGCGGCTGGCGGCTGGGAATGGCCTGCGGCAACGCCGATCTGATTGCCGCCATTAGCAAGGTGAAGGAAAACACCGATTCGGGCATCTTCAACCCCATCCAGTTTGCCGGCATCCATGCCCTGAAGGAAGAGGCCTCTTCCATCGATCACATGATCGATGTGTATGGCAAGCGCCGGGAACTGGTCCTGGCCACCCTCGAGAAGATCGGCATCTTTTTCACGCCCCCCAGGGGAACCTTCTACCTCTGGGTCCCTGTGCCGGAAGGGATGACCTCGCTGGAATTCACGAATCGCCTGTTTGACAAGACGGCCATCGTCGTGGCGGCGGGAACGGCTTACGGTAAATACGGGGAAGGTTACGTCCGGATTTCCCTCACCGTGCCCGACGACCGCCTGGCCACAGCCATGGCCCGGATCGAGAAGGAATTTGCCCGATAACTGACGATCGGATGATCATTCAGAACCGATGAATCATATGAAACTCTCAAGATACAGACCCATCCCCACCCCCGTATCAAGTACGGGGCAGGCTCTAACCCTCCCCTTGAAGGGGAGGGAATGATCTTTCAACTTCCCTTCGAGGGGAGGGAATGATCTTTGATGAACCCGTAAAAAGTCGAAAATGCCCAAGAATCGTCATTCCGGTGAAAACCGGAATCCAGAAATTTCAAGGTGTTACAAGAATAATGGACCCCGGCTTTCGCCGGGGTGACGACTTACTATGAAAATAGAGTTTTCCTGCTTCGTGGTGCTCCACGGGGCATGAGGGTTTTTTACGAGGGAATGATCTTTCACCTTGCTACTTAGGGGGGCGAGTGATCCTGAGACCTGCGCCTGGGAGGGAAAATAAATTTTAAATGAATTATTTCAATTGTGAAACTTGCCCAAGTGGCAGATTATTGACTCCCGATCGAAGTCATGTCTTTTCCAGTTGGAACCCTTTTTCCCTGAACAATCTCAGACAGGCATCCACTGCATCAACATCGTAAAGCGTTCCTTTATTGTTCTCAATCTCCGCCAACGCCGCATCCAATCCGATGGCAGGCCGGTAAGGCCGATGGGAAGCCATGGCCTCAACTACGTCGGCAACAGCCAGTATCCGTGACTCCAGTAGGATTTCTTCCCCAACCAGTCCCTGGGGATAACCGGCGCCATTAATCCGCTCATGATGCTCCCGGATTATCCTCGCCACCGGCCCAGGGAACTCGATGTCTTTCAAGATATCATAACCGGACTGGGCATGGGTTTTGATGAGGCTGAATTCTAATGCCGTTAATTTATTGGGAGTGCTGAGAATTTCCGCCGGAACGGATATCTTGCCAAGGTCGTGGATTGAAGACGCCATACGGATCACATCGATCCGATCGGCGGGTAATTTCATCTCCGTGGCAATCGCCCGGGCCAGATCAGCCACCTTCCGTTGATGACCCGCCGTATAAGGATCCCTCGTTTCAACGATTACTGCTATGGCCTGGACGGTTGCTCCCAAAGATTTCCTCATCCGTTCGGCGCTCTCTTTTCTGCCGGTAATATCATCATCTATCCCATCGTAATAGAGGATCTGTCCGCTTGGATCACGGACCGCATGCATGGTCATGGATGCCCAGAAGATGGTCCCGTCTTTCCGGTAAAACTGAGTTTCATAATTTCTCACAGAACCCTGCTCTTCAATGATCTCCGTTAGCTTCGTACGTTCTTCGGGATGGACATACAACTGGCTTGCCACGTCGCTGACCACAGTCATGAGTTCCTCAGGAGTTTCGTATCCGAACATGTTTGCCATAGACTGATTGGCCATAATGATTCTGCCTGCCGGTGTTGATCGGTAGATGCCTTCCTGGGCATTTTCAAAGATACTCCGGTATCTTTCTTCGGCCTCCCGCAGCGCCTCCTCATTCCTCTTTTTTCCCTGCCTGACCACGGCTTCTTTGATTTCCCGTTCTATAGCGGGGACAAGGCGGGAGAGATTCTCCTTCATGACGTAGTCGTGGGCGCCCTCCTTCATGCAGGCAACCGCCGTCTCTTCTCCGATCTGGCCGGAAACGATGATGAAAGGGATATCGAGCCCGAACTCCTCAATCACACTCAAGGCATGACCTATATCGAACCGGGGCATGCTGTAGTCACACAGGATGATATCCCATACCTCTCCGGAAAGGGCGGTGCGCACCGCTTCTTCTGTGTCCACCCTTTCAAACAATACTTCGTAACCGCCGCCCTTGAGGCTCTCCACGATCAACAGGGCGTCGTCTTCCCTGTCCTCGACCAGCAATACCCGCAGCAACTTTCCCATATCCGTTATCCCTCAGATAATCGCCGGCGGCGCTTCATTCAGGAGCAGCCAGTATAAACCGAGCTGTTTTACAGCATCACTAAACTGAATAAAATTTACCGGTTTACGGACATAACTGTTGGCTCCCAGGCGATAACCGTTAATTATGTCCTTTTGTTCATCCGACGATGTGAGAATCACCACGGGATATAATCTGGTCCGTTCATCTGCCCGTATCCTTCTTAAAACCTCAATGCCGTCGATCTTGGGCAGCTTGATATCCAGAAGGGTCACGATGGGCATCGCCGCCATGCCTCGGCCGGCATAGGCGCCCGTCCCAAAGAGATAATCCAGGGCTTCCTCCCCATCCCTGGCAACAACCACCCGGTTCAGGATTTTGCTTGTCTGCAACGCCATCATGGTCAGCTCCACGTCGTCCGGGTTGTCTTCAACAAGCAGAATAACTTTTTCCGTCATTTTCGCTCCTCCTTCCCATCGGCTATTGCTCCTGCCTTTCCTTATGGTCTTACTGATCCATGGCGCCCTGCTTTACACAGGTAACGTAAAGTAGAATGTTGCCCCCTTTTGCAGTTCGCTTTCCGCCCGGACATGACCGCCATGGCGATTGATAATACGCTTCACTGTGGCCAGGCCAATCCCGGTGCCGGGGAATTCCTCAACACTGTGAAGACGTTGAAAGGCGCCAAACAGTTTTTCAACATAGGTCATGTTAAAACCGACGCCATTGTCCCTGACAAAAAATACTTTCTCTCCCCCCAGGTCAGTCGCGCCGAATTCGATGCGGCCATGTTCATTCTTACCGGTGAATTTCAAGGCATTGTCTATGAGGTTTACCAGGGCGATTTTCATCAATTGCAGATCTCCATGGGCGGTGATTCCCCCCTGTATTACTGTTTCAACGGCTCGTTCCGGATTGCTTTTCCGGTATTCTTCGCATATCGACGCGACGAGGGCGCTCAAATCTATCTCCTGATGGCGAAATTCTGCTCTGGATACACGTGATAGCTTTAACATATCGTCAATTAGCCGGCCCATGTTTTGCGCCGCCTTGCAGACCCGCGCCAGATAATCCTTCCCTTTATCATCAAGGCCGGCCTCATAATAATCCAGCAGCGCCTGACTGAAGCCGTTGATACTCCGGAGGGGCGCCCGCAGGTCATGGGAAACGGAGTAACTGAAGGCCTCCAGTTCCTTGTTGGAAACTTCAAGCTGATGGCGCTTTTCTTTTAACTCGGCGGTAATTTGATTCAGGTCTTCCACCATATAAAGCATGGCTTGCTGGCTTTTCGCGAGTTTTTTGACCTTCTCCTGAAGCTCTGCGGTGCGCCCGGCAACCTGATCTTCAAGTTTGCCGGACAAATTTCGCAGTTCCGCTTCGTTTTCCCGCAGCGCTTGCTCAGTATTCTTTCTTTCTGCTACTTCCTTCATCAAATTACCGGTTTGCCGCTTCACCTCTTTACGCAGCACGATGATTGCAATACCCGATATGATGATAATTATCGGAATAATGGCATAAAAGATAATTTTAAGAACGTCTTTCGCGGCAATTTTTTCTTTGATAGCGGGCCCGAACCATTTGAGCCTGATTTCCTCGTAGGTTTTATTGGCAATAACAATGGAAAGTCCTTCGTTTAAACGGTTAAGCAGTTTTGTATTGCCTTTTTGAACGGCAAAACAAAAATCCTGGCGAAATTTCGGAAGCTGCATATTCAGAGGTTTTACAGATTCAATGCCTGCTTTTTTCAACAACTCAATCCCCATCACGCGCTGCGTGATTACGGCGTCGTATTTTCCTGCCGCAAGCTCTTTAAACGCCTCCTCAAATGTATTGGTGGTAAAGATGTGGTTGGAAATTTTATCACGCCTTACATATTCTTCTGCGTTGTCGCCTTTCATCACGACAATTTCTTTGGTTTTCAGATCATCAAGCGAATTGATACCCGATGTGCCTTCCCTTACAAAAACGGCGCCGTGGAGCGATAAATAGGGCAGGGTGAAATCAAACAGTTTTTCCCGCTCCGGGGTTCTGCCCACCATGGGCAGAGCATCGATTTTCCCATCGACCAGGTCTTGCCTGATCTTACTCCAGATTCCAATGTTGATGTTTACCTCAAGTCCGACGACCCCGGCGGCCGCCTTGAACAAATCCAGAGAAAACCCGGAGGGATGGCCGTCTTTGTCGATCATGCAATAGGGCGGGTAATCCGGTTCGGAAGCAATGGTGATCTTATCCGGCGCTACAGAATGCTTGCCGGTAGTGACATTTTGTTGGGCGAATACCTGTGCCGGGGCAGACAGCAACAATATAACCAGCAGATATTTCAGCCATTTGGCGTTCAAGATGGTTCTCCCTTCAACCGCTCGATTTCGTCGCGCAGTTCTTTTATCCGGAATTCCCGCTCAATGGTTGCCTCGTGGAAACGTTCCAGTTCCGAAATTCTTGCTTGCAGCTCGCCGGTTTTTTCTGCTACCTCTGCTTCAAGAAGGTCATTGAGTTTGCGCAGGCTTTCTTCCGCCTGCTTGCGGTCAGAGATGTCAATACAGGCGCCCACCCACTCCCGAACGCTTCCGTTCTCATCAAGCAACGGAATACCCCGGGCCAGATAGTCCCGATATACGCCGTCGTATCTTCGCAGACGGTATTCGGCTTCATAGAGGACTTTCTCGGCAACGGCTTTCCTCCATATTTTTTCCGTATGGTCGCGGTCATCCGGATGAATATCTTCCATCCACCCAAAACCCTTGAGCTCTTCATAGCCGCGGCCGGTGTATTTGCTCCAGGAAGGATTTTCTTCGACAAGCTCTCCCCTGTGGTTCGTCGTCCATGCCAACTGCCTGGTCATGTCAATATAGGACTGGTAGCGCTCCTCGCCGGCGCGGATTTTTTTCTCCGCCAGCAGTTGCTCCTCGATCTGCTGAGTCGTCATCTGCTTTCTGGAATAGGCGAGAAATAAAACAATGGACAGGAACAGCAGCAAAGCAATCGCCGTGACCTGGATGTAGTATGCAGACCCCGCCCGTAAGATGCTTTGTTTATCCCGTCCCACGAGAACGGTCCAGCCGATATTGCCTACCGGGGAATATGAAATGTAACGTTTACTGCCGCCGAGATCGGAGTCGGCCACCGCAAAGGTTTTATTTTTTTTGGCCATCGCCTTGTGCATGTCTGATTGGAATGGATAAGGTCTGATCTTCTTTTCGTAGTCATAACGGCTGCTGTAAATGATCTGGCCTTTCCGGTCGGTGACCGAGATGCTGGCGCCGGTATCGACGGGCACCTGCTGGAAGAGTTTGCCCAACCCGGCCGTCCGCTGGGTATTGACCAGGATGCCGGTTACCGCCCCCTTTTCATCATAAAGCGGGACGCTTATCTGGACGGCAAGATCCTTTTCCCTGACGATTCTCTGAACGACATCCGATATGTCAGGTTTCCATTCCTTACTAACACCTTTGTACCAATCCCGATAGGCAAGGTTCTGCCCCAAGACTTCCGGCCGGTCGGGATAGGCAGCCCAGAGGGTGCCCTGTCGGTCGGTAATGATCAGGATGTCAATGTCGGGATCGCTTTTTGTCAGGCTGACCAGGTGCACCCTTGCTTTTGCGGCATTCTTATCCCTGGCGGCCTGAAGCAGAAGCGGTCGGTGACTGTAAGACTCCATTACCGCGACGATTCGCTTGAGATGTTGATCCAGGATCAGGGAGAGGAGATATGCATCTGACCTGTCCTCTTTTAAGGTCTGCTCAGTATTGATTGTATAATGTCGATAACAGATGAAAGAAGCGACGGTCGATAAAATGACAAAAACCAGGACGATCACCAGCGAGAAGTACCGGTGTCCCATGAACCCGGAATGAGCGTGGGCATCCTTCTCAGCCATTTTATCTTCCTTTCTCCTTGTTCTTCGTCATGAACAACTGCCGACTCATGCAGGTTAGCCGTCGATGAGACAACTTGTCCGCTTAAGGGGTGGTCGAGTAGAAAGAGCATCCTTTTAATATTGTTGCATTGTATCGCTTTTTTGAATTGTTTGCAATCGGAAACAAAATCAGGCTTCCCATTTGATGATCTTCAGATCGAGGACGGCAATGGCGTATATTACCGGCACCAGAATGAGGGTGATGAAAGTCGCCAGGCTCAGGCCCCCGATCTGGGCATAGCAGAGGGGTTCCCAAAGGGGGCCGCCATGCAGCGCCAAAGGCACCAGACCAAAAACCGTAGCCCCGACCGTGACCAGCACCGGCCGCAAACGGACAATTCCGGCATCGAGGAGTGCCTCTGCCAGCGGCTCGCCCTTTTCCCGCATCTCTTCGATGAAGTCGAAAAGGACGATGATATGGCTGACAATAACGCCCACGAGGCTGATAATGCCCAGGAAGGCCATGAAACCGAAGGGCAGCTTCATGAAATAGAGCCCCCCATAGGCGCCCACCATGCCGAAAGGAATGGCAGCAAAAACCAGCAGGGGCTTGATGGCGTTGCGGAACTGGAAAACCAGGGCCAGAAAAATGGAAAAGACGCAGGTGACAAGGACAACCGTAAGTTCCGTAAAGCCTTTTCCCTGTTCCTCCTCTTCACCGCCAATCTCCAGCTTGTATCCTGAGGGCAGTTGTTTACCGATCTTGTCCAGGCCTGAACGCGCCCGGTCCATAACCTCCGAAGCCAGGAAACCTTCCGCAGGGAAGCAGGAAACGGTGATCGTCCGGAACTGATCACGCCGCCTTATTTTCTCGGGTTCCATGTCATAGCCGATATCCGCAACCTGCCGTAACGGCACCTTGAATTTCTCATGGGAAGAGGAAATGTAAAGATTCTTGAGATCGCCAAGCTGTCCCCGTTCGTCCATGCGCAATCTCATTATAACCGGTATCTGGCGGTGTCCTTCCCGGAGCACGGTGACGGGAAAGCCGCTGACGGCCGTGGCGGAAGAAAAGGCGATGTCCGCATTGGATACCCGCGCCAGATTGGCCCGATCCGAGTCGATCCGATATTTCACCTTCAGGCTTTCGGTTCCCCAATCATCGCGCACCCCGGAGGCCTCGGGCAGCTTTCGGAAGACATCCTGGATATCTTCGGCAAGGCGCCGCAACGTCGCAATATCGTTCCCCGAAACACGCACCTGCACGGGAATTCCAACCACAGCGCCGGTTTCCAGAGGCCTTACATCGATCCTGGCCCCGGGAACCGCATTGGCCAGCGCCGTCTGGAGTGGCCCGAGCAAAGGGGACGTGTCATGCTTATCATTTACCAGGATGACGATCTGGGCATAATTGAGCTGTTCCATTTCGGGGTTGATGGAAAACCAGAACCGCGGGCCGCCGCCGCCGACAAAGGTCGTCAGGGAATTCAGTATCGGTCGTGGTTTTCCCGCGTCGTCGGGATGATCCTTGCCATACTGTTCCGCAACCTGACGGATGATCTTTTCCGTTTGTCCCGCGGTTTCATAGGTGGAACTAAGGGCGGCGTTTTCCGGCAGCCAGATATCCACATAGGAGAGATAGGAAAGGTCATTGGGAAAGTACTGCATCTTCAGACTGACCATGAAGAAGACGCCGCAGACAAGAAAGATCAGCGACGCCGTCAATACCTTCCAGCGGTGACGGATGGCCGCCGTACCGATGCGGAAGTAGAATCCCGAGAATCCCTGGGTGCGCCGTTCCTCCGGCGACAGGGGTTTCTTCTTGTCGGGACGGAGCAGGTAATAAGCCAGGAAGGGGATGAAGGTCATGGATACGATGCGGGAGGATACGAGCGAACAGGTCAGGACAACGGGCAGACTGTAAATGAATGTCCCCGAATCCCCTTTGAGGAGCAGGAAGGGGAGATAGGCCACGATATTGGTGATCGTGGCGTACATGATGACCGTGGCCAGTTTTGTTGGTCCCAGCCAGGAAGATACCGCCGGGGGATGGCCCGCATTGAGGTCCCGCTTGATGGCGTCTCCCGCCACTACCGGGTCATCAACCAGGAGGCCCAGGGCGATGATGAGGGAAGCGATAGATACCTGCTGCATGTCGATGCCCAGCAGATGCATCATCCCGAAGGTCATGGCCATGGTCAGCGGGATGGACAGGGAGAGCAGGGCCGCGGAACGCCATTCCCAAAAACCGATGAAGGCCATGAGGACGACCAGGGCAATGGCCTCGTAGAGGCTTGTCATAAAGAGATCGATGCTTTCCTTTACCTGGAGGGGCTGGTCCGAGGTCCGGGCCAGAATAAGATCGGCAGGGAGCCCGCCGGCGATGCCCGCCAGGGCCTCATCCACATGGCGGCCGAATTCGGCGATCTGATGTCCTTCCCGCATCTGGACGGCGAGCGTGACGGCGCGGCTTCGCTGCCAGTTTCCCCCGGCATCCCTGTTCAGATAAAAGTTAAGGAAACGCACCGGGTTTTCGTAGCTCCGGGTGATGGTCATCAGGTCCCGGAGGTACATGGGCGTTCCGGAAGTCGATGCAGTCAGGAGCACGTTGCCGATTTCTTCTTCACTCTTGAATTCCCCGGAGGGATCGATGGCAATATTCCGGCCGGAGATTTCCACCACGCCCCCCTGGCCTGTAATGTTCCGTGCCCCCAGGATGTCCCGAATGGTTGTGGGTTTGATTCCATAGGCGGCCAGGCGCTCCTGGGAATATTCAAGGAAAATCTGTTCCTGCTGGATGCCGGCCCGATCCACCTTGGCCACATCGGGCACCGTTTTCAAGGTTCTGACGATCAGATCCGTCAGATCGTCAAGCTGGCGGTAACTGTATTTATCACCGGCACCCTTCCGGAGCACCGCATCCACATCTTCCTTTTTCCGGACCACCCCGACATCCCAGATATCCGGATGGAATTCCGCCAACTGGAGGCGGTCCTGCAAAAACGTGTTTATATATGCAGAGATAGCGGCGTTGTCCAGATCCGTTTCGCCATCGAGCCCGAGAAATCCCGCCCCCTTGATGATTTTCGCCTGCTTCAGGATGCCGTCCTTGGCGATGGACCGGATCAGGATTTGAAACGGCGGCAGGAGTGTATCGGGATTGATGGTAAAGGGGAAACAGGCCAGCAGCGTAACCCTTCCTGATGACGGCTCGGCCCCGGCGGCCCTGGCCGCAACAATGGCCTTCCATATAGTATCCTCCCGGAGGGCCAGTTCGGCGTCATCCGCCTTGGGGCTGGCCACGGTAAGCATCAGCGCTGCCGTGTCGGAGTAATCCTTGAGGAAGAATATGGGGCCGGCGTGTTCCGGGAGGTCGCGGATACCGTCCAGCCTGAGCTTTATGTCATCAAACTCCTTGGCCGCCTCTTTAAAATTGTCCAGAAGTTCCAGGTGGATAACTGCCATTCCGGTCCGGGCAACGGTGTAGATGCGCTTGATCTTTGGATTTTCGGCAATCCGCTCTTCGATCCGGCGGGCAAGAAGCTGTTCGATCTTTTCAGCACCGGCCCCCGGCCAGGGACAGAGAACCACCGCTACGCGGCCGGGGATGTTGGGGTCCTTGCGCTTGGGCATTTCCAGATAGCCGTATACTCCCCAGAGGATAACGGCAAAAAACAATATCCAGGAGATGTGGCGGTTTTCGACAAAGTATCTCGCCGTGTTGCGGGTCTTTTTAATCTGTTCCTCGTCCGAAAGATGTGCCATACCCCGTACCCGCCGCCTACCGGAATGCCTTCACTTCATCGCCATCCTGAAGGAGGGCAGCGCCGTTCCCCACAATCCGATCTCCCACCTTCAGGCCTTCCAGAACCGTCATCCGGTTTCCCACTACTTCTCCCAGTTTTACAGTCTTCATCCTGGCCATGGACTTTCCCTCCTGACCGGCAATCGTAAAAACGGCGAAGCCGGCAGGATTCTCCCGGGGGCGGATGATGGCGTTCAGGGGAATGACCACGACCGGTTTGGGCAGTTTCGCATCCGAGACAAGCAGCGACATGACCATGCCCGTTTTGAGTTTGTCCCGGGGATTGGGAATGGAGATCTCCACATCGAAGACCCGACTGCCGGCGTCGGCGGCGGCGGCAATCCGGGAAACCCGCCCGGAAAACTCTTCTCCGGGGAAGGCCTCACTGGTCAAGGTATAGGATTTGCCGATTTGGACATGCTTGAGAAGCACGTCGGGAACACCGAATTCCGCCTTTACCGACGAGGTATCCGCCACGACAAAGGCCGCTGCGTTTGGCCCCGCCAGACTGCCCCGCTCAATATTTTTCTTGAGAACAACCCCGGAGATGGGAGAACGGAGCGACGCATCCTCCAGTGCCAGCCGCGCCTCGTCGAGCACCGCCCGGGCCCCTGCCGCTTTTGCATCCAGTATCTCCAGGCGGGCCTTGGCGTTTTCGAAATCCGGTTTGGT
>Ga0247841_10007786_pt1 | contig 15735 bp, 26 predicted proteins | sample LaCruzMarch2015__2_FD_192410 | JGI IMG/M metagenome (GOLD analysis project Ga0247841, IMG submission 192410) | Freshwater microbial communities from meromictic Lake La Cruz, Castile-La Mancha, Spain - LaCruzMarch2015_18m | ecosystem: Environmental > Aquatic > Freshwater > Lake | place: Spain...
CAATTTCAGGGTCGAAACCGGTGAGGACGAATTACCAATGACATTCAATCATTCATTAAAAGTGTGGAGGATGTCGGGAACGCCTTAAGGCTTAATTGGGTATTGGTTGAGGGGTGATGGGTGATGAAAGGAGCAGCTATTCTAGTTCGCTATTTTTCGCCAGCCATTTTCAGAACGATACTGACCAGTTGTGAAGATAAATAAATGTCTTTTTTCAGCATTTGTTCAATCGATTCCTTTAACGAAATTTGATATCCCTCTTTTTTTGCTCTGAGTAAAATACCAAGGGAACCTGTCACTTTCAGGTTGTAAAGTCGGGCAATTCTCCTTCCGGCAGCCTCATCTATGCATACAGTATCAATTTTTCTTAACAACGCCAGCTGAATTACCGATGCTTCGCCAGAATCCAAGGTGTTTTGTAATATTGGAGATATAGATACAGGTCGTGAATGTACATTCAGAAACCGGGCCTCTTTAAACTCTTTCACCCCAAATCGGATTGATCCATAACCTGTTATCTCTTTTTTGACTTCATAAGGAACTAAAACCTGCCGATATAGATCACGAAGAAGGGAAAGGCTACCAAGCGCTGCGGTTATTGCAAGCAATGGCCCGGTATTGATGACAAGATCTTTCGATTCAGGCATTTTCGTAATCATCAGCTATTTCTTCAGGCTCGATGTTGATCATATCGACCCCATACCTATGTAATGACAGCAGAAATGTAACCCGATCAACTCCTACGAGGGAAGCAGCCATTCCTGAAGATAATCTTTTTAGCTCAAAAAGCTTTACTGCCATTGCCATAACAGCCTCTTTTTCAAATTGTTTGCTGGAGAGCTGAAGTGCATCCGGTAATTTTGATGAATAGGGTATTTTCAGTAAATTATTCATCTTATTCTATTTACATTTTATTGCAAAAATAATAAATATTCATGCTGGTTCATCCATAAAATACAAATACCAGTGAAGCTATTTCTCCTGCACTTCCCTTTTCAACCTTTTCCGGGAAAACTATACCGGAAAGCTTCGATGATGGCGGTCATGGGTTAAGTGATTAAGTGTTAAGTGTTAAGTTGCTTGTCTGTCAACCTGAAACTTGCAACTTTTCCATGCTCCCTTCACGCTCACATGACTCCGCTGTAAGGGGAGCATGAACAGACCATGATGAGACCATGATAAGACCCTGATGGAACCGTGGCGGAAGCATGGAGCAGGGGTATTTTCCGGAGCATAAACCGTGATAATATGTTAAATTTTGTTAAACTTTTCATCAAATCCTTCACCTTTTGCCTGTTTCCATGATTAAGCTGTACCAATCTTAAAAACAGGTCATCATGTACACACAAAATCAATTCAACCACGTTTTGAACACCCTGTTCGAACCGTTCGACGAAGCGTCGTCGATCACCATCCGTTATACCTGCAAACCGCAAACGGACACCCAGGAACCTTCATCGTACAAAATCATCGATGTGAACGGCTTTAAAACCCCGCAGGCCTATGGGGAACACCTTTTCTGTTACTAGTACGCGTTGGTTGGTGATTTTGGGATAGTCCGACATTGAATCCAATTAAAAATTAAAAATTACGAATTACGACAAATAGCTCCCGTCGCCCGAGGCGCTTCGCTGCGGCAAGCCCTTCCGCGTAATCCGCGTGTTCAACCGTCCCGTTTTTCAACCTGCCGAAGATATCCGGCCGGGCGATACCCTGGCCATCAAACTGTCGCGCCATGCCCATGCCTGGGCCTGGCAGTGGTGGTTGAGCCTGAGCGGACTGCAGGATATGCTGAAGTACTATTACATGCATTCGACCGTGACCCATGGCCTGTCGCTGAAACCCGGATCACTGTCGCCCTCCGAAAAAATCGCGCTGGAGGCAACGGCAGGCGAGCTGGCCCACATGACCCGGTTGCTGGCCGAGATCGGCGTGGTGGTGGTAAAAAACAAGGAGCAACTCTTTCGCGCGATATCCGCCGTATTCACCACCACCCGGAGCAACTCCCTGAGCGAGTCGATGCTCAAACACAAATTCAATGATCCCGACGAAATTCATGTGAAACGGGTGAATGAAGCGTTGCACGAAATGCTGAAAATTTCGGAAGAATTCAACCAATGCGCATGACCTATTTTATTGCATATCAGCAATATAAATAAAGGTACCGGAACCTGTTGGCACCTGACTTCCCTCGCACGGCGAATTAATTTTGTGACCGTCATGATCAACAACCGCGGTTTATTTACTAACCACAAAAAATCAAAAACTATGGAAAAGTTCAAACATGTTCACAAGCCGATGACCGAGGTCATCAGGCGGCTCGACCGCCTCGAGGAGCGTCTCAACTTTGTGCAGCCCGCCGGGTTTTCCTGGCTCGATGGCGCTGAGGTGTGCTGCTGCGCAGCCGGCGTAAGAATACGGTGATGACCATCGAGCCGGTTAAAAATTCGAAAACCTATACCGCGAGCCAGGAAAGGGTCAAGGACCGGTTCAGGGCCGGCGCCCAATGGGCAAAGGAAACCCTGGCGAAACCCGACCTGTATGAACTTTACCTGGCCAGGGCGCGCGACGGGAAAACGCCTTACATGGTGGCGCTTACCGATTACCTGCGCCCGCCGAAGATCCTTGCAATCGACACCGCGAACTATACCGGCGCGGAGGGCGACGAGGTGATCGTTTCGGCCGTGGACGATATGTCGGTGATGCAGGTTGAGGTCGCTATCACCGGCGCCAATGGCGTGCAGGTGGAGAAGGGTGTTTGCACCCGCAGCCAGTTCGGTAACTTCTGGACCTATGTGGCGACGGCAGGCGTGGAGAACACCACGGGGCTTACCATCACCGCCTGGGCCACCGACATTCCCGGCAACAAGACCGAAGCGCACATAACCATGTAACTTCAGGTTTGTTTCATTCATGGGGACGGGTTCACCGCCCGTCTCCATTTTTTTTATCTCTTTAAAAAAACCGACCATGGCAAATTTTGAAACTTTTGCAGCAAAGATCCTCGCGCTCGAGGGGGGATTTTCCAATCATCCCGCCGACCGTGGCGGACCCACCAACATGGGCGTTACCCTGGCCACCTGGCGCCGCATTGGCTACGACAAGGATGGCGACGGGGATATTGATCCCGACGACCTTCTCAGGATTAACCGCAACGATGTGTTCAAAGCGCTCCGCCATTTCTACTGGAACCATTGGCGGGCCGATGAAATTGACAGTCAGCGGGTGGCCTGTATGCTGGTCGACTGGTACTGGTGCAGCGGCAAGTGGGGCATCATCATTCCGCAGCGTATCCTGGGTGTGGTACCCGATGGCTTTGTAGGCCGGACGACCCTTTTGGCCGTTAACCAATCCAATCCGGATATCTTCTTTCATCAACTTTTTGAACAAAGGCTCGCGTTTATCAGGCGGATTGTGGAGCGTGATCCCACGCAGGGGAGGTTTTTGAGGGGGTGGGAGAAACGACTGAGAAGAATGACCAATGACTAATGACCAATGACCAATGATCAATTAAAAATTAAAAATTAAAAATTACGACAAAATGAAAACTTTTAGTAACCCAAAATTCGATATTCGACATTCGACATTCGATATTCGATATTCATTTTTTCCTATCATCCTAATCCTGCTGGCGTCGTCGTTCACTGGCTGTTCGCCGCAAAGGCGCTTGCAGCGGCTTGTAGCGCATTATCCGGAACTGCTGGCGGCTGATACCCTGCTGGTGCACGACACCTTTGTAATGGCCGCAATTGTGGCTGATACATCCATTCCGGTCACCCGTCTTACCGACACGGTGGTTATCGCCCGTGACAAGCTCGAGATCAAACTGGTACAGATCCGCGACACCATCCATGTAACCGGCGCCTGCAAAGCCGATACGATTGTCAGAGAGCTTCGGGTCCCGGTTGAGAGGATAAAGCTCGTTAAAGCGGAGGCAGGTTGGCTAAGCAAACTGCCATGGATCATTTTAGGATTAGTTTTCATCGCAACGTTGTGGAGAATCTTGACGAAAACGTGACGAAGGAAAGTGACGGAAAAAACGTGACTAATCAATTGGTAATTGGTAAGATGACGATCATGCTTTAGTTTGGTGATTTTTTTTAATCTTTTATGCTTTGAAGGGGGCTTACAGCAATGCGGCCCTCTTTTTTATTGATAAATCACTTCGGAAAAGTCAATCTAATTTCTGATTCAAACTCATTAAGCGTCATTACATGGTAATTCAAAATACTTGCTTCGCGCAACAATTCTTTATCACCGCTTACGATTCCCGTGGCATTTCAGTTGGTGATCTTGAATCAAGGCGACCAGGAGGTGCAGTCGTTTAGTAATCAGATAACTAATCCAGATGTTGCTGTCCAGAATGTAAACGTTATTTTGCATTCTTCTTTTTTCTGTATGCTGCAACTTCAGTTACCACATCCTCCATAGTTAAATCATTGGGCTTTATCCTATCCGACAGTTTTTGCGCCCGATACAATAAAGTCTCCTTCTCCAGCTCTTTTTCCAGCCTCACTTTATCTTCAATAGAGAATGACTGGATCAGTTTTAATATATCGTCAAAGGTAAAAGGCAGGTTGTATGTTCTTTTATATGATGCGGAATTCATGATTTCCTTTGTTTTTATTACAAAATTAGTAAAAAGAAGTCGTTTGTCAAATTATTTCTCACCTACTTCTCTCTTTGATCATGAAAGGATTCCTGCTCCCATTGTTTATAAGGATGCGGTAATCGGGTTTATAAACTTTGTCATTAAAAACTCCTGTTTTTAAAAGGAATGAATGTTATCTAATGGGCACATTAACCCTGGTATGCTGAATCAGGTAAACAAACAATCCTATGTTAATGATTAAGTGTTAATTTATTCCGTGCCAGCGGTTTGAGAGGCCGGTGTTGCCCATGATCAGTTTCAGTACGCGCATGGAGGTGTTGTCGATGTTGTAATCAGCGGGTATTTGACGGGTTATTCCTTTCTGGTGTTCTAAGATCGAGAGTTTCACAGAATCCAGCACAGTATCGGGGTCGAAGCCGGTAAGGATGATGCTCCCGGTGTCCTGCGCCTCAGGCCGCTCCATCGACTGGCGCAGGGAGATGGCCGAAAATCCCAGTATCGATGATTCTTCGCTGATGGTGCCGCTGTCGGAGAGAGTACAGAGGGCGTGCTGCTGGAGGTGGACGTAGTCGGGGAAGCCGAAAGGCTTTAAAAAAAGAAGTGACGCGTGACGCGTGACAACTCATCGTTTTCCAAACGTTTTCTTGTTCTTGGATGGGTAGATATGATGACTGGAAGATTATATTCTTCGGCCAGGCGGTTCAGTACGGTTATTATTTTCTGAAGGTTTTCCGGGTTGTCGACGTTTTCCTCTCTGTGAACCGATACAACAAAATAATTTTTAATTTTTAATTTTAAATTCTTAATTATCTCCGATTGATCAATCTTGGGTTTATAATAATCAAGGACTTCTTTCATCGGGCTGCCGGTAAGGTAGATCCTGCGGTGGGGCAGTCCTTCGGAGATCAGGTGCCGCCGGGCATGTTCGGTGTACACCAGGTTGAAATCGGCGATATGGTCGATGATCCTGCGGTTCACCTCTTCGGGTACATTGAAATCGAAACTCCGGTTCCCGGCCTCCATGTGAAAGATGGGAATGTGCATCCGTTTGGCCATATAGGCCGACAGGCATGAATTGGTATCGCCCAATACCAGCAGCGCATCCGGCTTCTCCTTGACAAGTACCTCCTCTGTTTTCCGGATGATATCACCTACTGCAGCGCCCAGCGAAGTAGTATCGACATTCAGAAAGTAATCGGGCTTCCGCAGTTCCAGTTCATTCCAGAAGATCTCATTCAGCTCATAGTCGTAGTTCTGGCCCGTGTGCACGATTACCTGGGTAAGGTGTTCATCGAGCAATGCCATGGTGCGCGACAAACGGATGATCTCGGGGCGGGTGCCCACGACGGTCATTACTTTAAGAGAGGATTTTGGGATCATGATTTCAATTTCCTTTCTTCCTCTATAACAAAATATCCTCCCGTTTTGCCATTCCCCTTAAATTCAATCTTACCTTGGTCTTTTAATGCTTTGAGCCATCTTTCAACCGTTTTAGCAGGTGTGCTTATCCTTTTTGCTAAAAAAGGAACTCTTTGCCCGGGGTTCTCCTTAATGATAACAAACAACCCATTTACTCCCTCATTTACTCCCTCATTTACTCCCTCATATACTCCCTCATCTGCTTGTTTTCGTTTGAAACATACGGTAAAAAATTCATTAAACGTGAATTCCGGCTCGGCAATGAGGCTTTCTCTGCATAACGATCTAATCCTGTTAATTCCCGTACCCGATATTTTGGTTTGGCCTTTCATGGTCATAAGTGAGAAAGTAATTATCAGGATGATATGTGCTTCAGGATCAAAGGCAAGCTTCTTTTTTAACCACTTGAAGTCTTTCCCAGGATTTATTTGCTTTTTCTATTGAAATCCTATAGTCATTGTATCTCGCTGTCTGGCTTGCATCAAGTAGCCATCTGTAGGAGGAGTATGAAACAGGCAGGTTGATTTTAACCAAATCGACCATAGTTTGATGCTTGGTGATTTGTTTACGCGATTTCCTTATATGCTGATAATAATACTGATTAAGATCGCTGAAAACCTTACGGCCATGTTTAAGTGGAAATATTTTGTGCTGAGCAAAGTGAAGCGCTGCATAAAAAGCAGTAGTAATAGCCCAGTCATTAAAATTGCCTGTTTTAAGAATCAGGTCACATAAGGCTTCATTGTGTTCAGCGTGCCTTAGGCGCATAGGTAATATTTTTTAATGTAAATCCATCGCTTTTCAGGTTTTTTTCGTCAAAATCAACTCCGCAATCTGAAAAGCTGAATGTCACATTGAACAGGTCAGAACTTTCTTTGGTTTCAATTTGATTGATTTCGTCATAAATGAACAGAAACTCATCAGCCAGAAATTCCTTTTCAGGAAGGGTGATTAAAACCTCAAATACATCAAATGACTGAATTCGAAGATAAGCGTTAACAGGATTGAATTTATGTTTTTTGAGGATTGTACTAATTTTGCTGGTAAGTTGATGGCATTTTACCAGGTTCTTTTCCAATAAAGAAAACATTGCCTTCTGTGCCTGTTCCAACCCCTCTTTTTTCCCCATCATATAGGCATCAATTACCTTATCTGAGGAAAAATAGACCTCTTTAGGTTCGGTGATGATCCAGTTTTCGCTTATTGATCCGTGATTTTTAATTGCTTCCATTTTGCAAAAGTACGAAAATGTAAATTATCAAAGATGAGTCGGTACCTTTTCTCAACAATTTCTAACGCACTTCCCTATTCAACCTTTTCCGGGAAAACTGTATTGGAATGCTTCGACGATGTCGGACGTGGGTTAAGTGATTAAGTGTTAAGTGATTAAGTGTTAAGTGTTAAGTTATTCCGTGCCAGCGGTTTGAGAGCCGGGTGTTGCCCATGATCAGTTTCAGTACCCGCATGGAGGTGTTGTCGATGTTGTAATCAGCGGGTAATTGACGGGTTATTCCTTTCTGGTGTTCTTCGATCGAAAGTTTCACCGAATCCAGCACAGTATCGGGGTCGAAACCGGTGAGGATGAATGACCAATGACCAATGACCAATGACCAATGACCAATTAAGGGCTTCGAGGCGTTTGCGAGTTTTTGGGGGGGTAATCCAAGCGGGTCAGGCGCTGACTTTCTTTTTTAAATTTGAAGGCCGAAACTTTCTTTCAGCGTTTTTCGCTTTAAGCTCATTCATCACCTTTCTGAAGTCATTTAGTTCTGCCTCTGTCCACGGTTCAGATTGAACGGTGAAGTCAACATTTTTTGGTTCCCTTATAAGTCCCATCTGTTTATGTTTTAAAATATTGTGAAATCAATCTCCGATATAAACTTTTTCCTTTCCCTTATTGAATTTGGAACTTTCAATAAGGTGCATGAAAATATGGTCTTGTTTATCCTCAATACTCAAGAGTCCCTGTATAATGTTCGGGTTGTTTACAGTAGTAAGTTTGTATACCTCTTTTGTTTTGTCCTTAAGTTCTTTGCTCCAGTCAAATTGCCACTCGAATTTCTGAATAAGGATTAAATCCTTTGAAGTAAGCCGAATAACCACAGTATCAAAAACCTCTCCCGTTGAAATATTTTCAATAGAATTTGTGAGTTTGTCAATTTTAAAGTCAAGTAGTCTGTTTTTTGTGGTTTTCATACTTCAAAGTTACGAAAAATCTACGAAAATCCATAGCGGCCTGCTTTAAACTTCCCTGTTTTGTATCCCGTGCCAGCGGTTTGAGAGCCGGGTGTTGCCCATGATCAGTTTCAGTACCCGCATGGAGGTGTTGTCGATGTTGTAATCAGCGGGTAATTGACGGGTTAATCCTTTCTGGTGTTCTCCGATCGAAAGTTTCACCGAATCCAGTACGATTTCAGGGTCGAAACCGGTGAGGATGATGCTCCCTGTGTCCTGCGCCTCAGGCCGCTCCATCGACTGGCGCAGCGAAATGGCGGGGAACCCCAGTATCGATGATTCTTCGCTGATGGTGCCGCTGTCGGAGAGGGTGCAGAGGGCGTGTTGTTGGAGGTGCACGTAATCTAAGAAGCCGAAAGGCGGAGAAAATAGGATTGACGAATTACGAATTACGATTGACGATTTTAGTGCCTCAAGGCGTTTGCGGGTTCTGGGATGTGTAGATACTATAATCGGAAGTTTATACTTTTCGGCCAGGCGGTTCAGAACGGTAATAATTTTTTTAAGGTTCTCCGGGTTGTCCACATTTTCCTCCCGATGAACCGAAACCACAAAATACCCTTCATTTACATTTTGCATTTTGCCATTTGCATTTTGCATTTTGAACTTTGAACTTTTTAATTCCAACCTCTCCAGTATCCTTGATCCTTCAATCTTGGGCTTATAATAATCCAGCACCTCCTTCATCGGGCTGCCGGTGAGGTAGATGCGCCGGTGGGGCAGTCCTTCGGAGATCAGGTGCCGGCGGGCGTGTTCGGTATACACCAGGTTGAAGTCGGCGATGTGGTCGATGATCCGGCGGTTCACCTCTTCGGGTACATTGAAATCGAAACTCCGGTTCCCCGCCTCCATGTGAAAGATGGGAATGTGCATCCGTTTGGCCATGTAAGCCGAGAGGCATGAATTGGTATCGCCCAATACCAGCAGCGCATCTGGCTTCTCCTTGACAAGTACCTCCTCTGTTTTCCGGATGATATCGCCTACTGCAGCGCCCAGCGAAGTAGTATCAACATTCAGAAAGTAATCGGGCTTCCGTAATTCCAGCTCATTCCAGAAGATCTCATTCAGTTCATAGTCGTAGTTCTGGCCCGTGTGCACGATTACCTGGGTAAGGTGTTCATCCAGCAACGCCATCACCCTCGACAACCTGATAATTTCGGGACGAGTCCCTACTACTGTCAGAACTTTCATGCGAAAACGTGTTAAGTTTTAAGTGTTAAGTGTTAAGACTTTGGCTCCGTAGGAGCCAAATTACGATAGGGTGTTAAGTTTATTTATCATTTCCACGGCATCGATTTCAATTTTTGAAAATGCAAACCATTTTTTCCCAAGGTCTTTTAGTGAAGCGCCAATATGATATACCGTTGCATGGTCAATTATCAGAAACCTGTCATGGGATTTGGTGAACGTTTTTATGTCAACTACTGGATATTGGGAATTAAATCGTTTCAAATCCAACTTTAACTGCTTTGATATGGAAGCGGTATATATCGTGGCTGCCACTTCACTATTCCTTTTTGACAGCAAAGTCAGCACACTTTCATCAACATAATTGTCTATCAGCACAATAGACTTTGTCGCCGTTTTGATTATATCCGATGCAAACTGGTAAGCATCGAATATTTGTCCATCATAAAATATTCCTTCTTTAGGCAGAAAGTTTGTTTTTATCAGTAAGTCGAACTTCTGATCGTGTGCCAAAAGTACTTTGTCATGTTGTTTCAATTTATTTTCAATTTGCTCAAATTGCTGGTGAATAACGTATCCTTTGAGTAAATAACTTTTCAAAACCTTATTTGCCCAAATGCGAAATTGAGTTCCTTGAATAGAATTGACACGATATCCGATAGAAATTATCATGTCCAAATTGTAATGGTCACTACTGCGGGTAACGCTTCGATTTCCTTCGATTTGAACTGTTCGGAATTTCCGAACAGTTGCTTCGATTTCCAATTCCCTTGATTGGTAAATTTGTTTAATATGTTCGCTTACATTTGCTTTGCTTGTGGAAAATAGTGTGACGATTTGAGCTTGCGTAAGCCAAATGGTCTCATCTTCAAATCTCACCTCTAATACGGTTTGATTATCTGGAGCTTGATACAAAATTATTTCACTCGTGTTGTTGTCGGATTTTATTTTCATCCTTAAGGGAGAAGGTTTCAGGGTTCAGTTCATAGTCTTAGTTCTGACCGGTATGCACGATCACCTGGGTAAGGTGTTCATCGAGCAATGCCATCACCCGGGAGAGTCTTATAATTTCGGGACGGGTGCGGACGATAGTCAGAACTTTCATGCGAAAAAGTGTTAAGTGTTAAGTGATTAAGTGTTAAGATTCATAAGATCCAGGTTCTGAGTGCCCTCTGTTTTCTTATGGATTGAAGAAGTTTATGAACCCCTGGTTTCTTAATCCGTCTTTTATTTTTTTATCACCTGTCCACAGCGGAATCTCCAAATCAATAGCAAGCGCTATGAATGGTATATCGGACAGATCAATGTTTTTGCATAAATCATATGCTTTTTGCCTACTTTCGATACCTATGAAATCAATGGGAACAAAATTGATTCTTTCCGGGAATCATTTTTTTACCCCTTTTAGAAATTGATCACCCTGTTGACTCCACCATTCCTGATTTATCTGATCAGCAAGTCCTATAATATCATTTTTAAATCCTGATTTTTGAGCCAACTCCTCTATTTGCAACCTTTTAACAAGCGATATCAAATACGCATCATCAAATCCCTTCTTTTTGAGCGTTAAAATCATTTGATCTTTCCTGTTTTGAATTACGGTACTTTCCATTTTCTTTTTTTTACAAATTTAACACAGATTTGACGATTTTGCTACCTCACCGCATTTATATTGCACTTTTTCAAACCAGGTATCCGGATCATCGGGGTTGAAGAACTCGTTGATCCAAAACAGGGTGTACAGTTCGTCGGTGCCGGTGTTGGTGATATTGTGGGTATACCAGATGGGCATGTCGACATAGGCGGGTTCTTCACCGGAAAGATGAAACTCCATGACTTCACTTGTTCCGATTCGTCGTAACTGAATGATTGCTTCTCCTTTGATGACTGCAAACCGTTCGATTTTACGGGTGTGAAAATGGTTGCCGCGGGTGATCCCGGGTTTTTTGGTTGAGAAACTCAGCTGGCCGCCCTGGTTCGACTTCATGATCTCGACAAAGGCACCGCGTTCATCGGCATGCTTTTATAAGCACTGCACCCGAGGCAGACAGTTTTTCCTGCAAATCCTCTTCTATTATCCTTTTTATGTAACTCATAATTAGGTATATAAGTTTGATGCAAAGCTTTACAAATTTATATTGTGCAAAATAAAGATATTTTAATGTGCAGATTTATGCTATTTTATTGTGCAAATATAAGATATTCGAATCTAATTTAGTAATAGAGTGATTAAGTGTTAAGTGTTAAGTGTTAAGTGTTAAGTGGTTAAGTGTTAAGTATGAAACTTGAGAATTTCAGTAATCGTTCATAAGCAGAAAATCGGCGATATGCCTGTGCCGGATCCCTTCAATGTTATCATGCCAGTTTTCATCCATCGTTACTACGTATTTCGGATGGTGATCCCTCACTTCGCTCAATGGGCCAAATTCCCTGTCAATCGTCGATTGTTCGGTCAATTTATAGGCAACCTGGACATAGACCTTTTTTTCCCTCATTTCGGCAATAAAGTCAATTTCCCTGTCATCCGATTTTCCAACAAACACCCGGTATCCTCTCCGTTTAAGCTCAAGCATCACGATATTCTCCAAAACACCCGCGATGAGCCTGTCCCGGTATCCCATCACAGCATAAATCAACGATTGATCTCCTACGTAATATTTTTCAAATGTCTTGAGTATCTCTTTTCCCTTCACATCGTAGCGTGGAATCCGGTAAACGATGAATGCTCCTTCCAGGGCATTCAGATAGTTATAAACCGTATTCAGATCGATTTTGCGCTGTTGGTTTTTAAAATAATCAGCCACATTTTTGGCGGAGAACTTATTCCCTACATTATCAAATACATATTTGACAACCCTTTCGAGCAGTTCCACATCACGGATGTTAAACCGTTGCACGGTATCGCGCAGGATGGCGGATGAATAAATATCGAACACTACTTTATATGCCGTTTCAAACGTATATTCGGCAGTATGCAGAACCGGAAATCCCCCCAATCGTAAAAAAAATTCAAATTCATGATGCAGGTCCGCCATATCCTGATGGGTGCGTTCCTTTTTGAATTGAAGGTATTCGGCAAAGGAAAGCGTATGAACGTGAATTTCAACATACCGTCCGGCCAGATATGTAGCCAGTTCCGACGACAACAGGTGTGAGTTGGATCCCGTGATAAAAATGTCAGCATTAAAGTCCACTAAAAACGCATCCACTGCCTTTTCCCATGACCCTACCTGTTGAATTTCATCGAGCAGGATATAACAACGTTGTTTCTGGTTAATTTTAGCCTTAACAAGTTTGTACAATTTGTCGGCCGTGTCAATCTCTGAAAACTCGAAACTCTCAAAATTGAGGTGAATGATGTTTTTTTCAGCAACTCCTTTTCTAAGCAATTCATCCTTCAGCAGACTGAGAATAGCAGATTTGCCGCTTCGTCTGATCCCTGTAAGGACCTTGATAAATGGTTTATCAATGAATTCGTAAAGCTGGTCAAGGTATAAATCTCTTCTAAACATCGGGAGGAGCAAATTAGCTTATAACCACAAAAATAGCAAATATTTTTATTATTTTATGGTTATAACCCTAAAAACACTAATTAAAATAAATTCTGCTGTTAATCAATCTCTATTTTTTGTTTACCATCTCCAGCCTTTTCACCTTTGCATCGCGGGCGGCAACCATATTACCGGCACCTGCAAGGCCGATACGATCGTCAGAGAGATTCGGGTACCGGTTGAGAGGATAAAGCTTGTCTCAGCGGAGGGAGGATGGCTTAGCAAGGTACCCTGGATTATTCTGGGGTTGTTATTCATCGCAACGCTATGGAAAATCGGGACACGGGACGCGGGACGCGGGACAAAATCGTAAATCGTAAATCGTAAATCGTAAATTGAAGGGGGCTTGCAGCGATGCGGCCCTCTTTTATTGTTCAATATACGATTAGAGAAACCAGGTTATTGGTTTCCGGGTTCTGGAATGTCAAGTTGTTTGCATATCAACCTGCAAAGATCTTCATCGATATCATTGTGCCGCGGGATACTGGTCCGATTTCCGTTAACGTGGTTCATGTATTTATCATGACGGCCACCATGCTTCACAAAACCACAGTTATTTTCATTCAGGTATTTGATGAACTTATTCCTTTTCATGAATTAAGCAAAACTCATCTCTTCTTCCAGCACCATTTCTCCATCGGGGTGATATTGTTCGCGAATATCCTCGAGATACAATTCCAGGGAATCCACAATATTTTCTTTGACCTCTTCAACTGTCAATCCCTGTGTAAAAACAGCAGGTAATTCTTTAAGTTGTCCGATAAGGAATCCGTTTTTACCTTTTTTTATTACCAAAGTCAGGGTCATAATTACAATTTTATGCAAATATACGAAACTAATTGTGTAACTATTTCTCCCGCACCTCCCTTTTCAACCGGGACAGGTGTCCCCGTCCGAGGGCCTTCACCTCGCACCCTAATTCAAAATATCTCCTGATTTGATTATCATTCAGGAGTCCGAAGGCATCGATCACGGCGATGGGTCCGCCGGCCCATTTGACAATCTCCTTCGGATCGAGGTTGAGGTATTGCCTTACATAATTCCAGATTTCGGGTTGTTCCTGCCATTCATCTATTAACCTGGGTGTAGCGCCTGCCAGTAAAAGTTGAGGATTTGTTGCCATCATTACTGGTACCTGTTTGTCCCTGTCCATTTCCAGCAAACTTTTTGCAAATTGTTTGGCTGTTTCTGTTTTTCCACAGGATTTTGGCCCTTTTATAAGCACTGCACCCGAGGCAGACAGTTTTTCCTGCAAATCCTCTTCTATTATCCTTTTTATGTAACTCATAATTAGGTATATAAGTTTGATGCAAAGCTTTACAAATTTATATTGTGCAAAATAAAGATATTTTAATGTGCAGATTTATGCTATTTTATTGTGCAAATATAAGATATTCGAATCTAATTTAGTAATAGAGTAATGAAGTGTTAAGTGTTAAGTTATTCCGTGCCAGCGGTTTGGCCACCATCACCTTTTCGCTCAGCGCCTTTGATATGCCGGTGTTGATGGGATACACGGCCTTATCGGTACTCAGCGCCATCCCATTTTTCACCCTGTTTTCCAGAGCGCTTTCGAGCACATTTTCGCAGCCCATCACGTTGGTACGCACGGCCTCCATCGGGAAGAATTCGCACGACGGCACCTGCTTCAGCGCCGAAGCGTGAAACACGTAATCGACCCCGCGCATGGCCTGGTCGAGGCTGCGCTTGTCGCTTACATCGCCGATGTAATACTTGATCTTGTCGTTCTGGTAATGCTGCCGCATGTCGTCCTGTTTCTTTTCATCGCGGCTGAAGATGCGGATCTCTTTGAAAAGCTCCGTTTGCAGGAACCTCTCGAGCGTTACATGGCCGAACGATCCGGTGCCGCGGGTGATGAGGAGGATGTCGTTGGGGGAAATCATATTGATTTACGATTTACGAGGTACGATTTACGATTTGGGAATGACCAATGACCAATTACCAATGACCAATGATCAATTAAAAATTAAAAATTACGACAAAATGAAAACTTTTAGTAACCCAAAATTCGATATTCGACATTCGACATTCGATATTCGATATTCATTTTTTCCTATCATCCTAATCCTGCTGGTGTCTTCGTTCACCGCTTGTTCGCCGCAAAGGCGTTTGCAGCGGCTTGTGGCGCGTCATCCGGAACTCAGGCTTGCTGATACCGTTCTGGTGACAGATACCCTGTTTACGGCTGCCATTACCGCAGATACGGCCTTTCCGCTTACCCGTCTCACCGACACGGTGGTCATCTCACGCGACAAGCTCGAGATCAAACTGGTACAGATCCGCGACACCATCCATGTAACCGGCGCCTGCAAGGCCGATACGATCGTCAGAGAGGTACGGGTACCGGTTGAGAAGATAAAGCTCGTTAAAGCGGAGGCAGGTTGGCTAAGCAAACTGCCATGGATCATTTTAGGATTAGTTTTCATCGCAACGTTGTGGAGAATCTTGCCGAAAACGTGACGAAGGAAAGTGACGGAAAAAACGTGACTAATCAATTGGTAATTGGTAAGATGACGATCATGCTTTAGTTTGGTGATTTTTTTTATTCTTTTATGCTTTGAAGGGGGCTTGCAGCGATGCGGCCCTTTTTTTTGGTTAAATTATTTAGCCCCTTTTAAACCGCTTCCAGCCATGTTCCAGCCAGCGGGCAAAGAAAACATCATATACCTGCCAGCCATCCTTATTCCCGACAATCATCTCCTTCCCTGC
>Ga0247841_10007790_pt1 | contig 15731 bp, 10 predicted proteins | sample LaCruzMarch2015__2_FD_192410 | JGI IMG/M metagenome (GOLD analysis project Ga0247841, IMG submission 192410) | Freshwater microbial communities from meromictic Lake La Cruz, Castile-La Mancha, Spain - LaCruzMarch2015_18m | ecosystem: Environmental > Aquatic > Freshwater > Lake | place: Spain...
CGGCCGCCGACCCGCTCGATCACCCGCTCTTGCAGAAACCGCAGCAGCTTGGACTGGAGCGCCAGGGGCAGGTCGCCGATCTCGTCCAGAAACAGGAGCCCCCCGTCGGCGAGCTCGATCTTGCCCAGGGTACTCTTGAGCGCACCAGTGAAGGCGCCCTTCTCATAGCCGAACAACTCACTCTCGAGCAGGTTCTCGGGGATCGCGGCACAGTTGATTGCCACCAACTTCTTGTCGGCCCGGCCGCTCAATGAATGCAGCATCCGTACCAGCACCTCCTTGCCGGTGCCGCTCTCGCCCAGGATCAGGGTGGTCGCGTCGGTCGGTCCGAGTTTCTCCACCGTGCGGCAGACCTTGAGCATCTCGGGACTCGCGGCGATCAGTTCGCGAAACGGTGAGGTCGAGGCCGCCGACGACAGCTTGCGGTTCTCCGCCTCCAGCCAGTTCAGGCGCCCGGCCCGCTCGACCGCCAAGGTCAGGATCTCCGGGTCGATGGGCTTCTCGAAGAAGTCGTAGGCGCCCATACCGATCGCGCGAACCGCATTGCGCCGATCGTCATGACCGGTGACGACAATGACCTTGATGGCTGGAGCAATGGTGAGGATCTCCTCCAGGGTGCGAAAACCCTCGCTGGTGCCGCCGGGGTCCGGCGGCAGCCCCAGATCCAGCGTCACCACCCCCGGCTCGAAGCGCCGCACCTCCGCCAGGGCGGCCTCGCGCTCGCTCGCCACCGCGATCTCGAAACCGTCGAAGCTCCAGCGCAGTTGTCCCTGCAGCCCTGGGTCGTCCTCGACGATCAACAGCCGGTTATTCTTCTCGTTCATCCTCATCAACCCGCGGCCATAGTGAGCCCGGTGGGGGCCGGAAACACCTCGATCGGAACAAACAAGCGGAAGACGGTGCCGCGCCCCGGGACGCTGTCCACCACCACGCGTCCGCCCAGGGAAGCGACGAATTCCCGGGTCTCATAGGCCCCGACCCCCATCCCGGTGAGTCCCTTGGTCGAGTCGAACGGCTTGAACAGCCGTTCGCGCACGAAGTCCGCGTCCATGCCGACGCCGGTGTCGCGAACCTCGATCACCGCCTGACCCGCGATCCGACCAAGGTGCACGACCACCCGACCGTCGCGCGGCGTTGCCTCCTGGGCGTTCTGCACGATGTGGGAGATCACGGCCGCCAGGCGATCGGGGTCGGCCCGCACGCGCAGGGGCGTCATGAGCGCCGTCTCCAAGACCGGGGCCGGTTCCTGGGCCGCACGGGTGCGCACCACCTCCGCAACGAGCGCGCGCAGATCCACGCCGACGCCGGCCGCGCTCGCGACCGGGCCGCGTAACTGTCCAAGCAGCCGATTCATCTTGTCCACCGAGTTCTTGATGGTCGCGATTGCGTCATCCACGAAGGCCGGGTTGTGGCGGTGCCGCTCGGCATTCTTCGCGACCAGGGAAAGCTGCGCAATCAAATTCTTGAGGTCATGGACCACGAACGCCGACAAGCGGTTGAAACCCTCGAACTGGCGCGCGTCGGCCAGGGCGCGGGCCGCCCGGTCCAGCGCCAGATAGCTCGAGGCCTGGCGCGCCGCGGTCTTGAGCATATCCATGACTTCCCAATTGACCACTTGCGCGGCGCGTGAGCGCGCCAGTATGACGAAGCCCATGAGTTCATCGTCGTGTCGCAGCGGCACGATCAACCACAGTCGGTCATCGGCGTAGACCGCGGCGGGCAGCTCGAGCGCGTCATAGGTATCGGGATCGCGGCGCAGGTCGGTCAGATCGATCACCCAGTGGCGGTGCGTCAGGAAGTCGGTGAGGTTGGTGAAATCGGTGGCCTTGTCGAGCGTGTCCTCCGCCAGATTCCAGACCCGCACATGTTCGTAGTGTCCGCCCTCGTTGCGCAGCCAGAGGATGCCGCCGGGGCTGTCGACCAGTTCTCCCAGGGCAAAGATGACCCGCTCCGGCAGGCAGGCCTGCAGCACCCGCCCGGACAGCACATCGATCAGATGCAGCCACTCCTCCCGGTAATCATAGCGATAATTAAAAAAATGTTTGTTGACCAGGACCTTGAGTCGTGACCGCAGGTGTCCGGAGAAGAGCAGTACCACGAGGACCATGCCGGCCCCGAAGAAAAACACGGTCTGCATCACCGAACTCCACTCGCCGCCATAGTAGCGGATGTAGTACCCGACGAGCGACATGACGAGCAGATAGACCCCGGCCGCGAACAGCGCGGTGGAATGAAAGACGACCTTGCGGGAAACGAAGAGGTCGAAGGACCACTGGGGATTGCGGGCCGCCGAGACACCGATCAGCGGGGCCGCCAAGGCGCTGACCGCGCCCCGGGCCGCCCAAAGGTCCATATCCAGGCGTTGAAACAGCAGCGCATCCGCAAACAGAAAGAAGTCGAACGCGAAGAGTCCGCCGACGCCCAGACACAGGAACTTCACCCCCCACCGGTGTTGCCAGGGCGTATTACGGAACACCTGCTCGACGAGTATCAACCCGCCGATCGCGGTCAGCAAACGCAGGATCAGCCGGAGCGACGCCAGCTTGGACTCGACACCGGGCGGCAGCGCCCACCAGAACTCCGTCGGCGACAAGAGCAGGATCAGGGTTACCAGCAGGGCCGCCAGCCGCGTCTGCCCCAGGCGCCGCCCGCGGGGGCCACGCCCCCCCGCCTGAAGTTCCAGCAGCCGGATCAGAAACAGGATCCAGGCGAGGTTGCGCACCGCCTCCAAACCCCAGATCCATTGAACCGGGATGCTCTGCCAGGCCGCTTGAGCGGCGAGCACTCCCGCCCACAGCGCGCTGGCAAGGACCGCGAAGACCAGCAGGCCGCCCTGCAGGCGACCACGCCAGCCGGTCAGCAGGACAACGCCTAAGAGCGCGAACAGTGCCGCGCACAATCCGTACCCGAAAACGCCGATTAGGCCGGTACTGGTCAGGGCGTGCGCCGCGGGCATGGGGATCAGCGCGCCCCCTTGCCGAAGACGACGACCTCGACGGTCTGGAGCAGGATCACCAGATCCAACATCAGGCCGGCGTGCTTGACGTAGTAGAGGTCATATTCCAGTTTGCGTCTGGCGTCCTCGTCATCGGACCCGTAGGAATACAGGAGTTGCGCCCAACCGGTGACCCCGGGTTTGACACGATGGCGCTCGGAGTAATAGGGAATACCGGCTGCGAGCCGCTGAACGAACTCGGGACGTTCGGGGCGGGGCCCGACCAGACTCATTTGGCCCTTGAGGACATTGAAGATTTGGGGTAATTCATCGAGGCGGGTCTTGCGCATTAACGAGCCTAAGGCGGTGACGCGGGAATCGTTCTTGGCAGCCCAGCGCGCCACCCCATCGGCCTCGGCATCGACCCGCATGCTCCGGAACTTATGGACATGAAACAGGGTGCCATGCTGCCCCACCCGCACCTGATGGTAAAGGACGGGGTCGCGCCCCCGCGACTCGATCAGGCTGGCCGCCGCGACCAACACCATCAAGGGGCCGGCCACGACCAACATCACGGCCGCGGCCAGCAGGTCGAACAACCGCTTGCTGAGCCGCGCCGCGGCTCCCATACGAAACCCCCGCGGTGAAAAGAAGATCCAGCTCGGATGCAGCAGGTCGATCTTGATGATCTGGAGTTCCTTTTCAAAAAAGGAGAGCAGGTCAAGCACCTCGAAGCCGCTCAACTTGCAGTCGACCAGATCATCCACCGGCAGTTTTCCGCGCCGGTCGTCGGCCGCCACCACCACCTCATCGACACCGTACTCGATGGCCAACTCAACCAGGGGCCGATCCGAGCGCAGCAGTTGGGCCCCGTCGAGCATGGCGTGACTGCGGGGCAAGGGCACGTACCCCACCACCAGGAAGCCCAGGGCACCGCCCCGCGCGACCACCTCGGCAATGCTGTAGGCATTGACACCGGCCCCCAACACCAGGACGCGGCGGCGGCGCGATTCGATGTTGACCAGGCGTGCGAACAGTTCGCGCACCACACTGATGCCGATGAAGGAAAAGACCAGCCCCAGTCCGAGGACCCCGCGTCCCATAAACAGGAAGGGAACGGCGAAAAAGCCGACCGAGAGCAGGGCCAGGCCGAGCACGAAGGCCAGGCCGATCCGCACCACGAAGGCCGCCTCTTGCTCCTGGGCGTCGCGCTGGTAAAGCCCCATGGAAATCATGGCGAGGCTCATGCAGACGGTGAAAAAGAGCCCGGTGGCGAGAAAAAAAACGAGTGGGACATCGGTGGGCAGGGCCCTGCCGAGACGCACGTAGACACCAAGCTGCGAGGCGAGGAAAAAGACGATCGCCTCAACCACCCCGAGGTAAACGTAGGTTCTCGACACGTTCGTTCCAGCGTTGTTTCAGGCCTGGCCCACCGGCGCGGCTCGTGGTGGTGGTTGGGGCAGCGCGGCAGCAATGGTGCCCTCCGTGCGGGTCCCGCGGGTTCGTGTCCGGCGCGAGCGCCTGCGGCGGTCACCCGAGCGGCGAACAATAGACCTGAATCTAGAGGTTTGTCGTGAGTGTGCTCGACCGCTCGCCGCACGCGGGGTCGCCCATGCGGGGGTTGACGACGCCACCGGGCAGGACCAATTCAGGCCCTAATCGTAACACATCAGCGACAGAGGCCGGGGCCGGGCGGGGGTCGCCGGGCGCGTTGCGCGGCGGGCCGGCACGGTCGCACCGACCGCGGCACGCTGGTAACATGCCGATCGTTAAACAAGCCCACTCCCACTCCCGCTCCCGGCGTCGGCACGCGGGCATCGCCTGAGGCTTCGGCTCATGACTCTTGATGTGAATCTGCGCAACGCCCGTGTCGGCGTCGTCGGTCTCGGCTATGTGGGGCTGCCGTTGGCGGTCGAATTCGGCAAGCACTATCCAACGATCGGCTTTGACATCAACGCGGCGCGCGTCGCCGAGTTGCGCGCGGGGCGCGACAGCTCGCTCGAGGTCGAGCCGGATGATTTGCGGCGCGCGGCCTACTTGAGCTACACCGAGTCGGCGGCGGGCCTCGCCGACTGCAACCTCTACATCGTTACGGTCCCAACCCCCATCGATGCCCACAAGTCACCCGACCTGCGGCCGCTGGAATCCGCCAGCCGGATGCTCGGCGGCGTCATCCGGGCCGGCGAGGTCGTGGTCTACGAGTCGACGGTCTACCCCGGCGCGACCGAGGAGGTCTGCGTCCCGCTCATCGAAGAGGTCTCCGGGCTCACCTACAATCAGGACTTCTATGTCGGTTACAGCCCCGAGCGGATCAACCCGGGCGACAAAGAGCACCGACTCACGACCATCAAGAAGATCACCTCCGGCTCGACCCCGCAGGCGGCGGCCCTCATCGACTCACTCTATCGCTCGATCATCACCGCGGGCACCCATCTGGCCAGCAGCATCCGCGTGGCCGAGGCGGCCAAGGTCATCGAAAACACCCAGCGCGATGTGAACATCGCCCTGATCAACGAACTGGCGCTCATTTTTCACCGGCTCGGACTCGATACCCAAGAGGTCCTGGAGGCCGCCGGGAGCAAGTGGAACTTCCTGCCGTTTCGCCCCGGCCTGGTGGGCGGACACTGCATCGGCGTCGATCCCTATTACCTGACCCATAAGGCTCAGGCTATCGGCTACCACCCGGAGATCATCCTGGCCGGACGGCGGCTCAACGACAGCATGGGCGCCTATGTGGTCAAGCAGGTCATCAAGCTCATGACCCGGTGCGGCTGCCTGACGCGGGCGGCGCGCGTACTGATCCTGGGACTGACCTTCAAAGAAAATTGTCCGGACCTGCGCAACACCCGGGTAGTCGATATCGTTGCCGAATTCAAGGAATACGGGATCACCTGCGACGTCCATGACCCCTGGGTCAACCCGGCCGAGGCCCGTCACGAATATGGGATCGAGGTCATCGGCGAGCCGCCGGCGGCGTCTTACGACGCGATCATCCTGGCCGTCGCCCACCGCCAGTTCGGCGACCTGGGCGCGGTGCAGATCCGCCGCTTCGGCAAGCCCGGCGCGGTGCTCTATGACGTCAAACAGTTGTTTCCCAAGGAGCAGGTCGATGGCCGTTTGTGAAGCGCTGCCGAGGGACCCCCAATGAGAGTATTAGTCACCGGAGCCGCGGGTTTTATCGGTGCCGCCCTGGCCCGGCGGCTGCTGGCGCGCGGGGATCAGGTCATCGGGGTCGACAACCTGAACGACTACTACGACGTAGCCCTGAAAGAGGCGCGTCTGGCCCTCCTTATGGGCCACTCCGCCTATACCGACCTGCGGGTGGATATCGAGCACGGCGCGCCCCTGCGCGAGGTCTTCGACACCTACCGACCCGAGCGGGTAGTGAATCTCGCGGCCCAGGCCGGCGTGCGCTATTCGATCGAGAATCCGCTGGCCTATGTTGCCACCAACCTGGTCGGCTTCGCCAATGTCCTGGAGGCCTGCCGCCATACCGGCGTCGAACACCTGGTGTATGCGTCCAGCAGTTCGGTCTATGGCGCCAACACCACCATGCCCTTCTCGGTCCGGCATAACGTGGATCATCCGGTGAGCCTCTACGCCGCGAGCAAGAAGGCCAACGAACTGATGGCCCACACCTACAGCCATCTCTATGGGCTGCCGACCACGGGACTGCGGTTCTTTACGGTCTACGGCCCCTGGGGCCGCCCGGACATGGCGCTCTTCAAATTCACCCGGGCGATCATCGCGGGTGAGCCCATCGACGTCTTCAATTACGGCCGCCACCGGCGGGACTTCACCTATATCGACGACATCGTGGAGGGCGTCATCCGGGTGTTGGACCGCCCCGCCGCCGGCAACCCCGACTGGTCCGGCGCTGCCCCGGATGCCGCCACCAGCCGTGCCCCCTATCGGCTGTATAATATCGGCAACAACAATCCCGTGGAGTTGATGGAATACATCGCCGTGCTCGAGACCAGCCTGGGTCTGAAGGCACAATTGAACCTGCTGCCGCTGCAACCCGGGGATGTCCCCGACACCTACGCCGACGTGAGCGAACTGGTCCGCGACACCGGCTACCAACCGTGCACCGCCGTCGCCGACGGCGTGGCGCGATTTGTCGACTGGTATCGCGGCTTCTACAAGGTATAACCGTAGCGAGACTTCACCTGAGATCGACGAGTCGGTACTCGCGCGCGGCAGCGAAAACCGCGACTGCTGGTAATAAATAGACAGGATTAACAGGATTTCTCAGGATTAACAGGATGTCTTGTGGATGACGTCGCAGCCTGTTTATCCTGTTAATCCTGCAAAATCCTGTTAATCCTGTCTAATTTCTTGGCTCTTGCTCAATCGTCGGGCTGGTATCGGGACTTTCGCTTCACGGTACTTAGGGCATTCACCGATTGGATGCCGCCCCCCCCCCCCCCCCCCCCCCCGCGGCGGCCTTCCACTGGTTGCGGCCGGCCCGCTTGGCTTCATAGAGCCGGTCGTCGGCCTCACGTACGGCGGTATCCTCATCGGGTTGTGCCGGGTCGGCGAGTGCGACACCGAGGCTGAGCGTAATGGGGTCGGCGATGGGGTAGGGTGCGGACTCGACCGCTTGGCGCAGCTTCTCGGCCACCAGGCCGGCCGCGGCGAGTCCGGTGGCGGGCAGCACCGCGAGGAACTCCTCCCCACCATAGCGGGCGACGAAATCGCTTTCGCGCAGCGTCGCCTCCAGGGCCTGCGCCACCCGCTGCAACACCTGATCGCCGACGGCGTGGCCATGGGTGTCGTTGACGCTCTTGAACAGGTCGATATCCATGAGCACCACCGCGTAGGGGTGGCCTGACCGCTTCATGGCCACGAATTCGCCGTGCAGGCGCTCATTGGCGGCCAGGCGGTTGTGCAGCCCGGTCAGCACGTCATGCCGGGAGATCCGCAGTAACTCCGCATTGGCCAACGCCAATTCGGCGGTGCGCGCCGCCACCGTTGTCTCCAACTCGGCATTGAGGGTGCGAAAGCGCTGCTCGCTCTCACGTAGCGCCAGTTCCGTTTGCCGCAAGTCCTCCTCCTGTCGCTGGCGTTCGGTGATATCCAAGACCACCGATACATAGCTTGACGGCTCGCCCGAGGCTGCGCGGAGCACTGACACGGCCACGCTCGCCCACACCGGCCGTCCATCGCTGTGCACATAGCGCTTATCGATCATGTAACTGCGTCCGCCGCAGAGCAGGCGTTGGTACAGTTCATCGCTGCGCGCCCGGTCCTCGGGGTGCGTGATGTCCTGTATCCGCAGCGACAGCAGTTGCTCGCTCGTACGGCCGACCATGGCACAGAAGCGGTCGTTGGCGAAGATGAAGCGACCGGCGGCATCGGTCTCGGTCAGGCCGGCGATGTCCTGGTGGGCCAGGGCACCAAACCGCTGATCGACCTCGAACCGGATGGTCGCCTCACGCGCCTGCGCCAGCGCCTGTTCCATCCGCACGCGCTCGGTGATGTCGACCACGATCGCGCGAGCGGACCGTCCATCGGCCGTGCGGCTGGCCTCGATTTCAACGGTTCGCGGCGGCTGGTCGCTGCCGGTCAGTTCGACCCGGCAGTCGTGCTTGGCCTCGTCGGCAAAGACCCGCTCCAGCAGTGAGTTGAAGGTAGGATGATGGCCGATGGCCACGAAGGCTCCGAAGCGCTTGCCCTGCAGGCGGGCGCGTTCATGACCCAGCAGCCGTGCCGCGGTCAGGTTCATGTGGGTCATGGCGCCCTGCCGGTCCAGCGTAAAATAGGCCACGGGCGCGAAGTCATAGAGTTCCATATAGCGTTGCGTCGCCGCTTCCAACTGCGCCTGCGATTCGCGCAACTGCTCGTTCTGCATTTCCAGCTCGATCTGGTGGACTTGCAGCTCGAGCAGCAGGCGTTGTGTGTCATCGGTTGACCTTAGGACCTCCCCGTCCGGCGTGCGCCGGCGCAGGCGCTCTTCCGCCTGGCGGCGCAGTTCGGCGGCATCGCTGGCCTGGTCATCGTTCATGGTTCCTGCCCCGCCGACGTATCCGCACGGGCCGCGGGCAGTTCCTCCGTCCGCTCCGTGAGGCGCTGTTCCACCAGGTTCCGTGCGGTCCGCAGTTCGCCTTCCCGCTGCCTGGCCGCATCCAACTCGGCGTCCTGCTCGGCGACGCGGCCCTGCAAGACCGACAGGGCCTCGCCCATCTTCGCCTCCAGTGACTTGGCGTCGCTGATATCGACAAAGGTGACCACCACGCCATCGATCCGGTTGTCCTGGGTGCGGTAGGGGATTATGCGCACCCCAAACCAGCGCCCGTCATGGGTCGCCGCCTGTTGCTCATGAAAGACCAGCGAGCGCAGCACCTCACGGCTGTCCGCGATCAAACCGGGATAGTCCAGGCTGCTCACGAGATCGCTGATGGGTCGGCCGAGGTCGCCTGGGATCAGTTTGAAGATGCTGCTGATCTCGGTGGTGAAGCGCCTGACGCTGAGTTGGTTGTCCAGAAACAGGGTTGCGATATTGGTACTGTTGAGCAGGTTGGTCAGGTCGTCACTGACCCGCGACAGGGCCTCCACCCGGGCCTGCAACTCGTGGTTGACCGTCTGCAGTTCCTCGTTCATGGACTGCATCTCCTCCTTGGAGGTGGTCAATTCCTCGTTGGTGCTCTGCAATTCCTCGTTGGTGGATTGGAGTTCCTCGTTGGCGGAGCGCAGTTCCTCCTGTGAGGTCTGCATCTCCTCGCGCGTGGTCTGCAATTCCTCGCGGGAGCGCATCAGCTCCTGTGCCAACTCGCTCTGGCGGGCGTCGCCCACGGCCGACGCGCTCGGCGCCGGCGCGGTGTGAACCTCCGTGAAGACGATCAACACCATCCCTCGGAGCCCCACCGGCTCGGCCAGGGGTTGAACGGTCAGGTCCACGAGCAGACCGTCGTCGGTGTCGGCGACCTTGACCGCCTTGACGGTGATGCCGGCCTGCTCCCGCACGGCCTTGTGAAAGACCCCGCCCAAGGCGGTCTTGAGTCCATCGCGGGCCATGGCGAAGAGGTTCAGGTCGACCTTGCCGGCCGCCGGTTCCAGGTAGCGTCCCGTCTTCCCGCTGATGTACACCAGGTCGCCCTGCTCGGTGGTCAGTATCGCCGCCGGGCAATAGTGCCGCAGCAGCAGGGGTTCGATCAGCGACTGCAGACTCTGGGCCGACAGGGGCGAGGGCTCCGTGGGGGGCCGGACCGCCGCGGGGGCAGGCGCAAAGACGCTGGGCAATTCGACCGTGTTCCCCCGCGCGACGTCACGGCGTTGGTAGATCCGGGTCTTTCCGGACAAGGGGGTAAAGAGCTCCTGGTGCTGGCCGATGGTCTCCGAGTTGCCCAGCACCAGGACGCCGCCGGGGTTCAGGCTGTAGTGAAAGAGGGGGATCAGTTTCTTCTGCAGGCCCGCGTCGAGATAGATGAGCAGGTTGCGGCAGACGACCAGGTCAAGCCTGGTGAAGGGCGGGTCCATGACCAGGTTCTGGGTGGCAAAGATCAGCATCTCACGGATGTCTTTGTTCACCCGGTAGCCGTGTTCATCCTGGACGAAGAACTGCTCCAGACGCTGCGCCGAGCAATCGGCGGAGATATTCGCGGGATAGCTGCCGGCGCGGGCCCGGTCGATGGCATCCCGGTCCAGGTCGGTGGCAAAGACCTGGAAGGCATAGCGCACGGGCGACTGCACCTGCTCCAGTGCCTCGCGCAGGATGATGGCCAGCGAATAGGCCTCCTCGCCGGTCGAGCAGCCCGCGCTCCACAGGCGCAGGGTCGCACCATCGGGATGGGCGGCCAGCAGCGCCGGGACGACCGTGGTCTGCAATTGTTCCCAGACCGCGGGGTCGCGGAAGAAGCTCGTCACACCGATCAGCAGTTCCTTGAAGAGCAGGTCCAGTTCCTGGGGATTCTCCCGCAGGTAGTGGACATAATCCGCGATCCGGTCCAATTGGTGCAGGCCCATCCGCCGCTCGATGCGGCGGTAGAGTGTGCTCTTCTTATAGGCGGAGAAGTCGTGGCCGGTGCGGGTGCGCAGCAGCACCACGACCTTCTCCAGTCCGCTCTGATTGGGGTCCGCAAGGGTCAGGTCGGACGGGAGCACCAGGGGCGGCAGGTGTTTGAGATAGGCGAGGATCTTCCCGGGCAACTGCTCGGCCGGTGCGATCACATCGGCCAGCCCGGCCGCGATGGCGCTGCGCGGCATGCTGTCGAACTTGGCCGAGGCCGGGTCCTGCACGAAGACGGCGCCGGCCTTCTCCTTGATGGCGCGCAGCCCCGGCGTGCCGTCCGAGCCCATGCCCGAGAGGATGACACCCAGACCGTGCTCGTGCTGATCCTCGGCCAGGGAGCGAAGGAAGAAATCGATCGGCAGGCGCAGCCCGCGGGGCGCGACCGGCTCCAGCAGGTGCAGCACGCCGTGGAGAATGGACAGGTCCCGGTTGGGCGGGATCACATAGACGTGTCCGGGCGCGACCTTGAGACGGTCTGTGATCTGCGCGACCGGCATGGCGGTGGCGCGCTGGAGCAGTTGCGCCATGTTGCCCTGATAGGTCGGGTCCAGGTGTTGGACCACGACGAAGGCGAGTCCGCACGTCGGCGGGACCGCGCCCAGGAAGAGCTCCAGCGCCTCCAGTCCGCCGGCCGAGGCGCCGATGCCGACAATGGGAAAACCCTGGTCGAGCGGCGGGGCGTCGTCCGGGGCGACCAGGGTAGACGCGGCGGGCGGCGGCTGGACGCTGGCTGGGGCGGCTCCCGTGGACTGACCCTTGGCAGGCGCGGCTGCTTTTTTCATGACCCGCCTCGCGGTACGCGACATTTGGGAGGGGTAGGAACTTCAACCACCCGAAACCGGGGGCCGCTCAGCTTAGCGCCGCCGTGGGCGCCGGGCAAGGAGGGGCGCGGCGGCGGGTGCGATCCAGACTGATGTGGTCGAGCGAACGCCGTAGGATGGGCAAAGCCCGCGCGCGATGGTCCAGACTTGTCGCAGCGTCGATCGGGCGTGCCCATCCGGGCCGCGTCGCGGTCTGGGGGATGGGCATCGCTGCGCTCTGCCCATCCTACGAACTGGGTTCGTGCGCCCGCGTTAGCGCCCCGGGGTTCTTGCGCCGATGCCCAGCCGGTCCCCGCGGACCTGGGGCCCTTGGTCGGGGCCTCTTAGAGTTTGCGAACCGGACGGTGCATTTTCGTCTATACTTAAGATTCCAACGGCAGAGGCCATTTCTGAAATGGCCATATAGCTCGCACGGTTTGCGATCAGCATTCCTGATCGAGAGCCAATGGGTCATCAGTAAAACAAGAAAAGGGTTGTGACGCCAAGTCGGCTTCCCGTGAAGCCGGTATCCGCGGACGTGGTCGCGCAAAGACTGATGGCAGGGTGCCACAGGCGTGGCGGCCACGGGGCCGTGCCGGAGGTTTAGTCCTTGCGGTGCGGCCCAGTCGAACCCATAACGAGGAGGATGATCCATGCAAACCTTAGACGGCTACCGCACTACCCATTCGGACCTGCGCCAGATGGTCGATGACCTGGGCGCGCTCCTCACCGAGGAACACCTGCGCCTGGCCTCCAACGCCAGGACCGCGTTTGAGCAGTTGTGCGACCTGGGTGAGGAGGTGAGCAGGCATTTGACCGAGGAGGATCACAACGTCTTCCCCGCCCTGCTGATGCATGAGGACCCCAAGGTCAAGTCCATCGCCTGGGGATTCATCAGCGGGGAGGCGCTCATGCGCAAGACCTTCGAGGATTACTACCGGCGCTGGCTGAAGAACTGCGATTTCAACTTCGCCGGTGAATTTCTGGCCGAAACCCGGGACATGTTCGCCACGCTCGCGCAACGCCTTGAACGTGAGGAGCGGGTCCTCCTGCCCAAGATGGTCGAGATCGGCATGTTGCGCGAGGCGCGTCAGTCACCGGCACGTCCGGCAATCCAGTTAAGGAACGGTTAACGAAAAAGTTAAGCCAGTCTATTACAGGGAATGCCTTTGGCGTCGTTGTCGTTGTCGTAATCGAGATTATCGTACCGTCCTGGATTCTCTCGCGCCCCAAATTGCATCGCTTCGCCGATTGCGACAACGACAACGCGATCCTTGACTTGTTCTTGACTCGTTATTAGAGCTGATTGAGCGCATCCAGCAATTCCCCCGGCTCGGCATCGTCGAGCCGGGCGAAGAGGTGGGCAGTCCGGGCCTCCAGGGCCTGGAGGTCGGCGTCGAGGATGATCTCCTTGGTGACCATGGGCAGCATCAGCCGGATCGGGCCCAAGGCGCCCGCGCGCAATTGGGGCCGGAAAAGGGTGGGCTCCTTCAGGCAGAGCCGGATAACGCGCAGTCCGAGTGCTGGGTTGCCGGCCCCGGGGCCCGGCGTACCAAGTGCCTCGCTCCGCGGTGGGCGGAACGATGATTCATGCCCAGATCAAACGGCGAACCTGACGGAACCTCAGACCCGGTGCCCCGTCGCCAGTTGTACCAGTGATTCAGCCGTCCGCTCGGGATCGAGTTCCGGCAGGCGCCGCGGCGGGCAGACTCCGGTTGCGCTCGAGAACGATTTGCCTCGCCACGCACGCAACATGGCGGATGCCAATCCCGCCACGTCGCCAATCGGCACCAATTCCCCATTTATACCCGATTCAACCAATTCGTCGATGCTCGCTCCATCGGATCCGATGACGGGCACGCCAAGCAGTAAGGCCTCAATCACGGAATTTGGCAGGTTGTCGATGCGCGACGGCAACACCGCCGCCAGCGCCCGCTGCACCACCGCGTACAACTGGGGTCGTGGCAGCGCGCCCAGCCAGGTAACGTTACCTGCTGTGGCGCCCCACTGCACTTGGAAACGGTCGAGGTCCTGGGGGTCGATCGGCGAGCCGCACCACACCATCGTCAGCGTGGCGTCTTGCTCCCAAGCGCGCATCAGGGCCGCTGCGACCAGGTCCGAGCCTTTGCGTCGGCCGATCTGACCGAAATGGATGAGGTAGCGCGCCGGCAGGGAAAAATCCAGTGCGGCTGCAGGTTCAATCTCAAGAAAAGCCGGGGGGCGAACGACCTGCACGTCCCGGCGCCAACCCGAGCTACGGCAGTAATCCGCGACGAATCGACTGGGGGCATAGGCGATATCGGCTTTGCGCACCGCGGCTCGCTCCAACATTGCGAGAATCCTGTGCCCCAGGCGATAGGTGCCATCCGTCTGCCACCACAGGGTGCGATGCGAACTCAGGCGTATGATATGGACCGGGTAGTTCCGGTGCCGGACGAACAGCCCGGCAGCACTGCAATTGGTACTGTGGACGATGTCGAATGGACCCTCGGCATGTCGTCGGGCCAGGGCGCGGGACAACCCAAGTGCCGTGCCGAGATAAGCCGCCGCGCCGCCCCACGGGGGTGCCAGATAGCGCGCCTCGAGCCGCCGCAGCATGCGAATGCCCAGGTGGTCGATGGCCGCCACATGTTCCACCCGGATGCCCTCGATGTCCATTACGGAAGGCGTGTCCGGGCGGGCGCGTGACACGAATATCTCCGGATCGTGACCCAGCCCCTTCAGCGCCTTGGTGATGCGATTGACGTAACTCCCAAGACCCCCTTGGGAGGGTGATTCGATGATGAATTCGTTGGTGAGAAATGCGATTCGCAACGGCACGAGAGATCTCAGGGTGTCACGCATCGAGCCGTTGACCGGCAAGCCGCAGGAGTGCACCGATCGACGCGAGCCCCCCACGCAGAAGTCCGTGTTGCGTAATGCGGCGGCGGGTCTTGCCGACCCAGGACACCCCGCTTGTCTGCGGTGCTCCTGGGGTGTCCTCCGGGTTTGGCGGCTTGTCGAACGCAACGAACTGCGGTACCGCATCAGTGGATGTCACCGCGTCGCAGAGCCGCGTCAGTGCCCGCAGGCTGTCGTCGCTGTCGGCGATCGGTGCCTTCTCCGTCAGGCCCATCGATTGCATCGCCCGCCGGGCTTGATCCTCATACCGACGCACGTCGATGCTCGCCATCCCCGGCATCCGCAGGCCATCCCACAGGCCTTTGAGAATAATGAGGAAATCGGTGTCTTCATGCATCTGCCGAGCACAGCGTAGCAGTAGGTCATCCAGGAGGTACGGATGCTTCTTGGCATGCACGAGCGACTTGCGGTACAGGTCGGCGTAATGCTGCTCGAAGTCGTGAAGGCCAACGACCTCCGGTACGCAGCGCGAGGGGTATCCCAATGCGATCATCTTCCCGAGGGTGAAGCGCTCGGGGCGAACGCGGGTGCTGGGCGGGGGGATCTGTGTCAGCGCCAAGGGCAGCAGCTCGGTGCGGTAGATGCGATGGCCCGCCTGGCGATAGCTGCCGGTGATCTTGTCGAACACGCAGCCCTCCAGCTGCAGGAAGTGCGATGGGATCTGGTCCGCACAATGAATCAAGGCGTCAATCGCGTTTGCGTTCAACAGGACATCGGCGTCCAGGGTCATGGTCCAGGTGCGGCCGGCGCGGATACCCTCCTGATACGAAGCGCGCAACGCCTGCTCGAACGGGACTTCGCGTACGATGGCGATGTCATCCGCGGCCATGCCGCACAGGCCTGCCAGTCGTGCGGCGACGGTCGCCGTCCGTTCCCCGGCGCTGCGAATGACCAGGTGAACATCCTGCCGCGTCTCAGTCGCGGGCGGGGTGCTGAGGTTTCTCATGTCACACCCCCTCAGAGCTGATTGAGCGCATCCAGCAATTCCCCCGGCTCGGCATCCTCCAGGCGAGCGAAGACCTGGGCGGTCCGGGCCTCCAATGCCCGCAGGTCGGCCGCGAGGACGATCTCCTTGATGCCGAGC
>Ga0247841_10007791_pt1 | contig 15731 bp, 16 predicted proteins | sample LaCruzMarch2015__2_FD_192410 | JGI IMG/M metagenome (GOLD analysis project Ga0247841, IMG submission 192410) | Freshwater microbial communities from meromictic Lake La Cruz, Castile-La Mancha, Spain - LaCruzMarch2015_18m | ecosystem: Environmental > Aquatic > Freshwater > Lake | place: Spain...
ACTCTTTTTGTTCATTAATAGGCTATCTGCCCCAGATTTATAATTCTTGCTATATTCTGTCTATAACTTCTTCAGAACAATTAACTGAGAAGAATTGTCCAAATTTCTTTCCATCTTTTTTTGCATCATCCAGGGTTATTACCCAATTTTTACCAGAGTCTTTAAGCTGGTTAGGTTTTATGAAAAGCCAGCCTTCGCGGTTAAATCTTAGGGCAACAACTGGGACAAGTCCGAAAATTTCTGAAAAGACAATAAACTCTTCAATTTGCTTTTTTGAGATATATTTTGAAGGAGACTTTGAAGATTTTGCTTCAATAGCATATTTCTGGCCTATTTTTCCTGCAATAAGGTCACATGCAGTGTTTTCCATCATTCCAGAGCCAGCAACACGGACTGCTCTAAAGTTATTCTTAACGAATAAATCATAGAGTTCACGTTCTGCTTTACTTCCTTTGGCTTTGTTACCTGGCATTTTTTATTTCCTCTTTTATAATTATAGATTATCCAGTGGACTTTTTATATTTATCATGTTTGGAGATGCCATGTGCACATAGATCATAGATGTTTCAGGAGATTTATGGCCAAGAAGAGTCTGAACTTCATTAAGGCTTGCACCATTTTGGATTAAGTGAGTGGCAAACGAATGTCTGAGCGTGTGCGGATGAACTTCTTTTCTTATTCTAGCATCATTTACTGCTCTCTTAACAATTTCCTGCACACTTCGAACACTATATCTCTCATGGCGGTTAGTAAGAAAGACAAAATCATCAGCATTAAGTTTCTCCATATCAATTAGGTTCTTTATTTTTTCCTGCACAATTTTTGAAAGAACAAATATTCTATCTTTTCTGCCTTTTCCCTGTCGGATGAATCCGTATCCTTTTTCAATAAGCAGGTCTTTAACTCGCAGGTTAAGTAATTCTGAAACTCGAAGCCCTCCGCCATAAAGAACTTCTATCATTAATCTATGCTTCCAATTATGAATTTTTCCAATAAGACTTTTCACTTCCTCTTTTGTCAGGAATTCAGGAAGCCGCAGGGGCCTTTTGCTATACTTAATATTCAGCTTCATATTTTTTCGCATGATGTCCTCAAGAAAGAATCTTATGGCCATATGATAAACATTCATAGTGTTTCCAGCAACCTTTCTTTCAGAAAGATTAGTAAGAAAATTAAGTGCATCTTGTTTTGAAAGAGTATCAACACTTTTTCCAGTAAATGAGATAAATTTCAGCACGCAGGAGGTATAGCTTTCAATAGTTCTTTCAGAATATCCTCTCCTCTCGCATTCTTTCCGAATAGCTGATGCAACATCCATCGCCATATAATCTAACCGGTTTTAAAATATAAATATCTGCGCTTTAACTCAAAAATAGCAAATCGCCTCAAGGCGTTCTTAAAATCTGGTTATTTTAGCCTTTATTCAGAGGGTATTTTGGCAATTGCGACTAAACACCCTTAGGTGAAATTTTTTCTTTCGGCTGAAATTTAAATCTCTTATTTCCTCCCCCACCCGACGGAAAAAGCACGAAAGATAGCTGAAATATTATTTCAGGATTTAATAACTATGGGGCACTTTACGAACGTCAACGATAGCTTTTTAAATACCAATCTCATATTATTTTCAAGATGAAAATAAAAATAATTTTATCCTTGCTTTTAGTATTTGTATTAGCAAGTTTTGTTTCTGCACAAACCTATTCAATTGGAGAAGAAATTACTTTGCTTGAAGGAAGTAAGGCATATGTTAATAGTAGTACTTGGGTTGGAGATGAAAGAGTTGTTTATAGTTTTGAAATAGACCCGTTCTTAATAGATGAGGTTGGATTTATAATCAATGGCGACCAAGACAATCCAGTTATGCTCTCTAAAGGAGAAAAACATACACTTAGCCAATCCCCTATTCTTTATTTAGAACTAAAAGATATTTCTATGGTGAATAATGACGGAAGCGTAAAATTTATTGTTAAACAATTGGAATGCGAAGATACTGATAACGGAGAGGATATTTATATTTTTGGCGAAAGAACAAATTTAAATCTTAATTATGCAGATTTTGGTAAAAAAGAAGGAGATTATTGTATCTTAAATCCTGCTATGCAAGGAGAAAATGCTATTTCTGATAGAGCAAAAGAAGTAAATACTTGTAAGGGTGTAGGGTGCTACTTGATAGAACATCATTGCGTAGATGATTTATCTAATTCTTTTCAAAGTTATGCTTGTCCGCAAGGATACTTCTGTTCTTCTGGTGCTTGTAAGTCTTTAAATGTAAGTTGTAGCGATACCGATAATGGAAATAAACCTTATGTCTATGGAAGAGTTGATGATATTAGGGAAGACCCTTCTTCTATGGCTGATTTTTGCTATAATGATAAGCAATTATTTGAACATGTATGCGAAAAAGAAGGATACTCTGTAATACTCTTTGATTGTCAGTATGGATGTAAAGACGGAATTTGTTTAGGAGAAGTAATTGATGTTGAACCTACTGAGGAAACAGGCCCAATACAAATTCCAGAACCTGCAGAAATACCTGAAACACAAACTATTTACTTCTGTAATGGTTGCGAATTAGACGACAAATGTTATCCTCTCGGGTATAGAAAATCAGGCCAATATTGCTCAGACAATAGCACATTTATTTCTCAATTAGTAGAGGAAGTGAATTGTGATAATAATTTTGAATGTAGTTCTAATTTATGTATAGATGGAAGTTGTGTAAGTAGCGGACTTTGGCAAAAGATTTTATCTTGGTTCAAAAACTTATTCGGCTAATTGAAACTAACTAAAACTAAAAGTGCCCCATAACTTCTTCTTTTTAGGAAAAAGAAGCAAAAAGCTTTTTCCGTCCCCCACCCTAACTTTGGAGATTTAAATTTCTTAACGCCTCAGAAAAAACTCTTGTTGATACAAGCCTCTCCGCTCTGAGTTCATCAGGAGTGAAAAAGCTAAAGCTTTTTCCTCGAGCTCACTCGAGGGCGAGGTCACCTAACATAATTAGGCTCAATTTTCTCTGCTGAGAAAACTCTTCGGAAAATTAATTTAATCTTATACCTCCCCCGCCCGACGGAAAAAGCACGATTGGTTTTCTTTCAGAAAACATATAGCAAAAACTTTCAGTTTTTGGATTTCGATAATTGAGGGGGCAGACGACGAACTACTTTTTTCTCCAGAAAAAACCCGCTTTACTCTCTAATCTTTCACTTTTATTTTCATTCACTAAATCCATTAGAACCCTATAAAGCAGATGCCAATTTATTACCTTATCTGCTTTTTTCTGCACTTCGTCTAAAACTTCGTTTGTACTTTTTATCTTAGTTTTTGATAAAACTTCAAGCACCACTTCTTTGTATTTGCTCATATACAAAGGTTTATACCAAATACTTTATAGCACAATATCCAAACCTTTGTACCAAAGATGTAGAAAGCTTTATAAAGGAGTTTCATTTTATTATTTTACAATGGACAAAAGATATATTTTGCCGATTACTTTCGTAATAGTCTTGGGACTTGCATTATTTGTAACAGCAAATTCTCAACAAGGAACGAGCGATAGAATTACTTTTGAAGTTAATTTGCAACAAGGTTGGAATATAGTTGCTTCAGGCGTATTTGCTCAAAACCAGACTATTTTATCAGATTCTGAGATAAAATCTTCGGATATTGGAGCAATTTTTTATTATTCTCCGTCACAAAATAAATATTTACAAATCTACCCTTATCCACAAACTACAAATGAGCAACAAGAATACAATTCTATTTTTGAAAGAGAAGAACAACTCGAAGAAAACTTTCAGATTGAATCTAGAGCTGTTTGGGTCTATTCAAATAAAGCAGGAACATTAAAATTTGAAACTGACGACGTTCTTCCTTTAAGTCAAAGACAATTAAGAAATGGTTGGAATTTTGTAAGTATGACTTCTGAATTTAAAATGAAAAAATTAAGTCAATTTAAAGGGACTTGTAGCATTAATCAAATTGCAATATATAACAGTAATGATTGGATAATTTTGGACGCAAATGCTTTATTACAAGGGGATTATAATGACTTGCCTTCAAATTGGGAAGATTTAATTTTATCTGATTCAGATTCTGATGTTGGTTATGGTATATTATTTAAGGTATCTTCGGATTGTAAATTAGCAACAAGTGGAAGCTCGGTAAATCCTCCACAATTGCCCGGTAATAGTGGGGCAATTAATACAGGTTTAAGAAAAAATATAGAAGATTATTATTATCAAGAATATTCTTATGAGGAATGTACCTTAAATAATGCCAAAGAATATACCTCTAAATCTGATTGCGAATCCGCTTGGAGATGTATAGCTATAGATTATGCTAATCTAATTCCAGAAGGGGATTTACAAGATTTAGCTGATTATATGAAAGCACATGGTGGAGAGATGGGTGACGGTTATTATCGAGAAAAAACCCCTTCTATAACTTCGCAAATGAGTCCCATATATACTAAATGTCTGACTGGAAAACATCAGGATTATTAATTTAAAATGATAAAAAACAAAAGAGGTTCAGTTTGGATTTGGATTTTAATAATCTTAATCCTTTTAGTAATAGGCTTTGGGCTTTATTTCTGGCTAACGGGAGATTCTTCTCCAATAGCCAATGGTGGAAGTTCAATACCTCAACCGCCAGCACTACCTACGGGATAAATACCTCGAATAATCACTATGGAATGGAAAAATTTGCAGACTTGGCTTAAAGGTTTAATAGTCGGAGGGATTTCTGGAATTGCAGTTTATGGTGTATTTTTCATTGTTTATGCCCTTGGGGCAGTATTGGATATTGGTTCTTATACGGGCAATTCGATTAAAAGTTTTGCTGGATTTATGTTGTCAATCCCCCTATTTTTTATTGGTAAAAATATAAACACTATTTCAATTTTAAATTCTCCAATAAGTTCCGAAACTGCCTTATTCCTAGGTTGGTTTATTCTTGGAGCATTAATTGGTTTAATAATTGGACTTATAAAAAAGAGAAACTAATAACAATCAACTAACTACTGCCCCCTCAAACTCTTCTTTTTAGGAAAAAGAAGCAAAAAGCTTTTTCCGTCCCCCGCCCACGAAATTGGATTAAATTAATTTTCCTCGTTGTTTCATCTCTATCGGCTCAGCTCTCAATTTACTCCCTAAATTGGAGGAGCCTCACGAGGAAACAAGAGCCTAACATAATTATACGCAATTGATTTTTGGGTTACGAACGACGGAAAGCCCCCACAAGCCCCGAAATATATTTATAGTAATAGGCCCCGTATTATTTTTATACTCTCATTAATATGCCTGTCGGAATAGAAACAATTTTGAAAGATACGCTTAGAAGCGCTTATGATGTTGATTATAGTTTTGAGCATGGAACTTTTGGAGACACTCTTCTGCAGGCAGCGAGAATAACTGCATTCAGGACAATGGTGGGCAATGAAAAAGATTTAAGCGATATTCTTAATAATCCTTTGCAAAGAGAAGTTTTCTTGAGGGAAGTAAAAAAAGAGGTTAATGAAAAAGGCAGGGAGCTCGAGTTTATGCCGAGTTTTGATAAAGATGTTGGGGATAGAAGATTAATGGATATTTTTGTATGCGAGCCTGAAATTGAAAGCGGCTTGCAGCAGCAAGAGATTAGGGCATTCAACATGGAAGATTTAAAAAAAGTGCTTGCACCAGAAGATTTTCAAATGGCAAAAGTATTCGGACCAGAACAGCTTAGCAGAGTCATCGGCTATACGGGCAAAGAAGACTCTCTTTTGCCGATTGGCAAAGGGCTGGAAAAAATAAGAAAGATTCTTCATCAATCTTCTGAAAGAAGATATTATCCCCTAAGGAATGCTTATGCAACTAGCCTCAGAGACCTTTATGAAAGAGTAAGGACAGGAGAAGTGTCCAGCTGGAAAAGATTGCTTCATAATCATAATTCATTTTTTGATTGGAAAATAAATCTTCAGGAAGTAATAAGACATGCAACAGAAAATCATATCCTTGATCATTATAAATGCAGTTTAGAGGATCTTCCACTTCAAAAAAACATTGATGGTGCCCTCATTAAATTTAAGATAAGGATTCTGTCAAAAATAGGAAACAGCGGATTTAGAGATTATTTTCTTATTGGATTTCCTGAGATGAAGAATCATCCAAGCTGGCATCCAGCCAGATGGCAGGAGTATCCAAGAAAAAAAATTCCTGAAGAAACAAAAGAAGAATACTCAAAATTCAGAAGAAACTATCTTTTTACCCGTGTGCTGGGGTGCAGAACTCGGGAGGATGTGATTAATGCTCTGAATGATGAAGAGACAATGATAAAAGCTGCTAAAAAAGAGAATTTTCAAAGAGTTCCTAAAAAAGCCAGTAAAGAAAGCAGGCCATATTTTTTCAGATTAATTCAGGGTTTAGACGGACCATTATATGATATTCAGCCATGGGAACTAAATATTCTGCCAAGAGGGACATTTTGGAATAATGATGGCTCTCCAAATAAAGACAAAATAAGAGAATATCTTGCGTGGACAGATAAGAAATATGGGGTGCCTTTTAGTTTGTTAGATGAGAAAAAATTTAAGCATATCCCCTATTTTCACATCATGAAAGACAGCGGACTTACAGCCGCTGAATTAAGAGCATTATGCCCAAGAGAAATGATACCTTGGCAGATTAGTTTAAAGCTTCCAAATAATGCAAATACATGGCTGGCCGAAGATGGCTCTCCAAATATGCCTGTTATAAAAGAGTATCTGGAATGGGTGGGGAAAAATTATAATTTTCCAGCAAGTTCTCATGAATCAGGTATACCTCACTTTAGATATATGTACAGGTCAAGCAAACTCTCTTTCTTGGAGCTTAAGTCTCTTTTTGAAGAAGTAAATAAAAAGAGCAGGGATGATAGCAAAAAACTTATATATCCTAATTTTTAATTAAAAGTGATGATAAAAGAACTAGTTTTAAATGGTATATTGCCAGTAGCCGAAACAGCTGCGTTTGTGGCAGGAATTGCAATTTTAATTTTTTCTATAAGATTTTTCAGAAAACCTGCTGTTGGCAGTAAAATAATTTTAGGTATTCTCTTCGGTTTGCTTGCTATATACGGGACAATCAGAGGCATTAAATTGGAAAATGCTATCGTGAATGTAAGAGATACTGCGCCGATGATTGCAGGACTTATAGGCGGTCCAATAACAGGAATAATTGCAGGCCTAATTGGAGGAATTCAAAGATATTTTGTTGGCGGGTTTACTGCTATACCCTGCGCGCTTGCAACAATAATTGCAGGAACAGTTGCAGGATTGTTATCGTTTAAGATTATAAAAAGCAAGCATTTAGTGCTTAATGCAGTGTTGCTCGTAGCATGTGTTGAACTTCTGCATATGTTTTTAATACTAATTATTGGAAATCCATTCTCCAAAGCGTTTAGTATTGTTAGTGAGATATATATTCCAATGATTGTCGGAAATGTATTTGGGGTCGGACTTTTCTTTTTTATTCAGAAAAGAATAAAAAGTGATACTCTTAAAAATTAATACAGAATCAATTTAATCTTATTTGATTAGCCAATCGCCTTTCTTAAGAGGATAGGTTTTATCCCTAACTGCATTTAGAGTTACTGCACCTGATTCTTCGTTAAATGAGTATAGATAGAAAGGTCCATCAACAATTAAGAGGTTATTTCTTTCTTCAGCCCATTTTTTAATTGCTGTCTTGCTTGTATTGAACTCTTCCTCACTGGAATACACTTTATCTCCAATTGTAAAAAAGTGTTTTAAATCTTCAAAGTTAGTTTTATTGAGTTTTTCTAAAACTAAATCCATATGGTCTTTGTTTACTAATCTCATAGCTGAAACATTGTACTCTGCTGATTTGGCAGAGGTATACATCAAAGTTCTGTCTTCATAAACTAATTCATTTTCAGCTGACCATAAAACCCAAGGATATACAGAAAACTGGTTATTATCTGCTAATTTTCCTTTATTAAAACTCCATTCATCAACATACATTTCCAGTTTATTGCCATTAATTCTAAAACCCCGGAGTTTATCTAATCCTGCTGCTTCAGATTCAGTTATTTCATTCCATCTTTTATTATATACACTTTCATAATTATATGCCAATGAATATAAAACATCTGCCCAGGTTATTTTTTCTCCATTCTGCCAATTTGTTCCAACGTATTTAGACAAATCAAAAGAAATTTTTGTTGTAGCTTTAATATCTTTTCCAACATAATTCCATTTTTCCTCTTTCCACATAAATGCATCTTCTGGAACATCAAGTTTTCCGTTTGGACCTGCTGTTCCTATTTCAGAACCCCATCTTAATGGCTCATATTCAAGAGTTTTAGGGTTTGACCATACGCCAAAATCCATAAGTGCCATCTTTATATCCATCCTGTAAATGTTAGTAGCAAAATAATTATAACTCAGGGGGTCTTCTTGATTATATGTTTCTTTTGTTCCGATAAGTAATGTATCTTTTCCAGGAATGCTTGTTTCCCTTAAATTTTGAAGCAATCTAATTCCAGTAAAATCACTTATAGTTAAGCCTTCTATTTTCTTGTTTGCTGCAAAAATTTGTTCTTTTGTTAATATGTAAACATTATAAGATTCGTTAAGTGTAATTTCCATTCCTTCCCTAAATAAAGAGTCCCATTCTTTTTCATCAGTGTAGTTCCCTGTTTCTAATTTTTTAGCTATTCTGTCTAATTCTTCATTTTCATAGTTCCAATTACCTTCTTCACTGCTTCCCATAAGGCCTTTTTGATAGGGTGCCTCGTATATTATTTCAGAATCATCATACCTGCTTGCGCCATAATAAATACCGCCTGAAGAACGTAAATTCCATTTCAAATCTTTAGGATTGCTCTTAGAAAATTGTGCCGAGTTAGAAGAATCATAATATACTTTGTTTACCTCGAATCCTGAATCTTCTAGCACCTTGGCAGTATAATCATTAACTTCAATCATATAGTCATAGCCTGTTCCGTTATAGATTAAATAATTTATTTCAACAATCTTTCCCTTGAATTGCCATTTTCCGTCTATTTTTTTTGCTCCGCTCTCGTTCATAAACTCTGTAATAACCCCATTTGCTTCATTAGGATTATAAGACAAATCAAACCTGGTTAATACATCTTTGAGCAGAGTATAATCCGGACTTTCCTTGAATAAGGGGGTGTCTTTTGGAGAACCATATCCGCCAAATAATTCATCCACCATTTTTTGTTTTGGTATAAGGTTGTTTAAGGCAAACCTTACTTTTTTGCTTGAGAAAGGATTTATAGTGTTATTATTTGAGGGAGCAGGATTAATTTGCAGACTAAAGAATTGAGATGGTGATGTGTAAATATTGACGTTTGATCCTTTAAGCCTGTTTGCTTGTTCTAGAGTAAGTGGGGCGAGGTACATATCAATTCCCCCATTTAATAGTAGTTCGGTCGCATTGTCTCCCGATACTGGAATAAAAACCAGAGAATCAGATGCTGGACCCTTTATTGTTGGTCCAAAACATTGTGCGAGCATATAGCACCCGGCTAAAATCAAAATTAAAACCAAAAAGATATATCTTTTTTTCATAGTATCATCTGATTAAATAATTATACGGCTAGTATATAAGCTCTTCGTTTTATAAGAAATCTGAAAGATTAGTTATATATCTCTTCCGTAAAGCGTCTTTCTGTGATTATTCTCTGCCCTCTTAACACCTTCTTTTATCATCTCTCTTGCCTTTTTGTCGAGGGCATCTGCGACGTCTTCAGAAATATTATTCACTTCTTTTGTGCCTGTTGATGCAACGATTTCTCTTATTTTGCTTTTTATTATTATGCAGTCCTTTGTCATGATAATACTAGATTATAATCTATCCTACTTTTTAATTCTTTTGTCGGCTCATAATGCTCGCAAAACCCCCATATCTTCAAATCCTGCTTCTTCTCTCTTCTCAATAAGCATTTTTGCTTCCAAGTTTATTGCTGATTCATTAAATCTTCCAACAAGTTTGCATCTTTCTGTTTCTTCAGGGTCATCATGTTTAAAATATGAATAAGTGCAATTTCCGCAAGAGGGTTTTAGTTTAGAATTACTTGGCATTTTTCGAGGATTTCGACTTTGGCAATATTTTTCCCCGCATATCAAAGTTGGAATCCGAGCCCGAGGCTCTGGATTTCTTATTTTCTAAGTTAGCTACCCTCTTCTCTAATTCTATAAACTCTGCATGATTTTCTAAATCAAATATTTTTTCTAATACTAAAAGAGTTAGAAATAATAAAACAAAAGTAAATATAAATCCCCCGATAGTTAATCTTTCTATTTGAGAAAAGTCCAAATCAAAAAATACTCCGTGAATAATAAGTCCTATTGCGCATATCAGAGAAAATATAAATGTGGCTAATAACTTACGTTTGATTATAACTGATTTTTTCATTTCTTTTTTGGCTTCTTTTTCTCGTCTATAACCGGTGTTTCTTTTTTCTCAAGTCTTGGAACTTCTACTTTCATAAACGGAAACATTATGACGTCTCTGACAGAATCTTTTCCAGTAAATAATGCTGTTAGTCTTTCAATGCCTATTCCAACACCACATGCAGGAGGCATAGCATGCTTTAATGCAGTAACAAAATCTTTATCAGTAGGCATTGCTTCTTGATTTCCCTTTTCTCTTTCTTCTTCCTGCTCAATAAAGTTTGCTTCTTGTACAGCAGGATCATTAAGTTCAGAGTAGGCTCTAGCTAATTCTATTCCACCAATAAAAGGCTGAAATATTTCTGCTTTTGTCGGATCTCCTCTTTTTGGTTTTGCAAGAGGAGCAAGTTCAATCGGATAATCAATTAAGAATGTAGGTTGTATTAATTTATCTCTGAAAAGCTTCATTAGTTCATCAGCAAGATTTATCTTTGTTATTTCTCTAGGTTCTATTCCATGTTTCTTTGCTACGGCTTTTGCCTCTGCATCGGTTTTTATTTTGCTTATATCTTCTTTAAGATATTCTTTAATAGCATTTAAAAGCGGAACTTTTTTCCATTTGCTAAGATTTATTTTATTACCCTTAAATTCAAATTCAGTTTTACCGAATAATTCCATTGCAATATCCTTCAAAAGATTTTCAAACATCTGCATCCCATCATTATAATCTGCATAACCTTGATACCACTCAATTGTCATATGCTCAGGATTATGCTGTCTGTCTGCCCCTTCATTTCTGAACTTTTTGGTTATCTCATAAACTCTGTCAAATCCTCCGACAAGAGCTTTTTTAAGATAAAGTTCAGGCGCAATACTCAAAAAAAGGTCAGAATTATATGCATCACAGTGTGTTTTGAATGGTTTCGCTGCTGCTCCGCCATAAACGCTCTGAAGCAATGGCGTTTCAACTTCAATAAAATTGTTCTTCTTCATAAAATTTCTCATAACTTCAAGAATTTTTGCTCTTGTTTCAAAAACTTTCTTAACGTCAGGGTTCATAACCAAGTCAAGATATCTTCTTCTTAGTCTTTCTTCTTTATCTTGAATGCCATGCCATTTTTCAGGAAGGGGTAATATGGCTTTACTTAATATTTCAACACTTTTTACAAGAATACTCACCTCTCCTCTTTTTGTCTTAAAAACTATTCCTTCAACGCCAATAAAATCCCCAGAATCAATATATTTCTTGAAAAAATCAAAAACTTTCTCAGTGGTTTCATCTTTCTGAAGAACTATCTGAATTTTTCCATATCCATCTTGAATTGTAGCAAATGCAAGATTTCCTAAGTCTCTTATAGTCATAACTCGTCCTGCTGTTTTAACAATATCTTTTGTTCTCTCGTCAGGTTTTAATTTTGAATATTTGGTTTGTATGTCTAAAGAATTATCTTTTTTATCAAATTTGTATGCATATGGTTCTATCTTTGCTTTTGTTAGTTCTGCAATTTTCCTCTTTCTTTGTTCTATTATCTCGTCTTCTCTACCCATATTATCTAAAGAAAAATCACGTTTAAATAGATTACTAAATATAGGTGATAGGGTAAATAAGTGTTTTTATATTGTTCAAATAAGAAGATTGTATGAACACAATAATATTTAGAGATTTATGTGCAATTGTTAAGACCATACCATTAGATTCTGATTTTAAGCTTATGGTCCAATCTTGTATGCCCCAGATAGATCAATTCTGTAAAAGATACAAGACAAACCTTCTAAGAATAGAACCGACTCTGGAAAGCGGATACCCTGAACCAATGTTTTTCTTTTCTGATCAAATCGGAGGATATAGTATCGAGGGAATAAAGAAATCGTTATAATTTTCTTTTCTTATTTTATTTTTAACTGAACATCAGACCTTGTTACATCTTTGTATCCAACACCATAAGTTTTTCTTAAATACGTGTCAATAACTTCGCAACTTTTTGCATAATTCTCATCCCATTCTTTTTTCTTTTGAGCAATAAAAACTTGTGGTTCTATTCCTCTGGCTTTTGCTTCAAAATCAAGTCTTTGCTTATTTGGGCCATATAACTTTAATGGGCCAATATGTATTCTTAATGAAAGATTTTCTACTTTAGCATCCATGTCTTCAAGAAATATTTCAAGAGTTGCAGGATTAGGATTATAAAGTTGAGGGTAAATATCAAAACCTGCTTTTAGAAATTTTCTTAGAGAGTATTCTTGTGCTGCCATTGTAGTAGTTGATTGGACATTTGCCTGAAGATTTTCTTCATCGCTGCCCTTGAGTGCAGTAAGGACCTTGATAGGATATTTTGCTAATTTTTCAAGAATATGCGGTTCATAAATTCCTCTTGATTCAAAATCATCAACAACCGCTCCTGTTGATAAATTACTATCTAATTGCCCAACAAAATTTAATCCCCTTCTTTCTACTTCTCTCCATAGTCCTAGAATCCAGTCAAGAACAATAGTCGGTTCTCCTCCAGAGGTTCTTAATGTTCTTATATTAACTTCTCTGTTCAATTTTGCATAAGTTTCTTTTATTTTTTCTCTTGCATTTAACATGCTATCTATTGTTTCTGTTGCAGAAAGAGATGCTTTCCCTTTTCCCCTTACTCCATCATTGCTTTTATCATCGACAAAACAATACCAACATCCGCCAGTAGAGCTTCCATCATGAAAATTACACCCACCAGTTTGGAGAATAAAAGGAGTATTATAGTCACAAACTCTTTTCATTGAGAAATCTGAATTATGTTTGAACCAAAGAGGGAAATCAAATTCTTGTTTTCTAATAAATCCTTCTATTTCTGCATCGGTTTTTTGAGCCACATCGAAAAATTCATTTTTATATTCGTTTGCAGCCATGGGATCTATTGCCTTAACATTCACTTTTGTTCTAAAAACATACTCGCCTGTTTTAATATTCGGCATTAAATCTATTACTCTAGAAGTATCTTTTCCCTGAAGTGTACCAGAGAAGTCTACCACATAAATTCTTTGTTCAAGAAGAGTTCTTCTTAATTCTTCAGCTCTTTGTACTGGATTTATCCTCATTTTATTATAATTTAAAGAAAGCAATATATAAGCATATAGATAGAATAACGAATATATCTCAAAATATCTCTAGAATTATATATCTAGTACCTTAAAATCATCAAAACCAATATGATTTATCTCTTGAACATCAACATCTTTAACATTGCTATGCGGGGCGCCTTTCTTACATATTAGAATCATTTCTTTTACATTTTCTTCAATACCTTCAGCTATTACCTCAACTTCCCCGCTTTCAAGGTTTCTTACATGCCCGTTTATTTTAAGTTTTTCAGCTTCTTCTTTTATATACTTTCTGAAAAAAACTCCTTGGACAAGTCCTGAAATTTTCATTCGTACTGTTTTCATTGTTCTCTTAATAGGATTTTTTGTCTTTTAAACCTTTTCTGTGGAAGAATTAAGCCGAGGTAGTATTAACAAAGAAATAAGTAGAAGCAGAACCAGTGCCATTTGCATTTGTTCCAAAAATAGTCAAATTATTTCTTCCATCTGAAGCTTCAAGAAAGTTTTGTGAGTTACAGCTATTGCAATCCTTTCTTTCTTCGCCATTTAGACTATATTTCCAGTAATCTATTGTCTGATTGGCTGATACTTGGACATATATTTGGTTTGAAGTATAAGTAACTGCTAGAGAAGGGATACTAATTGTTATTCTTGGAAGATAAGCTGGATTAAATAATAAAACATTAAATTTAGCAGAAGCAGAACCAGTGCCATTTGCATTTGTTCCATAAACAATAAGATTGTTTTCTCCGTTGTTTACAAATATTTGATTATTAATAACAGATAAATTATTTACTCCACCATTTAGACTATATTTCCAAGAGGCGATTATCTGATTTGAACTTACGTTTAATAATGTTTTATTTAGAAATACACTCGCTTCATAATAACCATCACTTGCAGGTGTTATTATTGTAATCGTCGGAAGGTTTTCATTAGTAAGATTTACTCTGAATGTAACATTAACATTACTTATAATTCCTTGTTGATTTTCTGCATATAACTCAAATAGATTTTCTCCTTCTCTTGCAGTGATGCTATGTGGAAGACTAAAGTTAATTAAACTACCGCCGTTTATTTTATACGCTGCCCTTATTATATTTTGATTTGCTGTTCCGCTAATAGGAATAGATAATGTTCTATAAACCTGGCTTGCATTAGGGCTAGTAACAATAATAGTTGCAGGTGTTGCAGGCGTCGGTGTAGGTTTGTGAGCAGCAACTCTGCCTAAAGCTCGAATTGCCCCTATATCTGGTTTTTTCCCGTCATATCCAAAATCATAATAAATAAATCCTGAATGACAAGGGATATTTATTCCTCCAGCATAGTTTTCAAGTTTTGTAGGATCTGCATTTCCTTGCCCTTCCCTATCTGCAAAATATCTTAATGTCGTGCCATCATCTGTTGTTACTATCGCACCTGTTGCAAATGCCCCATTTGGTGCATCAGGAGAAGGGCTAATAAACCACTCCGGTCCAGGAGAGTTTTTTACACTTCCACTTATGCTATAAGACTTCATGCCATTCCAGTTCAAATCCATCCATTTGTTCCATTTGTGGAATTTGTCTGTGCATTGTTCTCCACATTCAACAGCAGTCTGCATTATTACATGGTCTGTTCCTATTTGTTGTATTAAACCGCCAAGTCCATTTTGAAACCATGCATCGGTAAATGGGTTGTTGGTGCATATATCTGGAGCATTCCAATTAACATAATTAATAAATGTAGTAATATTTCTTGCCCTCATTGTTTCAACAAGAAATTTTGCTTTGGCATAACCATTTTGAGGTTTATTAATAATATTATATCGCCCAACATGCACATCCATTCCAAAATATTCAATATATGTCGCTGTTAAATTATTCACAGCAAGTTGATCTGCAAATGCTATAACCTCTGCATTGCTTAAATCAAGCCAATATCTTACAAGTCCATATCCCAAGAATTGTTCTGTGGTCCTATTATAGGTTCCCCCCATTTCCTGGCAATTACCCCTAGTATAATCTTCACTATCATTAAGGTTAGGACTTGCATCGCAGGTTTGTCCAGGAGCACAACATTCATGTTCTATAACATCTGCACAATGTTCAAGACTTCCACTTGTTGTTCCGGTTGAACCAAATCCCTCTGGCATTTCAGTGCACCACTCCATACATTTATTACACGCAGAATTTTTACAATAATCACTAAATCCGCTACATTCTGCAGCATTCCAACTGCATTGTTCTCCGTACATAATTTCAGTACATCTAGC
>Ga0247841_10007792_pt1 | contig 15729 bp, 7 predicted proteins | sample LaCruzMarch2015__2_FD_192410 | JGI IMG/M metagenome (GOLD analysis project Ga0247841, IMG submission 192410) | Freshwater microbial communities from meromictic Lake La Cruz, Castile-La Mancha, Spain - LaCruzMarch2015_18m | ecosystem: Environmental > Aquatic > Freshwater > Lake | place: Spain...
TGGGATAGAGAAGTTCGTAACCATAGGTTGAATTTATTTGCTTAGCTAAATTAATATTGCCACTAAGTTTCCCGCTACCAACCGGATCATAATTATTATTGATTTCGACTGAGTCCATATAGGTATTATTATTGGTGTCAGCTAAATCAGGGTTAGTGCCTAAAATTGATTCTTCTTCATCATTTAAACCATCACTATCAGAGTCAATCAGTGGCAACAAATTAGTATTATTGGTTATTTCGTTACCCGAAGTTGAGGTGGCATTTAAAATAGTCAAATCAGTATTAGTTGACGTGACTTCAGGCACTACATTGTTGTCTGTGTTATTCGCTTGTCCGGTAGTAGTAGCAGGGGCGGTATCAATAACCCTGTCTTTGCTTGAAGTAGCTTTAGTAGAAACACTAGTCGTAGTTTTTATTTGCGGTTTAATAATATAAACATAACTTAAGTAAACTAGACCACCAATAAAAATAAGTCCGCCAATAATAATCACCAGGCCGACTATTTTAAAATTATTTTTTGGCCCAGATAACGCACCTAGAGTGTCCCCCTCAGATGGCACGGCTTGAATGGGTTGAGAATTATTAGTTCCATAAAGACGTGCTAGACTAGGCATGTTGCGAACAACTAAATCTGAATTAACTTTTGCGGCCAACTCTTGTTCGTTATTATTTTTTTTATTCTTACTTCCAAACATAAATTACTGCATAAAAACATAAAGGAGAAATGAGGTGAGAGCAAATATTCCTAAAACTAAACAACCCAAAACTAGCCACTTTTTCCAATGGCCAGTAATCGTTTGGGGCATAGTATGCAAATTAAGAGAAAGTCGGGGTTTTTTAACAGCACCCCCAAGAATACTAGGACGAAGACGAGGTTTAGAATCGAGATTATTTAACATAACCCGTAATAGTTAATTATTGCTTGGGCGAATTGCCGGGTAATTTTCCTGCTCCGTTTGGATTATAGCCACCTTTTACTTCAGCACCATCAAGATAAGTATCACCGTCTGTATCAGTTAATAAAGGGTTAGTTAGATAAATTTTAACTTCTTCGTAATCACTTAGACCATCGTTATCTGTATCAATTATATTCAGATTAGTGCCTGCATTTTTTTCTTCAATATCAGTTAAACCATCGGCGTCGGAATCAATTAATGCTTCGAATGAATTGTCAGGAGTGCTTGAAGAAACTATCGGCGAAGATGAGGCTTGCTCGACAGGAATATCATTTGGCGTACTCGAGGTTGAACCGGGAACAACTGCAACGAAACCAGAATCGTCAGTTTTGGCAGGAGTCGAACTACTAACTTTATTGGGTACTTCCTTTTTTATATTTGTATTTAAGTCAGCGCCATCTGATTTTGTTACTAAAAATTGAGAGTATGTAAAATAGGCTCCACCGAGAACGACTAAAGCCACAACGACAATAATTATTATTTTAAATTTTTTGTTTCCGCCCGATGGCTGTTCGGATTCAATTGGCGGTAAATTATCACCAGTGGCGACTAGGCCCACACGATGAGTTTCAATATCCGATTGACCTCCACTCGTATTGGCCTTATCGGTCTCTGCAAAAATATCGTCAACCGCCGGACGTCTTGGCGCATCTGGATTATTAAGATCGTTAAACATATCTTTTATTTAAAATTATTATTACTTAAATTATAGCGAATAAAGATGTCCTTGGGAAGTCATTATTTGGATCGTGGGCTAATGGGGCCAATTTTAGCAGGATCAACCACATCACTATCAGAACGAATTAATTTATAAACCATTACCTCACCGTTATCTCCTCTTTTAATAGCTTGGGCTTTAAAATCATTAGGAATATTAAAAGATTGCTTTTCTTCGGGTGTTAGAAATTCTGGCTGAAAAGGCACAGCTTGCTCACCTTTATTATCTACGAGTGGATCCGAAGAAGGCTTTTTTGATTTATTGGAATTAAATTGAGCCATAATCAAAACCATAAATGCTAATAAAATAATCACTCCGCCAGATAATAAAATTAGTAATTTTTTATTTTTCATATATTGAAATTAATGTATTTTTAAATTATATCAGCGACCTAAACATTTCCCGCCATAACACACATCCCCTGGTTGGCAGCACGATGAGCCACACAAAATATAAGAACCATTCGGTTGGCAAACGCCATTGCAACAAACTTCAGTATTCTGATTACAACAGGTTGTTCCGCCACATAGGGCCCAATTAATTGAAGTAAGGCCTGAACAAGTATGACAATCACCTGTACAGCACTTACCAGCCGAAGAACAAATTTGTGGTGAAGGGCATGTGCCGCAAGACCCCCCCTGACCATCAGGACCACATTCTTTGTTGCCACAAAGAAGAGCATTATCTCCAACCTCACAGGCAGTATTTCTACATTCAAATCTTCCGCTTTCTGAGAAACAACAATTTGTACCAGGATGACAACACAAAGTTCCACAAGGCTTAAAGCCGGCCGGCTTACACTGACCACTGCAACATACCGCATCTGGATTATTACAAGAGCAGGTTCCCCCGCAGCCGTCATCGTCGCAACTATTTCTTTCGCACTCAGGAATACAAATTTCCTGACAAATTCCGTTCAGGCATTCTTCACCCGCTCCACAATTATTTGGTTGACAAACACCTCCACAAGTGTCAGGGCCGCATTCACGACCAGTGCATTGCGGTGTACAAAGAGCCTCGCAAAATCCAGAATTGTTACAAGTTTGACCAACAGGGCAGGTTCCGCAAGAACCGCCACAATTATTACTACCACAAACTTTATTTCCACAAACTGGCGAACAATTAGGATCACAATCCTCTGGGCAATTGGCAGCTGTTTCAAATGGGTCAACGGTTGTCTGACCAAATTTAATCGAAGCCGAACAATAGCCGTCACCACAGAAACCGCCGTTATCGGTGGGGGATTTGTAGACGCAGTAAACGTTGTTATAGATAGGAAAAGGGGTGATGTCGGTTGACTTGGTTGAGCAACCATACTGGAGGTTCATGTTACTCAAAGTTACATCTTGAGTCGTGCCACTAGTAGCGCCACTGGATCCGTCACAGTCTTCATAGCCGTCATTATACATACCCCCTCGGCCTTCGGTGTTGGGTATTTGTCTGGCGTGGTCACCACAGTAGTTATTAATATTGAGACGGAATGTTTTAGTTGAATAGGTGCCGTATTCGTTGGTGGCCCTAATGATAACGTCTTGGTTGAATAAAGCGGTGGATGTTCCCTTTAAATAAACTGAGGCCTTAGTCCCGGCTGGTTGGAGGGGACTAAATGAAGAATCAGCATTTACGCTTGAGGGAAGAATGAGGGCGAGGAGGCGGTGAAAGAGTTTTTGGAGCTTGTCAGAGAAAGCGGCATTAATATTATTGTTTTCAAATTCATTAGTAGTTGTAGAAACTGTGATGGTAAAACCTGCAGGGAGATTATCACTGGAATAGGAGACTTGATGATTGCCTTGATTAGTGTAGCCCAGAAAACAAGAGTAGAGACTACCCAGACGAATATTACTGGGACAATTGAAAGTGAGAGCAGGCGGAGTGACTTTGAGGGTTATTTTGAAATTCTTGACTGTACTTGAGCCATATTTATCATAGACAGTGAGACGATACAAAAAATCAGTGTCAGTGAGAATTGAGGGAGAAGTGGCAATAGTGGTAGTCGCCGTTACTTTATAGCGGTTAATGCCAGCAGCGACGGGAGTAATTGTCATTGGTGAGGGGAATAGATTAGTTGGGCCACTGATTTTTGATAGTGAGTAGTTACTATTACCACTCACTGGTTCTAAATTATTATCAGAAAAATAGAAAGAATAGGAGAAGACAGCACCCGGATTAAGGGCGAATTCCCCGTTATCAGCTTCAACAAATGGGCTAGGATTGGTAATGACAATGGAAGTAGAGGTAGACAAAGTGCCGGTAGCCATACCATCAGAGACAGTGAGCGTAATGGGGTATGAGCCAGGGCCACCAGCGCGAACGGCATATATTTTCTTTTGGTTGGGGTTACTTGTATCTTTGAGTATGGGGGCAGCACTCCAGGGATAGAGTGGCCAAAGGGACCAATTAGCGGTTGAAGTATTGAGATTCCAAGTAAGGGGGTTACCTTGATCGTCAGTCACTTTAACTGAGCCATTAAATTCTTCATCCGCTAGTCCAGTGAAAGAGGCGCTCAAAATATGAGGGGGAGTATTAGTGGCGTTACCGCCAGAGAGAATTCCTGTTGCTAAAACACAAACAGAGTCAGCGGGGTTGTCGGGTGAAAACTCATAATGCAATGAGGCTATATTTTCTCTAGTTTCCATGACAGCACAGAGATTGTACTTAGAGCCATTGGCGTCTGTTTTATAGACAAAACCATAACTGCCACCAGGGAGAGCGAGATAGGTTGCGGTTGAAGTGCCAACAAATCTTTGTGTGTCTTTGTTCCAGCAGGTGGTGACGTCAAATCCAGGGCAAGCGCCTAAACGGTTAATGGGGTCAACAAAACTTTCTGTCATGGCAATTTGCGGGAGGAAAGTATTGAGCCAGCTCGGCCAAATAGAAACAGCGTGGTCAGCTAAATAGCTACCGGCGGGCAATCGTGGGTATATTCCCTTTTCGAGTTTATAGCGATAGAGAGCTTCTTTGAGTTCTTCGAGCTTACCAACTCTTTTAATATCTCTAATTACTTTAGCCTTAACACTGTCACAGAAAAAATTATTGGGACAATCAGGATCAACTAAACAATTTCGAGTTACTTTTAATTGGCAGGAGCTGGAGGCAATGCCAGTAGTGCCACAGACTTGGTTTTTAGCGCAATCAGTGTCTGAGAGACAGGGTATGGACGAGATACTGCAACTAGGGCTACTTTCGGGGATATTATCATTGAACTTCCAGTACTTTACTATCTGGCCTAGAATATCGATTGTTTTAGCGGAGGGCTCTTGATTATATGAGATGAGATAGATGTTAGTGTAGATAATTTTATTGTCTACATCGACTTTGGAGGCGTTGACATAGACGGTGCGGCCATCACGAATTGCTTCATAGCCGTCTACGGTGAGAGTCTGCGGAGCACCTTTGAATCCTTGGCTATCATACCAGCGGGAAATGCTATAGTGGTTGCGGTTGGGGATGATACGGACCGCAATCGCGTCACTTGAATCAGAGGTTTGGGCAGAGACGGAGGGGGAAAGATTAAAATTTATTAAAATAAATAATAATAGAAAAAAAGAAAAAATAACAAACAAAATAATTGGTTTATTTTTCATCATAATAAAAAAGTAATTTTCACCAGACTACGGAAAGGTGACAGTAACTTGCAGAGATTTATTGCCTTCATGATTACTAGTATTAATAGCAGACAAGGCGAAAAAAGAAGTTGTCGACGCAAATTGACTACGATTAAAAGTCATACTAGTGGCGTGTTCGGCTGAATCAAAAGATTCACCAAATAATCCACTTGCTATTCCGCGATACAGGCGATAAAAAACAACATTATCAGTGCTGGGATTAGGATCCCAATCAAATTTAACCGTGGTGGTTGCTAAAGTAGCAGTTAGCCCATGTGGTACCGTTGGTTCACTGAGATTTTTTGGCGTAGCTGTTTTTCCAGAAGAAAGAACACTTTCTGTTTTATTAGTAGAAATCACTGATAATTGAAAAACGTAGGATTGATCGTCAATTAAATTATTAATAGTTGTACTACAGTTATATTGCGACAGAGGGGGCTGAGCTAAAATACAAGCGGTAGAAGTTCCAACTTCTTTAGAAAACATTGTCCCTATCCCTGATTTTAAATAATAAATTTTATAAGAACCAACTCCGCTAGCTGGCGAATTCCATTCAATTTTTACTTCGCCACTAATTCCCGTGCTGGTTGCATTAGTAATATTTCCTCCTGACAAAATTTGTTCTCGGAAAAAATACGATTCTTTCAAAACATTCCAATAACATATACCATCTGCTTGACCATCTCCGTTACTATCTGCGCCACAACGAGTATTTATAACCGTGCACGGCTTTCGATCATAACTACACAGTAAATTACTATTATTGTTTGCTTCGGGGTTACTTATTGGGCTACTTAAAATCGCTGGTAAATCATCAAGCGTGCCAGAGGCTCCCGAATCACGACAATAATAAAATTTATAATCAAAGTCACCACAAGTGCCCGTCGCAGAACAGTTATTTTCCTCATCAACCCACGGCGACCATTCTCCTGTTAGCGTATTAACTGCTGGCCAAGGATTATTGCAGATAAAAACATAAACATCACTTGCCTTAGTTTCATCGTCGCCTATGAGGTAAGCGTTGCAATTTGACCCACATCCTAGAGCCGAATTAAAGCTATCCATATTAATAGTGGCATTAATCTTTGTTTGACCGTCAGTTACTCCGGTTTGTGCTTTAACGAATCGACGATTCAAAGGTAATCCAGTCACAGGTAATTCAGGGGCGGTACTCGTGGTCACGATTGCCGAATTATTTATAACCCAATCCCAATTCCAGGCATAGCCCGTTACTGAATTTAGTAATTGATTATTAACGCTATAAGCTCCGGCCGTAAAAACTTTATCGCCGTCTGCCGCCGTATCAAAGCTTGCATCACCAGCGTTAGCATCATTCTCATTAAGGTCGTCAGTGGTTGTTTTAAATAAGTAGGACGCCGGACTAATATTTACATGATCAACCGCACAAATCCCGGCATTTGCCCCCTGATTAGACAGGGTTGTAAATTGAAAACTGTATGAATTTAAATACGCATGACCATTAAATATAATATTAGCACTGGGCGTAAACGTTACCGTCGCTGGTGGAACCTCGCCATTATTTAGCCCCCTCTCATACATGCCTATTTTAATAAAACTCAAAACGCCGCTTTTACTATTCAATGTTTCTTCTCCTTTTACAACCACAAAATATTTAGTAGAAGCAGAAAGAAGTTTAGAGGGAGAAAAAATCAGGCTAGTCTGTAGGCCACTCGCTTCGGAGCTAACCGTGCCCGGAATACCACAATATAGTTTGGACGGAGACGGGGGCAACGCCGCTAAAGCTTGGTCATTAACTCGACCAAACAAACGTCCGAATGTTAAACTCAAGCTATCCCAAAGACGGGCAAAAATATTTTTCGTTTTAGGAAAAAACATTTCTTCGACCGCTCGGTTATCAGTTAAAAAAGTCCCGGCTGGGCAAACTCCATTACCATAATCCCTTTCCTCAAGAAGTAAAATATTACTACCAAAACTGGTTAAGTCCATGCTTTGGTTAAAAGTTATTTTAATTGAAGCATTACGACAAACATTATCCGCCGAAGCAACCGGCAAAGTCGAAACTACTTCTGGCCGCGCTTGGCAACAACCCTCACTACCGCACCCGGTCGTGATTAGTGAACCGCACTCACTATCGGAGGTACAGCCACAACATAAACCGCGTCCTGACCCAGTGCAAGATCCTCTGTCCGCCTGACAATGAAGAGTCGGCGCAATAACTGCACATGAATCGGGGTTAGTCCCAACCTGGCAGCAACAAGTTCCACAATCTGACAAAGTAGCCGGAGTGCCACTTGCCGTTAAACAGCTAAACCCCGGGTAACTACATAAACTTGTGTTGCAAGTTGAAGTTGAGTTTTGATAAACACAATCTAAACCGGCTCCACCCTGAGGGTCGGGGCAAGAAGTAACGCAGGTTGATGTGCTAATATATATTCCGGTTGTAGTGGCCGTTTGATTGCAAACAAGTGGGTCTTCTAATGGCGGTATCCCACAATTATAATAAGCGCAATAACCATCATACGTGCCACCTTCTATTGTGTTCCCAATTGCAGTTATACACTTCGAATTTTTTCCGTCATAACAGCATCCCGGTTCGACAGTACATAAGCTTGGATGAGCTGGGTCAGTATAATGACTGCAAGGATCATTGCCTATTCCTTGCGGGCAATCAGTAATACAGGTGCTAGTACTTGTAAACGTGCCTATTATAAGGGGAGAAGTCGAGGCACAAACCGCGGGAGTAGTTGCAGTGCAGTTATAATAAGCACAATATCCGTAATTACTACCCTCAACCGGATTAGGTGGGGCGGGTTTATTTGTATTAACAACTGTCCCGCCGTTCAAACCATGACAAACATCATCGGTTGTCGTAGCCGTTCTTCTAGAATCAAAACAACAAACCGAGGAATGATCTCCACAATTTTCCTGGCCAGACGCTTGAGCACAGTCTACACAAATACCACCAGGGTTAGCCACGCTAATATCGCAGAACTTAGACGCCGAGCCAAGACAATTACAGGAGGCATCATGTTCAGCTTGAGTGTTGCCAATTGCGCCACATCCTGAACAAGAGCCGTAGGTATTAGTGTCTGGTAGTATTGTATCTGACCCGCAATTACCTTCGCACTTTAGAGGAGCACAACAATCTTCGGCGTCGTGACCGATGCGACAACAACATTCGCAACTAGGAGCTACCTCAATTTTGCAGTCACCTAAAGATGTAGCTAATGGATTGTTATAACATTTAGCGTCAGCATCATTACATAGTTTATTTGACACACATCGGCCGACGGAGTCAATTGATTTGCAATTTAAGCCACTGGCACAAAGGGAGCAATCTCCAGCTGGACTATTTTGAACACAACGATTACCGGGATTACGCGTCCATCCGCTCGGACAAGATGTTCGTGTTTCAATTTCCCAATGCCCAGAGGCATTACAAGTCTTAATACCAGAAATTGGTGGGGTTGTTGTACTAAAAGCAGTCGGCAAGTCACAAATTTTATTATTCTGTTTGCACTTATCTAAAGCTGCGTCATATGTACAGGGTAGTAGAACAGTGCAACCCGGTGTGTTGCCACAACTATAATCGCAAGAACCAACAATATCATAATGGCTTACCGCCGGAGAAGAACAAGCACCAGGGCTATTTGGGCAAGTTGCTCCTTGATAACAAGACCCCAAATACTTAGCCATACCAAAACAGCTATCGTAAGGTAAAGTTGTCGTTGATAACTCTGTGCTAAAACCCCACTCAAATACGGAATTAGGTATTTCAATAAAGCATTCTGTTTGATTATCTACACAACGCCCTTTTTTATAAGTATTGGCTGGACAGCAAAATTGGCTACCACAGTCCGAATCTTTGGTACATTCTCCCACGATAAAATTCAATTCGTTACCCCACTCAGTTCCTTTTATAACTCTTACTGGCCCGGTTGAGGCATCGGGGGTAACAGCCGTTTCTATTTTATCAGCATCATTTTCACGGCTAATTGGGCTAGTAGTCGACCGCGGATCATTATAAAATTGAACCTCACCCCAACCAGGAAAATTTCCAAAATATTCACCCCAAATTGAAACTGGCGTAGCAACTGGGCCACGTTCTGGATTTATTCGACACATACTGGTTTTAAGAGACATTGTACTACTAGCCTCAAAAGTGTTCGGTTGCAAATTTTCGCTTGTGATAGTTGTTGATCCTAATTCAATTTTGATTTGATAATCTCCATTAGCTAATCCCTCAGGAACCTTAACGATAATTTGGTTATCTTTCCAAACTGAATTGGCACAAATTGCGGGAAATACATAAGACGCTTCTGTATTATCAAAATATACGTGATTTCCTCCTCTGGCTCCGCCAAAACCGACGCCCCTAATCGTTACATACTGGCCGCTTCTTCCCGCTAAAGGATTGAAAGAAATAATATAAGGGCCACTGCCTAACTCCCAACCTTTAATAAATCTCAGGTAATTACTTTTTTGCATGAATCCGGAGATATCTCTTTCTACAAAACTACCTGTCTCGCCGGCTTTAATATTTGGCGTAGTTGAGGTGCCAGAAAAACCCTGAGGGCTAGAAAAATTTGAATATAATCCTTGAACGTTGCTCTGATAATTGCCAAAAAATGCCGTACTAGATGATAGATTTATTCCTTGATAGTTAACATCCGAACCGAGATTTCCTTGATTGGGATCAAGATAACAAAGTCCGGGACGATTTATATGATTAGCTGTAAAATCTTCAAGCACTGGTCCAAAAGTATTGTCAGTCGTGTCTTCTAAACTATTTAAATTGATAACCTTAATCGGACCCGTAGTAACGCCTTGAGGAACAGCCACTACAATCTGATCGTCATACCAGGAATTAATACAGCGCGAGTTTAGTACGGCTGGTTGAACCCCATCTCTGGGGTTGTTGCTCCCCATAAAAATTAATCTACTGCTCGTAGCTGAGTAGGTGCCGAAACTCTTACCAAAGATGGTAATAAAATTATTTACAGTACCATTAGGTGTTATTAAATCACAAGTATCATTACTGACCGCACAATCCTCATCAGCCAGACAAGGTTCGTCAGGATCAGCAACACAAAATCCGCCAACTGGGCTTATGCCGGTAATAACCGGAGGCCCATCGCACAGACAAGAGGTGGGGTTACAAGTTAAATATTCGGAACAACGAGTATCATCAGCGTCGCATCCTGGTGTAGTTCTGCTGCAAGAAGACCCCAAGCCTCCCTGAGGCTGGCATAAACAACTATTGTCGCAATAACGTCCCGTTCCGCAACGACTAGTTGACGGAATACATTCACCGTAAGGGTCTGGGTTTGAATTACAACTTATAGGCGGGCCAACGCACTCTTCTACTGGATCTTCATCTTCGCATAATTGAGACCAAGAACCATTATCACATGTTAAGTGCCCATGACAACCGCAAGGAATCGTCGCACCCTGTGTACATCCACCTGGACCAGGCCCCGGAGTAGTCGCGCCATAAAATTGAGAAATAAGAAAAGTAGCTATTGCCCAAGACGAAAGAATGATTAATAATCCAATAACTCCATTTTTTAAAATTCGTTTAGCTTGAGTAACTTTATCTTCATTCCCGGCAGAAGTCATCCAAAGATAACCGGAATAAATTATTAATACTAAGGCGACTAAACCGAGGAAACCAAGAAGAAGATTAATTACTCGAGCCGCAATCACCCGCGGATCGCCTGTTTTAAGAGAGCCATTTAAACCATTATTAACAGCGTCGACGCCAAAGTCAGCTGCCAAAATTAGACGCGCAAATAATAAGCCTCCGATAATCAAAAGAAAGACAAATATTTTTTTTACAGATTTATTTTGCAAAAATTTCACAAATTTAATAATTTCAAATTATTTTTATTGGCAATTGCCGTCTAATCCTAAGGTGCTCGTGGGCACACCGCTGCAACAAGATGGATTAGTAGAAGTGGCAGCACAACCAGCCCCTGCACTCGGTTTAAAACAGTTTTGATAAATGTCCCTTAGACCAGACCCTGCTTGAGCGCGATAAGACATTGACTCGGAAAGAGTCGAATGTTTTAGTAAAGTATCTGTTTTATCTGGCTCACCATCAGAATTAGTATCTAAATTATCGCTAGCTACCCAATAACCCATTCCCGTTGGTGCTGCGCTCCATAAGTTTAATAATTTATGTACAATCGAAGTTGTCCCGGTGGTAATTACACGGCTACCGGTTGTTAGAGAGCTATTCATCATTAAAGAATTCCAAGATATTTTAATCGGTTCAACAAGTGTTACACCTTCTGTAGCATTAGTTGGGGTAATCGATTGAATTACTGGCGGATTGAGATTTATTATATCATTAACATAAAATGTCCATAAATAATTATCACCAATATTACTAGAGGTCGCTGCGTTGTTATCATTGTAAAAAGCCAGAGGTCCATCGGAATAAACACTGCGATCACCATCGAAAGAATTAATAGCTGTGTCGATAATACCGTTTAAGGTGCCAGCCGCGGTCGGATAATTTTTTGTCTCGCTATTCTGGCAAGTCTTGTAAGTTAGCAGGGTAGACGAACAAGTATTAAATGGAGAAAAGGGAATGCAATCAGTGCTAGTGAGACAACTTTTTAAGTCAGCCGATTTCATCTCCACTTTTAAATGACTATTGGCGGGCAGACAATAAATTTTTTCGCCGCAACCATTCATTCCGCACTCATTATCAGAAATAAATTCAACCGTCCTATACACATTACTTACTAAAAATTTTCCAGCAATGTAATTACCAACACATTCTAAATTTTGGCATTTATATGACTTGCACTGGGAGTCGAGAGAGCAAGACGAGGATGCATTACGGCTAGTGCTTGACGCATTCACTACTCTTATATAATCAGATACCTCTGAGGCAAGCCCAGCTACCTGTAAAGGATTGACGGCTTCACTAAAATTTATCTGAATCACTGAATTCATGGGCACGTCTTTTTTATCATTAATTTGTGACGTATCTTTGCGATCTTTACCGCCAGTAAGCGGCACCATTCGTAGGGCAGCCGGATTAGTCGTACTCACGGCAATATTATTTCCATCCGCTCCAGCTACTTTCGCGGTTAAAGTTATAAAATCGGTATCTGCATCATGCTGGATATTAACTGACTGATTGTGACCGTTTAAAATCGTCGCAATTTTATCAGCTTGCTCGCTAACGTCACATGCCAACGGATCAACATAAATATAATTTGCGGGTTGTGTACTCGTACTTGAATAAAAAACATATGGCTGATTTCCAACCGTCAAAGAATCAGCTAATATCTCCGGGCTTAAAGTAACAATCCATGAATTACCTAAATTTCTGTTTGGCGCATGGAAAGTAAAATAATCGCCAAATCGGGCATTATTCTGCGAATCAAAATCAGCCGAACCCAATAAAATAGAGTTGTTATTGCCATCAAATAGTCGAGCGGTAGAGGTAGAGGTGGGGGCAATTGCTACTTTAAATTCTGTCAGATTACCTTGATAATTCAGAGGGCTTGCATCCGCAGCTAGAGATCCTCCACCAGCCGCTACACTAATAATCTTTGACGCTTGATAATAATTTGGACAACTATTCACTGTAATCAATCCTCGCGCCGCTACGGGCGGGGCTGTCATATTTTGCAAATCTTGTATATTATCCGGCCGAGGAAAAATCTTACCATAAACAACTCGAGGAGGCGTTAAATCAAGACGAGTACCAACTTCAAACCCCCACTGGAAATAATCCTTATAACAAGTCTTGAACATTGATTTTGGTGGGTTAATCCCGTCATCTTTTTTCAGGTCACTCGTAATTTTTACTGAATATAAAACATTAGTAATCGGATTACCTAAATAATTTGTAGGCACCAAAACAAGAGTTTTAAAATCCGTAGAAACACTAGCGACTGCATCAATTATATTTGTATTACTGGACGTGGCCGGACAAGTTCCGCTCGAGCAGGCGTCGCCTAAATCATTTTTATAAATTCTAATTGTCGTTGGATCAATTTTATTACAATCAACGGCGTCACAGGTGCAAGAAATACCATTCTCATCAACACAAACACCGCTATTAGTTTTTATCTTTTCTTTGAATGTAATAATAATCGAAGTATTACGGGCAACGTCAGTCTGGCCATTCTCAGGATAAAAACTCTCGACCGTGCAAGCTCCAATTGCGCCTAGCCCCGGATTAATTAAATTACCACCACCGCCACCGATGTTCGCGCTGCCGCCGATAGCAGCTAAAAATTGCGCAATAATAAAGGTAGTTATTGCCCAAGAAGATATAATAATCAGCAAACCAATAAAGGCATTTTTTAGAATTCTCTTGGCCTGAGTAATTTTATCTTCTTCCCCGCTTGAAGTCATCCATAAAAAACCGGCGTATATTATCAACACTAAAGCAACTAGACCCAAAAAAGTTAAAAGAATTTGAATAATTCTGACCGCGATTACTCGTGGATCTCCAGTTGCTAGATTAATAACATTATTAATTGGTTCGATTCCAAAATCGGCTGCTAACACAAAATTGGCCCAAGCCGACATAGCGACTAAGCCCAAAACAAACAACATTAATTTTACTTTTTTAGCCATTCTAAAAAATAAAAAAAGCTTTTAAATTATTCACTGTCTTGATATAATCTATATGACTTTATTATAACATAAAGTCTAAAAAAGAAAAACAGTTTTATGACGATTGAACGTATTATAAAAAAATTCAAAGAGAATCACCCTGGCGAAAAAACTTCTGTTCTAGAAAGGGCTTTTAAGTTCGCCGAAAGCGCTCACGAGGGCCAATTAAGAAAAAGCGGCGAGCCTTATATTCAGCACCCTCTACATACAGCTTATCTTCTAGCGGAAATAAAAGCGGATCTAGCAACCGTCACGGCCGGTTTATTACATGATGTGCCAGAGGATACAATTCATGACTTAGAAGAAATTAAGAAACATTTTGGCTCAGAAGTGGCTACCCTAGTTAAAGGCGTGACTAAATTAGGAAAAATAAAATATCGCGGCATTGAACGTTATCGAGAAAATTTAAAAAAAATGTTTTTAGCGATGACCAGTGACTTGCGCGTAGTTTTTATTCGTTTCTGCGATCGTCTTCATAATTTAAGAACTTTAGAAAATTTGCCTCCCGATAAGCAGAAAAGAATCGCTCAGGAAACTTTAGAAATTTATGCTCCCATCGCTGGGTTACTCGGCATTGGCCGTTTAAAGTGGCAAATGGAAGACATCTGTTTTAAATTTCTTTATCCCGAGCAGTTCCACGAAATTGAATTTAAATATGAAGTTGAAAAAAAAGTGGAGCGAAACCAATTTTTTCAAAAAATAAAAGATATTTTTATACCAAAGCTTGAAGAAACTGGCGTAACTTTTGATATCGAAGCTCGCTTCAAACATCTATATAGTATTTATCGAAAAATGCAGGAAAAAGATAAGCAATTTGACGAAATTTATGATGTTTTTGGTTTACGCGTGATTGTACCGACAATCGATGATTGTTATAAAGTTCTCGGAATTATCCATACTCTTTGGAAGCCAAAGCCAAACCGTTTCAAGGATTATATCGCTGTGCCGAAACCCAATGGTTATCGATCGCTCCATACAACGATATTCGGCCCAGAAGGTAAACCAGCTGAGTTCCAAATTAGAACTCGGGAAATGCACGAGGAGTCAATTTATGGTTTATCGGCTCACTGGTACTATAAATCAAAAAAGGGACGACCGCAGTATCAGTCGCCCTCTTGGGTTAAAGAAATTATTGATATTCAGAAAGAAATAACAAATACAACCGAACTCGTAAAAAAAATAAAATTAGATATTTTCCGAGATAGAATTTTTGTGTTTTCACCTCAAGGAGATGTTTTTGAATTACCGGAAAAATCTACCCCGATTGATTTTGCTTATGCTGTTCATAGCAACGTTGGCAACAAAACTTCGGGTGTAATTATTAACGACAAACTCGGCAAACTAGACCAAGAGTTAAAAAATGGTGATCTTGTCCAAATAATCTTAGAAAAAAATCGTGAGTACCCCAATAAAGACTGGCTAAAATTTGTAAAAACAAGACGAGCGCGAGACTGTATTAAGCAATACGCTAAAAAAACAACTTTCGACACTATTAAACGCTTTCTGCCTGGCAGAAAACAAAAATCCTCCTAATTCAGGAGGATTTTTATTTAACTTTTTTCTATTATGGTCTCATCGTGCTCTCGGGCAACTTGCCAATACGTCGCAAGTGCTCATTTTTCTTACTCAGCGCTAAACTAGTCAAAGCATACTTCTTTTGGAGCCGTTTTGTGTGTTTTGGCTCAAGATGCTGTTTTGACCGGGCTTTCTCTAATCTTTTACTGTTTTTTAAACCCTTTTTGAATTTTCGCAAAAAACTCTCGAAACTTTCACCGGGTTTTCTTTTAAAATCCGCCATATAATCCACCTTCCTTTCTATT
>Ga0247841_10007793_pt1 | contig 15728 bp, 12 predicted proteins | sample LaCruzMarch2015__2_FD_192410 | JGI IMG/M metagenome (GOLD analysis project Ga0247841, IMG submission 192410) | Freshwater microbial communities from meromictic Lake La Cruz, Castile-La Mancha, Spain - LaCruzMarch2015_18m | ecosystem: Environmental > Aquatic > Freshwater > Lake | place: Spain...
AATCCAGGCAGGTGCCGTTGATAACGACACGGGGTTTTCCTACTGAGTTGATAAGAGGCCTGCCCGCCGCGTTGCCCATGACATAGATCGAGCCACCCTTGGCGCCGTACATAAAGGTCTGGCCCACATCGCCGTGTATAACCAGTTTTCCGCGCTTGATGACCTGCCCTAACTGGTCCTGCGCATTTCCGTGAACGGTAATGGTCATTCCGTCGATGCCGGAGGCCAGGTAATCGCCGGAGCTGTCGTAAACATGGATGCTCACACCGTCCGAGTCAGGCCCCAGGCCGCAGCCGATAAACCTCTGCCCGATGCAGTTGTAGCTGATAAAGTTCCGCCAACCCATGAGGTGGGCATCCATCAGCAGGCTGGCGTCGCTTCCCAGTCCTTGCGGGTCGAAGCCCCGCGCATTTATCACCAGGGTCGTCTCACCGTTGCCGGGCGGCCTCAGCAAGCCCCGCGTATCATGGTCTATCAGCCTATACGCGCCCTCCGCATTTTTCGCGCTGTCCAATTTAGGGATGTTATTGAAGGCCTGTTTCAGCGCGCCACGTACAAGGTAAAGGACATGGTTGCGCTTCTTTGCAGCGAGCGGGTACCTGCGGTCGTTAAGCAGGGTAAGCGCTTCAATCGCCAGCGCAGTATATATGGGGTTAACCGCAATTTCGGCGGTTGCGGACAGGGCGGAACGGATATCGTCGAAGGACCACTTCCCCATGCCGCCGGACAGGTATTCGAAAACGGCCGCGGCATCCGCAGTCTCAAAATCTTGTAATAGCCTGTCCCTGACCGTGGGATCAGCCGGCTTTACCCCGGAGGAGAAATTGCATGCGTCGGTCCCCGACGGCATGGGCACCGGCGTGCCAAACTTGTCCGTGCAGGACATGCGCAGGCCGCCCCGGTCAGCCGGTTTGAGGTCGAAGATAAAGGCCCCGCCGTCTGTATGGCTGCCGCCCCTGGCGTTCCAGTAGCGGTCGGCGACCGGGCAGATGCGGCTGTCGTCCGCATGCAGGCTCTGCAACGTGGCATCTATGGCCTGCTTTTCGGAGGCTATGAGGCCCACCTGTACTTCCCCATCACAGAAGGCGAATACCTGGGGCCGCAGCATGGCGGTATCCGTAATGCCCATGAGCTGGAATGCCCTGTTTTCGGGCAGGGATCGCGCAATGATAAAGAACCAGGGGCCGTCGGGCGAGCCGTGTATATGCGCAGACTGGATGGCCCTGTAAACAGCCTGCTTATCCAGTGGAAGGCGGTCGAAATCAAGCTCCGAAGTGGGCGCCAGCGCCTCGATAATATATTCCAGCGGGTAATGGTAGGTGCGCTGCAGCAGGTCGAACATCAGCATGGAGGCCTCGGTGTCTGTGAGAAACTGCGGGCGTATGTGGCGCTCGGCCAGGTACTCGCACACCGAGTGGTAGTTGGCAAAGTCGCCGTTGTGCACCAGGGCAGCGTTGATGCCGCCGAAAGGATGGGCGCCGCCGGGATGCCAGACACGCCCCTTGGTGGGGAAGCGCTGGTGAGCAATCCAAACGTTAGCTCTAAGCTCTTCGATCTTATAATATTTTACGATGGCCTCGGCAAAGCCGACCACCTTCAGTATCATGATATTCTTGCCCTCCGACATGACGAAGGCCTTTTGCTCGCCCAGCGACGCATAATATTCCTGGTTAAGCCGGATGCTGTTCTGGTTGACCAGTTCCTCCTCGGCCGCCTCCCTCGACAGGCCGGCCAGGTCATTGCGCTGTATGAAAGAATCCAGCACATCCGCCCTGGCGCGCACGAAATAGCGGTAGACATCGGGAGGTCTCGCTTCCAGGCCCTCGACAGACGTCCAGTCTTCCAGCGTATCAAGTTTCTGCGTCGCCTTCAGCTCAAAACACGGCGCGATATATTTACCTTCCAGATCGCGGCGTACCCCGGTATCGAGGAAGGCTACATGTAACATGTAGCAGTCTTCCAGCACCTCCCGGCTGACACCAAGTTGGCCGGGTACGAAGCCGAGCGCGGCGATGCCGCCGCCCTTGCCGTTTCCGCGGTTATGCATCTGCCTTGAAGGCTCATAGATGTGCCTGGCCGCCATAGGCTCGGTGCAGCAGAATCCGACTACTCCGCAGCCCCCTTCTTCCTCAATCTTCCTCTCAGCTGTGTAGGGCGGCAGCTCCTGCACCATCCTGGCCCTAGAGTCCAGCAGCCGTGCTATCATCTCGCGCTTCATTTTAACAGCCCCGCATCGTTGTTATAGTCGAGGTGCATGAGCAGGTCGGTGCGGCCCCGCAAATCGCTGACACTGCGCAAGCCGAACCTGCGCAATATATTGATCAGCTCGATGCGCCAGGCGTTGTAAAGATTAATCACGCGCTGGGCACCCCACTCGACGTTGAACTGGGTCTGCAGGACAGGGTCCGTGGTGGCGATACCGCGCGGGCAGCCGCGCCCGCTTTCGCAGCGCGCGCAGCGCAGGCATCCCAGTGCGACCAACTCGCCCGTGCCCACGACCACACCATCTGCTCCAAGCGCAATGGCCTTGGCGATATCATGGGCGCCGCGCAGGCCGCCACTGGCAATCAGGGTCACCTTGTCGCGCACCCCCTCCCTGGTGAGGAAATCGTGTACTTTGACGATGGCATATTCTATAGGCATGGCGATATTTTTCTTCGCGATGTCAGGTGCAGCGCCGGTTCCGCCATAGCCGCCGTCCAGGTGAACGATGTGCGCTCCGGCCGAATAGCTCCCAACTGCTACCATGTCCACGTCCGCCGGGGTCGATACCTTGGCCGAGACCAGGGCTCGGCGGTTGACATGCTTAATCCAGTCCATGTGTTTCTGGTGGTCCTCGATGGAATAAACACTATGGAAAGGGAAGGGCGAAAACAGCGAGATGCCAGTCACCGTCTCGCGCATCTTGGCCACCGAAGGTGTGACCTTATCCGCCAGCAGGTGTCCGCCCAGGCCGGGCTTGGCGCCCTGGGCATATTTAAATTCCACGATGCGAACGCGCTGGATGGTCTCCTCACGCACACCGAACAACCCTGTGGCAACCTGGGTGATGGTGTGGTCGTCGTAGGGCCGCAGGCGTTCCATATAGCCGCCCTCGCCAGTGCAGGTGAACGTATTGAAGGCAACGGCGGCCTGTGCCTTGGAAAGCTGGGTAACGTTGCTGACCGACCCAAAGGACATGCCGCCACCATACCAGGGAACGTCGATTGTAACCTGTGGCCGGCCGTCGCCGCGCCGGTTGAGATCAAGGCTGGTATCGATTTCAGCCGGGTCCAGTTCGACTGGCGGCCTCTCGGGAAACTTAAACCGCAGGCGGTCGAACCCTCCACCCGAGTTGCCGCATTCATATTCATAACCATATTCCGCGGGAGGAAGGGCGCCCGTCTCGGCCATCTTCCAGGTGGCAAGTATCAGGTCGGAAGTCCAGCGGTAATCACCCAGCAATTTCATCATGGGGTTTTCCACCATACGCAGCGCCCCGTTGGGGCACATGTCCACACAGTAGTGTCCTGACTCCCGGCATGAAGGGCCGATGCACACGTTATGCCGGGGCGCGGCGAAGTGCTTATATCCGCCTTTGAGTACGTGGACGCCCTTGGGACATACCTCGGCGCATTTGCCACACATCTTACAGTCGGCGCTGCGGCGGATGATGTACTTGGCGATCTCGTTGCGGTAGCGCGACGGCGCCGGTTTGATCGCGCGCGGGACCTCGACCTGGGGAACCAGCGTCTCCAGGGTACTCTCAGGCAGGCCTTCCTTAGCTATTTTTTCTGGAACCAAAGAGTTTACCAAAGGTTGCCTCCTCAAGCTCTTGGAAGAACAGGGCCCGCCCCACCTCGCCGCGCAGGCGGCGGACATCTCGTATGCCCATGGCGCCCATGACCTCTATCAGCTGGTCGTGCCATGCGGCAATCAGATTGATCATGCGACCCACTCCGTAATCAATGCCAATTTCCGTTACTCCAGCCGGGCATGAAGCGCCATCGTGACATTCCCGGCAGAGTGTGCATTCCAGGGATATCAGCAGCGGCAGGTTCACGGTCACCAGGTCAGCGCCGCAGAGGATCTGCTTGGCCATATGCTCGGCAAGGGCGATACCTCCGCCGGCTATGAGAGTAACCTCATTCCGGATACCGCTTCCCACAAGCGAGTTGTGGACCTGCCGCAGCATGTCCTTGATAAAGCGCGGGTTGCCGGCGCCCAGTTCGTTGCCGTTGGCATCTGCAACCAGGTGCAGGGCCTCGATAAACGGTTTACCCGCAAGCTCTATGCTACGTTCGATACTGCGTGAGTCGAGCTCTATCCTGACCGCCACCACGATACCCGGGTTGATGCGCTTGAGTTCCGCGACGCGCTGTTCCACCCTGTCGCTGTCGCTGATCTCCGCCAGCCTCATTTGCCGCAATATCCCGGGTGCCGGGAGGGGCGACGATGAGTCAAGGTAGACGGCCAGGTTAGGCAGGCATTGATCAAGATCGTTGCCCAGCAGTGACCAGTCCCTGGAATCGATGATGGCTATGATACCGGTATGTGCCGCCACCGTCTTAATTATGGGAGGCAGGTTGGGCAACCGGTAGCCCTGCGGCATCATGTCGATGATCATTGGCATCGGGATGTCCACCAGGGGTGGCAGGCTTGCGGCGGGGTCGTCCTGGTCAAAGTGCAGCAGGGCGGGTTTCCGGCCGATATCGACGGCCGTACTGATATACTCCCGACCGTGTATGCCGTCGCGGGTGGGGCGGACTATCTCAGACATATCGGTCCACATCGAATCGAATCCCGGCCCGGTGAAGGGCCCGCGGTATCCCGCACCCGATACCGGTATACGGGCCGTCTCGGCCTGGGCCCAGGTCGTCTCGATCACCTGGGGTGTCCAGTAGCGGTTGCCCAGGCGCTCATAAACGGGATTGGCCGAGAGGGACAGCAGGCCCTTGGTGCACTGCTGTACACAGGAAAAGCAGCCCATGCATTGGAAAAAAAGGGCATCCATATCGCGCATGCCGCGGATATAGGTCATCTCGTCACGGTATCGGTCGAAGACGCAGGCCTTCTTGACGCAGTTATGGCACCCCGCGCAATCTTCACGCCAGTCGACCACGCCGCACTTTCCTATGGGCGGCCTCCTGGCCGTTACCGGATGAGTTTTGATGTGATACTTTTCAGGCATTCAATCATCCCCTGATTAGAGAGCCAGTGACAACAATTCGGGCACTTCCAACTCGTGTCCCCCAGAAAATATGTGTATTCCGCGCAATCCGGGCAGTGCCTTGATCCTACCGATCGTCTCTGCGCAGATCGTCAGCCCTTCCTTTCTCTGGGCGCTCTCGCTGCCGGCAGCTTCCAGGCGAGCTACAACCGCCGGCGGTATGCTGAAGTCCGTGTAAGTTTCGCTCAGTTTGCGCGCTTCGGCCGCGCCGGACAGCGGCATCACTCCGGCCAGGATAGCGGTTTTTTGCGTTATCCCTTCTGCCCGCAGAGCGTCCAGCCACAGCTTGAAGTCCTCGATATCAAATACGGCCTGGGTCTGGATAAATTTGGCCCCGGCCCTTACCTTCTTCCTGATGCGCATAATATTGAGCTCCAGCGGTCGCAGTGACGGATTGGCGGCGGCGCCCGGCATCATTGAGAAAGGGCCTTCTATCTTCCTGCCGTCCATTAGCAGGCCCTCTTCAACCATGCCTGTTACCGCAGCAACCAGCTGTATCGAATCGATGTCAAAGACGTTGGCGGAATCGGGGCACCCAATCAGTGCCTGATGGTAGCCGGTAAGGCAAAGCACGTCCTTAATCCCCAGCGATGCTGCCCCCAGGAGGTCTGACTGAAGGGCAATCCGGTTCCTGTCCCGTGTAACGACCTGGTAGACCGGTTCGATACCTGCACGGAGGAGGGCTACAGATGCAGCAAGACTGGACATTGCCACGCCTAAATGGTTATCAGCTACATTTACTGCAACGGGACCTTCACGCAGAGCAGCAGCGCATTCTTCAATTACATCCGTGCCCGCCCCGGGCCGGGGCAGGAACTCCGCGGTAACAATGAAATCCGCGCTATCGATCTTCTTCGCCAGCCTGCTATCAGGTTTCATAATATCTTCCTCGTTCAACAAGTTTCGCGTGCGCCCATTATTCCTTATCAAGCTCCTGTTCGTCGCCTGAATATGCGCTGCGGGGTGATGCTTTTATCCTGCTGCGAAAATCCTCTACTTCCCTCTTCACCTGTTCCACGCCACCTTCCCCTATCTGAATCACGACCGTGCGCCCACTGCCCAACCCTATCTCATCCATGAGGGCGTCCACAGCCTCCACCCGCCTCTGCGCGCGCAAGTTGCCCTCCAGGTAACGGCATTCTCCCTTTTTACAGGTGACTACAGCAACGCCATCCGCGCCGGTTTCAAAGGCCTTGGTCAGGTACAGGATATCGATTTTGCCGGAACACGGCAACGGAATGACTTTAACCTTCACCCGGTCTCCGCTGTTGCCGTATGCCAGCTCGCCAGGATCTATACTGCCTGCACAGCAGAAGACGTCTATCTTCAGACTACTTTCGTTTGCTGTATACATATCGGTCGCCTTTACGGATTATGGAAGCCTATTGCCGTATTATAACAACAGCATATAAGTGTGTCAAAAACTTAAGTCACAAATTTGTCGTGAAATAGCTGAAATAGAAACGGCCCCACTAATGGGGCCGTTTCCTTATTGATTGCTTTAACCTTTAATCTGCTATTAATACCTTCGTGAACCGCCCCTTCCGCCACCGCCACCGCCACCGCCGCCACCGCCGCGCTGGCCGTAAGAAGACCTGCCGCCCCCACCACCACCGCTCCTGCCGCCTGAGCTGCCACCCTCGCCGCGGGGCCTGGCGCCGTTGACCGTGATGGCCCGCTCCTTGAGCTTCTTGCCATTTAAACCGGTGATGGCCGCCTGGCCTTCCTGCAGCTTGGGCATTTCCACAAAGCCGAAGCCCTTGGACTGCCCGCTGTAATTGTCCTTGATAATGGCTACCGATGTGACCTCGCCGAAAGCTTCGAACTCAGTCCGGATGTCGCCCTCAGTCACCTCGTAAGCCAGGTTGCCCACGTATATATTCATAGTGCGCTTATTTTCCTCCTAAATTTTAACGGCGCAGGGACACGAAGTCTCGTTGCGCCCGCGTTGCCAGCCTCGACTACCTTTTCGGATTGATGGAGCTGTAGCAGTCGCTGCAGTAAACCGGTTTGTCCTGGCGCGGCTCAAAGGGTACCTCTGTCTGCTTGCCGCACTGGGCGCACTGCGCGGGGAACATCTTGCGCTGGTAGCCGCCGCCTGACCTGCCGCCGTCGCGGTTAGATTTCCTGGCCTGCCTGCAGTCCGGGCAGCGCTTGGGCTCATTTGTGAACCCCTTGGATGCGTAGAACTCCTGTTCTGTGGCGCTGAATGTGAAATCCTTGCTGCAATCAGCGCAGTTGACCGTTTTGTCCGTGAAACCCATGGGATGACCTCCTGATATAATTTTTTATGGCTTTTAGTTGCGGTCATCCAACGTGAGAAGATATCGGAGGGAGATAGAAGATCAATCTACCGAAGCTGGCACTAACCTAAACAATAACCACTGTATACACTTTACAATAAACCGCTGCATAATGCAATTCAAGGTCCAGTTTCCGTAATTCCAGGCAATACCCTACCCGGGTTATTTAGCCCTTGCGGGCGCTATCTGTTATACTTCATTTTCCCAAATTCAACATGGAGAATCTGAGCTTTTTCAGGCGTTACGTCGTACCCTGCCTGGCCGGTTTCCTGCAGGCGACTTTCCTGTGGGCCATCCTGACCTACATCACTATCTACTGGGTGGACATGGGCTACAGCCACCTGCAGGTAGGGATATTGATAGCTGTTTTTCCGCTGGTGTCGCTCGTCCTGATGATACCTTTCGGGGTTTTCGTAGATCGCATATCGCCCAAGAAGCTGATCATAGCCAGCCAGCTTATCTTCGCAGTTAGCATAGCAGGGTTGATGATGACACAGGAGTTCTGGCCGACCATGCTGCTGCTGGCGGTGGGCGGCGCAGGCAGCGCGCTCTTTAACAACGCCCTGCCCTCGCTTTTTTACAAGACCCTGGGCAGCAGCATACGCGGCCTCAAACTGGGCTTTTTTACGGCAGGCATACTGGTGGGGTACGGCCTGGGATCACTGCTGGGCGGATACATATACACAGGATTCGATATGAACGCCATTTTCCTGTTCTCCCTGGCCGGGACGGTACCCATGGTACTGTTGAGCCTGCTGCTGCCTGGTGTGCCAGGCACGCGTGTCAAGATCAGCGATTATAAGGCAGACCTTTCCAGCAAGGCTGTGCTCGTCTTCGTCATACTGGTATTCGCCTTTTCCCTGCACGCAGGCGCCGAACAATCCAGCTTCAGCCTGTTCCTCAACAAGGACATCAAGCTGGACACGGAATGGGTGGGTTGGCTGTTCTTCATCCACGCCAACGTGATGGCCATCCTGGCCGTCGTGAGCGGATACTACGGCGACCGTGTCAATGCCCGGGGAAAAGGCCTGGCCGGCCTCTACTACGCGGGCATAGCCGTGTCAGGCCTGACCAACATCATGCTGATGTTCACAACCAACTTCGGAAACGTCCTGGCCACACGCCTGACCCATGCCGTGGGCGACAGCCTGACGCTGGTGACGCGCAGTCTGATCGTGTCCAATCTTTTCATAACCACGCGCATGGGAGGCAACCTGGCCACTATCCAGACCACGATAACCCTGGGGACGCTCTGCGGGTCTATCATCAGCGGGGCAGTCCCTGGCTATGTATCGGGATTTGTCATCGCCGGCGGCGCGGCCGTCCTGGCTGTTGTCTACGCATTAATCGTCAAGCCTGAATTCTAAGCATGTTTTGAGCACATGTAAGCCGCGGCTACGACTTTAGGGTATAATTCTGCCCAATGATGGCTTCGCTGAGGAAAAGCATCAACGGCCTCAAAAAGGACAGGGAGCACGGGGCGGGTTGGCTGACGGGGCGGGCGCTGGAGATAATCCGTGAGGCAGCTTCACTGGACCAGGCAGCCAGCGCGGAGAAATTCCTGGCATCGTTGGGTAGTGTTATTTCTGCGCTTACAGAAGCGCGCCCATCCATGGTTTCCATCTCCAACTACGCTATCTATTTCCGGGACGAACTCGCATCAGCCGCCCTGACCTCAAGGTCACCCCAGCGCCTGAAGAAGGCCGCCTTCAGCATCGCGGACCGCCTGATCAAGTTGCATCAAAAATCCACTGTTGCAGCGTCACGAAACGCAGCCAGGCTCATCACCGGGCGCAGCATCGTTATGACCTGCAGCTACAGTTCGGCGGTATGCGGCGCCCTTGAACTGGCCAGGAGGGGAGGCAGGGATTTTAAAGTGCTGGCCATCGAGTCGCGCCATAAAAAGATATCCTACGGTGAATTGACGCTGCAGCGCCTGCAGCAGGCAGGGATAATCGGCAGCATAGTGCCTGATACGCAAATAGGATGGCAGGCCGCCCGCGCGGACCTCATGCTGTTCGGGGCCGACAGCATATCGCTGCATGGCTGGCTGATGAACGGGACACCATCTTTAGAGCTGGCGCAGATGGCGCAACGCCGGGGACGTCCCATCCACGCTGTGTGCGAGACGTCAAAGATCGATGCGAGGGGGTTAATGGCCGGGCTTGGTCAGGCTGAGCCGGGTTTCGACCAGGTGCCGCTCGACCTGTTTACAGGACTGGTCACCGAGAAGGGCGTGCTGCAGGCGGAAGACGTATATAAATTCACTGTCGAGGACCTTACCGGGAGCGCAGGTGAACGTCCTCGTTGACACGCACGCCCACCTTGACGAGATTGATGATTGCGATGCCGCCATAGATGGCGCGCGGCTGGCGGGCGTGGCGGGCATTATCGCCGTGGGTCAGGATTCAGGCTCGAACAATAAAACGCTGCAACTGGCTGCCCGCTACCCGGGATATGTGCACCCCGCGCTTGGCCTGCACCCGTGGGCCATCGGCAGCCTGGACGCAGAGCAGCTCGAAGATAATATCAACTTCATAGGGGACAACCTGCACAGGGCAGTAGCCCTGGGCGAAGTGGGGCTTGACTACGACAAGCGGGTGTTGAAAGGTGTCAGCAAGGAGCGGCAAATGCAAGTGCTGCAACGCCTGCTGGCACTGGCCGTCCGCCACGATAAGCCGGTCTCGCTTCACAGCCGTTACGCCTGGAAGGATGCACTGGACCAGGTTAAGGCTGCCGGGGTATCAAAGCTGGTCTTTCACTGGTACACCGGCTTCTCCAGCACCCTGGCGGATTTAATCGGGGCAGGATATTACATCTCGGCCACGCCGGCTGCCGAATACCACGACGAGCACCGCCGCGCCGTCCGGGAGGTACCCGTGGAAAGGCTGCTGCTGGAGACAGATTGCCCGGTTTATTACGGCAGGGGGCAACGCTACCGTTCGCAGCCCTCGGATGTCCTGCGCAGCCTTAAGGCGGTGGCACAGGTCAAGGGTATGGATGAAAACGAATTAGCCGGTATCACCACGGCCAACGCCGCAAGGCTTTTCGGACTTCCGGATCACATGTTCTTGCAGGGAACGCCCTAAAATGTCATTGCGAGGAGCGCAGCGACGAAGCAATCCATTTGCCGCGGACAGATTGCCGCGCCCTTGGGGCTCGCAATGACCGGCTCAGTATCGGGCGCAACTGAAGGTACGCCGCTACCTTTGTCCGCTTATTAATACTATAATGTGAAATCATGTGCTTCAGACTTATGCGCGAGGATATCAGCGCTGCCATGCAACGCGACCCGGCGGCCAGGAGCGCCTGGGAGGTATTTTTCCTCTACCCGGGACTGCACGCACTGTGGTGGCACCGGGTGGCCAATTTCTTTTACCGCCATAACTGCTATTTCCTGGCGCGCCTGATCTCTCAGGTCAACCGCTTCTTTACACAGATCGAGATACATCCCGGAGCTAAGATTGGCCGGCGTTTCTTTATCGACCACGGCGCAGGCGTGGTGATAGGCGAGACCTCCGAGATTGGCGACGATGTGCTGATGTACCAGGGGGTAGTGCTGGGGGGCACCACGCTACACAAAAAGAAGCGCCATCCCACCATCTGCAGCCAGGTTGTCATCGGCTCGCGCGCCATCATACTGGGCGCCATCACCATAGGCGAAGGGGCGCGTATCGGCTCGGGGTCAGTGGTGATCAAATCCGTACCGCCCGGCGCAACAGTGGTGGGCGTACCCGGCCGCATCGTCGAGGAACAGCGCGAGGCCAGGATAGACCTCGACCACAGCCGCCTTCCAGACCCTGTCGCCGAGGCCATCCGGCTGGTGCTGGCCGAGCAGGACAAACTTGAGGACCGGATTAAGAAGCTGGAGGAATCAGCCGGGCTGACCCCACCGGAAAACGAGCTCAAACCCCTGGAATCGAAGGTCAAACAGGAATTTGAAACCAGGTACGATATATAGCAAAACTGCGGCTACTTCAGGTAAAGATCGAAAAAATCCCCCATCTTAGTGGCTATCGCAAGGCGCGGCGGTGTCACAAGCCCACCCGACGGGACCAGGCCGTGGCCGGCATTCTTAACCCTGAGCAATTCTACAGGCACTCCGACCTCCTTGAGTGCCGCACAGAGCAGTTCAGATTGGCCGACCGGCACAAGCGGGTCCTTTTCCCCGTGGATAATCAGGAAGGGAGGGTCGTCAGCTGAAACATAGCTCACCGGACTGGCCTGCCTGATCACCGCTGCGCTGCGGTCGGCGGCGCCGAACACCTGCGTCAGCAGCACCTGGTCAACGCCTCCCGGTACCACCGATATATCCGACGGACCGTACATATCTATTACCGCCTGTACCCGCGCCGACTGGCCGGCATTGCCACCCGAACTGTTGAAATCCTGGTCGCCGCTCAGTCCCAGCAGGGAAACCAGGTGCCCGCCCGCACTGCCTCCCATGGCGCCGATGTGCCCGCTGTCTATTCCATACTCTGCGGCGTTGGCTCGCAGGTAACGCACCGCACACTTGACGTCCTCGATCTGTGCCGGGAATTTATATTGAGGCGCCAGTCGGTAATCGATGCAGGCCACCAGGTAACCCCTCTCCAGTAAAACCTTTACGTCATTCATGGACGGTCCCAATTCCTTGCTTCCCTTTGTCCAGGCGCCTCCGTGCACATATAAAACAGCCGGCACGGTGCCTTCTGCCTTTTTCGGGTAATAGACATCCATCTTGAGCGGGACACCGCCGGCGTTACCGTAAATAACGTCTTTCTCGACCGAACCGAGCTTAGCGGGGTCTACGCCGACAGCCGGGGACGCAGGAATATCAACCGTTGTCATGGTTAAGCTGCCGGCAGCGATGGCTACGATTTCGCGAGAGGTTACTACATTCAGGTTCCTGGCAGCGTAGGCAACCATCTCTTCGTAGGCTGCCCAGATGGCCTCCTGCTCTGCCTTCGGCCTTGCCGACGACCGGTCAACGGCGTTAAGGTCATACGGCGGACTCAGCGGGTTCTCCTTATCACCGTTCTTGAAATAATAATAGGTCCATGACTCGGCGCCCCTGCGGTAAAAATTGTTTTCATGTATGAGGCTGGTGATAAAAGGAGGCCTGCCGCCTTTCCAGCTACCAAGCTGCTGTTCGAGGGAATCAGCAGGGTTATATTTACCGGCCATGGGCGAAGACATGAAGTTCCACCAGAAATTCTCCTGGCTTCCACCCGCTGAACAGCGTGTAATACTGAAATCGCTTGGCCTGACCAGCATCCCCTGCACGTATTCAAAGGGACTTGCCAGTTTTGTCCCTGTCTCGTGATACATTACAACGGCCTTTGCGCCCAGTTCCGCATAGACTTTTAGGGCTGCTTCCTTAAGCCGCCGGTCGTTGTTGGGAGCGCCCACTGTGACAGGAGGGTAACCGAAAACACTGGCCACGTAGCTGTAACCCCCGGGCTTGCTCTTATCCAGCCCACCCGTAGCGGGGTCGAGCCGGTAAGTCTCATAATCCTTCAGTTCCCGGTATAGCTGCTGGTCGGTCAGCCCCTGCAAGCCAGAGTCGAACCCGTCATAAAGAGGGTGTGGGGGCCTGACATGGTAACTGACCGTCATACCGCTGCTTTTCAGCTTCTCTATTACATCCGGCCGCTTTGCAGCGTAGGACTCCAGCACCGGTGCGGTCAGGTAAAAATCACCCTTCACCCCGTATTTGTCGAAAAGGTTGACCGCACGGATGATAGTGTCCGCACTGTCATTTACATTTACCCAGTCATGCACGTTGACGGCGAAGGTCATATTACCTCGCGCGCCGGCTGTAGCTGTCACGGCAACTGGGACGGCAACAGGAGCGGGTTGAGTAGTGACCGTAGCCTGGCCCTTCTCCCATACTTGATAGGCATCTGCAATATCACCGTAGGTAGCCCAGCGGACTTTGCCCGCCGCTACAAGCGGGTCGATATATTCTGTCAACCATTTGTCCAGCGATGCGTAAGGGGCAACGCCGGAACCGGTAATCTCGCCCGGGTGCACTACAAAATGAAAGGTGTTGACCTGTCCCGGGACCGTTTTCGATAGAGACAAATTGATGCTGTCCTTGAGACTAGCAAACATGGCATCACCCTTTGCCTTAGCCGGGCCCAATAGCCCGCCCGTGCTGCTAAGTCCCCAGGGTAGGAAGATGACATCGCCGCCGGGGTCATTTACTGCGAATCCCGACATATCGTCTGGGTCAGGCCCGGCCACCGGCCGCCAGGGCTGCAATCCGAAAGTTGTGGAGTCGGCCGACTGGCTGGTGGGATCTTTCCAGTCGCTGTACACGCCTAAACCGGCTCCGGCTCCGGCATCCAGCACGCCGCTATAGAGGTTGCCGCCGCTCCAGGTGCGGACTTTTGATGCGCCCGCATTTTTGATAGCCGCTATTTCCTCCGACATTACAGCAGTCCATGTTTGTACAGTTTTGGATTCACAATTCTTTCCCAGGTGGGCATCCTCGTGAAAATGCAGTGCCACCTCGTGCCCCTTACTCTCAAGACTGGCCAGCAGCGGGCTATGGTCCTGCGCCGACACCGTGGTAAAGGGCGTCTGCACCTGCACGGTCAATTTGCCGCCATGCTTTTCCATAACTGATGCCAGGTCTGAAATATCCTTAACATGCCTCTGGAAAATGACGCGGTTGTTGTAGTCCAGGCCCATCCCTTTCTGCCCGGTGAATTTGGGGCCACCTCCCACCAACTGGCTGGGCACCGCGCCGAAGGGCTCCACGTGCACACCAAGGACGATCTGCAGCACGCCACTGTTATCGGCAGCGGCGGGCAGGGCAGGAGGTATACTGCAGGCAATGACCATGACCAGCATCAGTAATAAGGCTGCGATGCTTCTCTTTCCCAACATAATTTCACCCCTGAAATACTTTTTCACCATGATCAATCCCTGACCATCATGTAATCTTATAAACGCTTTTATTTAAAGATTGGTTTATTTTCACGTTCCGGCGCGGGCGATTACATGTGCACCATGTTTGCCCCACCCAGGCAAACAGGTTAAAATTAGTAAATTATTCAGATATGAAGGCAATTATTTTAGTAGGCGGCGAGGGCACCCGGCTGCGGCCGCTGACTTATTCGGTAGTCAAACCCATGGTACCTGTCGCCAACAGGCCTTTCATAGAGCACGTTATCCGCAAGCTGGCCCTGCACGGTGTCGACGAGATAGTGCTGGCCATGGGGTACAAGCCAGACTCTATTTACGCATATTTCAAGGACGGCCGTGAGCTGGGCGTCAAGCTGACCTACAGCCTGGAGGAGAAGCCGCTGGGCACAGCCGGCGCCATAAAGAATGCCGGCGGCCACGTGGATAATACTTTTTTCGTGCTCAACGGCGATTGCTTCTCGGACATCGACTATTCTGATATGCTCAAACAGCACAGGCAAAATAAAGCAATGGCCACCATCGCATTAACACATGTGGATGATCCCACCAGGTTCGGGGTTGTCGAAACAGATGCCGGCGGGCGGGTATTAAATTTCATAGAGAAGCCGGCAGCGGACAAGGTCACCAGCCACTGGATCAATGCCGGGGTATATATACTGGAGCCGGAAGTGCTGGATTACATACCTGACAACCAGTTTTACATGTTCGAAAAGGGTGTTTTCCCCCGCATGCTGGAAAAAAGCGAGCCATTTTACGCTTACCACAACCGGGCGTACTGGATCGATATGGGGACGCCTGAGCAATACCACCGTGTAAACTGCGATTTGCTGAACGGTAAATGCTCATCCCCGCTGCACACAGCCGGGGACGTAATCATCGAGGATGGTTGTGAAATCCACCCATCAGTCCGTTTAACAGGCCCTATCATGCTGGCGGGTGGCTGCACGGTGGATGCAGATGTCATTATCACAGGCCCCGCGGTGATAGGCCGTGGATGCCGCATATATAAGAGCGCTATGATAGAGAATTCCCTGCTATGGGACAATATTTCCGTAGGTGAGGGCGCGATCATTATTAACAGCATTATCGCCGGCGGTGCTAAGATTAAGGACAAGGCACGGCTGGAAGGCCAGACCATAAATCAGGACGCGCCCTCCGACCCCGCAGCTAATATGATTTAATTTGGAGGCGAAATGACTGAACTTATAAGAAATGTAGGCGAGAACGACTTTAAAGAAAGAGTGCTGGACTCCAAGCAGCCGGTGCTGGTGGATTTCTGGGCCGTGTGGTGCGGCCCCTGC
>Ga0247841_10007796_pt1 | contig 15721 bp, 19 predicted proteins | sample LaCruzMarch2015__2_FD_192410 | JGI IMG/M metagenome (GOLD analysis project Ga0247841, IMG submission 192410) | Freshwater microbial communities from meromictic Lake La Cruz, Castile-La Mancha, Spain - LaCruzMarch2015_18m | ecosystem: Environmental > Aquatic > Freshwater > Lake | place: Spain...
GGATCAGAAAAGGTCGACTTGACGAGCTTGTCATGCGGTTGGTGGATCGGACCATCTGCCATGAGGGAAAGGAAAGTGCGGAAAGCAAAAAGTGGAAAGCAGAAAATCGCTCAGGCAAAACACCGATAGAAGCCCAGGACTCTGGCAGGGCATCGTCTCGTAGATGACCATTTCTCAAGAAGCGAGCAACTTGGATTCAAAAAAGCCTCCCATTAAATTTCGCTCTCCCTCGAATTTGTCAAATTCTGTTAATTTTGTCTCAAAACTCCTTGTGAACATCCTGCTCGTCCCGCCGGAGTCGCGAAGCGCGTAGGCACTATACGAGTGGCTATTAAGTTTTAAAATTTGGCGAACCGCTTTCACTTGGAGCACCATTTCTCTGGGGGTCGGAGTCGTTGCGCGCCAACCGCTACAAGCGGCGCACCGCGCACTCTTGTCTAAAATATGATTTTGCTGTCCATGATTTTGTCAACTGCTACGGCAGTCATAGAAAACGGCTACAGGCGGCACTGTTTTCAGAGCGCGCGGTTTTAAAGTATGTGTGTGTGAGTAGCATGGCCTCCTGCGGGGGGGCGGGCTTGTCAGGTTTCCGCGGAGTCGGAATTTCCAAGTTTGCCCCGTTTCTTTCGGGGTTTGCGCTTCGATGGCGAGGGCTTTCGCGTGGGAGGAGCGGGTATTTCCGCTGAGGCGGGTTCGTTTTCCGTGTCTTGGCTGTTCAAATCCAGTTCCGCAAGGAAGACAGCATCCTCCGGCGTGTCACCGCCGAAGAGGACGCGCATGTAGGCTGGAAAATAGCGGTCCGCCGTGGAGAGGGCCGATCCGATGATGCGGCGGATAACCTCGTCCTCCAAGCGCCCCTCGCCGAGCAAGTGGCTGATATGGTAGCGGGCTTCTCCGTCACGCAAATCCACCTCGAATGCGCCCAGGACAAGGCCATAGTTCACGCGCGTGAAAAACTCCGTCACACTTGACCTCATTTTTTCATCTTTCGCCAGCACGGGATAATTGAGGTGAATCTGAAAAATTTCGTCATCATTCGACATTCGTAAATGGCAGGTGTAGAGCGCATGCTTGCGGCAGATGTTGAGCCGAATGCGTTTCTCTTCGGTGAAGGTCGCAAAGCTCAGCCCATTTTCCTCGCAGTGTTCGATGAGAGCTTGAAAAGGCGTTCCGAAGCTGGGTGAGTCGGATGTGTCGTTATTGGTCATAAGAGTGGTTGAGTAGGAGTTGGGATTTCAGTGAATGGCCTCTCCATCTACTTTCTCTATTGTCGCATGAGGTGCAACAGGTGGCTGGGGAGCCGACAGTCGGATTCGAACCGACGACCAGCGGTTTACAAAACCGCTGCTCTACCACTGAGCTATGTCGGCGTGAAGGCGGAAACATTTCACAGATTGAGTTCTCATGCAAGACCCGTTTGAAAGTGGAAACTGCGATCGCTGGTGTGTTCTGTCTTTACAGGCCAATGCGGGGGCGCTGATATTCCCCGCTCTCAATGACTCATAAAATCGGCATAGGATTGGCGGGATTTGGAACGGTCGGAGCCGGGGTTTATAAAAACCTCCTTCGCAATGCCGCTCTTTTGGAACAACGGATCGGTGTTCAGTTCGAGGTTCGCAAAATTACTGTGCGCGATCTCGCCAGGGTTCGCGATGTGCAGGCGCCTACGGATCTCTTCACCAGCTTCCCCGATGATCTTCTCGCCGATCCCTCGATTCACGTGGTCGTTGAACTCATGGGTGGCATCGATATCCCTCTTGCCTTTGTGAAAAAGGCCATCGCCGCTGGCAAGATCGTCATCACCGGCAACAAGGCGCTTCTGGCTGAGCATGGGCGTGAAATTTTTGAATTGGCTGCAGAAAAGCGCGTGCCCGTTTTCTACGAGGCGGCTGTGGCGGGGGGAATTCCCATCATTAAATCCGTGCGCGAGGCCTTCGTGGGAAACCGCTTTGAGGCGATCCACGGAATCCTCAACGGCACGAGCAACTATATCCTGAGCCGCATGACCGATGAGGGCTTGGATTTCGCTCCGGTGCTGGTGGAGGCTCAGAAGCTCGGCTATGCGGAGGCCGATCCCGCGCTGGATGTGAACGGCTGGGACGCCGCCCACAAGGCGATCATCCTCGCCTCGCTGGCTTACGGATTTTGGATTGATCCGAAGGACGTCCTTGTCGAAGGGATCGAAAAAGTCACCGCCGCCGACATCCAATTTGCCAACGAACTTGGCTACCGCATCAAGCTGCTTGCATCCATCAAGGCCGATGAAAAGGGATTCATCGAAGTGCGCGTTGTGCCGACCCTTATTCCAAAGACGCATGTGCTCGCGTCGGTGAATGGCGTTTTCAACGCGGTGGCCGTGAAAGGCGATGTCGTAGGGGAAGCTCTTTTCTACGGGCGTGGCGCGGGTCAGGATCCGACATCCAGTTCCGTGCTCAGCGACCTTGCAGAGGCGGCGGCATTCATGCAATCACCCCGCCGCTGTGTGGGCTTCACCTCCCACGATCTCTACGGGTGCTGCAAACCGGTGGACGACACCCTTTCAAAATACTACCTGCGCCTTGGCGTGGAGGACCGCCCGGGTGTGCTGGCGCAGATCGCCGGCACCTTGGCCAAGGCGGACATCGGCATCCTCTCGGTGATTCAGCCTGAGGGCTTGGTGGACGGCTCGGTGCCTCTCATCCTCACGCTCCATGATGCGCCTTACGGACCGATGAAAAAGACAGCCAACGAGATTGCATCCCTTCCTTGCGTCAAAGGAACACCTCTTCTTCTACACATGGAGACCTTCTCGTGAACGGACCTCTCAACGACAAGGGAGTCATCCACCGCTATCGCCAGTTTCTGCCAGTGAGCGATTCCACGCCGGTGATCTCTCTCAGCGAGGGCTCGACTCCGCTCATTCATTCGCCTCGGCTGAGCGAAAAGGCTGGAGCCGAAGTTTACCTGAAATTCGAGGGCCTGAATCCCACGGGATCCTTCAAAGACCGGGGCATGACCGTTGCCATTTCCAAAGCGGTGGAAGACGGCGCCAAGACTGTGATCTGCGCCTCCACAGGAAACACCAGTGCCGCTGCGGCAGCCTACGCCGCCCGTGCGGGCATTCAGTGCGCCGTCATTCTGCCCGCCGGTAAAATCGCCATTGGCAAGCTGGCGCAGGCTTTTGTTTACGGTGCGAAGGTTGTGGCGATCCGTGGAAATTTCGACGACGCACTGCGCATTGTCCGCGAGTTCGGCGGCATCGATGGCGTGGCCATAGTGAATTCGATCAATCCGCACCGCATCGAAGGTCAGAAGACTGCTTCGTTTGAAATCATCGAGGACCTCGGCGACGCGCCCGACATCCACATCCTTCCTGTCGGGAACGCCGGAAACATCACCGCCTACTGGAAAGGCTATCGCGAATTCCAAGCCGCTGGACGCTCGACCCGCCAGCCGAAAATGATCGGCTTCCAAGCCGCTGGATCGGCCCCGATTTTTCACAACCAGCCCGTCGAAAAGCCTGACACCATTGCCACTGCCATCCGCATCGGCAATCCCGCGAGCTGGCAGGGAGCGAATAATGCCGTGAGCGAGTCCGGCGGTTGTATCGACATCGTCACCGATGAGGAAATCCTCGCCGCGCAGGCCTGGTTGGCCGCGAATGAAGGTGTCTTTGTTGAACCCGCCAGCGCCGCCAGTGTGGCTGGCTTTTTTAAATGCCACTCCAACACGCGGTGCGGTGGATGTCCTTTTTCCTCCACCTTGCGCCCGGGTGCCAGAGTCGTCCTTACTGTCACTGGACATGGTCTCAAGGATACCGAGACTGCAGTGAAGTTCGGGGGATTCACTCCAGCCGAGGCGGATGCCAATCTGACCGCTGTGCGGGCTGCCCTTGATAAAAGCTGACTTTTTCCAATGGCTCTGGTTGTTCAAAAATACGGGGGCACTTCGGTTGGAACTCCCGAGCGCATTCTCAATGTGGCAAGGCGTGTTCTCGCGAGCCAACAGGCAGGAAACTCTGTGGTGGTCGTGGTTTCAGCCATGTCCGGCGTCACCGATGGGCTCATCAAACTCGCCAAGGAAGTCTCGTCATCACCCGCCGAGCGGGAAATGGATGTTCTCCTCGCCACCGGCGAGCAAACGACGATTGCACTCACCGCCATGGCCATCAACGCCCTCGGCGGCAAGGCGGTCTCTCTCACTGGCGCGCAGGCGGGCATCATCACCAGCGGCGTTCACACCAAGGCCAAGATTGCCAATATCGCTCCCCGCCAAGTCCGTAAATTCCTCAATGAGGGAAATGTCTGTATCGTTGCGGGATTTCAGGGGCAGACCCTCGAGGGGCAGATCACCACGCTCGGCCGCGGAGGTTCCGACCTTACCGCCATTGCCATTGCGGCGGCTCTCAAGGCCGACATGTGTGAAATCTACACCGATGTCGATGGCGTTTACACCTGCGACCCACGGGTCGTGCCCGATGCGCGCAAGATCGATGTGATCGCCTACGACGAGCTTCTCGAAATGGCCAGCAGCGGCTCCAAAGTCATGCAATCCCGCTCGGTCGAATTCGCCAAAAAATTCAAAGTGCCTTTCGAGGTGCGCAGCAGTTTCAACAACAACAGGGGAACCATCGTGAAAGAAGAATCCATCGGACTCGAAAACGTCGTCGTGCGCGGCATCAGCCTCGAACGCAAACAGGCCAAGGTCACAATCACCCAAGTGCCCGACAAACCCGGCACCGCCTCCCGTATTTTCACCGCCCTCTCCGAGGCGAATGTGATCATCGATGTCATCGTCCAAAATGTCTCGCTGAGCGGAACAACAGATATTTCATTCACTATGGGCGCGGATGAACTGGAAAAGCTTGGCCCTGTGATCGACCGCGTGGCCAAAGAAGTCGATGCAGGCCAGGTGATCAAAAAAAGCGGCATCGCAAAGCTCAGTGTCGTGGGTATCGGCATGCGCTCGCACTCGGGAGTCGCTGCCACGCTCTTTGAATGCTTGGGCAACGGCGGAGTGAACATCCAGATGATCTCCACATCGGAAATCAAAATCGCCGTCATTATCGACGAGGACCAGATCGAACACGCCGCCAAGCTCACACACGCTGCATTCGGGCTCGCCAATTAGCCTGGCCCCTCCGCTGCGCCGACCTCCATGGATGTCTTCGATAGTGTCGGGAATCTCAGTAGGCAGCTGGGGCTCCCTGTTCTTCTGATAGGTGGCCATGCGGTGAATTTTTACGGTTACAACAGAACAGCTCTCGATGTGGATTTCCTGATCGCGGGAGATAGCTTCCCCGCTTGGCGCTCCTGAGCTTGCCCAAGCCTCTTCACCTAGTCGCTCTGAAGCTGCATGCCATGAAGACTCCGGAGCGTTTGAGGCAAGGCAAGGACTTGCTCGACATTTTGAATCTCGTTTCCCTTTGCCAGATCGATACCGAGGGCCAAGAGTTCCAGGTTATCCTCGACCGCTATGCCAACGAAGAAATCAAAAACCTCGTCCTCCGCTCCATCCCCTGAGCAATGCGGCGGGGATTTTTTTGAACTTCCCGCGATCACCGCGGCCGATGAGGTGTTTTTGAAAAGCCATCCCGCACCGACTTTCGAGCAGCAGATCGCCCATGCACGCTGGTTGCTCGCTTGGCGCAGAAGCAGGGGACTCCCCGACGACCACCCGCCGCGCCAGTTGGAGCGGTTTGAGATGTAGGCGGAAGTCTGTTGCCAGAATCTCGTCGCCAAAGTGGGCCCATTCTGTTTGAAGACTTGAGCATTATGAGCGTTCAGCAGAATACGATAGCGATTGTCTACGACTACGACCAAACCCTCTCCCCGATCTATATGCAGGAGGAGGCGATCTTTCCGGTTTTTGGCATCGACCCCGCCCATTTCTGGAAGCGCTGCGGGGAGTTGGTTCAAGGTCAGGGCTACGATCATGAGCTGGCCTACATGAAAGTCCTTCTCGACTGCTTGGAGATCGATCGTCCCACGAATGCCCGCCTTCGCGAGCTTGGCGCTCGACTGACTTTCTATCCCGGGTTGCCAGAAATGTTTGAGGATTTGAAAAATACGCTCATCACCCCCGAGCATGCCGCCCATGGCATTCGCGTGGAGCATTATATTGTTTCATCGGGGATGAAGGAACTCATCGAAGGCAGTCGCCTCGCGCCTTATGTGCGCAAGATTTTTGGCTGTGAATTCGCTACGGATGAACACGACCGGATCACATTCCCAAAGCGGGCAATCAGCCATACCCAGAAGACCCAGTTCCTCTTCCGCATCAATAAGGGAATGCTGGAACTCGACCAGGATGTGAATGACCACATGGATCCCGCCCTGCGCCCGGTTCCTTTTCAGAATATGATCTACATCGGAGACGGTCCCACCGACGTGCCTTGCTTCACGGTCATGCGCCGCAATGGCGGACAGGCGATCGCCGTTTACAATCCTGAAGATCCCACGCGCACGAGCTTCAAAAAATGCTACCAACTCTGCACACACGCAGACCGAGTCAAAAATATCGCCCCTTCAGATTTCCGCGCTGGCAGTCACCTGCGCCTGCTCCTCGAGGAAATGGTGCTTGAAATCGGCAACCGCATCATTCAGCGCCGCCGCGATGATCTTGAAGCGGGCACCGTGAAGGCGCCCAAGCACTGATCGCTCAGAGCAACACCAGGAAAATCACCACGCAGATCACTGTGGGAATGAGAGCGGCGAGGAATAGCTTCAGCGCGTCGACGCCGTTAGACCCAAAGTAGGATTGCAAGATCGATTGGCCTGCGGGATTCGGCGCGTTGGCGATGACGGTGAGACCTCCACCAGCCACAGCCCCTGCGACCACGGCCAGCTTGGCTTGATCTGAGAAACCCGGCACAAGCGACGCGAGGTAGGTGATTGCCGCATTGTCGTTGAACGCCGTGAGAATGGTCGACCCGAGAAGGAGCTGTGTTGGGTTCAGGCTTGTGAGAACCGGTTCGATCCACCACTGCTGGCAGCCGCCGTGGATAACAAGGCCGGCAAGAAAAAAGCCGACCAGCACAGGGCCCCTTAAACTGATGGCATCTTGGTTGCGACCGGTCGCCGCGACAAAGGCAATGAAGAACATAAAAATCAAAACCACCACTGCGGCGTAGTGCGCCATGTAAACCACAAATCCGATGAAGAGGAGGTGGCAGACGATAATCGGTAGGGGAACTTGGCTTCCCGACTTTCCCTCACCGGCCAAAGGCATCTTAAGAGAGAGGAGTTCGCGGCGGAATATCGCGAATGCGAGAGTGTTTGAGATGAGAATGCTCATGGCGGCTTTCCAGCCGTAATGGTGAAGCATGAAGAGCGTGTCCCAGTTCCATTTGCCTGCGACCATCACCACGGGAGGCGCCGCAAAATGCGTGAGTGTTCCACCGATCGACACATGCACGAAAAGAAGTCCCAGCGTGGCATAGCGGAGGTTCATCGAGGGATTAAGCCTATAAAATTTCCCGGCCAGCAACAGGGCGCAGATGGTCATGGCGGCGGGTTCTGTGATGAACGAACCCAGCAAGGGACCGATAGTTAGAATGGCAAACCACCATGCGGCCGGGGTGGCTCCGCCGAAGTCGGCGAACTTTTTCAAGGATCCCTCGGCAAATTGGAGGATCGGGCGTGAGCTGGCTATGGCCATGATCACGACAACAAAAATCGGCTCGGTGAAGTTGACTCCGTTGATGTAGTGGGAGGCGACTCCGGGGCCTTTCATGATCAGGATCGCCGCACCGAGCGGAATGAGCCAGATGCCGAAGACGGCTTCCACTTCGCCAAGAAAGTGGAAAAACACCTCGAGAAACTTTTTTCGGTCCAGCTTGCGCTCGTCCAGCGCTCGGCCACTCTGGTCCTTGAGCATGCGATCATGCTCCCGTTCGAAGCGGTGGGATATCGCACGGAATTTGGCTGCGAGAAATGTGTGCAAAATAGCCGCAAGGAAAATGACAGTGGCCACGAGATTGAAGGGGTCTGCTTGAATCCGCCCCATGAGCTTCTGCGCGACTCCGGTCACATTTCCATCGGCATACTCTGCGAGGGGCGGGGGGAAATTTGCTGCTGCTGGTTCCGCTGCTTCCATGGGTTGCAGGCAGGCGCACAGAAGGGCGAGGAGGATCAAGCCGACTGAAAGAAGATGGCGGGCTGGGCGAGTGGGATTGGGCATGAGTCTAAGTGGATTAACACAAAACAAGTCGCCAGCAAACTGGAACGATCCGCGCAACAGGGGCTGGAAATTGATTTGCCTGCGGTGCTTGCCGCCATCGATAGTCGCCACCATGTTCACCGGACTTGTGGAGGAAATGGGGCTATGCGAATCGTTGAGAATCGAAAACGAGGGCGCTCGCTTGGCGATTCGAGCGCCTCTCGTAGCCGGCACTGTCCGCATCGGGGACAGCGTGGCCGTGAATGGCTGCTGCCTTACGGTCACAAGTGCCACGGATGGAGTCATGCATTTCGACCTGCTCATGGAAACGCTCCGGCTCACAAATCTGGAATCCCTCACTGTGGGTGCGGGGGTCAACCTCGAGCGCTCGCTGGCGGCGGATGGTCGGCTGGGAGGGCATTTTGTTCAGGGGCATATCGACACCACCACCAAGGTTCGCTCCGTCACACGGCAGGGCTCGGATCTTCGCTTGGATTTTGAAATGCCTCCGGAGTTTGCCTGCTTCTTCGCTTACAAGGGCTCTGTGGCTATCAATGGGGTGAGTCTTACTGTTGCAGAAGTAGGGAAGGATATGCTCACCGTTTGGATCATTCCGCACACGGCCAGCGCCACAAATCTCGGCACTCTGGCAGCGGGAAGCCTGGTGAATCTTGAATGCGACATGCTCGCAAAATACACAGCCCGGATCCTCGAGTGCCGCCGAGAGTGACCCGATTGGCGCCTACTCCAAGCCGCGATCGAACAGGTCCGACTCGTCAAAGCCGATATAGTGGCCGAGTTCGTGGAGAAAGGTGATGCGCACCTCTTCGAGATAGGCGGCCTCCTCCGCTTCACACATTTCCCAGAGGTTTCCGAGCCAGAGCACAATCCTGGGCACCTGAGGATTGTGGGAATCCGTGGCATCGGCCCCTTCGAACAGTCCGAGTTGGTCGCTGGATACGCCATCGGCTTCCTGCTCAGGCGAGGGGAATTCCTCCAAAACCACGGCCACATCCTTCAAGGCTCTGCGAAGTGCTGGGGGAAGCTCCGAGCGGGTTTCTTCGATTTCCAAGGAAGCCAACTCCAGCAATCGCAAAAAAGGGGGGTCGTCGTTTTTTTCAGAAGTCATTTTTTTTATGCCTGGTGGCTCATTAAATACAAGGCATTCTCACCTCGAAAATGGCACTAAAATTTAATTTTCACCTCAGGCGCTTTAGGCTTATCTGAACCTTTGATGGCATTAAAAGAAAAGGAAACAGGGGAGAGCCTGCGACTCTGCAAGGAAGGCGATTTTCAAGAGCTCTCTCGGGTCTTCACCGAGCTTTTGCCTGCCTTGAAGAGCCAGCTTCAAACTCTGGGAGCCTCGACGAGTGAGGCTGAATTTCTCGCGGCAGAGGTTCTCAGCGATTGTTTGGTCGGGACTCTCAAGCGCCCGCCGCTCATTCGTCAATTCCAAGGGCGCAGTTCCATGACCACCTGGATGGGGGCCGTCACCAGAAACAGATACTATGATTTTATGCGTGGTCAAAAAATGGATCGCTCTCTTGCAGTTGGCCTCCAAGACGCTTTGGAAGGCAATGATCAATGGATCGTCAACGATGTTCAGGATGAACATGTTTTTGAAGCCTTGAGGCAAGCGCTGACCAAGGCCTTTCAAGCTCTCTCGGCATCCGATGCTGTTCTTTTACAGCTCGTGCACGCTCACAAGGTCGATCAGCGTGTTCTCGCCCGATTTCTTGGCTGGTCCGACACCAAGATGAGTCGACACCTCTCAGCGCTGCGGACTGATGTGAAATTCCATGTCTACTCCACGCTTCGCCATACCGGCAACTCCGAGCTCCCGCGCTGGGGGGATTTGATGGAGGTTTTCGGGCGATTGACTGAACCACTTTAAAAATCGTGAACACGCATTTCTTGGGTTCCGATCCCGACGACTCCTCCTTCAGCCTGCTTTTGGATTTGTTTCTTGATGCCGACCGCATTGAGTGTTTTTCACAAGATTCCAATGCAGATCAAGTCAACGCCAGGATGGAGGAGATGTTGGCTGGTCGACTCAAGCCATCTGAAGTGCAAGAGCTTTTAGGCAATATCCGCTCCGATCCCTCCGCTATCGCACGCCTTGCCTTGCTTCTTCAAAAGGCCAAAGAGACCGCCGAGGAATAGTCACCTCATGACAGATTTATTTGTGGGACCACAGCAACCAAATATTCCCGTGGCCGCTTTACCTGCGGGTGTCCACCCGCCAGCGGGATCCGGTATTGTTTTTGAGGCTTGGATGGATTCCCAAGCCAGCGCGATATGCCGGGGCGAGTGGGATGGGTGGCCCTGCCAGGAGAGCTTTGATTTGCTCCGCGAGGCTGTGCGCTCCGCCGGCGGAGATGAGGGTGCGCTATGGTTGGTGGACGATATCAAACGCGAGCTTCGCCCTTGTTTCAGCACGGGATCCCGTCTTGAAATCTTCCTTAAGGAAATACGCCAACCGCTGAGCGAGGGGTTGATCAGCATGGTTTTTTTCACGGAAAATTCGATTTGCGAATCCGATGTCGGCGCGCGCAAGGAGTATTCCCCTCTTGTGGATCTGCGATTGGGAGCAAAGACCCGGGCTATGATCGCTATCCCTGTTTTTTTTGCCCAAAGGTGCCGCGGTGTCTTTTCGACCGTTCTTTTTGAGAGGGAGAATGAAGAAAAGATCAAAGATTCCTTCCGCCAAGTTGACTTTGACACGCTTTCCCGGGCAGCAGCCCTCTGGAGCGAATTAATGGATTCACAACTTGCGGGAATCGGGCTGAGATTCGGTGCGACGGGACACGGATCATGAATGAGGGGTTTCCGGCGATGGATGTCTCCAGCGCTGTTCGGACTGGAGATGGAAGAGGGGTGAGGGTCGCACTTCTTGACTCGGGCATCGAAAGGCTTCATCCCGAGTTCAAGGATGCTACTTTTGCCGATGATCTTTGCTTCACAATTGCTGAAAACGGCAAGGCCCCTGGCGATGCGGGCGGGGTAGATTTTTTTGGCCATGGAACTGCTGTAGCAGGCGTGCTCCTCGATATCGCGCCGGCCGCCACGATCGGCAGTTTCCGCGTCCTCGGCGGCGAAGCCTATGGTCGCGATGAAATCATCCGGCGAGCAGCAATGGAGGCGATAGCACGCGGATATCAAATCATCCACTGCAGTTTTGGTGCCAGTGGTTCCCCTTTTACAGTTATGTCATTCAAGTCATGGATCGATGCTGCTTATGTAGCTGGGGTGCATGTGGTGGCCGCCTGCAATAATGGGGCCCCCTCAATCCGCGTCTGGCCGGCTCATTTTTCCAGCGTTGTGGCGGTAGATTCCAGTCCAGATGCTCAAGAAAATGGAATCCAAAGACGCAGGGGCTCGATTGTGGAGTTCACAGCCCAGGGGAAGCGTCCGCGTCCACTTCCTTGGAGCAATCAATCCAACCGAATGATAAGCGGCACGAGCTTTTCTGCTCCAGTGGTTACAGGTCTTATAGCCAGAATTCTCTCTGTGCATCCCGGTATCCACCCGGATGAAATGAAGGTGGCTTTGCGTGCAATTGCTAAGTGCTCAGAGTCGTAAAGAACTTGGGCCGACACCCACTCTATTTGTTACTGAATCGAGGGTGGCACAGGGCCTGTTTTAGGAACAAGCCGGAGAACGACGGTGCGGTTGCGGGCAGCCGCATTTGGCACATCACTTGAGAATGGCTGTGTCATCCCGCCCGTGGAACTCACAAGGAGGCGCTCGGATGGAAAATTGCCGTTCTCACGCAGAACTTCTGTGGCCGCGACGGCACGGCGAAGCCCGAGTGTGAAATTATCACGGAATGGAGATTGTTGCCGCATGGCGGTGCCATCGGTCTGGCCTTCAATAATGAGCCAGAAGTCTGGAGCCTTTTCCGCAAACATAGCACCGACCCGAGCCAGTTGTTCGCGGCCTTTTTTATCGACCTTCAAACCGGAAGCGAAGATGCCATCCTCGAACTTGATGCGTATTTCGTTCTTATTACTTGTGATGACACAGCCGGGCATATCCATGAGGCTTGGAAGCAATCGGTTGATAGATTCCAGATTCTGATCCACGCTGGGCACGGCTGCAATCGGCGCGGGGCGGGCGGGAGCCTCAGGCGTTAATGCCACTGACTTTGAAATAGGGGTTTCTTCAAGAGCTACCGCGGGAGGAGCAGTTGGCGACGGGATCGCCTCAGTGACTGCGGGAGGCATAGGGGCAGCGATCGGTGCAATAGCGACCGGTGCGGGGGCGGGGCTTTCCTTGACAAGCTCATCGGCATCATTGTGTTTATAAACAACTTGAAACTCTGGAAGAACAGGCAATGAAGGCTGCGGCTTGGCTGGGGCTAAAGGTGATGGGGCCGGCTCGTTGGGATTCAGGAGTTCTTTGATGCCGAAACCCGCGCCTCCCAGGACGACAAGGATCACCACCCAGTAGGCCAACTTGCGGAAAGCATTGAGACCACCCGATGGACGATCGCCATTGCGGCGATGCTGTGTGGGTGGGATCGAGCCGGGCTTGTTGTAGGGGCGCGATATTTCTACGGCATCACTGTCCGAAGAAGTGTCCCGCACGCTCTCGCGGAAGGTCTGCGTTGCCGTTGCTGCAGGTTGCACACCTTTGCGGAGTTTTGGTTCCCTTGCGGCGGGAGCTGGTTTGGAGCTTTTTTTACCTTGGGATTTTTCCGAGATCTCCGCCATGAGGTCCAGCGCCGAGGTGGAGCGGGGAGCAGGCTTGCGGGCGGCTCTCGCGTTGGCTTTGGCCGCAACGGGTTCGTCAGTTTCCGACTGCTCGATCACTTCGCCGACTCCAGTAAATTCATCAATCTCGCGCACATCTCCTACAGCGTCAAAATCGTCGTCTCCAACCGATCCAACCAATTCCTCAACCACGGGCTTAATTTTTCTGGCCACCGTGGTTTCGGCCTTTTGAAGCTTTGCCGAGAAATCAACCGGCTCGCCGACGGATTCCTCCGGCAGGCTGGTGGCATCGCCATCGCGCTCGCGCATCCAATTCTCAAGAGCAAAGCGGTTGAAGCGCCATTGGCGACCGACCTTCACGCCGGGCAACTGTCCTTCACTACAGAGCTTTAGAAGAGTGGATTTGGGCATCTTGAGGAACACCGCCGCCTCGTCGCCATTCATTACTTCGTTTTGTGGAGCTGTTTGATCGTTTGCCATGCCAGATTTGTGGGGCGCAACCATGCAGTGAAAAACGAAAGGATGCAATCTCTGCTTTTGTGGGGTTTTCGTTGCCGGATGCAGTTTTTTTGGAGAAGGGTTAGGAAATGAAAAGCGTTCGAGTGCGTGTGCCGGCCACAACGGCCAATTTGGGGCCTGGGTTTGATGCCATGGGCATTGCCCTGTGTTTATACAATACAACCACCGTTGCGCGGGGGCGGGGCGAGGCTTTGGGAGACATGGCCAGCGAGGCTGCGAAATTGTTTTTTCACACTTCGGGCGTGAAAGAATTTGATTTTCACTGGAGCGTGGAGGGAGATGTCCCGAGATCACGAGGACTTGGCAGTAGCGTCACCGTGAGACTCGGCGTGCTCCATGGACTCAACGAGTTGGCCGGAAAACCGATCAGCCGCAAGGAGATTTTCAGGCTCTGTGCGGAGTTGGAAGGCCATCCCGACAATGCCGCTCCCGCTGCCTTCGGCGGCTTTTGTATAGCTCCTAAAACCGGACTCTTGCAGCGCTACCCGGTCCGTGAGGAACTTGCTTTTGTTCTCCTCATTCCCGAGGGGGAGTTGGAAACCTCCAAGGCCCGTGCCGTGCTCCCCTCGAAGATTCCATTTTCCGACGCTGCTCTCTCGGCAGGTTATGCTGCCGCTATTGCCGGAGCATTTGCCAGCGGCGACTACCGCAGGCTGGCGGGATGTTTTGAAGACCGTTTACACCAACCCTACCGCGCGAAGCTCCTGCCTTTTCTTGGTGATGTGATTGCCGCCGGAGTTGCCGCCGGGGCCCTCGGGGGGTGGCTCAGCGGAGCGGGATCTACTGTGGCCTGTGCGGCCTTGCGCCGTCCAGACCGTGTGGCCAATGCCATGATCGAGGCTTGCGGACTGGAATCGGCCTACGCCATCGTGGTGCGCGCCGACAATGGCGGAGTCAAGATCGCATGAGACGCTGGATCGAGGGGCTGGAGTCCTTCGCAATGGATGTCATCTTGGACCGTCGCTCCGGGCGGCGAGCTGGTGCCTTGCGGTGGGTTCTCTCGGGCTTATCGAAGGTCTACCTCGTCATCGTGCAGGCGCGCTTGGCACTTTACAGCGCCCGCATTCTTCGCAGCCACTCCCACGGCTGTCTGGTCATAAGCGTCGGCAACCTCACTGTGGGGGGAACGGGAAAGACTCCCGTTGTGGAAATGCTCGCCAAAGAGCTTCAAAAGGGCGGGCGCCGTGTTGCCATTCTGAGCCGGGGTTACAAAAGCGTTCCGAGGCCATTCTTTTTGCGCTTGGTCGACAAACTCACTCGCCGGAAATCGCTCTTCGTGCCTCGCGTAGTTTCCGACGGAGTCTCCCTTCTTCTGGATTCTCGGACTGCTGGCGACGAACCCTTCATGCTCGCCAACAATCTTCGTGGCGTCGTTGTGCTGGTGGACCGAGATCGTGTAAAAAGCGGGATTTACGCGATCAAGGAATATGGCTCCGATGTGCTCATACTCGATGATGGCTTCCAGTATGTAAAAATGCGGCACAGCCTCGAGGTGGTCCTCATTGACCGCCAATCTCCCTTTGGGAACGAACATATGCTGCCCCGTGGAACACTGCGCGAACCTCCGAGAAACCTCAGCCGAGCCACACATATTTTTCTCACCAAATGCGATGGCGGCAACAATTCGGAGATCATCTCGAGAATCCGCCTTCACAACCGCACCGCCGAAATCATCGAGTGCACTCACCACCCAAAGCATCTGAAAAATTTTTCCACCGGCGAGGTGAAGCCGCTGGAGTTTCTGCGCGGCCTGAAAATCGGATCCCTCAGTGGCATCGCAGTGCCCGAGAGTTTTGAATCCGCCCTTCGTGGCCTCGGTGCGGAACTCGACCTCACGCAAACCTACGCGGACCACCACCGCTACTCGGTGAAAGAAGTTGATCGCTTCATCCGCCGCTGCGCTCGGCGGAATCTCGATGCCGTGATCACCACAGAAAAGGATGCCGTGCGCATCCCCAGGATCATGAATCCGGAAATCCCGGTCTTTTACATGCGTGTGGAAATAGAAATTTTGGCCGGCCAGGAAAGTTGGGAGCGCTTTGTTTCGAGGCTCACGCAGCGGCGTGAACAGCTTATTCCCGAGCGCTGCTATTGATGCCTGAAATACCGTCGTGTGGCCGCGTGGCGGGCACGGAACATGCCAGCGAAAACCAACGGAAGAATCCACCTCGAAACCAAGGAACCCACGAGCCCACCCTTGAGCAGATACTCAACGCGATCCGTGAGCAGACCGCCTTGGGAATGCTTGTCGAAGCGATGGCTGTGCCTCCAGAAGGCAAAGGGAGAGCTGATCGCCGTATCCACCAGCATGTGCGGGGCATCTGCCTTCTCCCACTGGCCTGTCCAAC
>Ga0247841_10007797_pt1 | contig 15718 bp, 32 predicted proteins | sample LaCruzMarch2015__2_FD_192410 | JGI IMG/M metagenome (GOLD analysis project Ga0247841, IMG submission 192410) | Freshwater microbial communities from meromictic Lake La Cruz, Castile-La Mancha, Spain - LaCruzMarch2015_18m | ecosystem: Environmental > Aquatic > Freshwater > Lake | place: Spain...
GAGCAAAAATAAGACCAACTTCGGTTGGCGCAAGCAATGAAACGCTTAAAGAGAAGGAATTAATTTCCTGAAACTACTACATCTTTAGTGTAGTAGTAGTTCATTATAGAACTCGGGCGGCGTGGCCCAGTCATCGATATTATCTAGATTTCTATTCTTCATCTTATTTTTCTTCTCATTTTTGTTGGTCGTATTCTTATTGTTTCGCCAGGCTTTACAAGTAAAGGGCCACCATACAAAAGATATCGTGAATCAAAATCTCTGGCGAAATTTCTTAATCCATCGGTTGCGTCTGGCTCGGAATTAAAATTTCCATAAGCCCACCATAAACGGCCCGACTTTGGTTTTTTGAATGATGCGATATATGTACTCATTGAATTACAAATTTATTATCTGGATTTAATTTAGTTCTAACTTTTTTATAATGAAGTCCAGTAATGACATTAGGTTTATCTTTATACCTCATATCATAGTTATCAGCATCGATAACAGGAACACCCCACAACTTATCGGGTAATACGCCATCGAAGACAACGGCAACGCGCACATTGTGCCTTATCATTCCTTTACATAAATCCTCGTTGTAACCATTAAAGGAATATGTTAAATCATAATTGGGGTATTTCTTAATTAGTTCAATTCTATCAGCGCACTTGGTATAATCATAAAACTGTACTACAGGAAACAATTGTAATAGATTTCTTTTTTCTCCATTCTCCATAATATAAAAATCTTCAGGCGATATATCAGAAGTATTATTAAGTCTTACGCTGAAGCGACGGCCTTCGATTTCTGCTTTCTTTTTGGCTGCGGTTATTTCCTGAATAATCCAACGTACTGTAAAATCTCTTTCTTCGAAGAACAGCTTAGTTTTTTTAATGCGGCTGCCGTTTATTTTATTATCGTGGATATCCATTCGATTATGGCCTGACATATTTAAACAGGCGGCGGTACATTCGGGTGTGCGGCCAGGACAAGCCTCATATCCACTACATTTAGCCGGCGCGAAGTATATGGTATATACGAGCTCATTATACTTATACGCCTTCATATGTTTGGATCCGTTGTTAACTTGACCTATATATGACAGTCCTGTTAACCTCTTGGCTTGGGCAAGGGAAATAAATTTCATTGGATATGATTTAGAATACAAAGGTAAACAAAAATATAACACAAATTACATTATAATCGAAAATTATTCGTGGGAACTTAATCCGTGGCCGCCAGCGGGGTCGAGTTCGTCAGGAAACATATCTTCGGGTTCATCTTCCTCGGCGACCTCATTGATGAACATTGTGGCGAAGGCTACATATTCCCCGTCAGCGTTTTTAACACCATAGGTATCATATGACCCATCACCGTACCCTGAACTGGATACAACTCCCAGTGGTATTACACCGAATCGTTTATCACCCAATGTTCTGTCGCAGCAGATTGAATACCACGGTTCCTCCTCACGGATAATATCGGCGTCTTCAGATATTCTTTTAACACCTGCAATGGTTTCATCGTTACGATACCCATCATAATCAAAGTGCCCAAACTGCCCCGAATCTACACCACCATCAAATGGAAGTTTTTCGCCAGTTGCAAATACCTCGTCAGCAGTGGTATGATAGTCCTTATGGTGGGATAGTAATGCGGTAACGCGCCGGCCCCAGTCACCAGCATCCAAATAGTCAACATCGCCAATCCATTCACCATTCTTTACTTTGTCAACTACACCCTGACACCAGGTGCCGAGTTCGTAGCAAGGGTCGGAAAGAACTGCCTTCCCTGATTTGATTTCGAATTTGTTTTCCATAGGTATACATTTAAATGGTTAAGGTTTCAGAATACAAATATAATAAAAATTTCATTATGCCCGACATCTAGGTGAAAATAAATGTGCAGCGCTGCAGATCTGCAAAAGTTGCGGACCTGCATCATGGGCTGCCAACTCTAAATGTTTTTCGGCAAGAATGAAAGTATAATGTATTGATAATCAAGTAGGATTATTTTGCTGAAAAACTTGTTAAAAAAGAGTGATCGGTCCGATCTAGCCAACACTCTCTTTTTAGATCATAAATCTAGTTTAGTGATCTATATAGATGGCATAAAAAAAAGCGCCAATGGCGCTTCTTTTATTTAAAAGGGTTTGTATTACTCCTCTTTGAAATCAGGTTTAACTTCAATAAAATAGTCGGTTGTTGGTATTTTTTCTTCCAGGGAAATTACGTCGCCGCACCATAGTCCGAACCAGTTAATTCCTTTCTCGCTGTGATAACTTCCGCCTCCACCGTTTGAGTCGGCTGTGATTAATGGTAAGGGGTGAACTCTCCAACCGTCTTTATCTTCGGGTACTTTTGTTTTATCAAAAAACATTTTTTTAGTATGGTTCACAATAAATTTGTATTTGGCCGACTCTTTATTGGTTAGTGATTCTGGGTGTACTTCTTTAAATGCCCATTTTGGTGCTGGGAGTTTTTCGCCGGCCTCGTTTGTATCATTTTCATCCATACACATATCATATGCGGTTGGAATTTGATTTTCCGGATAATTGGTTGCGTACTTAGAATGGTTTTTCTTATACCATAATTTGTATTTATTGCGGATGTCTTCTGGAATTAATTCTTTCATTTCAGAATAATCACCGCCCCATACCATACGGGTTTTATGCCAGGCTCCGCCAGGTATTAGTAAACGCTCCACCGCAAGGACAAGATGGTTTCTCATCCAGCTGTGCTCCATCAGTTTAAGGCCGCTATCGTATCTGTGCGAGTAGAGCCATTCTTTTTTGTCCAGGTTTGCTGGTTTGTAATACTGTCCCATTTGTTTAAGGTTTTAATGTTATACAAAGATAAGTAAAATTATAATACAAATTACATTATAATCAAATTTATTCTGGTTCTAAATAAGATGTTAGGGTATGTTAGGTTGGGGTCACATGTTTTTCCGCAATTGCCAAAAAACATTCCGAGCCCCTTCAGTCCGGAACTGAATCCAACCTGTGTTGGCAAAAAAAATCGGGGTTATGATTCCCCGATTTCTTTTGGTGTTTATCCTTGCGGTTGTAACTTCGTTTGCTACGATGGACTTTGCGTACCGCCTTCCATCCCGAACTGTTTTCAAGTTCAGCCTCACGGCTACCGATTCGGTTGCCTTTGATATAGTCTTGGATATCTCCTATTGTTGTTTTCATACTGCAAAGATAAATATATTATTTTTAAGAAAGTAAAAATTTAAAAATTTTTTTTCTTTCGTCTTGAAAAAGATGCTTTGAACCTCCCATAATCTTCAAATATTCATCATCTGGAATCTTAACCATTAATGTAATTGTGTAGTGGTCAGTTGCTTCCTCGCTTTGGTTATAATGGGGAATATATACAATATCCTTTTTAATGATGAATTTATCATTAAGGGAATCAAGGATTTTCTGACACTCTTTTTCTGTCGTTTCGATATTTTCATAAATTTGAAAAAATGAATCATCCAATAAAACAGGGGTGGATATGAAAGTACCATTTGCGTAGGCTGTCATTCCATCCTGGCCACCACCGATGTAATATAGTTTATCGAAGTCCTTAAACGCCTCCAAAGATTTCTTGGTAGGTTTATGTTTTGGGAGTAAATCATAATGTTTCGCCCAGTGAGTGTTTTTCAATTTTTCTAATGTACCATCATCAACCATTATCAGATTTGAAAATAACTTATTGAAAAAACGGAAAATTGAAACTTTACCGTTCTTTAATGTGTATTCACAATGAAAACCATTTTCATAGTCTATAACCGATGTGATGAGCGTAACGCTCGATTTCAGTTTTGTTTTCATCTGTACAGTATTACAAAATTACCAAATTCTTTCTCGAATACTTCTACAAGATGCTCGTAATCACCTTTCATCATTTCATCAATGATTGGGTCGTGTTTCTTATAGAGTTTTTTACATAGCGCTCGGGCGTAAGATATCAATACAAATGCATTTCCATCTGGGCCTGTTAAATCGATTTTGATTGGGAATTCATTTAACTCCTTTATACTTCGGATTGCCATTTTTATTCCTCCTCTATATAAGGTGTTTGAACCCCTGCCGATGGATTATCGGCGTAATACCCTTGGCCCATTCACGGTATTTCTTATCTGTATTACTTAATCTTCCCCAAGCCGAGTATAAACAACTGTTACCAGAGTCGTCAAATAATCTACCTATTGAAGCGAAGCTCCAGGGTTTAATTTCACAATCAAAAAATTCATTACCCAACTTGGTTAATTCCTTTTTTGCCGTGTCAACAGTATTTTTATCCTGTTGGATAAACCCCTTGCCGTTGATAATTTTACAATAGGGATCTTTAGGTAATGGTATAAGACCCGACATTATAATATTCACTTTACCAATTAGAGCTTCATACTCGAGGCATTTCTTAGGGGGTGTCGAATATTGTGCCATCAAGGGCTTTATATTTTTCTATTTTTTCCATATCTCAAGCGGCTTTAAGATGCTTCTTATCCCTGCGTTCAAGGTATGGAAAACACTTGGTACAACCAGGATTTCCACAGTAACCATTCGGGTGGTCTACTGTTAGGGCTCTGCGGGCTTTCTTCCCCTGCTGAATTGAACGGTATGACTTGCTGTTCCTACCTGCTGCCATCAGCGCGGCATACTTAGCTTTGTTTGCTCCTTTTCTTGCTCTTTTCGCCTGTAAGTTCTTTTCCTTATTGGCGGCTTTGATTTTCTTGCTCATTGGTTTACTCTTTAGAATGGATTAATAATCTTTTAATTGCATTTTGTAATCCTGGGTTATCTGCGGCAGTGTGGAGAACGAAGTCCCAGTACCTTCCATTTCCCACATAAGGATTCATCAGTTCAACGATTGTGTCCTTATAGGTAGGATTTTCCTTTAGGAGATTAAACAACGCCTCAACGTCTTTAAACACTTCAACAACCGCAAAGGAATGATTATATTTTTTTTCATTTTCGGTGAAATTCCTGCTGGGTTTATTTGATAACTTTTCATATTCGATTGAGCGTTTACCAGCATATCCGAGCGGGTTAGTTGTACATACCACAAACTTATCATCAGTTGTTAATGAGTACATATACATAATCTCATCGGTTGTTTTAATGAAAACCTTTTTACCAACTTTGAAACCAGACTTTTTCATATCTTTAAGATTAGGATACAAAGATAAGTAAATTTTCAATCACTTTAACACCAGTAAAGAAATTTATATTGATTCTAAATAAAGATATGGATTAGACGATTCCGGAAGTCCCCTCTTTCGAAATGTTTTTCAGCAACTGCCGAAAAACTTGTGAGCTCGGGATCGCGCGGACCTTGGTGATGATGAGCATAAAAAAACCCCAACATTTCTGCCGAGGTTTTTACTGGGTGTTAAGCAATTACTTGCTTGCTCCCTGTGGGATTTTTAATGAAAGGCCCAGGTCATTTGCATTCTTCATATTCATCAGATTCATAAAGTCAGTTGTGGCATTGGTACTTCCGCCATTTCCACCACCACTAACCCATTGAGGAACGACATTACCCTGATATGCTCCGAAGGCACCAGCCCACGCTTGCTGCGACTTAACCCACGCTTCAAGTTTCATTTCAAGGGCACCATCAGCGGACATAATCAACCTACGCTTTTCAGCTTCCCCTTGTCCATCAAGGATATTAGCCAATTTGTTTTGTTCGGCGGTAAGTTTCTCAAGTCTGGCAACTTCCAACATTTGTTGGGCTTCGGTTACTGCCTTGGCCTTAATAACTTCCTGTTTCCACTTGGCTTCAGCGGCATCTGCTTCCCCGTTCTTGGCTACGGTAATGGCTCTCTGTTCAGCTTTCTTGGCGTCTGCGATTGAGGTTTGAACGTCCATTGCTAAGCTTTGTTGGGATTTAATCTGCGCTTCTACTGCCGAGTCATAAGGTAGGGCATTTATAGAGAAGTTAAAAGTACGGATTTTAAACTCACCCATTGCTGACTCTTCCTGTCGTTCAGGCATTCCACCTTTCCCTTGTACTACGCTCACCACGGTTACGGTTTTAGCTGAACCTGTCATTGGGTCGGTTGTATTTACTTCCTTTGAAACAGTTTTATAAACCCCGTTGGCGATTTGATCTTCAACATAACTGATAAGGTAATTCCTTTTCTCGGCGTATGACTCTTTCGAGGACATTAACGGGCCTGTCATATAGATAGATTTATCGACAACTGTTTTAACAAGGCTAGTTTCCAGACCTTCCTGTGTGGAAAATTTTTGTACGATTTTGCTCATATCGGCAGGCGCGAGCGGAAGTTCATATTGTACTGAACCAACCATTGTTCCGTGTCCCCCGTCATTAAAACGGACTGAGTTTTCAAATTCATACTTTGACCTTTTCTTAAACACGGTCACTTTCCCGAAGTTTTGATTAAACATACCTGGGCTTGTGTAGAAATGAAGATCCCCATCAATGGGATCTTGAACACACACGATTTCGTCAGCGTTGACATTTATCACCATATTGTTGATAACAACAAAGGCGATGATGAAGGCGAATAACACCAATACTCCATAAATGATTCCTTTTTTCATTGTTTTTGAATTTTGAGTTAATAATTGATTGAATTGATTTTTGATTTGTTCTGCTTTGGTCGGTTGACCATAATATTGATACTGTGCCATTGTAATACGGTTTAGTAAGATGAATTAAACAAGGGCTACTAATTCATTCCAGATTTCCCTTTCTTTTTTACCAACGGGGCCGAAGATTTTGTTTTCGGTATTATCCGTTTTCTTCATAGAGTGAGTGGTGTACTTTGTTACTCCGCTGAAGAGCCCCCACAAGGAATCTTCCTTACTGTCAAGTTCACCTTTAAGGTCAATGTAAAACCTGTCTAGTTTGTTTTTCTTATTGGTGGAGATTTCGTCACCATCCAATTTTTCTTCTTTGGTAAGGTCAAAAAGTTTACGTATTACCATTTCTTTAACCTCATTTGACATACGAACATCAGCCATACGCTCAATCTTTCTGAAATTGTCCTGCTCCTCGTGAACAAGTTTGTCGATATTGGCGAGGATTTCATCAATCTTTGCCCGCATTGTAATGGAGTGTTTCATCTTGGTTGTCATTGAACGGTAGACAAGCCAGAAGGTGTTCATACACGATACTGTTTTGTTAGAGTTCCCGAAGGACAAGGCGGTACTGCCGTCAAATGAGTTAAACCCAGATATATATCCCTCGATTTTGTCATTTTTAAGACGCAGGTCATCAGATTTCAACTGGAACCATACCTTCTCCCCATCGCCGAATGAACCCCCTGAATGAAGGGCTAAACCTGTCTGCTTGGAAATTTGGAATAAGAGTTCCAGAAGTTCGTGGTTCTGGTACGGGGTGTACCCGATTTTGTGGTCGCCGAGCGGTACATTGTTGTCATCACGAATGATAGCAATCTTCTTAGGTAATAGGATACCCGAAGTAGTTTGCAGCGGCTCAGTCCTTACCGTCCAGTTTAACTTGGATTTGGTTAGGATTTCTTCGATTTGTTTTTGATTCGCTTCCATTGGAATATATGAATTTAGAATTAACGATACAAAGATATGTAAATTTATAATACAAAATGCAAATTAAGAAAATTATTTTTTAATTTAGAATAATTCTTTGCAACTTGAAGTGTATGATGACCGGTGGGTCATGGTGTCTTGGAGATGTTTTTCAGCAATTGCCGAAAAACTTCATATCCGGGGATCCACCGGAGCTGCATCCGGGGCATAAAAAAAAGCGCCAATTGGCGCTCTCTTTATATATGGTATAAAATTATAAGAATAGGTGTACAATATACCCGAACAGTAATATTATAAGAGGTTTAACACCTATGGTGATATTATATCTCCATTCTTCATCAGCGTTATCGAATTTCCAAATGGGTAAATGAATGAGTAAGACAAACATAGATGCGATGCCAATGCTAAGAGGAATAGATAATGGGGGTAATAAAAAAAAAGGTACTATAAACCATAACCATAATTGGTGTAGGACAGTACCTTTAATAATCAATAAGAATAGAGTGTATATTATTTGAAATAAAATTTTCATTTCGGGGGTTTTTCTTTAGGTTTAATTGTTATGGATTTGATTTTCTTTTCGGGTATCATATCGAAATCCCAGTCCACTCTCTCATCATCGGCGCTAGATGTAACGTGCCCGAATGTCATACCACATTCATCATCAACAATTTGCTTAGCCTCATCTTTGTCAATTGCGTTTACATAAAACTCTCCGCTGAATATAAATTCAGCTTTTATTCTATATGTTTTCATAATACATATATAAATATCAAATAAGATTAATTTGTTTGGAGGTATTCAAATTTTTCTTTCATCCATTCTTTGAATGTGATGTAAGTTCCATCGCCGTAGGCTTTGGCTTGGTGTTTATAATCGCCATACTCATCGTTGAGTAATACGCTTGTGCGGTTTGCATCGTACCAGTCTTTGAAGTTCTTCTGTTTAGTAGACATTGATTTAGAATTTAAGTTTATAATATTTCATTACACTTTCAAATGCTTTTTTACAGGGGGCTTCGCAGAATATATCATCTTCAGTTTGTTTTATTTTTATTTTTCCACATAAAGGGCAACCTCTTTTTTCTCCAACTTCTGCATAAACTGCTAGGTCATACTCATATTTTCCCCATTGGTATCCGTTATTGAATTGTGTCGGTGGCGTCGGTTTTTCTTTTGGCGTCATATTCTTTAAGTTGTTGTTTAATTGCTTTTATTGACCAGAATGTTCCAGTATCTTTCATAAATAGACTCTGAATTCTCTTAGCTTCTTTATTTAATTCTTTCGGTGTCATACTTTTTTATTATTAAATATTTGAATATTTTCTTGCCACACGTATCTCCCCGTTTGTTTTTTCATTGGTGTTCCGTCTTTTTTCAGTTCAATGCCAGAATAAACACATTGAGGCAATCCACGAAACGACATAGTAGCTTTGATTTTTTCTATTTTAAGGGATCCAAGCTGGTCAGTAACTATTGTACCAATAGGATACGGGTTATTAGAAATAGCATACTCGCTGGCAAGTAGTTTTATATTTATTTCCAATTCACGCTCCAACTGATTTTTTCTGGTATTAAACTCTTCGGGTGTCATACGATTTATTTTTATAAGTGATTACCAATACCATCCATCGCCTGCGGTGCTCAACTTCACTTTGGTCTCAATCCATTTAAGGATTTCATCGGCGTAATATGAAGTGGTAAGGTCTTGTAGGAATTCTAATATTGTTCTTTTGGCTTTATCATCGGTTGGTTTAACTGATAGCTGTGTGAACTCTTTTGCGTTGGTCTGGTCTGAACTGCGACGGGAGCCAGTTGAGAAGTCCCATTCTTTGCCGATAACGGTTACTTTTGATGCCGTTGCTTCAATGGTGATAATTCCGCCTTTTGCGTACTCACCGATTTTAAATGTTCAATACAAAGGTAAGTAAAATTATAATACCAAAAACATTTTAATTAAAATATTTTTCATCATAGTGGTTGAGGAAGTCTAATGGGGACGACACCGGTTTTCCGGATCAAATGTTTTTCCGCAATTGCCGAAAAACTTGCGGATCGAATTCTCCACCCGGGTGGGAAGAACATCCCGTTCAGCGCAAAAAAAGGCCGACATTTCTGCCGACCCTTTTCAAACACACACAACGCTTTTATTCTTTTTTAAATCTTATTCCTTCAATGGAAAGAATACCCATTAAGAAAAGTTCTCTTGTGTCCGTTGAATATACATTTGCCCATTCATAAACACCATTTCCTTTGTACCCTGCACTTCTATCAAAGTTCTTACGATACTTATCTTCGAGTTCTTTTGTAACCTTTGACTCAAGGTATTTAATTCTTTTTTCTGTTACTGCCATATTGTTCTCCTTTCTTATTCGATTTCAGACCACGTAAGACAGACGCTTGTTTGTGAATCTCTTTGATATCTACCATCTTCTATGAAAGATTCGATAGAGCTGTGATTATCTTCAAACTCTTCCTCGCACTCATTAGATACTTCCAACACTTTCTCCTTGAATTTTTTCTCAGCCTGGTCAACAATTTCCTGCGATAGCTGTTCCTCGAATACTCCAAAGGAGTCGATTTCGTGTACCGCTCCGTGTTTGATTAAGATTACATTTATGACTCTCATTGGATTTCTTTTTTAGTGATAATACGATTTAAACCATAACTAACGAACTTACCGTAGATAATGTTTCCGCTCTTTGTACGGAGATATCCAAACATTCCGACATCACCAAACTTCTTAATTGCTAACTTATGTGCTGTGTTTAGTGTCATTGAGTAGTTGTTGTCTTAATTGATAATGAACATCCTCGTAGTACGGGCCAACGGTATTACGGCCTCTTCTTTTATACGCCTCCAAGTAGGTTGGATATTGTCTTGCGGTCTTCTCAATTTCCTCGTGTGTCATATCTTTGTGAGTTTACCAATTAAAATACCCTGATACATTTGACATTGGTACACCTTCAACTTAACACCATTAACAACGAATGTAAGTTCCTGATTCTTTACGGTCAGTTGGGTTGAAGGAAACGATTGCACCGCCATTAAAGTCCCTTTATATTCATCCCTTGATATTACATCCTCCAGATATAAACTAATAGTACTAGAGTCTTTACATTTCACTTTAATAACATCATTTGTGCGGAACGCAATGATTGTTGAACCGTAAATCTCATCAAGTGTGTTGACGACCTGCTCGGTTGCTGATTTGATTTCAGGGTTAAACTTGTTATAGACGTATGTGTAACCAGAATACCCTACTATCGCAAGGATTGCGATAAGGATAAAGATTTTAGCTGCCAAGGGCATACCCGCCGCTTTGGAAGGGTTCTGATTCATTGTGGTGAGTGTTGGTTTCGTTTCCATTGTTGTGTGGTTTTAGATTATGAAACAAAGGTAAGTCAAATTTCAATACGCCCGACACCAGCTCCAAAATTTAGACGGACTCTAAATAGGGAATTTGGGATTGGATATCCCCGTAGGGGATATCCAATCCCAAAAAATGTTTTTCGGCAATTGCCGAAAAACTTGTTTCGTTCAGATCAGCAGAACCGCACTGAGTCTTTTTTCTTTACTCTAAATTTAAGTTGTAACCGCCTATCTTTAAGAACTTTACACCGCCAGGTGGATTAGTTCCTCTTACCAAATATGCTTTGGTATTTGCGCCTCCGGAATTATGCGCCATTGAAATGATTCCTGATTCTGTAATCTGTACGCCATCGTAGAACCTGCCTGAATACTTAATGATTTCTGGCGTCATCATAGTTTTGATGAATTTAACCCATTCTAGGAAAGCTCCTTCTTGCATCTCGGGATTTGCTGCAAAGCGTGCGAAAGTGATATTGCCGAGCCCTGCAATCTTTCTTGCTAGTGGGCCTAGTTGATACCTACCCCAATACTCAATCGTTCGCCCTGCGTCGTCTTTCATAGTGCTAAAGGCGTGATACGATGCTGAGTCTGGCCCGTTGCTCTCAATCATATGGATTTTATGTTTGTATAGTTTCCAGTCTTTCTTAGGGTCAGGTAGGAAGAATATTACCACATTGAATTGTTTGCTGAGTTTGGCTATCGACGACACATCTGAATCAGGGAGGTAGATAGTAAGTTTTTCCGCAACCTTAGGAACCGCTTTAGATATACTGATTATGTTGAAATAGTCAAGGGTGAATAATCCAGTACCGATAAGACCACAAAACAAAGTGAAATACACTGTTATTATCAAGAACAGCTTAACCACATAGAGTTTCTTAAATTTAAAGAAATACTTTATGTTCAGCGGTAGAATGAAATTCAATAGTCTCTTTTCTCTATCCCATACATAAAGAAACTCTTCATTCATTGATCTCAACTCTTCATCCTCTGTGAAGTTGCTCTTCTTATTGAGGAACCGATTTAGGAACTTTTTCATTTTCGTTTCTTTATAGATTGTGTTAAGAATTGCAAATATAAACATAAATGTAATACCGTCCAAATTTTATTATTGCCGAAAAACTTTCACATGGATAGATGTCTTCTGGGCCGTTTAGAATCTGTGTCATTTTTTTCTTGTGGGCGCAACAAATGCCCCGAGCCAAGTCGGAGCACTGCCGGCGTTGATTATCAGACGCCTTCGAGTATCACGCCTTCCGTGAAATTAGTTTCAAATGGGTCTGGAATAAAACAGTCACCATCTTCAGGTAAACATTGATCAATGTAAGAGGTGTCAATGCCGAAGATTCCGCCATTCTCGTGCTTGAACATTGATACTTCTACTTCACCTTTTGTGTCAGGGTCAATCACTGTGATTTCCGCAAACATTTTCGCTCTGTTCATAAGTTATTTTCATTAAGGCAGGGTGTGCGCCAACGGGTAATACTTTATTATCTTCTTTCTGTTGATATTCGACAATGCTCATTGCTTCACTTATACAATAATCAAGGCCGAAATAACCCCAGCAGGAGTCAAGTTCCTCTTCGTGTTCGTGTCCTTTATCGCAGGTAGTAATACGGTACACTTTATATCCGTACACATCACCTGAAAGGTATTGATTCCAAGTTTCACATAACCCCTCTGCGGCCTTGAGTGCGGCCTTGCGAGTCCAAGTACCTTTTTCTCTTTTGACTAACCAGTAACCAGTAGATGAAACGTCCCAGCGGGCGTCAGGAAAATTGTGGTTGGCTACGGAAAGGGCAACGCCGCTGTGAATATAGGCAAAACATTGGAACACAAAGTAACCTTTTACCTTCATATTATTTTCAAAGATTTCGCGCGGTTCGAACCCTTCACGTTCAACTTGAAATTGTCTGTGTTCAAAAACTACGAACCGTGACTCATCGCCCCAAGCATCAGGCGATTCAGCGGAGTCGTCAGGGAATATCTTAATAAGATACTTACCTATTTTCTTTTCTTCAACTGTTTCCATTGTTTTGTGTGTTTGTGGATAAAAGATGAGGGTTTTGTATTAATATCTGTGCGTGAATAGTTAATATTGCAACAATTTGCGCTTGATGCGGTATTTTATGTAAAAGATATAAGGACATTATGAATGCCATTTCATTGTAGTTATATAGTTCTATTTTTTTCATAAGACAAAGATAAGTAAAAAATTAATCCCTTCGACATTTCAATGAAACTTATTTTGATTCTAAATAAGGAAACTAACCAAGAACCCATCCACCCTGAAGAAGACGCGCCAGCAAGTTTTTCGGCAGTTGCTGAAAAACATTCTGATTGTGGGACGGATTGCACGTCCCCACGATTCTTCGGAGCATAAAAAAACCCCGCTCGTCAGCGGGGCCGTTAAAATCGTATCGGTTACTTGCCGAGGGAGGTAGATAGTAAGTTTTTCCGCAACCTTAGGAACCGCTTTAGATATACTGATTCGGGCCAACAGCATTACCCGTTGTTTGTCTCACACCCACCTCACCGTATACGATTTCAAAGAACAAAGGGGTCAGGGATTTGATATCTGGCTATCGCAGTATCGAACTTGCCTAAGCCCCTCCCCAATATTTTAAAAGTAACGGCCTATAATACTAATCATAAGAATATTCAGAACACCCTCACATTAGACAAGCTTCGCCGTACGCCACTCATGTGGAAGCTTATTTCAAGGACTACAAAGATACAACAAAATATTCAAATGTCAAGCAAAATGTGAAATTTATTTATGACACATAACAATAATAGTCAATGCGACAACTATAATGAATCCCACAAGGGAGCCAAGAAGGATTCGTTGAAATGTTTCTTTTGTCATTGTAATATAGATTTAATAATTAGGAAACAAAGATTGCCACACATATTGCAGTGAGAATACCAATACCAACCACAATACACATATTTCTGAAGTTTTTATTTTCGTCCATTGTAGTACAGATTAAAAATTTATTATGCGAAGCCGATTGCAAAGGCAATACCGATTGAACTAATCCATACAATTACGTGTATAAACTGTGCGGCTGACCTGTTTGCGTCACTACCATACCAACTAGACGAATCGAATGGCTCATATTCCTTTGTCGGCCACAAGAATAACCCAGATTTCTTTGTAAGACGGCTGGTCTTCATTGTTCGAAAATAAGACTTAGTGACAAAGATAGTTATGACAATCATTATTAAAAATCCGATTATCATTCGCACCATATCAACACCCGCCACTTTCCATATAATAAGGAACATAACGGTCTTACCCAGATTTGAATTGGATAGGTCTATTGCAACATCTTTGACTGCTCCAAGCCCTTCACGAGCGGCAGTTCCGATTTCTTTACCCATTCCTGCCCATTTACCGTAGGTTTCAATCTTAGTAGTGATTTCATCCGTTTTCATTTTGTTTGCAATAGCGGCCTTCACGGCAGCAGGCATCCCAGCAGTATCAATAGATACCACATTTGTTTGGCCAGCAGCAGGTACACACGAGAAAACCAGTAACATTGTACCGATTAACATTAAAATTACAAAAATCTTTTTCATATTTGTTTTGTATTAAAGGTTAGATAATATTTTGTTTAACGGGTCATAAATTCCTTAATGAGGGAACTCTCAACGCAATCAAGGGCTTTGCGCATAACATTGATACTTTGAACGCTGGTGAATTCAAGGAGTACCCTGATTCCATCAATAGAGGGTATACCAGGAATATGGTCACCGTTTTTAATGTCTTTGTTCTTTTCAATCGGCGCCAGTTTAATGGCAAGTGTACCTTTTTCAGTTGATTCAGTAGTTACACCTACCGTAGCCGTGCCAAATTTAACCGTAATAACGGGATTGTTGGTCCACGGATGTCCCTAAACGCTATAAGTTTTTCAGCAACACAAACCGACTATATATCTCTCTATCTCTTTCGATATAAAATACATCATGTTGGCAACATGTGATCTGCAGTCTGCAACCCCTGAAGTTTTTCCGCAATATATAATAATCTAATCAGTTGATTATCAGTAGATAGTTATTGCTGAAAAAGTTCTTAATGCCGATAGAGCTGCACTAGCGGATCTGCGCATCGTGGCTATTTGGCAAGTTTCATGTATGAATATTGCTGAAAAACTTCTTACGATTCTGAAGTCGGATCTCTATCCACACGCCATCTGTTCTTGGGCATAAAAAAAGGGCGTCTTGTATGACCACCCCCTTTCGACAAGTCGGAAACACACACTAACCAACTCGTCTATGCTTTGATACGAACTTTCGTTCATTATACCTTTTGGCTCTATACCTTTCGATATTCCCACCGATTCCGATTCCTACCATACACCCGAGTAACCAGGCTATGACTACTGCCATTGTTGTTGCCATTGTCTTACGAAATTAAATTGGTTACTAATGTTGTTATCCACTTACCAAGTAATACCAACCCACATATCGTGGCGAAGATATAAATCGCTCCGCCTGTTACCCACACAAACTTCTGAAGCTTGATGAATAATTTTTCTTTTTTATAGTCTATCATAACTTTAACTTACTAATTTAGTTACACCAACGAGAACTGAATAGATAATAGCAATGATGCCCAGAACTGTATGACCAAAGAAAATAAGGACACAACCGAGGGTGAAAATAGGACAAAGAAAAATTCCTATTAATGTGAATGAACTACTACGACACTAAAGATGTCGTAGTTTCGGGAACATAATGTTCCTTCTCTTTAAGCGTTTCATTGCTTGCGCCAACCAAAGTTGGTCTTATTTTTGCTCCACGCTCGTAATCAGTCGTT
>Ga0247841_10007798_pt1 | contig 15717 bp, 12 predicted proteins | sample LaCruzMarch2015__2_FD_192410 | JGI IMG/M metagenome (GOLD analysis project Ga0247841, IMG submission 192410) | Freshwater microbial communities from meromictic Lake La Cruz, Castile-La Mancha, Spain - LaCruzMarch2015_18m | ecosystem: Environmental > Aquatic > Freshwater > Lake | place: Spain...
AGAACGAAGCCGAATGTCGGGAGCGTCGGGAAGATGGAAAAAAAGCCTACCAGGCCCCAAAACTGACCGCCCTCGGAACCGTTAAAAAGCTGACCCGGGAGAATGACCTCGGCGCCGGCCAATCCGACCCAACGACAGTTATATGATGACATCGGTGTATTCGAACCGCCACGGGAGTCACCTGATAGATACGGTATAAGACAACACCTGCTTATATGAGGTATTCCGGCTTCATTTTCGGATTGCGTGTGCACTCCGATTTTCTCTTGACCGACGGAATGACGCTGGATGTCGCCCGGCATTGTGACATCATTATTCGCGCATCGCCCAATATGCGGTTGCACATGCCGCCAGGCGGCGGCGGAAATTGCCAAGTTATCTCTCCTCAGGAATATCATTTATCCTGGCCGAATATCGGGAGATTTTTGGTTCGTAACGGACGTGAAATCCTCGTGGATGCCGATCCCGGTATTGACGAAACCCGCCTGTGCCATTATCTGACCGGAACCGTGCTGGCCGCCTTGCTGCACCAACGAGGCCGGTTGGTCTTTCATGCAAGTGCCGTGATTATCAAAGACGGGGCCGTGGGATTTCTGGGAGACTCCGGTCAGGGCAAATCAACCCTGGCGCTGGCCATGCATCAGTACGGCTATCCCCTGATCGCTGATGATATTCTTCCGATCAACCTGCGCAATGGCACACCGATGATTGCGCCCGGCATTGCGCGTTTCAAAGTAACAACCCAAACCGCGCAGGCCCTGGGAATCGCTGCTGACGCCTTACGCTGTATTCCCGATGAAAACAAGCGTGAGCTCAGGACATCGGCACCTCCGGAAGCGAATCCGGTGCCGCTGAAACGCCTGTATGCGCTGGAGACAGGCATATCCGCCGCCATTCATCCACTCGCGGGCCATGACGCCCTGTTCGCCCTGATCCGCTATGCGCACTGTATCCGGATCATTTCACCGGCATTGTTGGCAGCCTTTTTTGGCACACTGACCCAATGCGCCGCTTCCATCGGCATTCGCCGGTTAATTGTGCCGCATGCCCTCAACGCGCTTCCGGACGTTGTACGCTTGATCGTCAACGACATGGCCCCAACACCTGGAAGGAAAGAATGATTTCCGGGCTCAGCATGGAGCAGGCACTCGTATGGCGCTGTTGCCGGAGCGTGATCGCCTCCACCAAGGACTCCGCCATGCCGGAGTTGATCGGAAAAATTATCCATTGGGACACCCTGCTGAATTACGCCCGCTGGCACGGGGTCATGCCCCTGCTGAACCAAGCCCTCGCGCCCCACAAGGCCGCGATGCCGTCCCGCGTCGTCGAGGAACTGACCGTAGCCTATGTAAACGCCTTGAAACATAACCTGTTCCTGGCATCCGAACTGTTGAAGGTTCTGGAGCTGTTCGAATCGCACGGCATCCAGGCCGTTCCCTTCAAAGGCATTATGCTCTCAGCCTGCGTTTACGGAAACATGGCATTTCACCGGGCCAGCGACCTGGATATCCTGGTCCACCGGGAAGATGTACCCCGGATCAAAACCCTCCTGGCGCAGGCCGGGTATCCGCCTAACAAAACGTTGTCCGCCGCCCAAGAGCAAGCCTTACTGAAGCAACGCAATGAATATCATGTCTTGCGCCTCGATGGGCAGTGCTGCCTGGATATTCACTGGCAAATGGTTTATTATTTCGATTCGTTTTTAATTTCCACGGACGACATCTGGGCGGACTTGAGAACAACCCGGTTGTCCGGCCGCCCCGTCCCAACCCTGTCGCCGGAACACTTGCTGCTTCTCCTGTGCATCCACGGCTCCAATCACTGTTGGTATCTCTTGAGCATGACCTGCGACTTGGCCCGGGCGATAATGGCGCACCACACCATAGCTTGGGATAAGATCCTCGCGCGGGCCGAACGCCAGGGAATCAAGCGCATGGTTCTGCTTGGTTTCCGTCTCGCCGCGCAGATCATGAACATTATCCTGCCACCGGCCATTCAAAACAGCCTGTTTACCGATCCCCGCGCAGATCGGCTGGCTCATACAGTCATCAACCGCCTGACAAATAAACGCTCATTCCGTTTGCAACGCATGCGGCTTATGGCGTTTCACCTTCGGGTTCTTAGCCGGACACGGGACAAAATCCGTTACCTGTTCCGGATCCTGATCACAACCTCGGAGAAAGACTGGGCCTGTTGCGCTCTGCCCCGATCTCTCTTTGCCCTCTATATCTTCATTCGACCGTTGCGCTTCTGCCTGGATGCCTGGAAGCAATGGAGGAATCGCGCTTCGAGCCGCGCGTGACAGGAAATTCACATGAAGATTCTGTTTGCGTTGACTTACTACCGGCCGCATATTTCCGGGTTGACCATCTATGTTCAGCGGCTGGCGGAAGCGCTGGCCCAGCACGGGCATTCCATTACCGTCCTCACTTCGCGTTATAATATCCGTTTACCGCGGGAAGAAACCATGGATGGCGTCCGGGTAGTGCGCTCACCGGTCCGGGGACGCATCAGCAAGGGAGTGATCATGCCGACTTATCTTTTCCATGCCATGGCACTGATCAGGACCCACGACGTGGTTGTGACCAATCTGCCGTCTACGCCCTGCGAGTCGATGCTGTTGCCGTTTCTGACCCAATGGATATGGAAGCGTCCGCTGGCCGCCATTTATCATTGTGATGTCACATTGCCGCCCGGCATGCAGAATCGTTTGATCGAGCGGATGGTTTCAGCCATGAACGGCTGGGGAAGCATGCTGGCTGACACGATCGTGGCTTATACGCATGACTTTGCGGAGAACAGCCGTATCCTGCGCCGGTTTTCCCGCAAGGTGATTGTGATCCCGCCGCCAATCGTAATTGCCATGGCAACTCCGGACGACGTCCGGGCTTTTCAGCAACGCTATGCGCCCAACGGCGAACGACTGATCGCTTTTGTCGCGCGACTGGCTTCAGAAAAAGGCGTGGAATATGCGGCCCAGGCGCTTCCGGAAATTCACAGGACCTACCCGGGGGCGAAAATTTTATTTGTCGGCGAGCATCAGGCGGTCATCGGCGAAGGGCATTATTCCCGTCGCATGAAACCCTTGCTCGACCGGCTGGGATCCGCTTGGGTTTTTATGGGCGTGCTGGAGACCGCTCAGATGGCAATATTTTTCAGCGCCTGCGACGTGACCATTCTCCCCAGCATCAATAATACGGAAAGCTTCGGGCTGGTCCAGGTCGAAAGCATGTTGTGCGGCACGCCCGTCGTGGCCACCGATCTTCCCGGCGTGCGCGCCCCGATCCGGGAAACAGGCATGGGCCTGATCGTGCCGCCGCGGGACCCAAAAGCGCTGGCCCATGCGGTCGTTGAAATCATCCGCCATCGCGATCGCTTTGTACGCCGCCGGGAAGACCTGGATAAACACTTCACGCTCGCTGCTACGCTTAGGGGTTATGAAAATCTGTTTCAGGAGGTCATCCATCACCGTGAGCCCATTGCTTCCAAATCAACAGACGATTGATGATTCCGATATGATCTGGCAGCACCTCCGTGAGGTGCCGGCCTTTCGCGCAATCCAACGGTGCATGGAAGGGCGGCTGTTCCGGGAATGGAGCCCTTGGCCGCGTCCCCTGCTGGATATCGGCGTCGGCGACGGACATTTCACCCAAGTTGTTTTCGGCCATGCCGAGGCGGGGATCGATCTCAAGGAAGATCTGTTGCGCATCGCGGCACGGCGCGGCGTGTATGCCGAACTCCGCCAGGCGGATGTCACGGCCCTACCCTTCGCCGACGCCCAGTTTGCCACCATCGTCTGTAACTCCTCGTTGGAACACATTTCGGATTTAGCGCAGGCGTTGAGGGAATGCTTCCGCGTTCTCCGACCTGGCGGACACTTGGCGATCACCGTTCCGACCGAACAAATCAACCAAGGAATTATCGGCCGGCCTATGCTTCGCCGAATCGGCCTCCAGCGGCTGGCGGACCATTATACCGACTGGTTTGTTCGCAAACAAATCCACTACCACCTGTACTCGCCGGAAGAATGGCGACGCCGGGTGGAAATCGCCGGGTTCCATGTGATCCGGCAAACCCCGTATTTCTCAGTCCGTGCCGCCACTTGGTTTTATTTCGGCCATTTTTACGGGATCCCCAACTTGATCTGGCATCGTTTAACAGAACGCTGGGTGATATTCCCCTGGCGTCCCCTTTTTTTCCTTGAGGAAAAGCTGATTGGCGCCCTCCTGAAACAGGAGCAACCCGGCAAAGGTACCTGCTGCTTTCTGGTTGCCATCAAGCCCCCGCTGTGAATATCCTTCATGAACCCATGACAACCGATCAACAGCCCGCTGCGTTTCAGCGTCTGATCCAGCCCCTTCTGCTGGGACTCATTGTTACGCTTGGTCTGGGCCTGCGTGGCTGGGGACTCAACTTCGGCTTGCCTTACCTTTCCAATTTCTATATCCGCCCGGATGAAAGCCTCGTGCTGATGCCGGTGGCCCGATTCTTCGAAAGCAACGGCAACCCCGGTTTTTTTATTTATCCTGCGCTGATGATGGCGGTTCACGCGGCCGCATTTCATATCGCCTACGGAATTCAATGCCTGTTGCAGACCATCGGGCACCAGGGGTTTAGCGAACATTTTGTCCAGCATCTGTCCGGCTACCTCCTGCTTGGAAGGGGAATCACCGCCGCCTTAGGGACCGGAACGATCTTCTTCGTTTATGGCATCGGCCGGCGCCTGGGCTCCGCCGGGCTGGCCTTGACGGCCGCGTTGCTGTATGCCGTGTCGCCGGCGGCGGTGTGCGACGCCCATTTTCTCACCACCGACACGCCGATGATTTTTTTCCTTGCCGGCGCCGTGTATGCCGCCTTGCGATACATGGATGCTCCTTCGCAGCATGAATGGCGCTGGCTGGCGTTGTCGGCCCTGCTGATGGGCCTGGCATTATCCGCAAAATACATGGCATTGCTTTTTCTCCCTGTGCCCCTGCTGGCCGTGATCCTCAAACACGGATGGCATAGACCGTTGCATATGACCGGGCGACTCTGGATGCCCCTGGCGGTCATAGCCGTCGTCTTTATTCTGGCAAACCCTTACGCCATTTTAAATTTCAAATCGGTGGCCGCTATCCTCAAACAGATTCTCGTTTCCGTCTATATCCATCGTTGGTCCAATGCCGATTGGACACCGACCGATAGTCTTTTGCGAATATATTTGCTGATGAAATACGGACCCGGCGAAACTGCCGGCCTCATGCTCTGCTTTATCGGGTTGTTGGGCGCACTTAAATGGCGCCAGGCATCAGCGCTCCACCAAGGCCTGCTCGCCTTCACCCTGCTTTGCGCCTTGCTGCCGCTGTTTCCGGCCCATGTGCTGCAATTCCGTTATGCGTTGCCCTCGTCTCCCTGGGTGGCGGTTCTCGCCGCGCAAGGATTGTGGACGCTTTTGCCCGACCGTTCCACCCGGCTCAGGAACGCGCGCCTTTTGTTGATCGGCCTGCTGGCCGTCGCCGGCGGATGGCGTTCCACGGCGCTCGACAGGCTTCTGGCTCGCGACGACACGCGCTCGCTGGCAGGGCAATGGATCCAGAATCATGTGGCGCCGACAACCCCAATCGTCCTTCTCGGGGCGCCCGAATGCGAACCACAAATTCCTGAAACCACTGCTTCCATTTCACGACGCATTGACTATGTCCATAGGCTTTACGGGCGACGATCAGGCAAGGTAGTCTCGGAAATCTATCGCCTGCAATTGCAGGAACTGCGCCACGAAATTGCGCCCCGCTATGACGTCTGGCGCCGTCCAACGCCCGCCGATATTTCCTGCGCCACGCAATTTTGCCTGGTTATCCCGTCTTATCCCCTGCCCAGCCCATGTTTCTGGCGACGGCAGACACAAAACGCTCTGGCCCTGGCCTCCGGCAACACGATCGTCACCCAGGCCGTCATTCACGGTATCCAACCCTTTGGCCCACAGGCGGATATCAACCCAACCGATGCTTTCTTTTTGCCCATGAGCGGGTTAAAACGTGTCCGTTGTCCCGGTCCAAACCTGGATATCTTCATCCTGAGTCGGAAGTCCGGTTCAACCCGGAATGGAGCACCCCATGAAACCTTGGATTCTACAATTCCATGAGACGGCGTCGCGTGCTGAAGCCGTTAAATGGATACTGGCACTTGCCATCGCCATCGTCATCTGGCGGGGAGAATCCATTGCCCCTTCCCGGGTGGCCATGTTATCGATCTGTCATCTGTTCGGCATGGCGTTGTTCGGAACCTTTATCCTGGCCGCCTGTTGCCGAACCCTGCCCCCCTCGCTGATGGACCGGCTCACGCTTTCATTTCTGACCGGCTGGTGTTTCCTGCCGTTATTGATCCTGCCCGTCGCATTGGCTGGATACGGGGCACTGGCACCTTCATTTCTCCTGCTCGGAGCGCTTGGATATTTCATACGACGTTGGAAACTTCGCCGGCAGGATGCCGATCGAGGATGTTCTGCCAGCGCTGAGCCGGAAATTCGCATACCTTGGCCGGTATACGGGATTGCTTTTCTCTTTACCGCGCTCAGCGTGGCCTTGCCATTCAGCCATTTTTCGGAACACTGCATTGTCCGGGAATTTTACGGCGACGGTGTCCAGAGATTGGGAACGGCCTATGCCCTGGCCCAACACATTCCACCGCAAAATCCGTTCATGGCCGGTGCGCCGTTCCGATATTACTGGTTCTACCTTTTCCCCTTTGCCGTGGAAGCCCGATGGCTGCCCGTCGCCCTGCTCGACATCTGGAAATGCGGACAGACGTGGATGGCATTTTTGACCTTGCCCGGTCTTTGGCTTATCACCCGGATTCTTTTTCGAAACTCGACTGTCGCCTGGTCAATGCTGTTGTTCGGCTTTGTCTTCGCCTCGTATGAATGCCTGCTGCCTTCCAATTTAAGCCGGTTCATTCAAATCTTCGATCCGGCTGTTTCCGCCGGACAAACGCTACCAGCCGCCTGTTATCACACCTTGATTGCACGGGATCCCGACATGCTGATCGGACTGATCAAACCTTACAGCGACCAATTATTCATGGAAGATTTTCTTTATGTCCCGCAGAACGCCATCGCGCTGATCATCATCATGGTTTCCCTCTGGCTCCTGGAGGGGGGAAACCCCTTGGCCGGCATTTTCACGCTTTCCTCGCTGGCGGGAGTCAATACGTTTTACATAATTCCCACGGCGGGTGCTCTGGGCATCCTGCTCGCGGTTCGGCGCCCATTTTGTCCGGCCCTGATGCACGCTCTCGCCTGGCTTGCCTGGTCGGTCGCGTGGCTGAGCCTCTGCAACATCCTTCCGCAATCGCTCCTGCCTGTCCTTCTGAGTGTATCCATCCTGACCAGCTTGCTGGTTTACAGGGATTCGATACGACGAATTGTTCCGGCAGGACTGGATTCATCCGTACCGAGCCGCGCCATCCAAATTGGAGCCCTTTTCCTGCTTGGCGCGCTCCTGGTGGCCGCCAGCCTGCACCCCGTTAGGAATCCGCTGATGTTTCTCCTGAATTACGGCCCAGGCTTCGCATTGGGAGTGGCGTTGATTGCGCATGCCGCGCTGGGAAAACGGGATAAACTATGCCGCCGTGGCCGGGAAACGTTCCTGTTCGTAGCGGTGTTCGGGGGCATGGTGCTAATGATCGCCTGGTTTTTAAGTCTGCAATACACTTCGCAGACGCCGGCATTGATTCGGGAATGGTCAACCATGCTTGGCGAAAGGATAAACCTGTTCAATTTTTACCATAAAACTGCCAAGCTCATGCGCCTGGGCTGGGCTGTTTTTGCCGGACTGGCCCTGGTCTGCTGGGGAGAGCGTCTCTGTGCCTGGACAGGAAAGTCCGTGATTGTGAAAGCTGCCGCAGGGTTACTGCTGATCGGCGCCGTTCTGACGAGCATTTTGCGGCCACTGACATACTTAACATGCAGGCCGGTGCCGGAACAAGCGGCCGGCGACTATCTGGCGCACCAGCCGAATCAGGCATTGCCCATGGTTCTGCTTGAGGACTTCCGATTCTCACGGATTCATCTCTTGAGTCCGGTTCTTACGTTCTATTATTCGACGTGGACCAACGGCCAACCGGGCTTGACGCAAGCCAACGGAGCCTGGATTGATCAGTATCTGCCCCGTTCTTTCCGGGCGGAAAGCCAGAGGCGAAAGGCGATCAACATCCGTTTCTTTGCGCCAGATACAGGTTCGGAGGAGCGCAAAGCCATGCTCAAGCAGGAAGGCATCTCTTACCTGCTGACACGGACGCCATGGGACTTCCATGAATTTTCCGAGCGGGTCGTGACTCATCCGGGAGGCTATCTGTACCGGGTCGTGAACACAGGCGATTCCCAGCCCGGCGCCATGGACCATCGCAAATCAGAATGACGCATCCCGATTGCACAGACCATCATTGCGCCAAGTCTTGCAGGATCCGATCGGCGGCGGCGTAGCCCTGCATGAAGGCATGATCCATATTGCCGGCTTCATAACGCCAGGCGCCAAACCGGCCACAACTGAATATCCGGACGGCTTCCAGTTCCGGAATAATTTGATTCAAGACCTCGTCGCGATCCACCGTGGGAACGGGGTAACCGTATTCTGCTCTCCTTGACCAGGTGCAAATTATTTGTGCCGGGCGCCTGATCAGTCCCTCCCGCCGGCAAGCGGCGATGCATCGGGAGAGCAACGCCTCCCCTCCCATCCGATGCTTTGTTGATTCCGATACTTCAAGCAGGAGCGACCAATGAAACGGCGGCGCGTTATAAGGGCTGTAATGGCTGAGCATCGTGGCACGGTAGAATGGCAGGCGGCTTTCCGGAAAGTACATCCAGCAATAGCCACGGATTGATTCCGGCACCGGACCCTGGATTCCCAATCCAATGATATGACTCCTGGTGTGGATCAGCCGGCGCGCCAACGCCTGAAGCCGGGAAACTCCAGCGACTCGGACCAGGCAATCCAGCGGCATGGTGCTGATCAACGCCTCGTACGGTATGGCCGGTCCATGGTCCAGACATACGGATCGCCGACGGACATCGACGCCTACGACCCTCGATTGTAAATGAATTCGACGCGCCGGCAATGCGGCGGCCAGTCTTCGCCAGAGAAACCCCATGCCGCCACGGAGCGGATACCGAAAACATCGATTCGGACCCCAGTCGTCAGGTTCGGTCGCCTGTCTAAAGTGAAGCACCCCGCGGTCCGGCAGTTGCCGGACGGGGCAGCTTACTCCGCCGAAGCAATGCTTCTGGCTGCGAAGGCCGGGAGCCACAGGGCTTCCTGGCGAAGAAGGGTAATGTTTTCCTGTTCCTTGACCCATCAAGGCAATCCGCTCGCCGACCCAGTCCGCACTCATCCGTGCCAAGGGAAACTGCCAGACTTTGGTGTTGTAGGGAATCATAAAAAGCTCGGCAATTCCCCGGCCGAAGTGGGTATCAATAAATGAAGCGAAATCGGACTGATCCGGCCGGACACGGTTTTTTGCAAGCGCAGTTAATCCATCCTGACATCGGCGACGCTCGACGGCCGGCAGACCGTCGAGATGAAGCTGAAGTGGAAAAGGAATCCAGCGGCGGCAAAGCCGGATCGCCGACACACGCCGGTATCTCAGCCATTGCTCCTCTGGAACATGACGGGCCAGGATGCGATTGAACTGATGATTTTGCGAAAATAACACATGGCCGCCGATATCAAAGACAAATCCATGACGGCAAAAACTTGCGGCCAGGCCACCGACATACCCCTGGCGCTCCAGAAGTATCCACTCGGCGCCCTTTTCCTCAAGGCGCAGCGCGGCACCGATGCCGGCCGGACCGGCCCCGATAATGACGATCTTTTTTAAATCACGCCGGTTCATGCAACCCGCCGCCGCGATGTTATGAGATTAATTCGATGCCTGATCAACTGGCAAAATGACTTGCACGCGGCCCGGCATGACTTTGAAAACGACAGGCCGCCATCGCCTGCTCTGTCCCGGTGACAAGGAACATTCAAATTAAAGACGCGAGCGTGCATGATCGACAACATGCCCGACATGATGACATTGGGAGCAAACACATCCGGCGCCATACAATGCACGATACTTGCCAGTTGATCGGAGCGAATCAACCGATAGGGCACGTTCACATCCTTCACCCGGTTCCCAAACAGCATGCCAACGCTGACTCGGGACATCCCGCTGATGCAATGACGGACCAGTCTTTGCCGGCGTCCGGTCCGGGCCCCAAGCAGGGCATCATAATCATGGCGGCGGCGCCACAATTCAACGAAATGGATCGGGCTGATCTCATCATCGCTGTCGGTTTGGAATACCCACTCGGCCATGCTCACGGCACGGCGATATCCCTCGAGGATGGAAGGGCCATGCCCGCGGTTGCTGGCATGCTGAATGATGGTCAGGCGTGAATCGGCAGCCCAGGCACGCAAGATGGCCGTGGTCTCATCGCTCGAACCATCGTTGACCACGATCATATGGCAATGAATACCCAGCCGCATCCACTCTTGCAGCCATGCATTTAACACCTTCTGCAGGCAGGGCGCCTCATTATATACCGGCATGACACCGACCAACTCGTAGTTCATCTAAAATATTCCATGGGCGCCTGTCGTCCGTTCCGCCAAGCATCCCTGAGTCGTTATTTTGCCCTGGTCAAGTTGGACGATCATGCCGCAACGACTGACCGTGGAGAGGCGATGGGCAATGATCAGGACGGTCAGTTCCCGCCCTAAACCCTCGATGGCATCCATCACCTCCCGCTCCGTTGAGTTGTCCAGGGCGCTGGTGGCTTCGTCAAAAACCAGGACCGTGGCCTGTTTGTAAAGCGCCCGGGCAATGCCCAGGCGCTGGCGTTGGCCGCCGGAAAGACGTATGCCCCGCTCTCCGATCAAGGCGCCATAGCCTTGCGGATTGCTTTCAATAAATTTGGCGATTTGAGACTGCCTGGCAGCCTGGCGTACCCGTTCCATGTCAATGGCTTCGGGCGGTTCACCAAAGGCTATGTTTTCCGCCATGGTGGTGTCGGCTAAAAAAATACTTTGCGGCACATGGGCGATGGTGCGTTGCCAGGCCCGCAGTCTTTCACCATGCAGTGGCAATCCATCCACCGTAATCCTGCCCGATGTCGCTTGCAACAGGCCCATGAGCAGGTCCAGGGCCGTGCTCTTGCCGCAGCCGGTAATCCCCACGAACCCGACCCGGTCACCTTTGGCAATCCGCAGATTAAGATCGTTTACCACCCAAGGGCTATCCGGGGTATATCGAAAACAAACATCCTCGAACCGGATCTCATGCCGGAAATCAAGCGGCGCCGGAGGCGCGCGCAAGGCCTCTTCGGGCAAGGGCTGTTCAATAAGGGCCAGGACATTGTTTAAATCCACCTGGTTGCCGAGGATTACGGCCCATGCCCGATATATTTGCTGCAGGGCAGGCAGCAGTCGCTGGGCGCCCAAGGCCAGCGCCGCCAGCAGGGGCAAGGCCGGACTCAAGCCGCCGGCCGGCAATGACAACCCATAGGCCAATATGGCAATCAGGACCATGCCCAGGGCCTCAACCGCAAACCTGGGACAGCCGGCCAGGAAAATATTCCCGCCTTGGGCATGGCGCAGGGCCCAGTCCGAGCGGCGATAGACATCAACGTAAAAAGGCTGACTCCCGTTGAGCAGGACATCGCGTATCCCGCCTAAGCCCTCTTGCAGCACCTTGATCCGCCGGGTTGCCGCCAAGGCAGAGCACCGGCTGTTTTTGGACAAACGGCGTCGGGTAAACCAGGCAACCGCAGCATAACAACAGCCAAAAGTGAGGAACGTCAGGCCGGTTATCAACGGATTTATGGCCATCAGGGTCGCAAGTATGGCCAAGGAAACCAAAACAGCATTTGCCATGGTTAATACTTGGAAGAGAATCGTAATTGCGGAATCTACTTTGCCGACCCCGCCGATTACCTCGCTGCTGTTGCGGCTGACATGGACGTGATAGGGTTGATACAATGTAGCTTTATAGACAAGGACGCTGAGATCGTGCCCCGCGGCATAGGCCAGGCGGTTATTCACCCACAAAACCAGAAGTCGGAAGGCGCCGGCCAACAAGGCCGTGCTGATAAAGATCAAGGTTAAGGGCAAAACCAGTTGGTCGTCCCGAATGATGCCGAGGGAACCGGCAATATCCTGGACCATGGGCATGGCCAAGACAGTTTCCGGCGCGGTGAGCACACCGATGAATGGAAATACCGCCCCCAGGCTGACAACATCGACAAAAGCACCTGCAAACATCAGCAATGCCACCAGCATAAATTGATGCCGGCGGCGTGGACTTAAATTCCGCCACAAACGATGAATTGATTTTCCAAGTGATGGAAGTGGCATTTGCATGAGCACCAGATCTTGAACATGTCACCACTTTCCGAACAAGAGAGAGTTTGCCTGCAGTTTGAATCTGTGATTAATCATAGTTCATGAGTCTGTGTTTGTCCATCTCCCTTTGTATACCAAGCCATAATGCAGCACAAAATAGTCAGCGTAAGAGCGAAAACTTTTTCAAAAAGATGCCCTTCGTCAGCCAAGGCTCCCTCAGGATCATTCGTCGCCTTAAATCTCCTTGAATTTCCAGGATATATATCTGGCGCGAATGGCTTGCCATGAGGAGTTCCCGCGCCAGCGGGCGACGAATGGAGCGGAGGAGATTCGAACTCCCGACCCCCACGTTGCGAACGTGGTGCTCTACCAACTGAGCTACCGCCCCATGTGAAGAAAAGACCAGAGGTCAGCAAAAACACACTGACCTCAAGCATCACAAATCGAAAAAGCTCACCCTGACAACCTTACGGCGCCGGCGTCGGCGCCAAGCTGGCCTGCTTGGCCATCTGCTTCATTTTTTTCTTCAATTGCTTTTCCTGGATCGAAAGCTTCGGTTTGTTGTTACGGCCGGTATTGCCTTTATCCATGTTTTTTGCCATGACGCGTCCCCTCCTTATTTCAATAATGTCCAAGGAACTTGCTTTTCTGGCCGGCAATTATCCTCGCCGGGGTTTCTTCTGTCAAAACATTATTTTTGGTCTCTCTCTCCCGCACTCGGACTGCGGGGCGCGAACAGGTGACCGCTCACGGTAATCACCAAGCCGCCCAAAATGAGCGCGCTTCCCAACACCATGAACCGGTTGATGTGCTCGCCCAACACCAGCACTGCCAGCAACGAGGCCATGACGGGCTTTAGAAAAAACATCATCGAGGCCTGGAAAGCAGTGCCATGGCAGAGTCCGAAATAATAGAGCCCGTAAGCCAACGCGGTGCCCAGGAGGGCCACATACAGGGTCGGCGCCCAGGCACTCACCAGGCCGGTCAGGCCCTGATGGGCCGTCACCACCAGCGCGAACGGCAGCACCATCAGACTGCCGAACAGCGCCGAAAAACCCGTGAGCACAAATACGCCATAACGGATAATCACGCGCCGGACGATACAGATACCGAGCGCAAACAGCATGGCCGACATCAACATAAGACTGAGCGCCACCAGGGACTGGCGCGTGAAGGCGCCCGATTCCCAGGCGAAGCAGGCTACTCCTATGGCGCCGGCGATCATCGCCGCCCATTTGGGCGCATTCCAGGATTCGCGGTTGACGAACCGTGCGAATAGCAGGACAAAAATCGGGTTGGCACTGAACACCACGGCGCAGGATGCCGCCTTTTCAAATACCAGGATCGCGGCATGAAACAGCACGATGGAGAGCGCAAACCCGATGCCCCCATTGAGCGCAAACACGCCATAATCGCGCAGGACCAACGGGGCCGATCGCTTGCGCAGAGCCGGCGCTGCCAGGGCCAGCAGGATGAGCCCGGTCAGAAAGAAGCGTATAAAAACCATTTGCAGGGGGTGCACTCGCGCGCCGATAATCTTGCTGGCCACCTCAACCGTGCTGAACAAGCCGACGCCGGCAAAGAGCGCCAAAAACCCCATTATTTTTTCGTGACGCATGGCGAGATCCGATTGGCAGGCAAAGCCAAATAACAGGCCCGAGCGCTCCCGCCTTCGCGAAGCCCGCTTCGGTGGGCGTAGGAAGGCCGGAGGGCAAGCGGCCGAAGATACGGCAGAGACCGACAGCGAACGGCACACCACTACGCTTGCGGTGACGGCTTATAGGACTTTTCGATCTTGGCGGCCACATCCTTGTAGCCGATATCCACCTGGTAGATTTCCTTGTAATATTGATTCACCGCCGTCACGGCATCGCCCTGGGCTTCCAAGGTTTCCCCCAACTGGTAGAAAATATCCTTCTTCAGATCGTCCATTTCGGTCAGTTCGGCGGCGGCTTTCTCAAATTGCTCGCGGGCCATATCGAACTGCTTTTTCTGCTTGAAGCACCGCGCCATGTAATACAGCGCACGCACCCGGTTGCGCGGATTGCGCTGGGCCATCTGAAACTGCTGGATGGCTTCGTTCAACAGATTGCGCTCGAACAAAAGCACGCCGTAATCATACCGCAGGGACAGATCATTGGGATAACGCTCGATGCGCGCCTCAGTGTTCTTGAACACGAATTCCTGCTTGGCGGCTTCCTTGGTTTTCACCCCGGCCAGATCGCCGTTTTCACGGCATTGGGTAATCTCAAAATCAAACTGCTTCAACTGCACCGTCGCCAGCATTGCATCAAGTTGCGGGTCCGCCGCACCGCCAAGGCGCTTGGCTTCATCAATCGTGTGCTTGGCATCGTCAAACCGCGTCGCCTGCATATACAGGTTGGCCAGGGCACGGCGGTAATTGATGTTTTCCGGCTCGTGCTTGACGCGCCCTTCCAAGTCATGGATCAGCAATTCCGCGCTTTTGACGTCCTTGACCGCCATGGCTTCCTTCTCCAGCATGGCCGCTTCCGTAACGTCCTTGATAACGCTCCGGTAGCCTCCCTCGCCCTTCGCCGCCTCGTCCCAACCGCCTTTGGTCATCGTTTCACGGGCCATGGCATTCTTTAGCGCCTGCATGGCCTGAGCATCGTGGGGCTTCAGGGTAACAACGGTCTCGAAACATTCCTTCGCATCCTGGGATTGGCCCATTTGCATATACAAGTTGCCCAGCCAAGTCAGGAAGTCGGCATCCTGCTGAAAATGCTCTCGCACCATGGCAAGCGTCAAGGCGGCCACTTCTGGCATTTCAGAAGCCTCGGCCGCCTTGCATAGGAAACGGATAAAGATCAAGTTCAGGGGATCTTTGCGGATCAGCTCTTCACCCAGGCGCAGGGCCTCCTGCGGCTTAGCGGCACGCAGGGCCAGCCAACCTTTGATCAACTGCGGCGCGGCGCTAATCGTGGCCATAACACGCGCAGCCTGGCCGCCGCCGCCGGCTTCATTATATTGCTTCAGGGCGGCCGCCCGCAGGAATTTCCGGGCTCGCAAAAAATGAGGCTCGATATCCAGCGCCGCCGTGAACATATCCATTGCATAAGACAGGTTGCCATGCTCCGTGGCCACCAGCCCCTTGTCAAATAACTCGCGCGCCCGCTTGGGAACATTGGCTTCGGATAGATCCGCCATGGAAAAAACTCCTGTTTTTTTAATAAATTTAAGATTACACTTGCCGCCCGTACATGTCAACAGGCAAGGGTAAGCCTCAGTTATGAGGGTAGGTTGTGAATTTTCCGCCACAGGCGGATCCGCTCAAGGAGGACAATGCTGTCATTCCCGCGACCTTCCTACGCCCACCGAAGCGTGTGCTTCGCGAAGGCGG
>Ga0247841_10007800_pt1 | contig 15711 bp, 16 predicted proteins | sample LaCruzMarch2015__2_FD_192410 | JGI IMG/M metagenome (GOLD analysis project Ga0247841, IMG submission 192410) | Freshwater microbial communities from meromictic Lake La Cruz, Castile-La Mancha, Spain - LaCruzMarch2015_18m | ecosystem: Environmental > Aquatic > Freshwater > Lake | place: Spain...
TTTCCGTGGGGTCGCCCGTGGGAACTTCCTTGCCGTTTTCCTCCACGATTATCGCATTGTTGCAAAGGGACATCACTTCCACTGCGCGGCGGAAAACAGAGTCGCGGTCGAATGTGGAGTGCGGGGGCTGCCCGCCTCCGATGCTGTATGCCTTCTCTGGAAGCACTATCTGCTGCACCACCATCCTGTTCTGCGTGATGGTGCCTGTCTTGTCAGTGCAGATGACGGTTGCAGAGCCCAAAGTCTCCACTGAGGGCATCTTGCGCACTATGGCGTTTTTCGCAGCCATTTTCTGCACGCCTATGGCAAGCGTGATTGCAAGCACTGTCGGAAGCCCTTCAGGGATGACCGCCACTGCAAGCGTGACTGCCACCACGAACATGTCCACCGCGGATTCGCCGCGCAGCATGCCTATTGCGAAGAATACCGCTGCAAGGGCAATGCCTGCGTACCCAAGATTTTTCGAAAGCTCGGTGAGGTTTCTTTGAAGGACTGTTTCCTTTTCCTCGGACTGGGAGACAAAGCCCACTATCTTGCCGAACTCTGTCCTCATGCCAGTCTCCACCACTATGCCCCTGCAGTGCCCGCGCACTATTATGGTGCCTGAGAACAATAGGTTTTTCCTCTCGGATAGGACGGTTGATTGCGGAAGCGTGCAAGGTTCCTTGGAGCTTGGGCGCGACTCGCCCGTGAGCATGGACTGGTCGACCGCAAGGTTGGTGGACTCGATTATCCTGATGTCCGCAGGCGCGCGGCTGCCTTCCTCAAGCACCACCACGTCGCCGGGCACCAGCATGTGGGACTCTATCATTACATCCTTGCCCGCGCGCACCACCACGCAGCGCTGCACCACCATGCGCTTGAGAGCCTCCATTGCCTTCTCTGCCTTGTACTCCTGGAAAAAGCCGAAGAAAACTGCAAGAAGTATGGCGACCGTGATTGCCGCGCCGTCGATGAGCTTGTTGGATTCCACGGTGAAGCCGATTGCAAACGAGATGGCTGCTGCCGCAATGAGCATGATTATGGGGAGGGAGTGGAACTGCTTGAGAAGCATCATATACCAGGCTTCGCGCTGCATCTCCACAAGCTTGTTCTGCCCCGTTTTTTCCAGCCGTTCCTTTGCCTCGTTTTCATCCAAGCCGGCATTCCCAGAATGGAATTCGCGGAAAACCGCGTCAATCTGAAGCAAATGCCATTTTTGTGTTTCCATAGCCTGAAAAGCGCAAAACACAATTAAAAAGCCCACTTAGAAGTCGGTGATTTTTTTCTGCTCATCCTTGCCTTTGCGCTTTTTCCTTTCCTTGGTTCCCGCCGCTGCCACCTGCCCTGAAGAAGAGGAAGCCTGCGATGCAGAATGCGCGAACTTCAGCTTCATCCTGCCCACAATCTTTTTCATGTTCTCCTCTTTCTTCCTAGACGAGTGCAAGTGCCCCTCGTCGCGCGTGCCGGTCGCGACTAGGACGACCACTTTCCCTGCGCGCAGCCTTCCTGCCCTGCCCCTTCTTTGTATGGAGCGGATTTCAGACGGGATTGGCTCGAAGAAAACCACGGTGTCAACGGACGGTATGTCCAGCCCTTCCTCTCCGATGGAAGTGGCAGCCATCACGGAGAATTCGCCTTTTGCGAATCTTTCAATTGTCTTTCTCTGCTCCTCTGCAGTCACGCCTTCCTTCTTTCCCACGAATCTCTCTGTTGAGAATCCTTTTGCCCGCAGGTACTCTACAATCGCCTTCACTGAGTCGCGGTACTGGGCAAACACCAGTGTCTTCTCGTTCTTCGCAGAAGGCGCGGAGAGGAGCTCTGCAAGCTTTTCCAGCTTGGGGTGCGCCTCTGCAGCCTCGCATATCCTCACGGCCTCCATGAAGCGCCTGTCGGCAAATATCCTGTGCCTTGCCTTGGTGTCCTCCCTTGCTTCCATTTTTTTCACATAGGAGAGGAATGGCGCAGGCCCCTGAGTCTCGATGAGCTCAAGCATGTGAGAGAGATTGAAGACTGATGCGTAGAAGGAGAGCGCAGTGTACCTGCTCTTTTCATTCATCCTGAGTATTTTTGCGCGAAGCTCAACTAAAGCGCGCTTGGAGTGGAAAGGCACATGCATGCCAAATGAAGAGAGCCTGTCTGCCATTTCGTGGAGCATTTCCTCCAAAAGCAGCCTTGCCGCTGTGAAGCTTTTCCCCAAAGGCACGTATATGTAGGTGACGTCAAGGGGCATCATGTAAGGCAGCACGTCGGCGTCTTCTGCCGTGCGTATTTCTATGTTTTTTATGCTGAGGATTTCCACTATTTCCTGGATGCGCGCCTTGTTGCCGCCAGGCGAGGCGGTGAGCCCCAGCACCAATGCGCCAGCACGGGCGCATTCTGTTGCAACATAAGTGTATGCGTAATTGCCCACTGCGCGGTGCGCCTCGTCCACTACGCAAAGCGAGATATCCGCAGTTGCCCTGCCTTTTTTCAAGTCATTCTGGAGCGTTTGCGGCGTGGAAAAGCACGCTTTCCTTTTCCACATCTCCTCGCGGTTTTTCGGGGAGATTTCGCCCGTTATGAGCGCAGTGTCTTCTTCCGGGAAACTGGTCATCTCCAAAAACGTCTTGTGGTGCTGGCGCACCAATGGCTTTGTGGGGGCAAGGAAGACCACTCGCCCTTCTTTCAGCTTTGCCTCCATCACGAGGAATGCTACCAGAGTCTTTCCCAAGCCAGTGGGAAGCACCACTAATGTGTTCCCGCGCGCAAGCGCGGAGGCTGCAATGGATGATTGGTAAGCTCGGGGCACTATGCCCTCGCGCAGGAATGGTATCGCCATGGAAGGAAGATGGGGCGCAGGGTTTATTTACTTGAGGGGAGTAGCATCAGCATCGAGCGTGCATCGCTCGATGTCTGATGCATTTTGCCGAGGCAAAATGCACATGCCAGTGGATGGAGTAAGGTTGGTGGTTGCATGATTCTTCCCAAAGCGCCTGTTGAAAAGCTGATACGCGAAGCCGGCGCGCGCAGGGTAAGCGATGGCGCTGCTGTTGAGCTTGCAGAAGTGCTTGAGAAAATCGGCAATGATATTTCCGTCCGCGCGCTGCGTCTTGCAAAGCATGCGGGAAGGAAAACGATTACCGCCGCGGATATCAAGCTTGCCAAGCCCTAGCCGAACGATAACCGAATCATTTATATTGCCACTTTCCATAGGTTAAACCATGAGAAAAACATTATCGCTCGTGCTATTGCTCATGCTCGCGCTTCCGCTTGCATATTCTGCCAGCTCCGCCTCGTTTTCCACAGGCTCGGCCAGCCTGCCTGAGAACATTGAGATGAGCGGGCATTTTGGCAATTATACGCTTGTTGCATTCTCTTCAGGAGGCAAAGTGACTGTTGCCATCTTTGGGGCCGATGAAAGCCAGTCTGCGCTTGCCTCGGAGATAGCTTGGCTTGTGCAAAATGAGAAATTCTACACTCTATGTGATGTTGGCGCAATGCCTGCGCCTGTGAAAGGGCAGGAAACATACTGCAACATGAACGGCGCTTGGGAGGGAGAGGCTGCGATTGCCCCCACCTCAGCGCCAGCCCCAGCACCTCCGCAGGACAATGGAGCAGGCAGGTCTGCAATGGCAATAACAGGCGATTACCAGGAAAAATCATTGGGCGCGCCAGCGGACGCTGCACAATCAGGGCTTGGCACCGAGCAGGTGCTGCAGCTTTTGGGCGCATTCCTCGCTGTTTTAGTTGCATCTTACCTAATATTGCAAAGCAGGCACGAGCCGGTGTTTGACCCTGCAACTGAAAAATTGCTTGACAACCCCACGCGCGCAGGCATAATGGAGGAGCTTTCCTCTGCAGACAAGATACCTACTGACATTTCCAACAAGCTTGGCAAGAGCAAGGCTGCAGTTGTAGAACACCTTGCAGCGCTTTCAGAGGCAGGGCTTGTGGAAAGGATTGCTACGCCAGGCAAGAAGTTTGTCTTTTACAAGCTCACGCAAAAAGGCAGGCAAATCTTGCTGAGAAGGGCGGGCTAGTTATCTGTTCTTTTTCCGCCTTCGTTTCGCATCCACTATCACCGCGTGCGCTGCGCGATGGAAATGGTGCTTTACCTTTGCTTTCCTCAGGATTCTCAAGCCCTGCAGCGTGATGCCTTTCTTTGTCGCTACCATTTTCTCCAAGTCCATGGGCTTGATTTCCTTTTCCAAAACAAGCGAGCTTGCGCCTTCTGCTGCTTTTGCGGACAATGTGAGCGCCTGCGCGTATGTCAGGCCGTGCTTTTCCCCTGCCTTTGCCATCCCTTCAATTGCTGCAAGGAAAAATGCCATGCCTGAGCCTGTGAGCATGGCAAAGTCAATGTCCTCTTCCTTCCTTGCCCGGATTACCGCGCCTGTGGGCGCCAGGAGCGCCTCTATTTCATTGGCATCCATGTGCGACTCAGCATAATACATTGTGGTTCCCTTGCCAATCTGAACGGCTAGATTGGACATTATGAGGGCAACCCGGCAGCTTCTTGGCACGCGCTTGCGAAAGTATGACATTGGAAGCCCTGCAACCACGGAAATGATGAGAGTGCCGCCCAGCTCCTTTTGTATCTCATCCAGAAGCGCTGCAGTGGCGTCAGGCTTGACTGCGATTATTATGGCATCCGCGCCTTCCACCGCCTGTTTTGCGGTTTTTGCGACATCGGCGCCTGTTTTTCGCGCAAGCGCTGCAGCTTTTGCGTGCGAATGGTCGCACAAGACAAGCTTTGCGGCATTTTTCCTGCTTATGCCAACGGCTAAAGCGCCGCCCATCTTGCCAACACCTAGTATGCAAACCTTCATGCGCTGATTTTGGAGCAGGGGTATATAATGGCTTTCTATGCGTTTTCAGTCGTTTTTGATGTGAAATCAACGAAATTACACTATCTCCTGCCGAAAAACATAAGTCGCGCGCAATGGTAGCACAAGGCAAACCATTAAAAACCACCCCCGGCATAATTACTGACGCAGACCAGAATGATGTATGGAAGTTATGCAAATGGGTACGCTAGGGCATCGAAACCAACTTGTAAGTAAGCCGGCGGACAGAAAAATTACTATCAAAAAACCAAAATTCGGCAAATTCGCGCGCCGTGCCGGGCTTGTGGCAGGAATCGCGACAGGAATCATCGCTCCTTCTCTTTTGAAAGCGCAGGGCAATATCAAAGACCAAGTTAACAGGCCGACTGACAAGCAGATTGAGATAATGATAGCTGCCTCGGGCGAGAGCACGAATGCGAATACTTATACCGTTCCAGATGCAAGACCTAAGACAACTGAAAAACCTGCGCCAGTTGTGAATAAACTGGGGCAGACAATAATTGGCGAGCCTTTCTGCGATGTGAGGTTTGACGGGGAGACAATTATCTTTGAGAACGTTAAGATTGCTAATAGGGAAATTAGAGCCATCGACAATTTACATAATGAAACAGATGGAGACTTCCAAAAAGATGCTACAATTGTCTTCGTGAAGCAGAATAATTCTGTTTTTGTGCATAATGGGAAACTGCTCGCACATTATCAATTCATCAAGGATCCCGCCGAAATTGGAGGATTGAAACTTCAGCAAAGAGTTGTTGCTGAAGCCAGAGAAAACAACTATATTGAAAAGACTGCAATAATATCAAAAGATGGGAGTCTTGTAATTTTTTTCCAAGGCAACAAAGCGACATATATTTATGAAACGGGAAATGGTGGGAAAGAGAGCGTGCATGTTGTTGATGGAAGAATATTCACCCACTCTGGCGCGATATATGAAGACGCGGTTAGGGGAGTTTTTGTCGCAATAACAGATACCCTGATTTTGACAAAATCACCAGAGGGGGTATTCAGCGTGAATATCAATACAACTCTTGGCCCAGGCCCATCCTTGAAAAAGCCAATGCTAAGTGAATATATTATTAATGGGAAGAAAGTAGTTAGGATTGATGATCCAACCATGCCAGACCAGTATATGTTATATGGTCCAGATAACCATAGCTTAAGATTGAATGACAAACCGAAAGAAGTCAGTTCGATAAGATAGGTGATATTATATCTGGTGAAGCACAATTGACCCGCAAGTCAACACCTGGAACAGACTCAGCTATCGCATCGATCAGACCCATTACAGACACTGCTAGTAAACCTTTCACATTTAGTAATAAAGAAAAAAGCGTTGAAGTTGTGACTGTTGAAAAAAACAAAAATAAAATCACTGAAACAGACAAGAAAACTGGGAAAACCAAAACATGGACTGCTAATGATGAAGAAACGAAGAATTATCTTGGAAAAACCTTCGGCGCGCAAGCCGCTCAGCAATTCCAATCCTGGCTCGAGCAGCAATTCAAGGCAACTGCAGAAAATGTATTGGGACCGGCTGCAAAAAACATGGGAGATATGACGTTTAATCAGACCTCAGATTCTGCAAAGACCGGAAGAAATACAGATATGGCGCAGGCAGATAAGGCTAGGGAAAAATGGCAAGAAGAGCATGGTTTCTTTGGGCCGGCTGAACCTGGCAGAAAGAACTAACTTGTTTTCAGATTTATTTTTCTCCTTATTCCGCGAAGATATGAACTGTTCCGCGCGCTTTATAGGATAACCATTATAAGCCATTAGTGGTAAATGCTATTATCTGTGTAGGAAGTGCCAATGCGCGCGTGCGCATTTGGATGTTTCCCGGCAAAGCCTGGAAGCAAAGGGGGTGCCTTGATGACGCTGGCTTCTTTTTGGAACGGTGCTAAAGCGCCGTTGCGCGAGAATAAGGACTATACCGCAAGGAATAACAGCGCCTTTTTCAGGAGGATGCTGAAAGGCGCATGCAAAAAGGCAGTTCTCCCAATCCTATTTTCAGGCATGTTCGTTTTTCCAGCAATCAAGGCAGAAGCGCAAAGGGAAGTGCCGCTCCCAAAGCCAACGGCACAGTATACAATTACTTTTGAGATAAATATTGTAGTGGCATTGGGAACGTATCGTGCAGCAGTGCATAAGCCCAGTCACTTGAAGTGGCATAGGACGCGCCTTACACCGGAATGGGAAAACATCCTTGCAAGCAGGCAAGGAAATTCCGGCATTCCGGAATGGAAGAAGAAGCACCTCAGAGATTATTGGCCTGTTTCACACAAGTACAGTTTTGGGCTTTTCCTGCCAAAGATAAGCCTTCCGGCAGATTACGCGTTCAGAGTCAATCTTTTTGACATTGATCCCTATCCAATGAACGAGAGGACGCACCATGGCGTCTGGTTTGAGCTGCATCCGCAGGCACACGGCTACCTTGGCCTATTTGATCCGAATCGTGGCGAGATGCAGCCTTTCCAGGGCGTGACTTTGCCTGCGTTCCCAATAATTCCAGCGCAGCACAAGCACAGACCTAACCATTCAGGCTTGGACCCGACTGCGAACCTAGCAGGGATTGCTCCAGCTTTCAGCTTAGACAACCCAGAAGCAGACAAGTACATAGACACAGCCGCAGTAAGGAGGCTCATGAAGGAAATGCCCAACCTGACCCAGCTGGGCATCACTGGCAGGGGCGGCCAGCGGTTTGTCGGGGTTTTGATGAAAGGGGATTCTGGAAGCACGTTTGAGGTTTACAAGTACTCAGACTACCGCAAGATGATGGGGGCGCCACACAAGACGCCCGATGCAAATATACCAGATATCAGAACGATACCCGATATTAGGATGTATGGAAATAAGTGAGCAGGGGTTTTAACCTGCAAAATACCCAAACCTCTGGATAAATTTTGTGAAAATTTGTCCGCAGCTGTAAATTAGCAGATTTACAACTACAAGCGCAAACGTTATTGCTGATAGCGCTGCTCCTACGAAAAGGATGGAAAATTTTCATGGAAATTTTCCAGAAGTCGCGCCAGGGCGCGACTAAGAGGAACGAGACGCAGCTTGCGCAGAATGAAACAAGCGCGAGCGCGATGAAAAAGTTGTGAGCAACTTTTTCAGAAGTAGAAAGAGCTGGAAGCGAGTTCTACTATGATGAAGAGGAGAATAAGGCGCTCTGCGCGCGGGAAGATGCCGGGCTGGTGCGCCTTTTACGGCTTCCACTTCCACGCGGGAACAACGCGCATTGGAAAAAGTATTGTAAGCTAGTGGGCAAAATACGCGCGCTTATCGAATGAGAATAAGCCAAATTTCCACTGGAATGGCAAAATCCGCAGATGGATTTTGGCATGACAGTGGAACGGCGCACCGTTCCACTGGAATCCTACCCTGTGAAGGTTTTTAAGGCTCAAAACGCCCCGTATTTGCGCGAGATGGTTGGAATGGGCGCGCTTGCAACTGAGAAGGGCTATTGGGAATTTGTGGCTGAGATTAAGGGCAGGATACGCGAGGCACAGTATTCCGCGCTGAAGGCAGTCAATAAGGAGCTCATCGGCCTTTACTGGGACATTGGCAGGGGAATAACCGAAAGGCAGGAAAAGTTCAGCTGGGGCAAGGGCGTTGTGGTAAAGCTTGCCGGCGACCTGCAAAAGGAATACCCAGGCGTGAGAGGTTTTTCAGCACAAAATCTATGGTATATGCGGCAATTCTATGCAAGCTATAAGGACGAATCAAAACTCCAACCACTGGTTGGAGAAATCAGCTGGGCGAAAAATATCGTGATAATGAGCAAATGCAAGGACGACTTTGAACGGGAATTCTACATCAGGATGACCAGGAAGTTTGGCTGGACGAAAAGCGTGCTTATCCATCAGATTGAGAACAAATCATACGAAAAATATCTCTTAAACCAGACCAATTTTGACAAAGCCCTGCCTGCAAAGTACAAGGGGCAGGCAAAGCTGGCTGTCAAGGACGAGTACACGTTTGATTTTCTTGAGCTTGGAGGCGAGCACTCCGAAAAGGAGCTGGAAGGCGCGCTTATGGAGAGGGTGAGGGGCTTTCTTGCCGAAATGGGAGGAGATTTCTGCTATATCGGAAACCAGTTCCGGCTTGAAGTCGGCGGCAGCGAGTTTTTTGTTGACCTGCTGCTTTACCATAGGAAACTGAAATGCCTCGTGGCGATAGAGCTGAAGGTAGGAGGGTTCATGCCAGAGTATGCGGGAAAGATGCAATTCTACCTATCAGTGCTTGATGACAAGGTGAAAATGGAGGGCGAAAAGCCCTCGATTGGGATAATCATCTGCAAGAGCAAGGACAGGACAATTGTGGAGTATGCGCTGAAGGATGCAAAAAAGCCCATTGGCGTTTCCACGTATAAGATGACAACGCAGCTGCCGCATAGCCTCTCGAAATACCTTCCTTCTGGAAGGGAGATATCGGAAAGATTGTGCGCGCTGGATGGAGGGTGAATGCATGGCAATAGTGCCAAGGGACATGGTAAAACTCGAGAGCCCGTTTGTTCGGAAGGAGATAGATGGCAATTATGTCTGCACCCCCGAAATAGCAGAAGGGTATGAGTGGGTGTTTGACGACCCGTCCGTCAGGGCTATCGAGAAGCTGCACGGAACCAATGTAAGCCTGATAATAGAGAATGGCACCATCGCTTCGATATGGAACAGGACGGAAAGATTGCCATTCTTTTGCAAAGGAAAACAGCACATCATCATGGGCGTTATGGAAGCATTTAGCCGCGGGTATTGCGAGCTTGCAGACGGGCAGTGGTATGGTGAATTGATAGGGGAAAAGGTCAATGGAAACCCGTATGGCATAACAGGGCAGCTGTGGGTGCCTTTCAAGACGTATTCATGGGAACATTTGCACTATACATCGTGGGGCAAGTATCCCAAGGACTTTAAGTCGATATCCGAATGGTTCAAGACGCTGATGCCGTTGTACACCCTAAGAGTGCATGGAAAAACATATGACAAGCACTATGTGGAAGGCGTTGTTTTCACACATCCGGATGGAAGGATGGCAAAACTCCGCAGGGACATGTTTGACTGGTTTGAAGGGAAAAGGCATGATGACGGATTAAGGTAACGGTTTGGGAGAATGCATTATTCCGCAAAATACCCGAACCTCTGCGCAAACGTTATTGCCGCTAGCGCTGCGCCTGCGAAAATGAGGAACGAGGCGCAGCTTGCGCAGAAAGGAACAAGCGCAAGCGCGATGAAGAGAAGGATGAGGCGCTCTGCGCGCGGGAAGATGCCGGGCTGGTGCGCGAGTTTCTTCGCGTCTGCGACTTTCCTGTGGTCTGCGTACGCAGTGGCAAAGCTTGTCATGCAGGTGCCGAAGAAGAGAAGCGCTACAAGCCAAGCCCCAGCTGGAAGGATGAATGGAGGGAGCGCGTAGAAGAAAAACGAGCAAATGAACAGGAATTCCACCAGCCTGTCAATCATGCCGTCTATGTAGGCCCCGCGCGCGGAGACTTCCTTCCTTGCGCGCGCAACTGCGCCGTCAATGGCGTCGGTGGCGCCTGAGAGGATGAAGAAGAGAAGGGAAAGGAACGGCTGCTGCGCGTAGGCGAAATAAAAGCCCACAAGCGCGAGGAGAAGCGCGCACACCGTGATTTGGTTGGCTGAAAGCGGAAGGCAGGAGAAAAGCTTGCCTAATGCTTTTTGGAAAGAGGCGCCAAATGACGTTGCTTTTAGAGGCATTTGCTCCCCTTTTTGTGTTTTCCCAAAAGCGCTTCAATGCTTGTGGGAGCGGTCTTTTCAGAGCGCGACTTCAACACACTTTTTATGAAGCTTTTCTTAAGCGGCAGCTCATCCACAGGATGCCAGTCGTGCTTGTCCATCCACAAAACATCCGCTTTGGTGAAATCCTCTTTATTTTTGAACTTCATCCGAAGCGTGCTTTTGCTTATCCTCTTGTTCTTAGGCATGCTATACCTTCCTAACGATAAATTCTTCAAGCTTGCTTTTTTTCTCCCCAATAATCGTAATACTCCACGCCCAAATGTGTTATCATCTCCTCGTCCATGAGGTAACGAAGCGTGTTTTTCAGCTTCATGTGCTGGATGAATAGGTCGTGCTCAGGGTAGAGGCCCTCTGCATGCATGGGCGCCTTGAAGTAGAAGGACAGCCACTCCTGCATGCCAGACATGTGCGCGCGCTGGGCAAGGTCCATGAAAAGCGCGAGGTCTAGCACAATGGGCGCCGCCAGTATGGAATCCTTGCAGAGGAAATTGATCTTTATCTGCATGGGGTAGCCCATCCAGCCAAAGATGTCTATGTTGTCCCAGCCTTCCTTGTCGTCGTTTTTCGGGGGATAGTACTCAATTCTGACCTTGTGGTACATGTTCTTGTACAAGTCAGGGTACATGTCAGGCTGGAAGATGTATTCCAGAGAGGATTTCTTGCTCATTTCCTTGCTCTTGAAAGAGCCTGCATCGTCAAGCACCAATCCGTCGCGGTTTCCCAATATGTTGGTGGAGAACCATCCGCGCACGCCTAGCATCCTTGTTTTGAACATGGGCGCAATTGCTGTTTTCACAAGCGTTTGCCCTGTCTTGAAGTCCTTGCCTGCCACTGCAATGCCTTTCTGCCTTGCAAGCTTAGTAAGCGCGGGAATGTCCACTGTGAGCTGCGGGGAGCCATTGGTGTAGGGGACGCCTTCCATTATTGCTGCGTAGGCGTAAATCATCGAGGGGGAGATGAAAGGGTTGCTTTCCACAAGCCCCTTTTCAAATGCCTCAAGGCTTTCATGCACAGGCTGAAGAGTCATGTAGGATTCTGTGCTTGCGCACCAGACCACCACCATTCTTGAGAGGTTTTTCTCCTTCTTGAAGTTCCTGATGTCCTCGCGCAATTGGTTTGCAAGCTCGAGCTTGTTCTTGCCTTTCTTCACGTTCGGCCCTTCGATGTTCTTGATGAAGTTCTTGTCAAACACCGCTTTCATGGGCTTGATTTTCTCAAGCTCGTCTTTTACGATGTCAATGTGCTCCTTGGAAAGCACGCCTGCCTTGATGGCAGCCTCGTAGGCGTTGTCGGGAAAAATGTCCCAGGCTGCGAATTCCAAGTCGTTTAAGTCGGCAAGGGGCACAAAATCCTTGATAAGGGGCGCCTTCTTCGCGTCGCGCTTGCCAAGCCTGATTGTCTGCATCTGCGTGAGGCTGCCGATTGGGAGCAGTTTTTTCTTGCGCGCAAGCATTACCCCTGAGATGAACGTGGTGGACACCGCGCCCAATCCAGGCAGGAGAATGCCGAGCTTGCCTTTTGCAGGTTCTATTTTCACTTTTGCCATATAGGACACCCCGATGACTCTTATATGAAACATATAATAGTATGGAAATATAAGAATAGCGCTTGCGCTGGGAAGTGTGGAGGTGCAGAGAGGGAGATTCGAACTCCCGAAGACCTAAGTCACCAGATAACGCATGCCGCGCCGTAGCGCGGAGATCTTGAGTCTGGCGCGTTAAACCGGGCTCCGCCATCTCTGCGAGGCTATTGAGATGGCTTTTATTTAAAAATCAGAGCAGGCTGGCTGCGTATCCTGCCAATCCCACGCCAAGCGCGAGAAGGGAGGTCTTGCGGAGCGAGATGAGAGTGGCGCTGTCTTTTTCAGTTGCGCGCGCAGCCATGTAAGCCATGGCGGCGAATGAGAATGCTGTGAGGAGGACAAGCCCTAGCGAGAGGATGTTGGCGCGCAGGCCAAGCGCAAAGGGCGAGAGGGAGAGGGGCACGAGGAGCGCGTAGAGGATAGCGGCGAAGAGGAGGGAATTTTTCTTGCCTATCACTACAGGGAGGGTGCGCGCGTTTCGGTGCTTGACGTCGCCTTCCATGTCCTCGGCTGACTTGATTATCTCACGCCCAAGACCTGCGACAAATGCCACGAGCGCGATTGCCCAGATGTAAGATGCAATGCCAGGCGACACCACCAGGCTGCCGAAGAGGAAGGGGATTGCCATGGAGGCTGCGATGTAGATGTTCCCGATGAGCGGAAGCTCCTTCAGCTTGAAGTTGTAGGCTATTGAGAGAGCTGCGAAGAGAAGGGTGATGTAAAGCGCGGCTGATGGAAGGGGAAGAGCGGCTGCAATGCCTATGATATAGCATAGTGAGGCTGCGAGGAGGGCGGCGCGCGGGGAGATTTCGCCTGATGCGAGAGGGCGGTCTGCGCGCTTGTTTGCCTTGTCGGTTTTGACGTCAAAGTAGTCATTGAGCGCGAATGATCCCATTTCTATGAACACAGGCACTGCAAGCGAGCAGAGCATGAGAGGAAGCGCGGGAAGGGAACCTGAGAGAAGCTCGCCTAGCAATACTGCAATGGCTAGCATGAGCGCGTGCTCAATCCTGAAAAGCCGCTTGTAGGCTGAGAAACTACCCATGGAATGCTTGGCGAGGGGGAGGTTTAAAAGGTGTATTTTCCATCTCTTTCACGTGAGAGGATATGAATATATTTCACATAGGTTTGCCTAGGACGTTTCTTGGCGTCCAAAATGAGGAGAAGGGAGCGCGCTACGTCGTGCTTTCCTCGCCTTACGAGGGAACGGTGTCATACGGCACTGGCACCAAGCGCGGGCCCAATGCAATAATCGAGGCATCGCGCCAGGTGGAAACGTACGATATTGAGTCAGGCAAGGACTTTGCCGAGTGCGGCATTTACACAGCGGATGAGCTGGAAGTCAGCCATTCCTCGCCTGAGAAAAACTGCGAGTATGTGCAGGAAGCTGTGGATGCTGTCCTGAAAGAGGGCAAGGTGCCAATTTTGCTTGGCGGGGAGCACTCAGTGTCAGTGGGCGCTTTCAATGCAATTGCCGCCCTGAAGGGGGCGAAAGATGTGTCGGTGCTGCACCTCGATGCGCATGCAGACATGAGGGATGAATACGAGGGCACGAAGTGCAACCATGCGTGCGCTATGAGAAGGTGCAGGGAAAAGCTGCACGCTGTCTCAGTTGGCATCAGGAGCTACTCCAAGGAAGAGGCGGATGAAATAAAGAAGCAGAAGTGCGACATTTTCGGCGCGGAGTTTGACGAGGCAAAGGTATTGGGGAAGCTGAAAAAGGATGTGTATATTTCAATTGACCTCGACGCGTTTGACCCCTCCGAATGCCCTGCAGTGGGCACGCCTGAGCCGGGGGGCATAAAGTGGAAGCAGGCGATTTCGCTTCTGAAGAAAGTGTGCGAAACCAGGCGCGTCATCGGGTTTGACGTGGTGGAGCTCGCCCCCATTCCAGGGCAGCATGTTTCTGATTTCCTGGCTGCAAGGCTGGTTTACAAATTGATTTGCTATATGGAGGCAAACAAGAAGTAGGAAGTGACGCAGATGGCGGACGAAACAAAAACTTCGGCAATTTCAGGCTTTTACAAGCTTTCAAGGAGCGAGAGGATTGCAAAGGTGGCTGCTTTTGCAGGCTTGACTGAGGAGCAAAAGAAGCAGCTTGCCTCTGACTCTCCTCTTGGCTTTGAAGTTGCAGGAAGGATGGCGGAAAACGCTTTAGGCCTTCATGCCATGCCCTTTGGCGTAGCAACGAACTTCATAGTGAATAAGCGCGAAGTGCTGGTGCCCATGGCAATCGAGGAGCCCTCTGTCGTTGCAGCAGCCAGCAATGGCGCAAAGCTTTGCAGGGACACAGGGGGCTTTTTCGCAGTTGCAGATGCCCCAATCATGGTGGGGCAGGTGCAGATTGTAGGTTTGAAAGACGCGGGAAAGGCAGTAAGGGAGCTTAACTCTAAGAAAGCGGAGATTATCAAAACCGCGGAGCCTTTTGCTGCCGGCATTGCAAAGTACGGAGGGGGCATACGGGCATTTTCTGCAAGGACATTGCCCACTGAAAGAGGGGAGATGGCGATTGCGGAATTTGACGTTGACGTGCGCGACTCCATGGGCGCAAACACCATAAACACCATATTGGAAGGCGTGGCGCCTAAAATCGAGGAAATATCCGGCGGGAAAGTGCGCCTGAGGATATTGTCTAACCTCGCAGTAAAGCGCCTGGTGAAGGCAAAGGCGGTTTGGAAGCGAGACACCATTGGCGCAGAGGCAGTGGATGGCGTGCTGGACGGCTGGGCATTTGCAGACGTGGATGTTTTTCGGGCATGCACGCACAACAAGGGGATAATGAACGGCATTGACGCGGTTGCAGTTGCAACAGGCAATGACTGGCGCGCAGTGGAGGCAGGCGCGCACGCATTTGCCGCAACAGGGGGAAGGTACCGCTCGCTTACGCGCTTCAAGAAGCTTTCAAACGGGGATTTGGAAGGGGAAATTGAGCTGCCCCTTGCAGTGGGCATTGTGGGTGGCGCGACGCGCTCGCTTCCCTCGGCGCAGGTGGCGCTTGCAATATTGGGCGTGAAGGGAGCGCAGGAGCTTGCGTGCATCATGGCATCAGTGGGCTTGGCGCAGAATTTTGCTGCGCTGCGCGCGCTTTCAGGCGAGGGCATACAGAAGGGACACATGGCGCTTCATGCGAAAACATTGGCAATTGCAGCAGGCGCAACAGGCGAGCAGGCAGACAAGATAGCCGAGCGAATGATTGAGGAGAAGGACATTTCCGCTAAAAAGGCAGCAGAGCTGCTTTCCAGCATGAAGAGAGAGAAAGGTAAAAAGTAGGTCAACAGCCCAAGCCTAAAGGCTTTGGCTTGCTGATAGATTATGAAGATTGTGAGTAAAAAGATAAAAACTGCCTTTACCCATGCCTGAAAGGCATGGGCTTCGGGCGTGGGATGTTGGTGCATTTTGATGAAATTTGATACTAGGGAAATTATCGCGATTCTAATTGTTTTCCTCCTGCCTTTGGGCTTGGGGCAGTTTGTGGCAAAGACCACGCTTCCTGAATATGGCGTTGCCGTGCAGATGATGGGCAATTCAAGCACCGCGCCATTGCACATCGTAGTGGCGTCCTCGC
>Ga0247841_10007804_pt1 | contig 15707 bp, 13 predicted proteins | sample LaCruzMarch2015__2_FD_192410 | JGI IMG/M metagenome (GOLD analysis project Ga0247841, IMG submission 192410) | Freshwater microbial communities from meromictic Lake La Cruz, Castile-La Mancha, Spain - LaCruzMarch2015_18m | ecosystem: Environmental > Aquatic > Freshwater > Lake | place: Spain...
GCCCCAGAAAGGATTGAGTACCCGGGTCACCGTAACGAAGTTGGCGCCGGTCACCGGCAGCGTGCCTGTCAACTGGATCTCGTAAAGCACCACGAATATCGCGGGTATGGCTGCCGCGGCGTAGGCCAGATAGACGCTGGGACCGGTCATGCCGGCCATAGTGGGAACCAGAACGAAGATCGAGGCGCCTACCACCAGGCCCGTGATCATGGCCACAGCCTCGAACAATCCTATCGTTCTTTTCATCATTTCGGGTTTATGTTCAGCCAAATTCAACCTCCGTAATAAAAATTAGTTAAATATCAGGGACAACCGGTTGCAAACTATGTTTTCTCCTGAGCACCTCCTTGTGGGATTCACTTTTCTATAAGCTGCCGGTATGTAATCCGTGCAGGATAAATTCAGTCTGCCTGGCGATGAACTGCTCCGATGTGTAACGGCGACCCAGCCACCAGCGCCGGAAAGCCCACATATCGCCCAGAACAATGATAGTGTGTGCCGCCAGAGCTGCATCCTCTATTTTATAAATACCTTTTTCACGTCCCAGCTCAATCAATCTCTCAAATAATGAAGCAAGTACCATGTCGTTTTCCATCAGCCGCTTCCTCTGGTCGGGAGGCAGGTTCCTGGTTTCCTGGTGCCAGAAAAGGACTATGCTCTGAGCCTCATTGGTATATTCCATATATAGCCTGATCGCCCGCTTCATCGCTTCGTCCGGCTTAAGCTTAGCCAGCACCTGGGAGGTCATCTTCACGAATTCATTCGTCCCCATCACAGCAAAATCGAGAAAGGCAGTGATGATATCATCCTTGGATTTAAAATAATGGTAAAGCGTGCCCACGGTTATGCCGCTGGCCTCTGCTATGTCCCGGACACCTGTATTCAAAATACCTTTCCTGATGAAAAGCCCGGCGGCCGCCTTGACTATCTCCCACTTCTTATGACCCGCCCGTTGCCCCAGCTTATCCGCCACCTCTTCGTAGCCGCCCAACATGTCCAATTCATTACTCGTCATTTACACGTCACCTGCTGTCATTCAATCAAGCGCTTGATAGACTGAAAAATTGTAAAATAGGGAGAGGTGTTTTGTCAATAGGTCATTTTACGTATTTTGGGATTCCCTGATGGCAATAAAAAGACCCTGCCGGAGTCCCGTTGATCAAGTCAACGGTCATGCCGCGGCAGGGCCTTTTTCTAAATGCCTGCGATGTTTAGACTGACAGTTTCTCCTCGGCCTCCGCCAGCGTTGCATCGGTCACTTTTCTCATATTCGCATCGAGGTCCATACCTTTGCCCTTGAGGTATGCCCTGCGCGCCAGATACCAGATCGTGCCCAGCACCAGCGTGCCGACGAAGATGAGCACCACCCAGGGGAACCTGGTCGGGTCTCCCTTCTCATCCATCATGTCAAGCAAAATGCCCGACAGCAGCACGATGCCCGATGTGATTATTGCGCCGATATAGGTGAACCAGCGCCAGAAGGTATTGAATTTAAACAGGGATTTCTTGTACAGGTCGGGCATCTTTTTGGGGATGCGGAACACACACCAGGCCAGAATGATCGTAATCAAGCTGGATGCCAGTACTGAGGCCAGGGCATATTTATCGATGGTGGCAGCGATCATCACACCCAGGATTTGGACTATTGTAATAATCAGTATGGCTACGTCCGGCGTCTTGAATTTGCTCAGGTGGGCAACGGCCTTAGGGAACATGCCGTCGCGCGCCCATGCCACCAGATCACGCGAGGCCGACCAGGTCAGCGCATTGATGGTCGTCACGATCGCGCCCAGCGCAGCGATAAAGACAATGTAAAGGCCCCATCCCGGCAACAGTCTGGCCGCGTCCACCATGATGGCTGGATTGCCGATCTTGGCGACCTCCTGCCAGTTCATGGTTGCGACCAGCGCCAGCGGCTGAAGGGAATACAGGACAAGTATGATCAGGAACGAAATGATCAAAGCCAGCGGCAGATTCCTGCGGGGATTCTTAACTTCCCCCCCGATATCGGCCAGCGCCAGCAAGCCCGACCATACGTAGCTCGCCAGCACCACCGCCACGATGAACATGATGGTGCCCTTGGGGAACAACGGCGTCAGTTTGGCCGGATCAAAATTAGCCATGCCGGTGATAGCGAAGACTATCATACCGATTATAAACAGGAGGAAAAAGACTATTTGTAACCAGCTTGCCAGCGAAACACCGAAATAGTTGATCAGTGCGAAAAATACCAGTATGCCAATTGTCAGTATCTTGCCGTCCATGGCAAAGGCAGGATTAAATGACTGGACGAAGGCTATAAAATAGTCTGCAAAAATTACTGCGACCAGTATATTGGCGGCCAGCAGGGCCATCACAGCCGAAAAGGATATTATGCCGCCCCAGAAAGGCGAAAGTACCCTGGTTACGGTAACATAGTTGGCGCCTGTTACAGGCAATGTGCCCGTTAGCTGAATCTCGAAAAGCACCACGAATAGGGAAGGGAGACAGGCGACAATGAAGGCTATGAAAACGCTGGGGCCGGTCATGCCCGTAATCGTTGCCGTCATACCGAAGATGCCTGCACCGATAACCAGGCCGGTTATCATAGCTATGGTCTCGAATAGACCTATTTTCCTCTGCAATACCTCAGGTTTGTTCTCTGCCAACTTCAACCTCCTTAATAATTCATTCGATCCACGGCCTGCCGGGCCGTCATGACTGCGCCAAGTTTAAACCCATCATATATAGGTGTCAATATGCCTATAAGTATATCTAAAATCCTCAGGTCCAGGGCCAGGTAAAGAGTATGCCCATCACGATGCCCAGCATGGCGCCCGCGAAGACCTCCCACTTGGTGTGGCCGATGATCTCAGCCAGCCTCTGGCTGAACTCTTTGTCTCCATGGAACAGCTCGTCCAGCATCCTGTTAAGCATAGTTGACTGGTATCCCACCGTCCGCCTCACACCGGCCGCGTCATACATCACGATGAAAGCCACCGCCAGCGAAATGGCGAAAAGAGGTGAATCGAAGCCGTAGATCAGCCCCATGGTGGTGGCCAGCGCACACATAAGGGCCGAATGAGCGCTGGGCATTCCCCCCGGGCTCCACATTAAGGACATATTGAACTGTTTCTTGCGGAAGAAATTGATCAGCACTTTTAGCGCCTGCGCCACGAACCATGCCACCAGCGGCACCCAGATAGCCTTCCAGGCCGCCGCCCCTTCAACTGCCTGGGGTACCATCCAGCTCATATGTTTCCTCCCACCCCCGGCCTCAGAGTAGCGCCCGGCCTGTATTTGATCTGCAGCGCTTTGATCGTCATCAACAGCCCCAGCAGCAGGGGATAGATAATAAGCAGGTGGTATGCTGTGAACGGCGGCGGTAAAGCTGGCGCCGCTATGAGGATTGGGGGTATAGCAATACTCAACCACTGCAATGCGAAAAGTGAAAGGGTGATTGCCAGAAGACCGAGGCCGAAGCTTAAGCTTGATTTCCTGGTAATCAGGGCCAGCAGGCCTGCAATTGCGGCCCCGATCAGAGTCGGCACAGTGCAGATGCAAACCAGCACACCGCCCATGACCGTTGCGCCACGCCCACCCTGAAACTTCAGGAAGAAAGACCATTGGTGGCTGACAATGGCTGCGACGCCGGCCAGCATGACCAGCAGTGGGCTGGCCCCCAGCCATTGGGTGATCAACACTGCCAGGGCCGCCTTGCCGATATCCATAACGACCACCAGCATGAAAGCTATCAGGCCTACCCTGCGGTAGACCGCGGCAGCGCTGATTTTGCCGTCCGGCTCATCCCTGATATCCACCTTTCCCGCGAGCCTGGCAACGATGAAAGCCGAAGGCACTGCGCCCAGCAGAAGGGCGATGGGGATGCAGAGCAGGTTAAGATAATCCATCTTTTGTAGCTAAACCCGGCATGTTTTAAGGCAGTATATCATAAATTTTCGGATCGCAGTCAGGGCTCCGCCCTGTGCGTCACGTCCAGAGTCAGGAAATCGCGCGCCTCCTTGGAGAACGCCAGCCCGACGGACATAACCAGCACCATCAGTCCGCAGGTCGCATAGATAATGGGTACATTTTTATTGGCCATATCTGCGATCACGCCGGCGATACCCATTCCTATGGGGGCCAGGCCGCTGGTGAGTGTGCCCAGCAATCCGAATACTCGGCCGCGTATCTCTGATGAAGCGGCCAGCTGGATAACGGTAGTGGTCTTGACTATGAATATGCCGGCCGTCAGCCCGATCACGGTAACGATGACCAGCACTGTCCATGGCTGGACTATGAAACCCACGATGCCCAAAGAGATGGAAGCAGCCAGCAGGCTGATTATAATCAGGTTGCTCTGGGCCCTGCCACGCACGTTGACACTCCCGGCAATCAGGTAGCCGACTACCGAGCCCAGCCCTACGGCGGCAAGCAGGTAGCCGTACCACGAAGCATTCTGCTTGAGATAGTCCTCAACATAAAAGGGCAGCAGCAGCAGCATCGGTGCGATGGCAAGGTGCAGCACTGCCGCCGCCAGGAAGAGTATGCGCATGCCTTTCTCATTCCAAACATAAGACAGGCCTTCCTTGGTATCCCTGATAAAGGTCTTCCAGGCTTCACCCGATTTCTTCTCCGGCTCGACCGGCGGCTGGGGTATTTTTATGAACGACTCGGTGCCGGCCGCATATAAGTAGGTGGCGCTATTGATGAGGAAGAGCAGGGGCGCGCCTGTGATGCTGAAGATCAGGCCGCCCAAACCCTGACCCAGGAACATAGCCAGGAAGATGGCGAACTGGTTGAGTGAATTGGCTACATTGAGCTTCTCTTTGGGCACCAGGTCGGGTACGGCCGCAGACATGGCCGGCGTGAAGAAGGCGAAAATAATGGCGCCCAGTGTGGCCACGATGAACATCCAGGTGATATTGATAACACTTGCGTGCGGTGTGAGATAGACAAAGGAAAAAAACGCGAAACCGCCCTGCGGGTCTGTTGTAATCAGGCCGGTGGCCCAGATCAGAAAGAACATCAGCCCCGCCAGGGATAACACCAGTATACCCTGGATAAGGTCGCTGTAGACGATGATCTTTTTACGTGAGAAGCGGTCTGCAAAGGTCCCCCCCATAGGGCCCAGCAGCACCCCCGGCAGGGTGGAGAAGAGCATCATGCCTCCCATCAGGCTGGCCGACTCGGTGGCCTGCTTGATGTAAAAGAGCATGCCCACATTGAAGTAGCGCTGCCCTATCTGGCTGATGAGTTGTCCCTGCCAGAGCAGCAGGAAATTCTTATTCCAGAGTCTGGCGGGCTCTTTGAGCGGCTGTAAGTTGTCCATGAGCATATTTCGATAATGGTAAAGGTAATCCCGAAATTTACCGCCATATATTATACGTCAAATTGAAATACAGATATCTCCCGCAGGTCATTCTGCTCGCTATTTGCCAGGATTCCTTGCACTGCCTGAAATTGACACATGGAATGCAGCAAGAATATTCTATTACCTGATTCAGGCAAAGATGACTACGATTAATCAAATCGATAGTTGATCCGACATGAAACATAATTGCCTGGCCCTGATATTGGCTGGATAAGGAGGTTGAAAAATGGCCGGTGATGCTCAATTTGATCTAAGGCAGGGGATACAAAAGCTGGCGGATCGCTTCAATGGATTAATACCCATTATGCTCGAAATGGGCATACTCGATGACATCCTGCATAAAAAGATAATCATGTCGGAAAAGGAAGGCCCCAGCTACACAGTAACTATCACACCACAAGGTTTTAGTATCGCGGATGGCGAGGATTCTTTTGCTCATGCCGCGATGCGCACAACCGGGGAACAGTGGGACAAGATATTTACCGGTCAAAAGCCGTATGCCGCCATCTTTCGTTTCGAGCTTGAGCCGCAAAGATCGCAAATACCTTTGAATCAAATCCCTCTGGTGGAGCGATTCTCCTCTATCATGCAGGCTATCGTTTCTCTCCCGGTCTGATAAAAATGGATGTTTAAGGGGGTTATTGTGACTATTGCTGTTACCGAGATAATCAGCGACTGGGCATGCAGTTTAAGCTTCAAGGACATACCGTCCCGCACGGTGACCTGCGCCAAGGAACAGGTCATCGGTATTATCGCTGCAATCCTGGCTGGCAGCAGGACTGAGGAGTGCCGGCCTCTCTATAAGGCTCTGAAAATATGGAGCGGCAGTGAGGAGTCGACCGTAATCGGGGCCGCATTTAAAACCAATATGCGTGATGCTGGTATGGTAAATGCCATCGTCGCTCAGACTCTTGAGTGGGAGGACTACCTGAGGTCGCAGCATACCGGCGCGTCCACCGTGCCTAACGCTCTGGCAGTCGGCGAGGCCTTCAATGCCAGCGGCAAGCAGTTCCTCACCGGACTGATTGCCGGCAATGAGATATGCGGAAGGACCGGCCACGCTTATATCAAGAGCCACCTTTTCACCAATTCCTGCCCTAACCACCAGATCGATGCCGCCATCGTGGCGGGCAAGATTATGGGCCTGGACAAAGAGCAAATGATGGATGCCCTCGGTATATCCTGTTTCCCGCCAATGACGCAAAGCTTCGCCGGCTGGTTTTCGCCCACAAAAGGCCTGATCACCGGTGCGCCGGTCCATGCCGGCATAACAGGCGCCTGCTTGGCTAAAGCCGGGTTCAAGGGATTCAGACAGATTATTGAACATCCCGACGGATTCTCATCGGCCATCTTTGAGCGCTATGACCTGGAGGAGATGGTGAAGGACCTGGGCACTGATTGGCGGACCGACACACATTCACCTAAGGTATACCCCTGCTGTGGGTGGCTTGATGCCCTGATCGATTCGGCACTGGACATTATTCACGGCAATAAAGTCGACTGGCAAGAAATAGCCAGTGTGCAGGTTCAGTGTCCCACGGTAACACTGCTGCTGAACAAGCCCAGGGACGAATTGATGCAACTCATCGACCGCATTGCCACCACCGATTATTTGACGTGCGTGCCCCTGTTTTTCGATTCCATTTATCCACTGGCCGTAGCCATCATCGATGGCGAGCTTACCCCCGCGCAATTTTCCAGGGAACGTATTACCGACAGCAGTCTGCATGCATTTTTCGATAAAATCCATTTCGTCGTGGACCCGACCCTGGATGTGAAGGAGATGCAGGAGGGCATCAATAGTGGAGGAGTAAAGATCACACTTAAAAACGGGACTGAATACCACAAGTTCACTGAAGCAATGAAAGGTTCTTATAAAAATCCAATTGATATTCGGGAGAAGCTGTACCTGTGCACCAGTGAGATTCTCAGTAACCAACAGCGCGAGGAAATATATGATACTGCTATGAAGATGGAAAAGCTGGACAACATCCGAGATTTCACCGCATTGCTGCTGTGATCAACTCTGCCCTAATACCAAATTATTTAAGTGAAGGAGGCCCCCCTAAATGGCAACTAAAACCGGCAAGCAGTACATCGACAGTCTGAGAAGCATCAGGAGGAACTCATATATCCTCGGGCAGAAAGTGGATAATATCGTCGACCATCCCATGAACAAGCCGGCCGTAAACGCGATCGCGGAGAGCTACGAGATCCCCCACATCAAGGGCATGCAGGATTTCGCTGCCCCAACCTCCAGGCTATGCGGCCAACCCATCAACCGCTATAACGCACTCAGCGAAAGCGTGGAGGACATGCTGGCACGCGGTGAAATGGAGCGAACAATCGGGTACCGCACCGCGGTGGGCTGTCCGCGCTCCACAGGCTATGATGCCATCAACGCGGTGTACAGCATCGCCCATGAGGTAGATGAAAAGCATCATACCCAGTATCTGGAACGTTTCAAGAAATGGCTCAAGAATGTTCAGGAAAACGACCTGGCGATCAGCGGTGCCATGACCGATGTCAAGGGAGATCGCGAAAAGCGGCCGTCGCAGCAGGCTGATCCAGATATGTATCTCCATATAGTGGAAAGAAAACCGTCCGGCATAATAGTCCGGGGTGCCAAGGCACACCAGACGGGCGCAGTCAACTGTCATGAGCACTTGGTAATGCCCACGCGAGGTATGAACGATGAGGAAAAAGACTACGCGGTCTGCTTTTCCATACCTGTGGATGCCCCGGGACTTTTTCACATCTACGGGCGCCAGCCTTCTGACACCCGCAAACTGGAGAATGAAGCTTCCATCGACCTGGGCAACAGTCGTTTTGGCGGTTGCGAGACCCTGATGGTTTTCGACGACGTCTTTGTCCCTTGGGAGAGGGTCTACCTGCACGGCGAGAATGAGTTCACCTGGCCGCTTGTTAACCGCTTTGCCATCGGACACAGAGCATCCTATGGACTGGCCGGTGGCGGAGTGGGCGACGTTGCAATCGGACTGGTGGTCGCCATGGCCGAAGCCAACGGGCTGGCGCAAGACAAGATAATCTGGGACAAGATCGCCGACCTCATCATCTGTTGCCAGACGCTCTACGGACTGGGCTTATCGGCCATGCTCAAGGGCAAGCCTACTCCATCAGGCGTCTATTTCCCCGACTACGTCCTGGGCGGCGTGGCCAAATATAATGCTACCACGCTGCCTTTCCAAATACTTAGGATCACGCAGGATATCTGTGGCGGCATAGTTGCCACCATGCCAGCAGAACAGGACCTGCGCAACGAAGCTATCGGTAAATATATCGAGAAATACCTGCGGGGAGTACCCCAGGTACCCACGGAGCACCGCATGCGGCTGGTGCGTTTGATCGAATGCATGACTCTCGGGCCACTGTCCGCCGACCTGCTGACCATGGGCCTGCACGGCGCGGGCTCACCCTATCCTCAGAAAATGATGATTCTGAGTGACTATGCGGAAAAAATACCGGCTTTGCGCGACCTCGCGTTGTACCATGCCGGTATCAGACAAGACATCGGTGGCATTATCTGACCAAAAAGTCTAGGAGGAGAAGGAAAATGACCGAGAATATAGTCAGCTTGTTCTTTAGGCAGGCAGCCGACAACAAGAGTAAGACCGCCCTCAGGCGCAAGCAGGGGGGTCAGTACATCGATATACCTTGGGCGGAGTATGGGCGCAATGCCCGTAAACTGGCCTCTGCACTGGTGAAATGGGGGCTCAAAGAGGGAGACAGGGTAGCCATATTCAGTTATAACTGCCCTGAATGGGCCTACATGGACCTGGCAGCGCTATCCGCCCGTGCGGTGGTTGTACCTGTCTATTTCAAGAGCAACCCGCTGCAGGTCGAATTCATACTCAGGGATTCTAAGACCAGCATCATCATGGTAGGTGATAATGTCCAAATCGAGGCGGTGCTTTCTATAAAAGAACGGCTTCCGGACCTCCGGCTGGTTGTTTGCGCCGGGGAGCAGGAAACAGGCAAGGATAGTGGCGTTGTCCACATATACAGCCTTATCGATCAGGCCACCGACGCCGGCGCGGACGCCGAGCTTGAGCGCAGGATCGCAGTCATTTCGCCGGACAATACAGCCACGCTGGTCTATACTTCAGGCACTACCGGTGAGCCGAAGGGCGTAATGCTGAGCCATAAAAACCTCATTGCCAATGTCAGGTCTGACCTTACCGCTGTATCCATGGGCAAGGGCGACGTCGGCCTCTCATTTCTGCCCACCAGCCATGTGCTGGACCGAGTAGTGGTACATTACATGAATATCGTTATTGGTGGCACCATTGCCTATGCGGGCAGCATGGAGAGCATATTGGAGGATATCAAGCTGGTCAGGCCCTCCGCCATGTGCGGGGTGCCGCGCATGTTCGAGAAGATCTACACGGGCATCTTTGATAACGTGAACAGCGGACCTCCGCAGACCAGAGCCCTCTTCTACCAGGCTGTGGAGGCCGGGAGCGCCGTGGTTAACCGGAGGGCGGCAAAGCAGCCCGTTGGCTTAGGTCTCCTGATAAGGTATGGAATAGCCAACCTGCTGGTATTTTCTAAGGTTAGGAAGTTATTCGGTGGCAAGATGAAGCTGTGGGCCTCGGGCGGCGCCCATCTGCAGGAGGAGATAGATGTGTTTTTCCGGGCCATCGGCATACCTATCATGCACGGCTACGGGCTGACCGAGGCTACCTGCACAGTCACACTCAATACCAAGGACGATTTCCGGCCCGGCACGCTGGGCCGGCCTTTGCCCGGCGTACGCGTCAGCATAGCTGACGATGGCGAGATCTTGGTCAGCGGTGACCTGGTCATGCAGGGCTACTATAACAGGCCGGAGGACACAGCCACCGCACTGACTGATGGATGGCTGCATACGGGTGACATAGGCTACCTGGACCCGCAGGGTTACCTGGTGATGACCGATCGTAAGAAAGATATTCTAGTCACATCGGGCGGCAAGAATATCTCTCCTCAAAGGCTGGAGACCTTCCTGCGGGCAAGCCGCTACATCGAACAGGCCGTAGCGATCGCAGAGCGCAAGCGATTTGTATCGGCCCTGATAGTACCCGATTTCCTGCAGCTCAAGCAGTACTGTGTGGCCGAGGGCATTGAATATGCCGATAATGCTGACGCGGTCAAGCGGCCGGAGGTGCTGCAGCATTACCAGCGCGAGATTGACAGTGTCAATAAAAGGCTGGACGACTTCGAGAAAATAAAGAGTTTTGTCCTTCTGCCCCAGGAGCTTACAACCGAGGGAGGAGAGATGACCTATACACTGAAGGTGAAGCGCCGCGTGGTGGATGAGAAATACCGCGAACTGATCGACGGTTTATACAGGTAATTCGCAGGCAAACACGTCGAAACGGGTGATCAGATAACCCCGTATTCTATCAGTTCCACCTGTGGCATCAGCCTTTCCACGTCGGCCCTGCGGCAGTCGGCAGTGGCGTAGTTGAGACAGACCGCTGCGGCCGCTGCGAAGCCGAGGCGGAGTCCGTCCTCGATGGGTTTGCCTTCGGACAGAGCCACTGCCAGCCCGGCCAGTACGCTGTCCCCTGCGCCGGCGGCGCTGGCAACGTGTATCTTCAATACGGGAATTCTGTAAGCACGGCCGTGCAATACCGCCAGCGCGCCTTCTTTGCCCAGCGTGATAATCAGGTCCGCGCCATATTTAACCTGTATCTCCCGGCCTGCCTTATACGCTTCCTCTATTGTGTCTACAGGACTCCCGACAAGTTCTGCGATCTCATCGATGTTGGGCTTGGCGATAGTGGGCCGGCCGGCCATCCCCGCTTTCAGTCCGGGTCCGCTGGCATCGAAGATCACGGGTAAACCGGCTAACCTGGCTCTCTCCACGAGTTCAGCATAAATGGATGCGTCAACTCCAGGTGGTACGGTGCCTCCTATAATGACACAGGATGAGCTTTTCAGGGCGGCTTTAAATTTTCTGCGGAATTTCTCCAGGGTGCCGGTATCGATCTTCAGCCCCGGCTCGGTCAGCGTGGTCTGGCCCCGGCCAGCGTTGCCGATAATAACGATATTGACGCGTGTCTCACCGTCCACCCACACGAAATCGGTCCGGCAGCCGCGCGACCGCAGCATCTTTGCCATGATCCTGCCGGCATTGCCCGCAGCGAAGCCCAGCGCACGGCTGGGATATCCAAGCTCGCCCAATATCCACGAGGCGTCTGTACCCTTGCCCCCCATGCCCGGTACGGCCTGCTCCGCCCGTATAGTTCGATTCCAGGCGAAATCCTTGATCAAATACGTGCGGTCAAGTGCTGGGTTAAGGGTGACTGTCAGGATCATGGCCGGGCTATTCGCCTTCCCCGCCGGCATTTTCCATCTGCCTGGCCAGGTCGTGACGGGAGCGGTACAGCATGTCTTCGTCATCGAGCAGTACCCTGCCCATCAAGATGCAGTGGGCATTGACCTCGATCCGCTCAACCGCGTCAAGAACCGAGTGTAAATCCTTGCCTGCAGCGAAAAGCCCGTGCCAGGGCACTAACACAAGGGCTGCCTGTTTGGCCATCCTTTTCTCCTGGCCGCAAAGAGCTTTATACACGTTCTCCGCCAGTTGTGTGCTCTGTACTCCGCCGCGGGCATACTCAGCCAGTTTGATCTCGCCGAATTTATAAGTATTTTCCAGCACAGGCGGTATGCCCTGCCTGGCCGCACAAAACACCATTACGTCGCGGGGATGGGCGTGTACGACTGCCTGGCTCTGAGGATAAAAAGAATTGAGCAGTTTAAGGTGTACCGGGGCTTCGCGGGATATCTTTCCGCCGCCCTCCAGCAGGTTGCCCTGCAGGTCCAGCACCAGCACATCCTCCGGCTCCAGTTGCCAGAATTTCCGCGTGCCGGCATAGCTTGGAGACATGGCGATTTTATCCTTCACACGAATGCTGATGTTGCCGCCCGCGAGGTCGGTCAGGTTGCGGTCGAGCATGATCTTTCCGACCTGCGCAATCAGTTCGCGGGCTTCGTACAACGATATTTCTCCCATGATTTTCCTTCCTGACGGATTATATTATCTTATATTTTAAATGTCCTTGCATGTAGGACGGATTTTAAATCCGATCGCCCTTATTCACAATATTGCCAAACAGACCGGAGACGTCGTCCCATTCTGCCGATTGGCCTGACCGGTAAGTCACCGTACTGAAGGACCGGCCGATTATTTCCCGTGCCTGCGACAGCGATTGTACTTCACCTAGCGCCATTAGTTGTGCCATGAAGTTGCCCAGCGCAGTTGCCTCGGCCGGTCCGGCCACAACAGGCACGCTGGTGGCCTCGGCCATAAAGCGGTTCAAAAGTATATTACGCGATCCACCGCCGATGACGTGAATGCGATCCAGCTTCCTGCCAAGCACTTCCTGCAGCCGCTCAAAGGTGTAGCGATACTTGAGCGCCAGGGATTCCAGGATGCAGCGCACCACCTCACCCTTTCCCCCGGGCGGCTTCTGCCCTGTGTCCCGGCAATAGCGGTCTATGCGGTCGGGAAAATTGCCGGGCGTCAGAAACAGCCTGTCATCGACGTCTATAACAGCAGCAAACCGTTGCGCCTGCTCAGCCAGTGCTATTATCTCTTCAAGCGTATACGCCTGCCCATCCTCCTCCCAGCTGCGCATGCATTCCTGCAATACCCAGAGGGCCTGGATATTCTTCCAGACCAGCCAGGCGCCGCCCACTCCGCCGTAGCAGGTAAAATTATGTTCGAATCCCCTTCCGTTGATGAGCGGCTCCCCTACCTCCGCCCCCAGCAATGACCAGGTGCCCGAGCTGAGAAAGGCGGCGTTCTCCCGGGATAACGATCCATCCGCGCTGTAAGGAACGGCGCATGCGGCTGAGGCCGTATCGTGTGTGCCGACCGCGATCACGGGCAGGGACTGGATATCCAGTTCATCGCACAATCTTGCTTGCAGCATTCCCAGCTTTGTCGCAGGCTGCACAACGGGCGGCATGATCCGAGCCGGGATATCAAATGTATCCAGCACCGGCCGGCACCAACCTCTCTTATTGGGATCATAGAACTGCGTGGTGGTGGCATTGGTGAACTCGCAGGACTTCTCATCACATAGCCAATAGTTGAAAAGGTCGGCTATCATAAGGTAAGTGGCTGCAGAATCGAGCAGGGGGGATCTATCCAGCACCATGGAATAAAGCTGGAAAAGGGTATTGTGCTGCATGAACTGGACCCCCGTCCTGCTGTAAATGTCCTCCCGTGACATCTTCTCGAAGGCCTTCTGCATGACTCCATCGGTGCGGGGATCGCGGTAGCTATGAGGATCCTCCAGCAGGGCGCCGCTGCTGTTCAGCAGGCAGAAATCATTGCCCCAGGCATCCAACCCTATTGAATCCAGCCGTTCGGCCCTTCCGGCTACCCCAAGCCCCTTCTTGACCTCCGCAAACAGCCGGCGCGCGTCCCAGTAGATATGCTCCTCTACCTGCACCGGCCCGTTGGGGAAACGGTATGCCTCCTGCAGAGTGACCTTTGCGCCGTCGAAACGCCCCAGCATGACCTTGCCTCCCGAGGCGCCCAGGTCAACTGCGGCACAGTTAACAGTCTTCTTCATGGCTTGCCTGTGAACAACCACACTCCCGGCTCAGCGAAAGACGGCTTCCCGTATAATCTTCATCGTTCTGGCAGGATTGCCTTGCCGCATCATATCTTCAATGGTCTTACCACCAATGCGGTCCAGTGCACGGCGCATCGCCTTTATCCACTCGATGCTCTCGCGTATGGCCTCCACCGTATCCATGCGTGCCGGCCAGATATCCAGCGTGTAGTACCCATCGTAACCCGTTTTATCGGCCCAGTAGAGCCATTCCAGGGTGTCAAGGAAGTGCACCGATCCCACGTTGAGGTCCCAGTCCCAGTCGGGGCGCGTATCGTTGATGTGCAATAGGAAAAGGCGGTCCCCGAACATCTTGGCCAGGGCCAGCGATTCGGCGGCATTCTCATAGGCCAGTATGGCGTGCCCGATATCCAGTATCAGTCCCACGTTGGGCCTGTTAATAGCATTGCAGAGCAGCAGTGATTTGGCCAGCGTGGAGACATAGCTGTGGACGCGCGGTTCCTTGAATTTGTACTCGAGCCCCAGCCTGACCGATGGATCGTAGTCGGCCGCGTCCTGCAGCACCTCGATCATCGTTCTCCAGGCCTTCAGGTAGTCGGACTCGAAGGGGTAATCGTAGCCGTCCTGCCCCGGCCAGATATTGACCAGGCTGCCTCCCAGCTTCTTCGTGATATCGATAGCCCGGCGGATTTCGCCGCCGGCCTGCTTCACTACGGCCGGGTCCCGGCTGGATATGGACCCTTTGATGAACTCCTTACAGCTGAAAAGGTTTGGCAACACGTCGCAGCATTTAAGCTTGTACCTGTCCATATAGCCCTTGATCTCTCCGGCGTTCTCATCCGTGATATCCCTGCCGTGGACGAACTCCAACCCGGTTATGCCGGCCTCGGCGGCCAGGGCAAACATCTCCGCGGTCGAACGGTCCTCCTTGTAGCCGGGCATGAAACGGTCGCCGGGATTGCCCAGGGCCGAGAGGGCCACGGCGAAAGTGATATCCTCCTTCATCTCGTTCCCCTGTCGCTTACGCACGAGCCCTTTCTATCTCGGCTCTTTGTTTCAACTGGTCGCGCAGGTCCTTGAGGTCCTTGGGGACGAGGTAGGCCGCAATGGAAATAAAGATGAAACACAGGGTCCAGGCAGAAACGCAGATGATCAGTATGGCATTCTGCAAAGATGACATATCGGCGATGATGCCTGCGGCCAGGGGCGCAATGGAAGAGCCTATCTGTTCGAAGAAGTTCTGCAGGGCGTTGGCCGTGCTGCGAACCTCTGGCAAGGTCATATCGTAGATGGTGGTCACCACGTTAGGCGAGGCAAAGGGCATAAAGATGCAGGTGAATGCCAGCAGGAAGCCGAAGAGGAAAATCTGGTCGTAGGGCACCATGATGGCGAATATCAGCAGCACCAGGGCGATGAGGATGCCTGCCGCGCTGACCAGCAGGCGTCCGCGCGGGTTGCGTTTGAAGAAATAGTCACCCAGTATACCGCCGATGGGGTAGCCCGCGGCCAGCATCAGCACGGCCACCACCATGGTTATCAGAACCGTGGTAGAGTCATAGCCGCGCCCGGTCTCAAGATAGCGGAAGAACCAGAAGGTCAGCACCTGCCAGGGGAAGACGCCGGTGAAGCAGTTGAGGAAAATGAAGAGCAGTGATTTCTTCTTGAAAAGGCCCATCGCGGTGTGCCAGTTGAACTTGTAATCTCCCTTCTGGTCAATGCCCTCCAATTCCGGCTCTGTGCTGCCTCGCTGCGGCTCCTTT
>Ga0247841_10007805_pt1 | contig 15707 bp, 8 predicted proteins | sample LaCruzMarch2015__2_FD_192410 | JGI IMG/M metagenome (GOLD analysis project Ga0247841, IMG submission 192410) | Freshwater microbial communities from meromictic Lake La Cruz, Castile-La Mancha, Spain - LaCruzMarch2015_18m | ecosystem: Environmental > Aquatic > Freshwater > Lake | place: Spain...
AAGTTCTGCCTTACCAAAATGAAATGGTTTTTCTTTGGCAACCATTCTGGAACGTGTACAATACCTGCAATAGGTAGAACAGAAATCTGTAATAAGAAACAAAACTCTGTCGGGATATCTGTGAATAATGTTGGGCAGAGGGCTGTCGTTTTCTTCACCAAGAGGATCAATATCCTCACCTTCGCTGCGAATGTATTCACCTTCGTCAGGGACAACACATTTTCTTAAAGAATTATTTTTTGATTTATCCTCAAGAAGGCTTGCATAATACGGGGTAATGCGCAATGGCAATGAATTTTTATTGGAAGAATAAAAACTCTTTTCTTTGAAGTTCAACTGAATAATCTGTTCAAGTTTTGATTTTGATGTAATGCTGTTCCGGATCTGCCATTTCCAGTCGAGCCATTCGGTTTCGCTAACGGAGGGGTAATGTTTTTTTAAGAATTTTTTGCTTGTTTCACTTATTGCTGTGAATTCTGTTTTTTTTTCTTCTAAAAATTCTTTTTTCAGGTTGATTAATGAGACTTTCCGGTAGTCAGTTAAATCTCGGAGGCTTGGAGGTTCTTCATCGAGCACAATTTCATTTTTCGAGTTTTCCTGTTCCCGGTGAATTTGGTTTTTCATCGCTTCGGTTTAGGTTTAGTTTATTTATAATTAATACTGTTTTTTACTATTAGTTTAACTCAATAATAACGTATGTTATTAAAAAAGCATGCAATAATAATTCTTTTTAAAATTCAAATTTTTATTTTCAAAAAAACTTTTCACAAACTTATTAACAATAACAATGTGTTTTATTCCGATGAATTTTTTAAAAATTTTGATATATGTTAATCATGCCATGTCATGCTGCAAGCAGGTTGGCGATAATAAATTCAAGATAAATATAAAAAGAGGAGCTGAAATTTCAACTCCTCTTTCAATTCAATACCAAAAATCATTAATTCTCAGTTTCCGTTTCTGCTTTTTTTACTTTATTATTCTTTTTCTCTTTAACAATTTTTATAATCAATTCTTCTTTTTTCAAATCATATCCAATACTTATCATGTCGCCTTCGGCAATTTTACTTTTGATGATTTCTTCGGCAAGCGGGTCTTCAACATATTTCTGGATTGCACGCTTTAAAGGGCGAGCGCCAAATTGTGCATCCCATCCTTTCTCAAGAATAAAATCTTTGGCTTCAATAGAAACTTCCATTTCGTAACCCATCCCAAGAATTCGCTTGTGCAGGATGGCAAGCTCAATATCAATAATCTTGTGAATACTTTCGCGCTCTAATGAATCAAATAATACAACATCATCTATCCTGTTTAAGAATTCAGGGGCAAAGGCTTTTTTGAGTGCATTTTCAATGACTCCTCTGGCAAAATCAGCAGTATGGTTTTGCTTTGCAGAAGTGCTAAACCCAACTCCTTGTCCGAAATCCTTCAACTGGCGAGAGCCAATATTAGATGTCATAATGATGATCGAATTTTTAAAATCAACACGTCTGCCAAGGCTATCCGTTAAAACACCATCATCAAGAACCTGTAGCAATAAATGAAATACATCCGGATGAGCTTTTTCAATTTCATCAAGTAAAATAACAGAATAAGGCTTTCTTCTCACTTTTTCGGTAAGTTGTCCACCTTCTTCATAACCCACATATCCAGGAGGAGCGCCGATCAATCTTGACACAGCAAATTTTTCCATGTATTCGCTCATATCAATGCGGATCAGGGCATCGTCCGAATCAAACAAGTAACGTGAAAGGACCTTTGCCAGATGTGTTTTGCCAACACCTGTAGGCCCAAGGAAAATAAATGTACCAATAGGTTTACTAGGATCTTTAAGACCTGCGCGATTTCTCCTGATACACCGAACAACTTTATTAATCGGTTCTTCTTGGCCAATTACTGATCCGCCAAGCTCTTGTTCCATATTAAGCAATCTCTCGCCTTCATTCTTTGCAATACGTTGAACAGGGATTCCTGTCATCATTGCGACTACTTCAGCTACATTTTCTTCGGTTACGATCTCCCTGTTAATCTTGGATTCTTCTTCCCATTTGCGTTTCCCTTTTTCTAATTCATCATGGAGTTTTCTTTCCATATCACGGTATTTCGCAGCTTCCTCGTACTTCTGACTTTTAATAGCATTCGTCTTTTCATTTTTCACTTCCTCTACTTTATTTTCAAGACCAAGGATTTCAGCGGGTACATGAATATTTGAAATATGAACTCTGGCACCTGCTTCATCCAAAGCATCAATAGCTTTGTCTGGAAGGCAACGATCACTGATATATCGCTGAGTAAGAGAAACACACGCTTTTATAGCTTCTTCAGAATATATTACCAGATGATGATCCTCATATCGTGTTTTAATATTATTAAGAATATCGATGGTTTCTTCAGGTGTTGTAGGATCTATAAGAATTTTCTGAAATCTTCTTTCTAAAGCGCCATCTTTTTCGATATACTGTCTGTACTCATCTAAAGTGGTTGCACCAATGCATTGGATTTCACCGCGAGCAAGGGCAGGTTTAAACATATTGGAGGCATCAAGCGAACCGGATGCTCCACCTGCTCCCACAATAGTATGAATTTCATCAATAAAAAGTATAACATCGGAATTCTTTTCCAGTTCGTTCAAAACGGCTTTCATTCTCTCTTCAAACTGACCTCTGTATTTTGTTCCTGCAACCAACGAAGCGATATCGAGAGTTACGATTCGTTTATTGAAAAGCGCTCTCGATACTCTTCTTTGAACTATTCTCAGCGCCAAACCTTCAGCAATAGCTGATTTACCAACACCTGGCTCACCGATAAGTATAGGATTATTCTTTTTTCTGCGGCTTAATATCTGGGCAATACGCTCAAGTTCTTTTTCTCTGCCAACAACAGGGTCTAAACGATTTTCTTCAGCAAGTCTAGTTAAGTCCCTTCCAAAATTATCCAGTACAGGAGTTTTTGATTTTGAATCGCCCTGCTTTTTGCTGCCGGTACTTCCCAAACTACCTCCTTTATCTTCCATATCATCATCATCGGCGTTGCCACGTGAAAATTCACCTCTTGGTTTACTTGATTTATCAACTGTATCGGTATAGTGATTTTCTGACAAAATTGATCGCAATTCATTTCTTACAGATTCATACGAAACACCAAGCCTGTTCAACGTTTTGGTGGCAATATTATCTTCATCTTTTAGTATGGATAAAAGCAAATGTTCTGTGCCGATCAGCTCACTTTTATATACTTTCGCTTCAAGGTATGTAATTTTTAAAATGCGTTCAGCCTGCTTGACTAAAGGAATATTTTCAATATTTCCGGATGTCGTACCATTGCTTTTCAACGATATTTCAATGCCTTTTCTCAGTGAAAAAAGATTAACACCAAGATAATTCATTATTTTTATTGCAAGCCCTTCTCCTTCGCGAATTATTCCAAGCAAAAGATGCTCTATACCTATATAATCATTCTGTAATCTTATCGCCTCTTCACGGCTGTAAGAAATCACATCTTTTACCCTTTGCGAAAATTTAGCTTCCATATTTCATATAGTTCTAATAAACTAAAGATAACAAATTTTACATAAAAACATCAAATTTATGTACAAAAACAAAGCAAACTCTCTTTGCAGTGTAATTATTTTTCAACATACGCGTGTTAGTAATAAAAAATCTTAGCATTTTTATAATTATTTTAACAAAAAATTGTACTTTCGTAAAATATTTTGTGACTTATTAAAAATTGTGCTTAATTGATATAAAGTAAGAAAAATGGCAGAAGGAGAAAAAATCGTTCAGATTAACATTGAAGATCAAATGAAATCGGCTTACATTGATTATTCGATGTCGGTTATTGTATCACGCGCTTTACCGGATGTCAGAGACGGACTTAAACCTGTTCACCGGAGGGTTTTATATGGAATGCTCGACTTGGGGCTTCTTTCCAACCGGACATATAAAAAATCCGCTAGAATTGTAGGTGAGGTACTAGGAAAATACCATCCTCATGGTGACACATCAGTTTATGATGCTATGGTTAGAATGGCACAGGAATGGTCGCTTAGATACCCACTAGTTGACGGACAAGGTAACTTTGGTTCGGTGGATGGCGACAGCCCTGCAGCCATGCGATATACAGAAGCAAGGCTTCGTAAGATCGCTGAAGAAATTGTAGCTGATATTGATAAAGATACTGTCGATTTTCAGCTCAACTTTGACGACTCATTACAGGAACCGAGGGTGATGCCATCCAAAATACCAAACCTGTTAATAAACGGTGCATCAGGCATTGCAGTTGGAATGGCTACCAATATGCCTCCTCATAATATTGGTGAAGTGATTGATGGAACAATAGCTTTTATTGATAATCCTGAAATAACAGTATCCGAATTAATGAAATTTGTGAAAGCGCCCGACTTCCCTACAGGTGGTGTCATTTATGGTTATGACGGCGTTCGCGAAGCATTTGAAACAGGCAGAGGACGTATTGTTATGAGAGGCGAATCTACTGTGGAAACAATGGCTTCAGGAAGAGAACAGATAATCTTTACATCAATACCATACCAGGTTAACAAGGCTGAAATGATCAAGAAAACTGCCGACCTGATTAATGATAAAAAAATTGAAGGTATTTCCGATATCCGCGATGAATCCGATAGAAACGGAATGAGGATAGTTTATGAATTAAAGAAAGACGCCGTAACTAATGTCGTTTTAAATAATCTTTATCAGAACACGGCGCTTCAAACTTCTTTCAGTGTTAATAATGTTACGCTTGTTAAGGGAAGGCCGATGACGCTTAACCTTAAACAACTCATTTTGTACTTTGTGGAACACAGGCATGATGTAGTAATTCGCAGAACAAAATATGAACTTGCTGAAGCGGAAAAAAGAGCGCATGTCTTATTAGGATTGCTTATTGCGCTTGATCATCTGGATGAGGTGATTGCTTTGATTCGCTCATCTAAAAATCCTGATGAAGCTAAAAACGGACTGATGCTGAACTTTAACCTGAGCGAAATACAGGCAAAAGCCATTCTTGCAATGCGTCTGCAAAGCTTAACCGGACTGGAAAGGGATAAACTGAAATCAGAATACGACGAATTGATAAAACAAATTGAATATTTTAAAAGTATTCTTGCCGACGATAATCTCTGCAAAAAGATTATTAAAGATGAACTTCTTGAAATAAAAGAAAAATATGCTGATAAACGTCGCACTGAGATTGAATATTCCGCTGCGGATTTCAGAATAGAAGATACAATTGCCGATGATAGCGTCGTTATTACCATATCACACATGGGTTATATAAAAAGAACTCTCTTAAGCGAATACAGGGTTCAGAACAGGGGAGGGCGCGGTTCGAAAGGGACTGATATCAGGGATGAAGACTTTATTGAACACCTGTATATTGCAACGATGCACGAATATATGTTGTTTTTCACCGAAAAGGGGAAATGTTTCTGGCTGAGAGTATTTGAAGTTCCGGAAGGCACAAAATCATCCAAAGGAAGAGCCATCCAGAACATGATAAATATTGCCCCCGATGATAAAGTGAAAGCTTTTATTAATTTAAAAAGCATAGATAACGAAGAATATATTAATAATAACTATATTATTCTTTGCACTAAGAAAGGAACAATAAAGAAAACATCACTGGAAGCTTATTCAAGGCCAAGGGCAAATGGTATCAATGCGATCAATATCAAAGAAGACGATCAACTTCTTCAGGCAAAACTTACGAATGGTACAAATGAAATACTTCTTGCACTGCATTCCGGAAGAGCGATACGTTTTAATGAAAAAACTGTTCGACCAATGGGTAGGAATGCTACAGGCGTTAGAGGAATAAGGCTTGCTGCCACTGATGACGAAGTGATTGGAATGATATGTATTGAAAATAATATATATGACATACTTGTTGTATCTGAAAATGGTTACGGAAAACGCTCCAAACTGGAAGATTACCGGGTAACAAATCGTGGCGGCAAGGGTGTTAAAACGATCAATGTTACTGAAAAAACGGGTAAATTAGTTGCTATTAAAGAAGTTCTGGATACTGATGACCTGATGATAATTAATAAATCGGGGATCATCATCCGTATTGAAGTTAAACAGCTCCGGGTTATGGGTCGTGCAACCCAGGGAGTACGCCTGATTAAAATGAAAGATGACGATTCTATTGCCTGGGTTACTCCGGTTGAAGAAAACAAGATTAATAGTAATGGAAACGGAGAAAACGAAAATGTTATAGAAAATAATATGATCAGTAATTCTGACATTATTGTTGAAAACTCCGAATTTGAAGAAAAACCTGGCGACAATGGAGGTGAAAATAAAGAAGAATAAAATTTGTTTCGTTTCAATAATATAAACTAAAAAAATGAAAAAAGCAGCGATTTTATTGGCAATAGTGTTTTCGATAAACATAGCCAATGCACAAAAACTTAGTTTCCAAAGTGCAGTTTCCAGCCTTAATAAAGGCTTTCTTGACAAAGCAAAGAAATTTATCGATCCCTGCATTATAGATCCATCAACGAAAGATTGGCCAAAAACATGGAAGTATAGGGGCGATATTTATCTGCAAATTTATCTTTCCAAAGAGGCTAAGTACAAAAACCTTGACTCAAACGCTTTACAAATTGCTTATGATTCTTATCAAAAAGCGATAGAACTGGATAGCAAAAAAGAATATTTTGATGATATTAAATTTCAATTATATGTATGCGGTGAACAATTTTACAATAAAGGTGTAGAGATTTATAATCTGAAAAAGTACGAAGATGCTATGACAAACTTCGATAAAACTTCTATAATTAATGGAATTTTTGGACTTGCTGATACCTTGGCAACCTATAATGCAGCATTATGCGCCGAACTTGCAAATATGCCCTCAAAAGCGAAAGAATATTATAAAAAACTAGTGAAGTTAAACTATCATCAACCACTTATATATTCCTCTTTAGCAAATATTTATAAAAATGAAAAAGATACTGTTAAAGCTTTAAGTACAATTAAAAAAGGCAGGGAATTGTATCCTGAAAATTATAGCCTTATTATAGCGGAAACCAATGTTTATCTTTCCGCAGGAAAAACAAAAGAAGCCAAAGACTTACTGGAACTTGCTATCCGGAAAGACCCAAGTAATCCTAATCTGTATTATGCAATAGGAATCAGTTATGATGCTATGGCAAATGATACGTCAAAATCGCAAACAGAAAGAGGTACATACTTTAACGAAGCTGAAACAGCTTATAAAAAAGCCATAGAATTGAAAGTGGATTTTTTTGATGCTATATATAATTTAGGTGCGCTTTATTTTAACGACGGTGTTAGGATTTTCCAGGAAGCCGATAAAATGATAAATGATATGACAAAGTACAACGAAACAAAGATGAAATTTGAACAAAGGTGGAAAGAAGCATTGCCATATCTTGAAAAAGCATTAGAACTCAGTCCTAATGATTATAACACATTAATTTCTCTGAAACAGCTTTATTCAAGGACAAGCCAGATGGATAAACTCAAGGTGATTAATGAAAAATTAAAGGTTGTTAAGTAGATAATAAATAGGGAGGTTGAACAATAATCTCCCTTTATTATTCGTTATGCTATTTAACATAATATCTATTATAAGACAAATACTCATGAAACATTTCTTCACTATCAGCGTATTGCAGCAAGCAAAGCAAATTACTATTTTGATTTGACTATATGAAAAAGATAAACCTCACATATATAAGACTTCCCGACAAAACAAGTTATATGACTTGGCAAAAGACTTATAGTATTTTGCTTGGTAATGAGATAAAGGTTTCATTTTCAAGCGAAAAAAAAGCAAAGAAATTTATAGCCGATACAAACCGGTTTCTGAATTTACAACTACAGGAATTAAACCAGGTTTATATTCAACTTTTTGCCGAGTACCGGCGATTATGGTTTATAATTGATTTTGAAGAAAATATTGAGGATAGTTTCCACGATATTAATAAATACTTTAAAAAACTCACTAAACACGGACATAGCGAGAATAGTAATATATATGTTTTTCTTGATTTTATAAGGATTTCAAACGAAATAAAAACCGTAACCGAAAAATTAATTACTTTCTTAAAAGACACTAACAATTATTCCGGGGCCAATATATTATCTTCTCTCCCACTGCGTGTGGATAATATTCTTGATGCTGTAAATAATTATGGTAAGGATCAAGGGCAGGTATAAGCATCTATCTCAGCAACCTTTATCTCTTTATTAGTGAGTGTTACTCTGATTTCCTTGAGTAAATAATTTTGATCATTAACCCTATATTTCTTTGAGAAATCAATATTCCTGAGTTCTATCGGCGATAATTGTTTTGTAAATTTAACAAATTTTGCAATATTCAGAAACCAGTAAATATAATCTTTCCAGAAATTCTCATATAATCCATATTGTCCATCCCATCTTAATGCAAGGTTTGCATCTGAAATTTTTATCCATGAAAAATCATATACATCAGAACTGCCAAGAGGATAATCCATATCATTACTATCTTTAAATATTCCTCTATAAAATAATAATCTGCCTGCACAAATATTTTCGAAACTTCCTGCAAAATTTTGAAAATATCCATTTTGTTTAGTTACGGGTATTAACCATGCCTTACCTTGACCAAGAACATTATCATCCATTTCTTTTTTCATTAATAATGTACTAACTTCAGTTTCTTTTGTAATTTCATTTTCTCCATTACCAATATAATAATCAGGCAAAAGTTCATTACAAAAATATTCCCATATCATTGTCTGAGTAATATCATCATATTTCCATATATAATATGATGATTCAAGTATAACATAGAATATATCATCACCCGTATTATTTGAAGGCGGAAGTTCAGTTGTTATATTAACACTGCCCCTATAATTATATTTATGAATAGATTTACAATTATCAGAAGCATATTGATCAGATGAATCCATATTCATCATTAATTTCATTGATGATGATAAATTCATAGAATCATATTTTATTTTCGGAAGTGATAAAATATTTTTTGAAAAATCAATTACATCTTTATCTTTCAATATATCTTTAAAAAATTTAAGAGTAACCCTCCTTGTAGAATTATTAAAAAAGTAATTCAAACAAAATAATGAACTTAAACCTTTAAGAAAAGAAGAAATAGTAATATCCGGTAAATGTTCTTTTAAACCAACGACAGGATTAATCGTCTGTGGTATTACCAAAGCTTTGGAATGAACATTAAATATAACTATTTTTTTTAATTCAGCATGAGCAGCAATCGGATTATTTGTATTATTATATCCAAAGGTTTTAAAAATATTATCTAAAAAATAAGCCAGATAAGGAAAAGGAGTAATATCGAATCTAAAGCCGGAATTATCAGGTATATTGGGATTTGCAAAATAATAATTCATATAATTATACATCTTACCTGCCGCAGTAACGGGATAATAAGTAGAATCTATATATTCTTCATTTTTAATTGGAAAAAGTGCAAAATTTATTTCAGGGTAAAATTTTGTTATGATATCATTAAAATTAAGATTAGACGGGTCCAAAGAAGGTAAGTGTATATCTTCTCCCATATAAACCTCATTCATCAACTTATCCCTGATCTGATAATTAAACTCCCCCTTCCCCGCCCCAAAATTACATTCATATTGATTTTCATTGGCTTCTGTAACGAGTAATATTCCAGAGAGGAATTGAATGCCATTAAACAATATTGTACATGGAACTTCTATTTGGGTAATATTTTTACCTTCAATCCGGTGAGGAAACCCAAATATTTTACGGTTTTTATTGCTGGCAGGCAATGAAAAATTATAAGAATAACTCCCATCTTCATCATTTAATATAGGCGATTTTAATACCAGAGAAATACTTATTTCCCCTATATCCAAATAATCATCATCACAACGGAGTGCAAGCATAAATTAATATTTTATGTTAAAAATTCAATCCTTAACACATCTAACGCTATATCCACGCACTTTACCATCCGCATTATATCTGTAAACTGTACTATTATTATAAGCCATTTCACGAAACCATGCGGTAATAGCACCACTGGTGGTAGCCGTCCACCAATAACCCGAATAATAATAAGTACCATCTGGAAAACTGCCGTTGCTATGCCGAAAGCCACCCCCAAGAGCCGTAAAACCGCTGGTATTAGTTCCACTATTTCCGGTATACCAATGAGTAGTTCCTGATTCTTTTAGTTTATCTGCTTGATCTGATCCAACCCAACTTGTTGTTGTCGTATCATACGGAAAAGTAGGAAAATTAGTAGTTACAACAGACCTTTCAAGGGTTGTCCATTCATTATGGCTTGGCACATGCCAGCCTGTGGGGCATAAGCCATTGGCATTGTTTACCGCATACCAGTTGTATAATGCACCGAAAATTGATTTGTTGGTTGCGCTATCATTATCTCTATAACATCTTGCTTCAGTTGTTAGGGCAGCCCATGCCGCCTGATCCTCGACAAGTGTTATAGGTGTTCCATTTTTATAATGTGTTGTTGTCAAATTACTCCTCATCCAGCATTGAGTACCCATTTCTATCGTATTATAAGTATTTCCGTCAAAATCCGTAATGGGGGTACCACAGGGGATATTCAATGTTGGATCAGTGGCTCCTGGTGAAAAATAAATATTAGAACCAATTTTTGTAAAAGTATTAAGTGGATGTGTTGCATTTACATATTGCACACCCAAAAATATGTAACCAGTATTATCATTCCTGGCAATAACAGGAGTTATAGTATTATAAACAACCCATGAGCAACCTACAATTTCATTACCCACATCCAACGCATACGGATTTGAGTTCCAGAAAAGTATACTGTTTCCGTTATTTGGAGAACTATTTTTTAATTCAATTTGTTTTAAACCGACACTTCCTGAAATATTTTTAACGATAACAGATTTAGCGTTTGCTCCTGCATTTGCATTTCTACAATAATACCAACCGCCATTGTTTCGCAGTTCAGAGTTGGCATTAGAATTATTATATATACAATAATTTGAACCATTATGGTCATAATTATTATAAATTACCACTCGGAAAAATTGAGTTATACCAGCTTCCAGTATATTGGAGTAGATTGTTATACTATCAGAGGTGTTTGAAATATACATATCCTCAACATAACTGCCAGCATGCACTGTCAATCTTCCATCTATACGGCTCATATTATAAATGCCAACCAGAGATACAGCTCTTGGTAAATTAACATCTTCCGTAAATGTCCCTTTCATTACACGAATAAGATAGGACGTTACTGTATCTGCTCCTCTTAATGTGTTAATTGCAGTTATAGCATCATTAATGGTTGTATATTTACCTTCGCCACCATTTTTCTCCACGGTTAATATGCGCCATGACTGCAAATCAAATTGCGTTGCTATTTTAGTTGTATCAATTATAGCTGCAGTCGCACTTCTTATACACCGCACAGAGCCAATAGAGAGGGTCTTATCGCTGTAGGACTGAGCGCCATTGCCAAAACCCTGAAGCCAAGCGTTGTTTGCATCGTCCTCCGAAGAACTCCAATAACTGGAAGTAGTAAAACCACCAATAATATCCTTTTGCAGATATATTTCATTAAGTTCTTCTTTACTTGGTAAATACCAATTGGTATATCCATCTAAGACTAAGCTATTACATATTTCTGCTGCAATTCCGACTGTTGTACAACCTGCCAAGATAGCATCGGTATTAGCTTGTCCTGAACCTACTGACGTACCAGATGCACCAACCAACCCTGTTTCCCCAGTACAACCTGTTGCCCAAGATGCGCCAGTGCTTGCATCAATTCCAGCAACGATAAATCCATGAATGATACCTATTCCTGTCATTCCGGTAGCCCCAGTTGCACCTGTAACACCATTAGAACCATTATTGCCTGTCGAACCCGTTACCCCCGTTACGCCGTCAGAACCATTATTACCAGTTACTCCTGTTGCACCTGTCGCTCCCGTACTTCCTGTTATGCCCGTTATCCCAGTAGCTCCTGTTGCGCCGTCAGAACCATTGTTCCCAGTTGCACCAGTTATTCCTGTTACTCCTGTCGCCCCCGTTGGCCCCGCGGCAGTTTGCCAACTTCCTACTCCATTAGCATCGGAAATAAGTGCCTTACCGGCTCCAGCTCCGGGTATATATTTTAAAGGCTTTTTTAAATTGAGTGAATCCCAGACATCAATTAATTTATCGGAACTCCATGATTTTATATGATTGACTTTAAGAGTGTCCAATTTCTGCCCGAACAAGTTCGCTTGCAGGCATAATAAAATAAGAATAAATAACTTTTTCATAATTTTTTAAATTTTAATTTTATAGTTACAAATTATTGTTTCACCTTCATTACCTGGAACCTTTACTGTAATTCCTTTTGTTGTTGCCGAAGCCGGATTATAACCCCCGCTTACAGGCATACCATCAGAATCCCAGAATTGTAATTCTATTCTTGTAGGCGTTGATGCCAATTCTCTTGAAAATGTAATATCTTTTGTTGCAGTATTAAAACTTACCTGACCTTCCGCTAAGGAAATCCGCGATGTTCCTGGTATATCAGGCATAAGTATTGTACCAATTATAACAGTTGAAATAATGCAATTTCCACTTTCATCTGGATTTTCGGAAATAATAATTTTATTGGCGCACGATGTAGCATCCGGATAATCCGGATGCCGATCGGTATCGCCCGGATTTTGCCCGACTTTATATATACCATTTTCAGAAGTATCAACCTGAGCTAAAGCCAAAAAATATTCATCAACAGATATTATATGTCCGTTAATTTCTGATCCATGTGCAATTTCTGAAATTACTTGCGGCCCATTAGTTATAACATGAACCGGAATTATCGGGTAATTCATTCCTGACATATTAAGTAATATCTCACGTAATTGTGCGCCTGTAATTTCGCGGTTACCGTTGGTTTTTATCCAAAGAGTAATTTCATTAATTATGTCGGTCCATGTCATCTTTAGTCAATTATATAATCATCGTTAAAATCTTCATTGAAGTCGCCACCTTCTTGTTCTTGTATTCCCGTGGCATAAGTTGTATCATGAGTGCTCCTTTCGTATTCAAATTCCATGAAGTATGCAGGGCTCTGTTCATCGACATACTTAGGTCCGCTGGTGGAAGTGATCACTATCGGGTAAAGTTTTCCATCAATAATTTCATAAACTTCTTCGCTCAGCATAAAATCCTGCAGCCAGTCTATTTCTTCCTTGTTCTTCCAGCCTGTATTCACCTTCATTTTTTGGGTACCGGAAATGAAAATATTTTTCTTCTGTTTAAAGGCGGCATCAAATTCTTTAGGATAAGGCGAAGTTATGAAAGCGCGTTCCGGAGCCAGTTCAAATTCTCCTATGCCTGTAGTTCTTACGGTATCATATCCGCCCACAGAATTCAGGAAACGGAAATACCGGGTATTTGGATATTCGGTTAAATCAACTTCATAAGTGAATTTTTCGCTTATAACAAGCCCACCCGATTTAATTACAACTTCCACTTCGTAATATTGCCCCGTAACTCCATCAACACCCTGATCGTGGAAATAAGCATCGATATCATAAAGTTCATTCAGCCTGGCATAGCCTACCTGCAATTCAAAAACATCCATATAAGATACCGCCTGATCACCACTGTAAATAGTAGTAGTAATCAAACCTGTCTCATCATAAGTATGTGCAGTGATCTTTAAGCGGCATGTAGTATTATTGAGAGTATTTTTCCATGCAACCCAGTAAAGTGTTTCGGGTTGGTAAATATCAATCTTCTTAGTGCGCGGCTGCCATGTGAGAAAATTCATTTCGTATAACATCCGGTCCCAGAAGGAGGTTCCAGCAGAATAATAATCTACCTGCTTCCAAAATGGGATACCTCCGTTAAACGCCCAGAAATATTGCGTTGTAGCGATCTTCTGCGGTGTAAGCGGGTTTCCAAATTGCTCACAATATCGGATGAAATAAGGCAAAAGTAAATGTTCGCGTTTCTTCCAACTGGTGGCTGATGCTTCGGGCCATTCAAATTCGCTGTAAAGTTCGGCTTTGAGTATTTCGGCAATATCAACAAAGGCATTATAAGAAGAATCCACACTCAGCGCATCTTCAAACTTTTTCAACATTTCCGTACCATCCTTAACAAAAGTCTGACAAAGCATGCTGAAAAACTCGCGATATACTTCAGTTACACCCGTGACAGCGTCTTGTGAATTTATTTTTGTTGGAGGTTCATTATCCAGAGTAAGTGTATATTCATCGCCGGTTTCGCGGGCAGCGAATATCATTGAATTTAAAACTGATGCAATTGTAAAATCCCGGGAGATATAATAGTTTGAATTCAAATAATTATGGGTTTGCAATACCCATTGGGTCAGGGTTTGCCCCTGCACAATGGCTTTAATTTGGTTTCCAGAACTATCAGGTGTAGTTTTGACAGTAATAGTAATAATATTACTGCCCCAGACCAGGTCGAAACTATCGCCATCGACTAACAAATAAGGATCGTCGTTAAAAATAAGTGACAGGTTGGCTTTTACTCCGGCGGTTTCGATTGCATTATTTGTAAGCAATTTAAAAACTACCGGGTTTTTAGCCAACGCAAGGTATGGAGGATATGTTATAAGGCTTATTGCCATGATGCGAAAATATGTTAAGCATTTATTTTACGAAAGGACAGGAATTTGAATTCAGAATTATGAATGCAGAATTCAGAATTACCCGCCAAATCGTGCTCGTGTATCATCCACTTTTTGTTTTATTTCTTCAAATTTGGTATAAACCCATTTGCCCTCAATACCTTTATCCAAATGATCATTCAATCTGTTTAATGCTTTCAGCATCTTCGGATCATTCTGCTGGATGCTGAGTGGAGCATTATTCCGGTCGCTGAGCGAAGTCGAAGCGCCCGGATAATTCCCCGAAGCGAATTGCGGCATCCTTCCGCTCAAGGCATAGATTGCATTAAGGATACCAGGGTAATCCATTTGCATCTTACGGAAGGTAGGATTGTCAACTATAAGTTCGGGTTTTTCGCCGGCAAGTATCGTAGGCGCATTAAGTACACCGGTACGTGCATTTGTTACAACAGAAGCGTTATAGGTTTTGCCATCATCAGCGCCTCTTACAGGATATCTGCCTTTAGCGGCCTGGGGAATTGGTTGAGCGGCAACAACAGCTCCTTGAATTATACCTTCTGCAAGTAAATAAGGTAACATTGCGGAACCACCGATAGGTCCTAATGTAGCATAAGCTTTCATAATTGCTATAGCCGTTTCGGCAGCAATTTTACCAAGATCAACTAACTTTTCGTCTTTGGCTTGTTTTTGTTTTAATATTAATTGCTGGCTGGCTTTTTTTGCATCTAATGCTAAAATCTTTTTATCATATTGTTCTTGCGTGATTTTCTTTTTATCCAACTGAGATTTAAGAGCAGCAACATCCGTAGAATATTTAGTATCAATTAAAGCAAGTTCTTTATTATAAGATTTCGAAATAGAAAGATTAACCATTTCGGCAATGGCAGCACTCCCACTGGATGCTAATTCGTATTTTTTTGATTGAATTTCTTTTTCGAGAGCAATTTTATCTTCAGCAGCTTTCTTTTCTCTTTCAGCTTCTTTTTTAAAATATGCTTCATCCATTTTATCAAGGTCTGCAAAAATAGTTTGAGCTGTATCAATTATTTCATCAT
>Ga0247841_10007806_pt1 | contig 15706 bp, 17 predicted proteins | sample LaCruzMarch2015__2_FD_192410 | JGI IMG/M metagenome (GOLD analysis project Ga0247841, IMG submission 192410) | Freshwater microbial communities from meromictic Lake La Cruz, Castile-La Mancha, Spain - LaCruzMarch2015_18m | ecosystem: Environmental > Aquatic > Freshwater > Lake | place: Spain...
AGAAAATGGGGATGCGTACCACTGACCTTAACGCCCCGGGGCGTTTGGCTCCCGAATCATTTTTACCAGTGTTTCCGGGGCTCTTCCGGGGCTCCTAGAAAAATTTAGCCTGCTTTTTGTTGCGTTATGCTGCACTCTTGACTTAAGAATAAACAATGATATACCTTGAATTATCAAGGGTTTACATAGTTTTTTTAGTCGTGTAAAAATCTTGGGCCTTGACTTCGGATCAGGAGGTTGCAGGTTCGAACCCTGCCGGGCGCGCTCCCCTTCGCTTTAATATTCAACCAGTTACAGAAGATTGGCTTCTCCGTTCCCCTCCCCTGTTTTTCCTTCCGTGGCTCCGGCGGGGCTCCCAGGTTGTTCCTGAGGTTGGATATTCTTCAGTGTTTCATCCGGCTTTGAACCGTTGTTGGGGTGGAAAAACGAAAATTTCTTCATCTCCTGCGCCCGGTATTCTTGCGATAGATGCCCATAGGTTTGCTCTATCATTTGGGTTGATACGTGTCCTGCCTGTGTCCTTAAGACATCTTTAGAGATGTTACTCATCATACCGTGGCTAAGGCAATAGTGGCGGAGGTCTTTGCTGGTAAAGAAGGTTATACCTGCCTTTTCTCGTGCCTTTCTGAATGCTGCCCTGAATCCATCTGCCCTCATGTGTTTTTGATTTGGATTGAAGAAAACCCAATCATGGGGAGGGGTGCCGTTGTTGAAAGTTTCCAACCATTCTCGTCGCCAATCCAAAAGAACTTTTCGCAAATCTTCTACCATAATCAGATTACGGCATCGAGCGTTCTTCAATGGATTGTCTGGTTTGGGGATTATCCTGATTATATTTTTCTCAAAATCAATGTCCTTCCACTCCACAAACAGTGATTCTCTTTCACGAGTGGCCGTGTAGGCTCTAAACCAAAGCCACACGGTAATTTCTTTTCCGTATCTTGTTTCACTTGCAGCCTGAATGAAGCGTAAAAATCCTTCATGCGTTGGAATTTCAACTTCTTCTCGCACTACTTTTAACTTTTTAATCTCCTTGGCCGGATTATTTATCGCAGCCCCAACATCAATGCCGTATTTAAAAATGCAACGGAGAAGATTGATCTCTAAATTAATAGTGCGATTTGAAATCCCATCCTTTTTCCGTTGCCGAATATGCCATTGAATATCGGCTATTGATATTTTTGAAAGTAAGGTTTTGCTGAATTCTTTTAAAAAAGGTCGAATGTGATATTGTTCCCGCGCGGCTGTCCCCGGCGCATTGGTTATTGCACGATTAGCGAAATATCCTGGGAGCAAATCTTGTAAGGAAGAATTGATGGCTGGAGTTAGGCGTTTATTATCCCATATGATTGTTTTTCGTGCCTGTTCTTCGGCAAGTTGAGCCTCAGCCTTGGTTACAAAACCAGCTTGACGGTAACATTCCTTCCGATATCTGAAGCAGTAATACCAGACTGGAAACTTCGATTTCCCTTTTGAATACTCTCTCTTGTAAACAGACATATTTATATCAACGCTTTATGTTTATTATTTTCAAACCATTCGTCCAAATCGGCGCGGGAATAAGTGTTCGGATTACCCGGCGCGTATGGAATATCCTTACGACGGATAATCCAAGATACTGATTTTCGCAGATATTGGGCCGCCTCCTTGGTTGTCAGATATTTCGGCAGCGTCTTGTCTGCTGATTCAATATCTCGTCGAATATCCGATCGTTGTGTAAGATTTAAAATCATTTATTTAATAAAAATTCCATAGTCTTATTTAAAACTTTATTATTCGTATCAATAAACACGACCCGAACTTCTGCGATTCGGCCTCCATTGCTGCGGCGAACATAGACAGGATAGAAGCCATCGCCCCAGCCGGTTTCAACCGTTACACCCAATCCATCGTGACCGGCTTTATATTGCCATTGAGCACAATTGCCTGTCGGATGCACTTCTTCCTTCGCAAAAAGTATCTGACAGAACTCCTGCCACGTTTTGGCCGGATGCTCACTTGAATCTGGCGTTACGCAATAGCAAGGATCGCCAATCCAACACAGACCAGCATCCACGCCAATGTTACCAACCAATTCCCAGTTCTTTTTTTGTCGAGTAGGCATTTGAGTTTGCTCCTTTAGGTATAATTTGTTTTCTCAGTTTCTCCTCTTTTTCAATATGAGGAGTGCCACATTATTCAACCATATGAGGAAACTTCAATGCCCCTCACAGAACCGGACTTGCGAATTTGCCGCATCCGGCTCTTCAGTAAAACTTACGTTGCGAACTTCAGCGTATAGAAATTATGCGCAAGCTTCGGAATCGGCAACGGATGTCGCTTCAGATATTCTCTGTAGCTTTCCCTGCTGAACGTCTTCCGTTGACTGCGCCGATTCAGCCATTTCATTACCAGTCTGAGTGTTCTCACATAGTAACGGCATATCTGTGTGAAATTCCCGCTCACCCCATAATACCGGTAGTGCCCCGTTAATTTCGCTTTCAATACCCGCCACAATTCCTTTGCTTTGCATATATTGCGTACTGCTTTCAGCCATGCGTTCATTTCTCTGCATTTATTCCGGTACTTTTTCCCACTTGTCCTTCGTCCAAGCAGAAAACACCCTTTGCGACTTTGGCCGCTGTAGTGTGTGAATCCCAGAAAATCAAAGGTGTTAGACTTGCGATTCTGCCGCCGCGCGTTTTCTTCTTCATACCGCCCAAAACTTATCACGCGGCTTTTCTCCGCGTTCAGTTCCAGTCCGTATTGCGCAAAACGCTCTTTCAGCGCCTTCGCTATCTCTTCCGCTTCATCTGCATTTTGTATCATGCAGACAAAGTCGTCGGCGTACCGCACCAGCCTGACCTTCCCGCGCATTCTTGGCTTTATTTCCTTTTCCATCCACTCATCCAGCACATAATGCAGAAATATATTCGCCAGCATTGGACTTAAGTTGCCACCCTGTGGCGTTCCTTCTGTGGTCTCATGCAATTTCCCCTCTTCCATGTATCCGGCCTTTAAAAACCTCCTGACCAGAAACAGAAAGCTCGGATCGTTTATCCTTCTTTCCAAGAACTTTATCATCCATTCGTGCGATACGCGGTCAAAGAATCCTTTGATATCCGCTTCCACCACGTGGTTGATTGGCTCTTGCGTGAATACTGCATTGACTTCATACAACGCCTGATGACATCCTCGCCCAGGACGGAATCCATACGAGCAATCCAGAAAATCCTGCTCATAGATTGCCTCAAGAATACAAGCCATCCCTTTCTGGACTATCTTGTCTTCTACTGCCGGCAATCCCAGCGGCCTCTTGCTGTGTTCGTCTTTCGGGATGTAGATCCGAAGTGCAGGTTGCGGCTTATACCGCTTCGCCTTCATCCACTCCACCAATCCTTTTATGTTCCCGTCCAAATGTTCGCCATATTCCTGCCAACTGACTCCGTCTATCCCGCCAACGCTGTTTCTCTCAAGTTGATTATAACATCCCTTGAGAAATTCCTCGTCCAACAGGTGCGCAAGGGTCGTAAACCGAACCTCGTGCTCTCGCTGCGCTCGTCCCGCTATCCGTCCGAGTATGATTTGCGTCCGACTTTCCATCTTTGCCTATGGCGTTCGCCATCTCCTCGTACTGTCGTTCTACTGCTGACCCCTTCAAGTGGACTTTGAATCCTCACCGGACATTACTCCGGTTACTCCTTTACTATGAGTCAGTCCGACTGCCCTGCCGACTTATCTTCGTCTTGCTTCTTCAGCTCGTTGGAGACTTGCGCTATCGCTTCGTCAGGACTCTCCCAAGTTCCGACGTGAACTCATTAACAACCCGCACACGGTCTCAGACCCCGGCCTGTGTCCACATGCTCACCTTAGCCTTTTTTTCGGCTATTATTACGCATGCTTCGTTGTTGGTTTCCAGAAAATGAAATCCTTGACCTCAGACGACATGGACTAATTTCGGGGCTCAATCCCTTCACTTACGTTGCGGCTGATTGTCTCCTTTTCTATAGCTCCGTACCGCTCGTTACCTTACGATACGTATAGTCCGTAATGGCCTGATGGTTAGTCTTTGGCCATTCCCGTGCGCAAAGCGCCTCGGGACAGTTCTCGTCAGCTTTCCTTGGCGCACTCATTTTGTTCTCCTTTAACTTTTATGAATTTCAATCTTTTAACCATTATTATAGTTCGTTTTCGTTTTTTTTCTTAAATTTATTTTTGGCTATTTTAATTTATCATTGTGTCTGCTTTATAGTTTCTTTTTCACCCGGTTCGGCAACTTGAGCGGCGTTGCTCAAATAGCTGGAGCGAGGGTGGCCCCTACTATTACGCATATTCAATTCCTTCAATTTCATTTGAGCCCGGACATCCCCCTGTTCAGCACTTTTCCAATACCATTCTGCTGCCTTCGTTAAATCTTTCTTTACGCCATCGCCTGTCTCATAACACGACGCTAGATTGTATTGGGCATATGCATTCCCTTGCTCCGCCGACTTACGAAACCATTCTGCCGCCTTTGTTAAATCTTTTGTTACGCCAGGGCCTTCCGCATAACACGCCCCAAGATAGCGTTGCGCATCGGCGTTTCCCTGCTCCGCCGCCTTGTGGAACAATTCCATTGCCTTAGTTAAATCTTGCATTACGCCAGTAGCAGTAACATAACATATCCCAAGATTGAGTTGAGCTTCAGCACATCCTTGTTCAGCCGCCTTCTGATACCAGTCTGCCGCTTTTGCAAAATCCTTAGTCACGCCAATGCCATTTAGATAACACGTCCCAAGATTAAATTGAGCCTCGACATTTCCTTGTTCGGCCGCCTTGCGATACCATTCGACTGCCGTGGTTAAATCTTTCGCTACACCAGTGTGATGTGTGTAATACAACCCAAGGTTATATTTGGCTGCGGCATTTCCTTGCTCGGCCGCCTTGCGATACCATTCTACCGCTTTCGCTAAATCCTTAGTTACACCAGTGCCTTCCGCATAACACACCCCAAGATTGACTTGAGCCTTGGCATATCCTTGTTCAGCGGACTTCCGATACCACTCAATCGCTTTCGTTAAATCTTTGGTCACGCCAGCGCCATCCGCATAATACGTCCCAAGATTGCATTGAGCCTCAGCACATCCTTGTTCAGCCGCCTTCCGATACCAGTCGGCTGCCTTGGTTAAATCTTCCATTACGCCAATGCCTTCCATATAACACAACCCAAGAAAACGTTGAGCCTCGACATTTCCTTGTTCGGCCGCCTTGCGATACCATTCGACTGCCGTGGTTAAATCTTTCGTCACGCCAGTGCCGGTAGCATAACATATCCCAAGATAAAATTGAGCATCAGCCCGTCCCTGTTCCGCCGCCTTCAGATACCGTTCAAAGATTTTTACCGAATCTTTATTTTTAACAACTTTGTCACCATCAATGTGTTTTTGCTTCATATAATCTTTTTTTTTATTCATTTTTCCCTCCTGTTTGTCTTCCAACTCTACGTCTACTTTTTTATTACTTTTCATTTTTTTGTTATCCTTTTATTGAACATTTTTTACTCAACCAATCTTCATAAGTTTGTCAGACTCCTGCGACCAATCCCCCTTTCTTTTTATGATTTCAAAACCTGCTTCTTGATATATTTTACAAGAAAAAAATTATTTTCTGATTTTTATTTTCGACTTTCTTTTTTTGCATTCCATTAGGCCACCAATTTGACCGCTATATTGTTATCCGACTCAATCACCATGGCCGCAGATTCCGCCGAAAGGGGCATATCTTTCGGTAAAATCAAATACTCATACTGTGTCCCGCGTTTTGTTCCGTAATCAGTCACGCTGTATTTCACCGGCACCAACAACCGGGTCGCAAAGTCATACATGTCCATGACGGCTTGGCAGCGATCATATGAAAGAATCCAGTTGCCTTTGGTCTTCAGCACCTGGGACAAGGCGTGGTGCTCAAATAACGACATGCCGGTAGGATATAACGCGTTGCCCTTGATTATGTATGGGGGATCAATAAAAATTACGGCTTTATTGGTCTCCATGTCCTGCATGTAATTCACTACGGATGTCTGCGTCACAGTTGTTCGCCCCTGCAGCAGAAACCTGACTCGTTGGATGTCACGGATGATTCGTGTCGCCAAATATCTATCCGTAATTTTATATTGCCTGGATTGGTTGTATCCGCCGAGCGGGCCGGATGTCCGAATGCCGGAAAATGCGGTGCGACTAAAAAAGATAGCCCGATATGCCTGTTCAACAATGTCACTTGGTTTTTCCTGGCGCAGTTTTTTAAACAGTTCCACGGTTGGTATCTGCAGGATAAGTTCAAAAAGACGATCTATCTCCCCGCCGGCGCCATTTACCACGGTATTCCAAAACGCAAACATTTCTGGGTCATAATCATTTATATGTAGCTGCAAATCTGGGAAATCCTTAGCTACTGATTGCACCACCGCGCCGCCACCAACGCAGGGTTCATGAAAACAAGTAGCCCCGTTTTTTAATATCAAATCAATCTGTGGCCTGATGACTTTTAATAACTTTCCTTTGCCGCCTGGATACCTGAATATTGCCATAGTTAGCCTCCTTTTTTTTGAGCCTAACTACACTGATACAAGTATTTTTGTTTTTTCGTAAAAATACTTTGATCTTTTTTTATGATACGTGTGAACAGGTTGGGTTGGGACTTAAGCGACTTGAAGTTGGATGGTTGCGCGATGGTTACGGCGCGGGAGTAAAGCACGGCAAGATGCGTTTTACCCAATGAAGTTCAGGGCAGGAACCGGCCTACCTATATATAGAGGGCGCTAACGTCTGCAGAACTGCTTGGCAAAGAATCTCCATTAACTACCATGTCGGATCCCCATGGCATCAAAAACACGATGAGCCACTAACGTCTAATCATATTAATTCGCGGGAGTGACGGCCTATGGGTTACTTGACTTATTGCAATAATATATTACTAATATTTATTAAAAATTTCCGTCAGTTTTTTCTTTTTATTGTATAATATTAATATTGGAAGGCTCGCACTCAGCAAGTCTTGACCAATAAAAACAATTAAATTAAGGAGATAGTTATGATTGAAAACAGTGCATCAAATGGAGTGGTCTGGGATCCAAAAGCAGATAAGAAAATTGTTCAGATTGCAAAGCAGCTAAAAAAGCAAGAGAAACAAACAGAGAATATTGGCAGGCTATGCAATGAAATAATTGAACTGCAAGAAGGCAAAGGCGGAAGAAAACATGGGGATAAGACCTTTGAAAAAATAGCAAAAGACCCACGGATTATCCGCGACGAGCGTCATCTTCGGCGTTGCTGGCATTATTATAGGATGCTCAAGGTAGCACCATATAAAGATATTAATGTGGTGCAGAAGTTAAAGGATAAAAAAAGCACTATATATCAGTTGGCAAGGATCATGCAGGAAAAAGACCTGGACGAAAAATCCAAGATTGAACTTATATCTAAATGCGGCCAAGAAGCATTGGACAATAAACTGCTTGTTTCCCAGGCAGAAGATATGGTGACAAATGAGATAAATAATAGATTGGCTCAAGGCTCTACTCAATCCTCTACTCAAAAAAGCAAGCCAATCCAAAAGAAATCCAAAAATCTTATTCCGCCGGAAGCAATAGATAAATTCGCCTCGTCCTTGGAAAAGCAGTTTGTAGAGAATCAGAAATTGGATAAACCGCATGATTATAGCGTCCAAGAAATCAACATTTTTGCAAAACTGCTGAACGTAACCGTTGATTACGTTGAGGTTATTATGGCGCATAAGAGCAAGGCGGAAATTATCGCATATTTGAAGCCAATTGCAGAACGGATTTCCAAAATGGTAGGATTGAATAACAATAAAGTATAAGGAACACTATGCAAAAAATACATGATTTGCTGACACAATTCCGCCCGCAAACCCTGGGTGAAATTGTAGGACAACAACGGATAATCAAGACATTAACCAACATGATTACCAAAGATTGTGTGCCAAGTGCTTTGCTTTTTACAGGGGAATATGGTTCAGGCAAAACCACCCTGGGCAGAATCCTTGGTAAAATTCTTATCTGTGAGAGCCGGGGAAAACAAATAGAGCCCTGTAATGTTTGCGATTCCTGCCATAAGTTTACCTACGGAACTTCATTTGTTGGGGTTTATTTTTCAGCCACCCAAAGATTATCAGACTCCTACCTTTTAGAGCAGATCCATGCCGTTCGGAACTCAGGTTTTCTATTTGGCGGCCGCAAGGCATTTCTAATAATAGACGACTTTGATTTATTGCAAAAAAGACAGCAGGAATTATTACGGCACAAATTAGATGATTGCTGGCCGGCGGGTCATCTAATCGCTCTATCGCCAAAAGCGGAATCGGTTGACAGGGCGCTACTAAGTAGAATGAGTCAATTCCCCCTAACGACTCCATTATTTGCTGATATGGTGCAATGGGTGGAAACATTAACCAATAAATTAGGTGTCCATGTTAAGAATAATGAAGTCATCGGCCGGTTAGTGACGGCGGGCGGATCAAATTTCCGTTCCATCTTGAAAATAATGCAGACTTTATATGCTGACAATTCAACCTGGACCGTAGATTTGGTGAATGACGCGGCCCTGCTGAATGGTTTTTGCGATTAAGAATAGAGACAATTGTCCCTATCTTGTGAATGAGTAATGAATATAAATTACTCATTTTATCTTATGGCTGTGTTGGTAGATGCCCCCGGAAAGGTCAGCCAAAGAGTAAAGTGGTGGGATTGGTAAGAACATTGGCTGAATATTTTAGACCTGCTGTAGGGCATTTTAGAGCCTGTTTAAGATTAGATATAATTTAGAGGATTTTAAAATATTCAAAAAAGCCAATAAAAATGGGGTTATATAAAAATCAGGAATATTTTGTTTTATGGTATAATAATCAATAAGAAAGGTAGGTAAGAATGAAAAAATACGAAACAATACACGAAGCGGCCGGCGCGGGAAATCTTGCCGAAGTTCAACGGCATTTAGATGAAGGATCAGAGGTGGACGCGAGAAATCAAGACGACGGAACGCCGCTGTGGTGGGCTGCGTGCAAGGGTCATTTGGATATTGTCAAATTCCTGATTGCCAAAGGCGCGGACGTGAATGCAGATGACGCATACGGCAGAACGCCGCTGATGTTTGCTGCGGTCAGAGGTCATCTAGATATTGTCGAATTCCTGATTGCCAAGGATGCGGACGTGAACGCAAAGAATAATTTTGGCTTTACAACGCTGATGTCGGCTACGAGCCAAGGACATTTGGATGTGGCCAAATTACTTGTGGGCAAGGGTGCGGACGTGAATGCAAAGGATAATAACGGCGAGACACCGCTGATGTTGGCCGCGATCAAGGACCATCTGGATATTGTCAAATACCTGATTGACAAGGGTGCAGACGTGAATGCAAGAAACAAGCACGGCAGGACGGCGCTGATGATATCTGTGAAAACGTGCTACTGTAACAATACAGTAGAGTTTCTCAAAAAGCATGTCGCAAAGAAGAAAACAGCCAGTAAAAGGGGGTTAAATATTCCTTGTCTCTTTTATTAAACAATATTACTGCATGAAATCTTGAAGGAATTGTTCACATAATTGATTCTATGGGGTCAGGTTAGAATATATTCAATTATAATACTTCAAAATATTGATTTAAAAAGGCATATCAAACCATTGCTTGAATATTTTAAGCCGTTGTAGCCCATTTTAGACCCTATGGAAATTCAGAAAAAACCAAGATTATGGATTTATGGAGGTAAATTACGATGTCAACCCGCCCGGCCGTCACGCGGAGGGCTGTGGCAAAATAAATAAGTTGTTTAATTCTTTCCCGGCTGTGTATCAGGCTTCCCCAACAGTTCCTCATAAAATTCATCTGCCAACTCAAACTCTGATCTGTATAGTATATCATGATTGCCGGGGTGTTCATCCTTAAGAACCAGCGCCCACTGTTTAATATTTTTTGTCCGCCAATTGGATAACAATATTTTATCACTCATAAATTCCTTTGGCGAAAACTTCATGGTGGAATTATAGATGCTTAACAATATATTCCATTTGTTTGCGTCCGTTGAATTATAAATGCCATTCAAGATGCTTCCTATCCTTGTCTCACTATTGTCCTGATGCAATTTATATTGGAGATAATTGGCCGTTACTTGAAGGCCAAAGAACCCCATGCTTTTTAATATGGTCTCATCCGTAACCCCATTGACTAACATTCTGCTTATTCTTGGCATTAAATTGTTCGAATCCATGTCGTTGCTGCGGCCGAAAGATACCGGCGACGGCAAGTAACGTTTAATTTCCTCCCATGAACCGCGGAAGTGCATTATATATCTATTATGCTGTCCCGGTTTAATGGGATGGTCGCGGAGATGGCATATGGCATAGTATTGAACCCAGTCATGCAGATGTTTTGACGTATAACACCTTTCTATTTTTAAAATGTCGTAAATGCAGCCCGCCGTGACGATGTCTATTGCCCGAATGTCGTCAGGCAGTGTTATGTTTGACCGATGCTCCTGAATAGCCTCTCGCAGGGATTTAATGAATACCTCCGGCTGTTGCAGCAGTTCGGTGGACTCGTTGGGTTCGTTGCCAGCTTCTAAGGTCATTATTGGTTTGTTGCTTAGTTTTCGGATGTAGAACATTTCCCATGATGCGGAAAATGTTGTAATCCGGAAATATTCTGCTGAAGGACTCTGGATTTGCGATAAGTATTCTGAGAGATACCAGGTAACCCACGCTTCAATGGTTTGTGTTGTCCGGAACTCCCCAGGAACGGACGTAACAGTTTTATTGGCATATAACAGGTCTTCATCCTTGGGATTGATTGTGATGGCACGTGACGCTTTTACTGCCGAATAAAAATAACTGATGAATTCAGCGGGATTGGTCAGGTCGCCGGGGGTTGTTGCTGGCGGTGACGAGATTACGGCATTCGCCGGGCGGGAACTATCTTCGGCATTATGTGATAAGATTCCGTTTAGATCATTTCTATTTAGATCTTTTCCGTTTAGAGAACATGGTGACTTAATTGAAGAAAGAATTTTTAATCCAGGAGGGACCTCCTGGATTGATTCTTCTTTCTTTATTCTTTCTTCTTTTGATATAGATCGCTGTGGAAGTGCTCTGCGATCGCTGTGTGACCGCTGTGGAAGTGCTCTGGCCGCGTTGTTGGAAAATACATTGCGTTGGTAAGTGTTATAATTCAAGATAGTTATGAGGACAAGTCTGGTGCGTCTGTGCGTATGTATGATCGCTGTGCGTTTGAGCCATGACAGCGCTGACCGAAATGCGCCGTATGTCATGTCTGGAATGTTGGTTTTTACAATGGAATAATTCAGCAAGACCTGCCCTCTTTTGATATTTCCGTCCTCATAATTGGCTTTCATCAGCATCAGCATCCAGAGCTTGAGCCACGTCGCAGGCTTATTAATCCAGATGTCGTTTTCCATGATTTTCCTCCATATTCGAATCCAGCCGCCTTGATTTTCAGCATCTGAGGAAGACTGAACTTCTAGGGGATCGGCATTTTCTTCATTCGTGTTTTCATTGTTTTCCATTTTATATTCTCCTATTGCGTAAATAACTTTTTCGGCGAATAAATGTAGAGCGTAGAATTATTCATATTGTTTTTCTTTGTTTGTTATTAAATCTTAGTTGCTGACTGCCGAAACGTTTGGTTGCTGAAGTTTTTTTGTTTCTTCCAATCGATATAGATATTCCTCCGAAGCCTGACGTAATAATGAAGACGCAGACCGACGCTGACGCCACGCGGCATCTACAATTCGCGAGTGTTCTTCCATTGTTAACCTGATCGTCAACACACTAAACCGATTTTGATTTTCTGATTTTTCCATAATATTTTTCTCCTAATTTTGTTTATGTATTTTCTTATTCTTAAGTTCGTAGAAGAAATCCTTTTTTTATTTTCATAAATCTTTTTTTTGTTTTTTTCTTTTTTTAGGTATAATGAAGATATGATTATTAATATTTCAATAAGGAGAAATAATTATGAGCCCAGAAGAGAAAGATAAAAATTATGTGCACACGCCGTCAACGGATCCGGCGACGTATAGGCAATTGGAATACATAGTATTTTTGTTGTGGAAAAAATATTTATATGAGTCTGATTTTACTAAAAGTGAGTATGCAGATAAGCGGTTAGTGAATATTCAGCGTGCAGACGAGTTAATTAAGTTGGGGTTGTACAGGATAAAAATGGCAAGAAGTAAAGAAGAAGCGGAAACATCAAGGAATAATTTTTTAAATTCAATAAAAAATGAAAAAATGTCAGATGAAGTTAATAAATTGTATAATGGAACAAAACAGGAGGACAAAATGAGCGACAATTCAAAAGCATTGGACAAGGCGTTGGCGGTAGAACAAAGAAGGTTTTTAGAAGTAATAGAAAAAATGACGACCCTGAAGCGCCCGGAGATAATAGCCCTGGCAAAAATATATGGCTTAGGTGACTTCTTTCAGAAATTTTCCGGGCGTATCATTGAAAAGAAATTAGGCGAGCGGATAGCAGAAGTAGTTCTTTCAATTTTAAAACTCCGGGCTGTCCGGCCTGAGTTTAAGGAGAGCATCTGTAAGACTGCAAACGTAAATCCTAATTTGGCGAGCGGATTACGGTCGTGTCTTATTGACAAATCTATTGGAGAGTTGGGCGAAAAGAAGGATATTAAACGCCCTGCAGCTGCGCCGGTACCTGTGCCTGTGACCGCGCCCGTCCCTGTGCCAGCACCAGCATCTACACCTGTACTTGTGTATGTTGCTGGCAAACATGATGGCTGGGCGGAAATCTCAAGGGATTGACAATACATATGGGGACGTTATGGATTACGATAAAGCAGAAAATATGTTCTATGAAATACGGGACTCGCTGGGCCTTTCCGAATGCATCTTTAAATGGTCGCGGGCAAAACGGTTTAATGGTGTTTTCTATCCAAGTAAGCTCATTATACGTCTGAGCAAATCAAATGTGGTGGAGAACAGCAAAGAACAAGTTCATCAGACTATCCTGCATGAATTAGCCCATCTAATTGATTATAAAAAACGTGGCCGGGTAATCCACGACGATTTGTTTAAACAGATTTGCTCCGATATTGGGTGTTATGAAATCGGCACAGAGAGACAATATCGTGCGCCTACCATGCGTTATCTAATAGCCTGCAAGTGCTGTGGACGTATTGTTGGACACAGGGAGAGATTAAATAGGGAATTGAAGCAGGATATGAAATGCGAGATCTATTGTCGGAATAATTTGTTTGATGCACCGTTGTTAAGACGGGCGATAATTGTAAAGAACGACGAGAATTGTCAGTTGGATCCGGTAATAATTAAGGAATATAAAAATCAAGTTCATTATTAGTAATGGATTTCTGCTTTGTCGATGTGAAAAAAATGGGGCAAGAAAATGGTCGACAGTGGTGGCGAGGACACCTCTGGGGGGGGGGCATTTTGAAAATCCTCGACCGGCATGGGGGTAGTCCTAAAATTCACTGATGAAAAAACCAGGCAATTATGGACGACACTGCTGAGTTGCTGGCGGAAAAATAAGACTCCGGAATAATAACCTTGGCAAATCAACTTTTGTTTGTTATGGTTTTTTTAGAATCGGAATGGAATAGGAATGCAAGATTGATGTTTAATTGGCGTCCTGGCAGTCACAAAAGGCGTTATTAGGCGTTACTAACCATAGGAAGGTATCTAATGAACCAGAGCAACCTGATGAAGTTAAAGGGCATTTGTGAAGCGTTCCAAATCCCTGTCGTTGCGGTCGCCAAGGCCGCCCGGGTAAGTCGTCCGACAGCCTCACGTATTCTCCACGGCTCAATGGTCGCCAGCAGTGCCTTCTGGAAGAACCTCGAGCAGAACTTATCCCAGTTGATCCAGGGGCGGACCGGGCAGGTGTTTGACCTACCGGCTGTGGGGGTTGATAAAATTGAACGGCTTTTGAAGGTTGGATAAACAAGACCAATCATCATTCACCAACCCAAGATTGCCAAACGAAATCTAAAATGGCTCAAACTTGGTCATTTTCTGGCACTTTACTAATAAACAGCTTAGCCTTTAACTTTTGCTTCGGTTTGTCCCCCTCGCCTGGAAACGTATAAACAAAATCTTGCTCCAACCAACAATCTTTATCCATGTCTTTCGATGGATCATTATTTATTTTTTGTACTGGTTTTAACTTAACTATTTTCATAATTGCACACTCCTTTTTTATAAAATGTAATTCAATAAAATGTTGGGAAGAACCTTTGGAAAAAGAAAAATTATTGTGACTGTTCCAATGAGAAAGCCTTGTATTAATGAACGCCCAGCAATATAGTGCATTAATGAAATCAACCATATTATATGAGGGCAAGATGAAACCGTGTTCCATTGGACTGCTGACCATGGCCGTAACCCTGATCCTAGCCATGGCAGCCTATTCGCAGGAGATTCTTAAAATGGCGGCGACAAACGATAACTCTATGCAGGCCGGGGCAACCAATATATCTGATAAAACCGAGGAATATTTAAATCCGGGCGAGCCAATTAAGGTTAAAGCCGGCCAGAAATTCATTATCAGGATGGAATCCAATCCCACTACCGGCTATAGCTGGCAGTTGTCAAAGGACCTGGATAATATAATTGTTCTGGTAAACAACACCTTTATACCCCCGGATAGTAAGCTCTGTGGCGCTGGTGGGCATGAATTATGGACATTTAAGGCAATAGAACCGGGGCAGACGAATATAATCATAAAATATGTCCGGCCATGGGAGAAAAATCAACCGGCCAGGACAAATGTGTTTACGGTCATTGTGAACTAAAGCCGAATAACCCTAAATTAATTCGTAAAAATATCTTAAATCAGAGCGTATTGATCTCTGTTTCGAGTGCCCGAAGCTGCTCGACGATATCCTGGAAATCCGGGCGCTCCCCAAAAATCATCCGTTGCATTTCTTCGTAGTCCTTTGCAACCGTCTTCCTTACATGCTCAGGTGGCACCAGCTTTATCGTCCCCGGCTTCGCCAGATCGTACCGCGCCCACCCACGGTGGTAGAACTTGTCCTTGAAAGCCGCTACTGCACCCAGAAGGTCCAGGTCGGCGAAAGCATCTTCTTTCACCCGTGTCTGCGCCATCCGGTAAACATCATAATAGTGCCGCGAATATCCTGCCGGCTGGGGATTATTTTCCGGACGATTGGCTTCATGATGAAGGATCGTGATTTTCTCCCAGAACGTTCGCTCCGCCTTAATCGCTCTCACTCGGCATGTCGGACTATGGAAGACTTTAGGTAATGCTTCGGAAGCGTAGGACCGGATTTCATACTCCGCGTTCGGAACCCATGCAGCCAGAGGTCCTACCTCTAGTTGAATCTCCGCCCTGAGGTAGTCGCTGGGAAACGCGGCCGGGTACTTGATTTTCACCACCTCGGGATTTTCCTCGATCACTGCCTCGCAAACTCCATCAACAAGCAGGCGCACCTCGGGAAGAAAGGTTTCCCGCAGATACACATGCGCCCGACGAAGTAGTTCCTTATTGAACGCATCCTGTCGGCTGACCGATCGCGCGGCCCGCGGGTTCTCCTGCGTTACTTCTTTCCAGTCCAGAATCAGGTCAATGTCCTCCGAGAATCGTTCGATCAATCGGAAGACTTTTGAGAGGGAAGTGCCGCCCTTGAATAGAATCTTCCTGGCCATGGCCGGGGCTCCGAATAG